>Ga0210406_10000847_pt1 | contig 39878 bp, 28 predicted proteins | sample IncBWC30MmetaG_FD_155454 | JGI IMG/M metagenome (GOLD analysis project Ga0210406, IMG submission 155454) | Forest soil microbial communities from Barre Woods Harvard Forest LTER site, Petersham, Massachusetts, United States - Inc-BW-C-30-M | ecosystem: Environmental > Terrestrial > Soil >... | reverse complement strand
GCATTCCTTCCTAGAGGGTTGGATGCAACGTCGCGAGTGTATTCGGTGTCTAACCAGCAGCGGATACAGCCAAGGCGTTCATAGTTAATTCCAGCGCATGCCGATCACTCAAATTCCTTTCCAGGATCCGGTCGCCCCGCCCGAGAAACCGCAACCGGAACAACTCGGCCTCTACGACACGCAAGACTGGGAATCTGCTTACCGTGATCTCGATGCGGCTGTACCGCATCTGCTCATCCAGCTTCAGGATGATCTCACCCGTTCGCGCCGGCGGGAAGCAGCATGGATTTCGATCATCGCGCATCTGATCCTGTTTATTCTGCTGTGGAACCTGCCCTTGATCGAAAAATATATTGGAATCCACACCGCCGTTGTGGTGCCCATCGGCGCAAGCAAGGACCGGAACCTGACGTTCCTGACACTGCCTCCGGATTTACAGAAGCCGACGCGCCGGCCCAATACGAACATTGCATCGGACAAAGACCGGATTGCGATGTCACGGCATCCGGAGCTTGATCCGAAAGAATTGCGTAAGACTCTCCCCTCTCCTCCGCCGGGCGCTCCGGGAATGAGGGGGCCGCGAAGGCCGCAGCCCGCGCCGCAAGCAATGGCGTCCAACCAGCCGCCTTCGTCACAACAGCCGCAGCAGGGACAGCAACAAACGCCCCGTCCGCAGTTCCAGACCAACGAGCAAGCGCAATTGCAAATGCCCGCTCGCCCCAATAATTCGTTCAGCAGATATGGAGGGGGTATGAGTGCGGGCGAGGCGATTCAGCAGGCCGCGCAAGGGGCGGCAGCCAGTCGTGCAGGCGGTGCCGGTCAGGAAGGTGACTTTGGCCTGGGCACCGGGGCCCACGGCCGGCAGCAGGGTGCGCTTGAGATTTTGAGCGACACGCAAGGGGTGGATTTTGGTCCGTACCTGCAGCGGATTCTGCAAGACGTGAGGGTGAACTGGTATCACCTGATTCCGGAATCCGCCGAGATGAAGAAAGGGAAACTCGCGATTGAGTTTGCCATCACCAAGGATGGCAAGGTTGCCGATATGCGGCTGGTTGCTACTTCTGGCGATGGTGCGCTTGATCGGCCGGCGTGGGGCAGCATTACCGCGTCCGACCCGTTCCCGCCGCTGCCCAGCGAGTTCACCGGGCCTTTTCTCGCGCTCCGCTTCCGCTTTTATTACAACCCCGACAAGGCTGACTTGCAGTAGGCCCCGACAGCTCAGGCCACTCGGCTCGAGTGCGAGACGCACTCCCGAGAAGACGGCGCTGCTAGCGGGTCTTTTTGTCTTACTGCTAATCAAGGTTCATGGATAGGGAGGAGACGGCAGCGGAGAAGATGCCGGTCTTGTTCGTTGGGCAGGGCCCGCCGATGAACGCCATTGAGCAGAATCGGTCACTCAGGCCGGGCAGCGACTCAGCGTCGCACGACCCAGCTTCGGCAGCATCTCAAAGCGAATGACTTGGTTCGGCGGCGCGACGACCGCCGTCTAGCGCCGTCTAGCGAGCGCTCTTCCTCGTGCGCGACCTACCTGCTACATTTTGAGCGAGTGTCTCCCTCCGAAGAATACGTCCAGCGTCGCGACGCGCGTCAGTTGCGAGTTGCCCACCACCAGAAAATTCATATTCGTTTGGGGAACCTCCGGCTCCTTCTGGCTTTGGTCGCAGTGATCATGGCATGGGCTTCGTTTCATGGGCATTCCTTATCGCCCTGGTGGCTGGCGGCGCCGGTAGCGGGATTCGTGTGCCTGGCGGCGTATCACTCGCGGGTACTTCGCGCTCGCGAATTGGCCGAGCGTGCCACCGCGTTTTACGAAAAAGGAGTGGCCCGCGTCGAGGATCGCTGGGCGGGATTCGGCGAATCGGGCGACCGCTTCAATAATCCCCATCATGTATACGCCGCTGATCTTGACCTCTTTGGCAAGGGCAGCTTATTTGAGCTTTTGTCGACCGCGCGCACTCGCATGGGAGAAGACACGCTGGCTCAGTGGCTGCTGTCTCCCTCCAAGGTGGAAGAGATCCATGAGCGCCATGCGGCGGTGCGGGAATTGCGCGATCAACTCGATTTGAGGGAGGATCTTGCGGTCCTGGGCGAGGACGTTGGTGTGGGGGTGCATCCGGAAGCGTTGCTGAAGTGGGCGGAGTCTCCGAACCAAATGAAGCCGTTATGGATTCGATGGCTGGCGCCCATGCTGGCGGCGCTGGCAATTTCGGCCGCCGTCGTCTGGGCCGTCTGGGGGATCGCAACTCCGTTCGTGCTGATCGTTGTGATCGAAGCCATCCTCACTTTCAGGCTCAAGCAACCGCTGGAGGAAGTATTACACGGAACGGAGCACGCATTTCGCGACTTGGATCTGCTCTCGGCCGTGCTCGCGCGTGTGGAGGCGCAGACATTCCAGTCGCTACGACTGCAGAAGCTGCGGCAAGAACTCTTGTCGGGCGGAATTGCGAGCTCCCAAGCGATCGCGCGCCTCAGAACACTGGTGGACCTGATCAACTCCCGGCATAACATTTTCATGCGAATCATCGATGCCCCGCTTATGTACTCCGTTCAGGTCGCGTTCGCGGCGGAACGCTGGCGTCAAGTTTATGGCGGGGCGATGCGGTTGTGGGTGAATGCGATCGGGCCGATGGAGGCGCTTCTCTCGCTAGCGACATACACCTTCGAGCATCCCTCCGATCGGTTTCCGGCATTCAGGGAGGGCGCGGCCAGCTTCGAAGCAGAAGCTCTCGGGCATCCGCTCGTCCCGGCTGAAACGTGCGTTCGAAACAACGTGAGCGTATCCGGAAAGACACCTGTTTTGCTCGTCAGCGGATCGAACATGTCGGGTAAGAGTACGCTGCTTCGCGCGCTTGGGATGAACGTTGTGCTGGCCATGGCCGGTGCGCCCGTCCGAGCACGACGCCTGCAACTCACGCCGCTTCATGCAGGAGCCAGCATTCGCGTCAACGATTCCCTTCAGGAAGGCAGTTCCCGTTTCTACGCGGAGATCACGCGACTGCGCCAGATCTTCGACTTAGCGGGCGGTGAGCCGCCATTGTTGTTTCTGTTGGATGAGTTGCTGCAGGGGACGAATTCGAAAGATCGAAGAATTGGCGCGGAAGGAATTGTACGCGCGCTAGTGAAACGCGGGGCGATTGGACTCGTAAGCACGCACGACCTGGCATTGACCGACATGGGCGGAGCGGTTGAAGGCCATCTGCACAACGTGCATTTCCAGGACGAGCTTGAGAACGGACGAATGACTTTTGACTACAAGCTGCGCGAGGGCGTGGTGACGAAAAGCAATGGCCTCGAGTTGATGCGGTCGATCGGGCTTGAAGTGTAGATAAAACGCCGGCCTCGACGTTTACCGTGAGGCCCGCTAACGATTGCAGAAGGAACTTCGTCTACCAGACGCTGCAACGATTCTGGTTCACCATGGGTGAGCCAGCCTTGCAGTGGAATGCTTCCTGAAACTGGGGCAGGTTCGAGACAACGCCATTGGTGCGGTATTTTTCCGGAGAATGCGGGTCGACCGTGGCCCGCAGCCTCTTTGTCTCATCGCGCGTCTGGCCGCACCAGCTCTGGCCGTAACCAACGAAAAAGCGCTGGTCGGGCGTGAGGCCGTCAATCGGCTCCAGGGTTTGGCCCTTGCTGTCATCCTTCCACGCCATGTAGGCCAGAATCAGCCCGCCCAAGTCAGCGACGTCTTCGCCCAACGTTAGTTTGCCATTGATCTTGATGTCGTCGATGATCGTGTAGGTCGAATACTGGTCGGAGATGCAACTGGCGCGCTTGACGAATTCTTTCCCGTCCTCGTCGGTCCACCAATCGCGCAGGTTTCCCTGAGCATCGAACTGGCGGCCTTCATCGTCGAAGCCGTGCGTAAGCTCGTGCCCAATGGTTCCTCCAGTGTCGCCATAGTTAGGCGCAGCATCGGAGTTGGGATCGAACGCCGGAGGCTGCAGCACGCCTGCAGGGAAATTGATGTCGTTCATTTGCGGATCGTAATACGCATTTACGGTCGGCGGAGTCATCCCCCATTCTCCGCGGTCTACGGGCTTGCCGATTTTGGCAAGTTGCCGGTCGAATTCAAATTTCCGTGCTCGCTCCACATTGCCAAGTTCATCGCCGCGGACAATTTCCAGTTTGCTGTAGTCGCGCCACTTGTCGGGATATCCAATCTTGTTGGCCATGCCGTGCAGCTTGGCCAGCGCCTGTTGTTTGGTCGCTGGAGACATCCATTGCAAGCCGTTCACGTCCTGTTCCATCGCCGCCTGAATTTCCTTCACGATCTTCAACGCCTTTTGCTTCGCTTCGGGACCGAAATATTTCTGCACGTACGCCTGGCCCAGATCTTCGCCAAGATATTCATCCACTGCGCGCGTGCAGCGTTTCCAGCGGGGCTGCAGTTCCTGCTGGCCGCGCAGAGTTTTCCCGTAGAAAGCGAAGTTTTCATTCACGAACGGCGTGGAAAGTTGGGATGCATCGGCGTGAACCAGATGCCAGCGCAAGTAAATCTTCCAGTCCGCCAAACCTTCCTTTTGGAGTTCTTCGTTCATGGCTTTGAAGAAGTTCGGCGAGCTGACATTCAACGACGGCAGCGAAGGCATTCCGACCTTGGCGAAATACGCCGACCATTGAAACTCCGGTGAAACTCCTTCCAGTTCCGTCTTAGTCATTCTGTGGTCCAGCGCTTTCGGATCCCGTCGTTCGACTCGCGTCATGGAGCCTCTGGCCAATGCGGTTTCAATGCGCATTACGGCGTGCGCCTCGGCCGCGGAGGTTTCGGGCTTGTCTCCGAGAAGCTCGAACATTTTCTGCACGTGCGCAAGATACTGATTGCGCAGTTCGACGGACTTAGCATCGTCCTTGGTGTAATAGTCGCGGTCCGGTAGACCGAGTCCGCCTTGATCGGCGTTGGCGATCACCTGATTGGCGTCTCGAAAGTCCTGAATGGATTCAAAGCGGAAAAGAACATTATCGTCGATCATGGATGCGGCTACGTCGGCGAGTTCCGCCTTGGTCTTAATCTGGGCAATCTGCTCCAGCGATGGCTTCAACGGCGCAGCCCCCTTGGCGTCGATTGCCTTCTCGTCAGTACAGGAAGCGTAGTAGTCCCCAATCTTCTGATCGACCGAATTGCGCTGGGGACCTTGCGCGGACGCAGCTTCCAGGATGTTTCGCAAACGCGCGAGATTCTCATCCTGCATCTTCGAATAGGTGTCCCACGTGGATTGGTCAGGAGGGATCGGGTTTCTCTTGATCCACCCACCGCAGGAATAGGCGAAAAAGTCAGTGCACGGATCGATGCTCCGATCCATCGACGTGACATCCAGTGCCGGCTCAGACTTTTCTATAGCGGCCTGCTGGGCGTTGGCTAAGGAAAGAAAACAAGAGATTGAAAGCGCAACCAGGCGAATGCGCAGAATTGCCATGAAGACACCCTCTTCTGGTAGGAAGTGGAAACACTGAGACCCCAAAGTATAAGCCCAGGCGTCAAGCCCAGTGTGGGAGCATGCGGTCTTGGGTTCTGACGTCTTTGGGTTCTGACGTTTAGGGTCTGAATGTTTGCCCCGAACCGAGAGGCGCCGATCTAACTCTTCCGCAAATGAATCGATCCATCTCCGGTGCGGATGGTCAGAGAGCTGCCGCCACCGTTGAGCTTGCCGCGCACTTCGTTCTGCCGAATCTGGCCTTCCGTGGTGATCGGCATATCGAGATCAATGTGGCCGTCGTTGGTGTGTAGGTCCACATCGGCCGCCAGTTCGCCGGGGACTGCCAGAGATACGCTGCCATCGCCGGTTTCGAGCCGCCAGCCGGCGGCCAGTGATGACCCGCCCGCCGCGCGCACGTCCACGTGGCCATCGCCCGTCTTGAGCTCGAGCTCATCGAAGCGTCCTTGGGCGTTGATGTGTCCGTCGCCGGTTGAGGCGTGCAATTTGCCGTCGACTGATTCGAGGTTTTCGGAGCCGTCACCGGTGTGCAGGTCCATATCGCCCTTCAATCCGGCGATATCGATCTTGCCGTCGCCGGTTCGCAGGTTGACGCGGCCTTCGTGCGGCATCTGGACAATGATGTCGACCTTGTGCTGGCCCCATTCGAGGTTGAAGTTATGGTGAGGGTAGTGCACATCAATTTCGACCGAGTCGCCATTCTGATGCTCTTCAACCCGAATGCCGCCTTCGCCGATCTTGTAGTGCTCGGTGATGACCTTGGCTTCAATCGTGTTCTGATCCCAAGTCGTGATGCGGATGTTTGCGTCGGAGGTCTCGATCCGCAGCTGGGGTTTACCGTTAAGGTTGTAGGTCTTCGACCATTCGTCGGCGCGCGCCGGCAGAACGGCAATGAGAGAGACAGCCAGGGCTACAAGCGACGAGCGCTTAAAGTTCATGGGATCCTCCGGCGGGGCACAGATCTCCACCCGCCTCCTTAGACGTGTTTACGGACAATCGGTGAGGTTCGTTCCATGGAAAATCGTTTCCTAACGAGCGCGGGCACCTACGTAGGCCATTTGAATCAGGCTGCGCTCCGAAAACGGTAAATATAGAAGCGCTGCGCTCGCCGCAAAGGCCGCGCCCAAACCAATCTCCTGGATCAGCAGGAACGGCGCCACGGCCCATAGCTGGTCCAATGCTAGAACGAAGGGGAATATTCGTCGGAATTTTTCGCCGAGTCGCTGGTAGTCGAATCCCACCGCCGACATCAGGTAACAGCGCAGAGGGATGCCTACGCCAGCGGTCACCATCACGGTTCCGGCAAGGGCCGTCGCGCCCCATAGAGGCAAGAATAAGTCCGCAACCGCCTGCACATCACGCAAGCGAAAAAGGGCCGTGAGGTAGAAAATCAGATACATGACCTGGATCAGCGCGAAGAGCCCGCGTGTGAACGCTCGACGCGGAATAGGGATTTCCAATTCGGGATGGAGTTCGACCGACGGATCCGGCGAATAGGAAGCCGTAGGCGGAGGGGTTCCCGCGCTCGCCACTCCTTTTTCGCTCAGGCCCAACCGAATCTGTTCCCGAGCGCCACTTTGATCTTGGACGGGAGCGATGAAGCGGTAACCTCGGCGCGCTAACGTTTCCACATAACGTGGGCTGGAAGCGGAGTCTCCAAGCGCCTCGCGTACCTTGTTGATCGCGGTGTTCAGACTATGGTCAAAGTCGACGAAGGTATCGGAGGGCCAGAGTTTCTGCTGCAATTCTTCGCGCGTGACTACATCGCCCGCCCGCTCCAAAAGCAATGCCAGCACCTGAAACGGTTGCTCCTGAAGGCGCAGCTTCGCGCCGTTCTTGCGCAGTTCGCCCGCGCCGAGATCGAGTTCGAACACCCCAAAGCGCGCGACTCTCTTGCTGTTTTGAGGCACAGGCATAGACGACGCCGTAGTGTAGCACTGGTGGTTTAGGGGTGGGTCTTCGGTCTTGGGGTTTTGATCTCCGGGAAGCCGAGAACACGTCCGAGACCCCAGACCTTAGACCTAACAACCAGGGCCCGAGACGCAAGACCGGAGAGACCGGCGCTACAATATCCGCGTGCCCGACAGCGCTTCCCAAGACGATCCCAAGCATCCCCGCCACACCGGGGACGCGTCTGAAGCGACGGGTTTGCGGCTGATCGCACCGGTATTGCGGATCCTCACTCTCGTTCGGTATGGGCACGACATTCACTGGAGCCTGGGCTGAGCGTGGGCTCCGAACACCCCGAGATCGTTGCGCCGCAACCGCTTCTGGGGGTGATCCTAGGTCCCACGGCCAGCGGTAAGACGGCTCTGTCTTTGGCGCTGGCGCAGAAGTTTGATGGCGAGATTGTCAATTGTGATTCCCTTGCAATGTACCGCGAGTTCGATATTGGTACTGCCAAGCCAACCCCGGTCGAACGCGGTCGTGCGCCCCATCATTTCTTCGACGTGATCGAACCCACCGAGTACATGACTGCGGGCGAATATGCACGCCAGGCGCGGCAAGTGCTCGCGGAGATCAATCGGCGACAACATTTGCCCATTGTGGTCGGTGGAACCGGATTGTATTTGCGGGCTCTGCTTGAGGGACTTTTTCCCGGACCGCAGCGTTCGGAAGAATTGCGCGAGCGTCTGCGCCGGAGCGCTGCTAGGCTCGGTCCCGATCATCTGCATCGAATCCTGCTGCGTCTTGATCCCACGGCGGTTCGAAGAATCCACCCCAATGATGCCCCCAAGCTGATTCGTGCCATTGAAGTCTGCATCTCGTCGCGGCAGAAGATTTCCGAACTCTGGCAGCAAGGGCGCGACCGGCTGCGCGGGTTCCGCATTTTGCGGTTCGGCCTCGAACCGGACCGCGCCGCGCTCTACGATCGCATCAACCAGCGCGCAGCGCAGATGTTTGAAGTCGGCCTGATCGAGGAGACTGAGCGTTTGCTGCAGAAATACGGCGCCACTTCACGCCCTCTGGCATCGCTCGGCTATAGACAGGCGGTTCAACTTCTGCACGGGGAACTGACCCGCGAACAAGCAATCCAAGCCGCGCAGCAGGGCCACCGCAACTACGCCAAGCGCCAGATGACATGGTTTCGTCGCGAGCCGGATGTGATCTGGCTGAAGGGATTCGGCGACGATCTGCAGATTCAGCAGGAGGCCGTGGGCGGAGCAGAGTCCTATCAGCAACCAGCTAATACTTAAGACCCAAAACCTGCCTTCTGCTATCGTTCTTTTTATGCCTCGAATCTACTGTGCCATATTGGTTGTCCTGGCCCTTACCCTGCCCGCGTTTCCCAAGGACAAAGATAAGCATCCGCGCCCTGCTCCGCTGCACACCTCGGGTGGCGACCAATGGGCTGAGAAGACGCTGCGTAAGTTGACGGTCGAGGAAAAGATCGGACAGGTCTTCATGATCTGGTGTCGCGCGAGCTTTCTCAATGTGGAGAACCCAGAATACTTGCAGTGGCTCGATGCCATGCGAAAATATCACGTTGGCTCCTTCACCATGTCGGTGCACGTCGACGGGCCCTTTCTGTTGCGCACCGAGCCGTACGAAGTGGCGGAATTGCTGAACCGCCTGCAGAAGGAATCCAAGCTGCCTTTGCTGTTCGCAGCGGATTTCGAGCGTGGCCTTGCCATGCGCATGCTGGGCGCGACGAACTTTCCACACGCGATGGCATTTGGCGCCGACGGTAATCTCGAAGATGCGGAGACGTTTGGGCGGATCACCGCCGAGGAAGCCCGGGCCGTCGGCATTCACTGGAATTTTTTTCCTGACGCGGATGTGAATTCGAATCCTGCGAATCCCATCATCAACACGCGCTCGTTCGGCGAAGATCCAAAACAAGTCGGCGATTTGGTGACAGCCTACATCAAGGGAGCGCACGAGGCTGGAATGCTGACCACGGTGAAGCACTTTCCCGGTCACGGCGACACTGCAACCGACTCACATCTCGGGGTTGCGAGCGTGGGCGGGGACCGCGCCCATCTGGATTCGATCGAACTCCCACCTTTCCGCCAGGCCATCGCGGCGGGTGTCGACTCAGTGATGGTGGCGCACGTTACCGTCCCCGCCCTTGATTCCGATCCCAATCACGTTGCCACGATCTCTCCGGCAATCGTTTCCGACCTGCTCGAAAAACAACTCGCATTCAAAGGCGTCATCGTGACCGATGCCCTCGACATGGCGGGGCTGACCCATCTTTTTGCCAACAACATTGGCCGCGAGGCCGTCGAGGCTTTCAAGGCCGGCAATGACCTGCTCATCATCCCTCCCGACCTCGGCGCCTCCTATGATTCCATGCTGAAGGCGGTTCGTTCCGGCGAGATTTCGCCGCAGCGTCTGGACCATTCTGTCCTCAAGATCCTGAAAATAAAAGGCAATCTCGGCCTTAACAAATCTCGGACCGTCGATCTCAGTACGATTGCAAACGCGGTCGGGAAGCCGCAAAACATCGCTTTTGGTGAGAAGGTGGCCGACTCTGCCATCACCCTGGTGCGCGACAACGGCAAGGTGCTTCCTCTGAAATCCAAGGGAACCGTCAAGGCCGGGCTTCCGTATATGACCAAAGAGGAGACCCACAACCAGGTTCTCGCCATTCTTTTTTCGGATGATGTACGTACCGATTCAGGTCGCGCCTTCGGACGGGAGTTCCGTGTCCGCATCCCGGATGCGCGCGTGATTTACCTGGATCCCCGCTTTGCCGGCGGGATGACCGACGAGGTTTTGAAGGCGGTCGACGAGGCGCAAGCCGTGGTCGCTGCAGTCTACCTAATTCCGACCGCGGGCAAGGTCGGCAATTCCGTAGGGATGGCCGATGCGAGCGGCGCGCTGCTTCAACAATTGCTCGACCATGCCGCCGAAAAGACGGCGGTGGTCGCTATGGGGAATCCGTATCTGGCGAGCGATTTCCCCAAGATCGAGAATTACATGTGTACGTTCTCCAACGCGACCGTGTCGGAACTGAGTGCGATCAAAGCGCTCTTTGGGGAGATTCCGATACGCGGTCATCTGCCCGTCACGATTCCAAATGTCGCCCAGCGCGGCGCCGGTCTCGAACCTCCGGCGCCGGTCGCAAACGGAGGCTCTGAACATGCGCAGAAACAAATTTCAAATCGCTAGTACGTTCGCGATCGGTGTGGCGGCGACGTTCGCAACTTTGCTGCTGCCAGCTTGCAGCGTCAACGTGAAGAAAGCGCAGAACGGAGAAGATAAGCAGGTCGATATCGACACGCCGGTCGGGGGCATTCATGTGAGCAAAGGAGCCAACGTCGCCGATGTTGGACTGGCGGTGTATCCCGGAGCACGTCTGAAGCAAAAAGATTCCAGCGGCGAGGACAAAAGTGCCAATGTGAATATCTCGAGCTTCGGGTTCCAGCTGAAAGTCGTTGCTTTGGAATATGAATCCGACGATTCCCCGGCCAAGCTGGTTGCCTTTTATAGGGACCAGCTTCAGAAGTATGGGCATGTACTCGAATGCCATACGAGTCATCTTGATTTGAACCCGCAGCACTCCGATCACGGATCGAATGAATTAACCTGCGAGGGGAGCAGCGGCAGCAATGTGGAATTGAAAGTGGGCACGAAAGAGAACCAGCACATTGTGGCGGTGCAGCCTGAAGGCCAAGGCGCAAGCTTTTCGCTGGTGTATGTGCGCACCCACGGCAAGGAAGCGGAAATCTAGACGAGTTCGGCATTGTGACTCAAGGAGTACCATTTATGTTTCGTTCCACGCTGCGACTACTCACGCCTGCAATCGCCCTGGCTGCAGCCATTACGCTGCCCGCCGCGGCGCAAAATTCCGGCAACCAGAACAAGAATCTTGATATCACCAGCTCCGTCGGCGACCTGCATGTGGGAAGCGACGCGGATGCTCGAAAAGCCGGCTTGCCGTCCTATCCCGGCGCCCGCCTCAAAACCGACGACAAGGACAGCACCCCGGCAAATCTGAGCCTCTTTACCGAAGCCTTCGGATTCAAGCTGGTGGTCGCCAGCTACGAGTCCGACGATGCCCCGGCCAAGATCATCGACTTCTATCGCGACAAGCTGAAGAAATACGGCAGCGTTCTGGAGTGCCACTCCCAAAAGCATGGCGGCGATGTTGACGTGCATGACGACGACAAGGACTCTAAAGCCAGCAAGGAATTAAAGTGCGAGCAGAACTCAGGCCCAGTCACCGAGCTGAAAGTTGGCACGGAAGACAATCAGCGCGTCGTGGCCATCGAAGCCCGCGACGCCGGCAAGCGATCTAGCTTCGCTCTGGTCTACGTACACTCCCGCGGCAAGCGCGGAGATATCTGACGATTCCCGGTCAACAGCGAGAGTCGTCGGAGGGGATGGCGCTAGAAGCCGTACTTCGCCACGACTCTCTTTTCTTTTTTTCCGATCACCGCAATCCCAGCGTGTTCGGACGGTAGAGAAAACGAAATTGAGGCGCCTGTGGACAAGTCGCGGATGTTGATATTTGTGTCGTTTGCCGAGTCTGAGACCATCACGTAGAGAACGGAATCCGCCAGCACCGTGGGGAACACGAGTATCCCGGGCGGAAGCGGCGATAGCTGCGTGAACCCTGGAGCGATGTTCAGGCGGTTGGCGACGTAGGCGTAGAGTACGGAGGTTGAATGTAAGTTTTCGGAGAGCTCTACGGGATAGGAGCTCCAAAAGATTCTGCCTCTGCCGTGAGGAAGCTCTGTGAGTGTGGACCCATCTTCAAAACGCAAGGAGTCCAGCCCGCTTTGGGCCTGCTGATTAAAGGCAAGAGGAAGCGATCGATCGCCCAAGCGGACGGTTGCATCGTGATACGTGAGCGGTTCGACCTGAGCGTGAATGCCGAGGTCGGCCGCTCGATCGACAATCTGCCAGTGCTCGTCGCGATCGACCGGACCGGTGATGAGAAGATTGCCTCCCGCATCCACGTACTTCATGAGGGCGCGCCACGCAGCTTCTCCCAGCGCTTGCGGTGAAGGCAGAATGGCGAGCTTCGGCGAAGCTAACTTCTCGATCTGATTTTCAGCGATGATGTAGGCAGGCAAATGGACGTCGTATGCAAGGGCACGAACCGCACGTTGTTGTGCGGCCAGCTGGAAATCCGCCAGGGCAGAATACTGTGCAGCTTGCGAGGTGACGATTGCGATCGATGGCGGCTGTGGATCCCGAAGATGCTCCGGCAGAGACGAAGCGAATTCGGCGAAGTCCCGAAGAACTGTGGCTTCCGGTTTCTCACTGTAGTCGGTGCGCACGGCGCCGATGGGGGTTTCATTGCCCTCCGTCATGTAGGAATTGGTGTTCCAAAGCCATTCGATTGCGCCGGCGCCCTGAATGAAGGATGCAGCGATTTTCCGTTCGAGGAGAGCGGCCTCGCTTTCCGGGGTGCGGCGGGCGATCTCATCGAGGTTCAGTTCGCGCTGCAGGCCGGTTTCCTGGATCAGCATGGCCTCGCCGGGCTGCTTGGCGGCGAGCGAATCCCACAAGATGTAATCGTTTTGCCACCAGGAATGATTGGTCGTGAAATCGACGGACGGTCCCCAGAAGGCGGGTGAGAGACGATCTTGAATGCCGCCTTCGTCCTGGCCAACGGTTACGAGTTGTTGAGAGCCAGCAGACCTGATTGTGTCGCGCATGGTGCGGGCCCACTGAGCGAACGACTCTTGCGCGAAAAGAAAATAGTCGTGAAGCCTGAGCGACGTGGTGCCCGTGTACATGCCGCGGGGGACGAACTCATCTTCGGTGGGAACAGGGATGGTGGCTGAGACGAAGCCGGGGGCCACATTCCACAGGGCAGCAAGCTGGGCGCGATCAGGATAGCGTTCGCTCAGCCAATGATTCCAGCTCGCAAGTTCAATCGAGTCGCCATTCGGACGCGTCTTCCAGAGGTGCTCTGAGAAACTGGGCTCGTTAATGAGGTCCCATGCGAGAAACGGTACGTCATGGAAGCGCGCCACGACCGCCGAAATCAGAGTCTGCTGTCTGCGGACGGCCGCGGGATCGAGAAAGGCGTTTGCGCCTCCGAGAACGTCAGGCAGAAAGGCAAAGAAATTGAACTGCACCGGAAGATCGTTCTTGCGCGCGGTCATCAGTAAGGCCTCGAGGGTGCGTAGGGTGCGCTCGTAGGGTTGACCGTTTTCATCGCAGAATTTGTCCCAGCCGGTCCACCAGCCGGTGCGGATCATGTTCAGTCCGGCATCGTGGATTTGCGCCAGATCCTGGTCCCAGACGTGTACGTTGGGATGCTCGAAATAAAGGCGCTGCACTTCACTGGACATATAAGTCGTGCCAATCACCGCCAGAGGGCGGCCATCGAGCTCGAAATAGTCGTGGTTGACGCCGAGGCGCGGACCGGAGAGGAGATACGATCGGTCGCGAATCCAGAATCCCGAATGGTAGATCGCACGAACCCGATCGCCTTCCAGCAACTGGGCTTCGATGATATAGAGTCCCTTGCGTTCGGGGGCGGGCAGTACGATGGATCCATTCAAAGGAGCTGCCGCAGTCACTGTCGAGCGGTTCGAGGGCTGTCCTTCAGGAAAAGAAGTGATCTTCAGAGAGACTGGCACTTTTGCCTGCGCTGCTGCGTGCCATTCCACTTGCAATTCGACTGGCTCCCCTTGAAGGTAGAGCGGCAACGCGGGCCGCACGGTAAATTCTTCGGCGCCCTGCCAGGCGCGTTCCACAAGGGATTGCAGCAGGCTAGCATTGTCGAAGAACTCGCGTGAGAGTTCCGCATTGACGAAAATCCAACGCCCGCCGTCGAAGCCGTTTCTGTAATGATCGACTTGGAGGACAGGCGCCGACATCTTGCGGCCATTCTTGACGCCCCAGGCGAGGGAATCGAGGCGCGCGTCGATGGCTCCGGCTGCACCACCGCGTTTGTAAAGGTCGACCGCGCTCAGGCGGATCACCGGACTGAAGGCGCGCTTCCAGGCGAACGGGGCGAGTTCGAGGAGTATGTCTAAATTCGGCTGAAACTGGAGGCCATCCGAGCTGGGAGTTTCCTGATATTGATCGATCATGAGCGGACGAAGGAAACGGACGCTGTAGTCACGAAGATGCCAACCATTGGAATCGCGATAGGCGGCTCGAGCGAAGGGCTTGCCGCCAAGAACCAGAAGATTGCCTCCCCGGTCCAGAAACCGTTTAATGACTGGCCAAGCCTCTTCCGGAAACGCTGAGCCGTAAGGCAGGAGGAGCAAGCGGGCTTCGGAAGCGGCCAGAGAAGTCGAGAGTTGGCTTGCGCCAACCAACTCGGCCCGAGGGAAATCTGCGGCTAATTGCTCGGGCGTGGGGGCGGCAGAGTCTGCTGCCGGAAACTTGGATTCACTGAAGACTACGACTGACGGACTATTGACTTGGGCAAGCATTACAACGTGGCTCACCAGAAGAAACAGAGCACCGACGGCGATGATTACGGGTTCTCGCATGTGAGGTCCTGATAAACGAAATCGTGACCGCTCGAAACAGTGCAGTCTCCGGCGGGGTTTGTTGATTGTCAAGGCAGAAAAAACGTTTTTGTACGGTATCAATCCGGTCTCAGAGAGAAGAAAAATGCGCAAAACCCCACTCTGGCGATGCTATGATGGCGCGGTCCCAGATTAATACAGTTTTTAGAGGGTGGATACAGAACTCATGGCGATTGCGGCCCCCAACACTTCCAGAACCTCCACGGCGCCCGGCACGGGGCAAAGTTACAGGGCTCCGCTGGCCGTGGTGACCACGCTTTTCTTCATGTGGGGATTTCTAACCTGCCTGAACGACATCCTGGTTCCGCATCTGAAACCAATTTTTGACCTGAATTATGCACGCGTGATGCTGATTCAGTTCGCCTTCTTCGGGGCCTACTTCATTTTCTCTCTCCCGTCCGCCAGGATCGTTGATTGGATTGGCTACCAAAGATCGATGGTGGTGGGTTTGCTCACCATGGGATTGGGCGCGTTTCTGTTTGTGCCGGCGGCCAGCGTTCCATCTTTTCCTTTGTTTCTTGGGGCGCTCATCGTTCTTGCGGCAGGCATCACCTGCCTGCAGGTGGCGGCGAATCCCTACGTCACTGTGCTGGGCAGGCCCGAGACCGCTTCCAGCCGGCTGAATTTGACGCAAGCGTTTAACTCGTTGGGCACGTTCCTAGCGCCGTTCTTCGGCGGGCTGCTCATTCTGAGCTCAGCGCCGAAAAGCATGGACGAAATCCGAGCGATGGCGCCCGACGCGCTCCAAGTTTACCGTTTGCATGAAGCCGCCACGGTTAAGACGCCGTATGTCGGACTGGGCATTGCGTTAGTTCTGCTGGCAGTTGCGATCGGCAGTTTCAAGTTGCCGACGATCCCCCATGCACAGCACAAAGTCGGCGAGAAGGTAAACGACTCTATATGGAAGCATCCGAATTTGATCTTCGGCGCCATCGCCATCTTCGTTTATGTGGGTGGCGAGGTCGCAATCGGAAGCTTCCTGGTGAACTACTTCACGCAGCCCGAGATCGCCGGGTTGACGGAAAAAGTTGCGGCCAGCTTTGTCGCTTTCTATTGGGGCGGCGCGATGGTCGGTCGCTTCATCGGCTCTGCACTTTTGCAAAAGGTAAGCACGCGAGGGCTGCTTGGAGTCTGCGCCGTGTGCGCGGCTGCGCTGGTTGCGATCTCGATGCTGACGACAGGGCACGCTGCGATGTACAGCATCATCCTGGTCGGTTTCTTTAATTCGATTATGTTCCCGAGTATCTTCACGCTGGGAGTGGCCGAGCTTGGACCGCTGACAGGGGACGGTTCCGGTGTTATGATCATGGCAATCGTCGGAGGAGCTATTATTCCGGTGGCGCAAGGTGCGATTGCCGATCGCATCGGCATTCATCACGCTTTCTTCCTTCCTGTCATCTGTTACCTGTACATTTTGTTCTTTGCTTTGAGCGGATCGCGTCCTAATAGCCAACGCTACGCAAAGGTGTGACGACTTCGTTGCCGGAGCGAAACTCCGATCTTAGCAAGCGGCCAAGGCGTTGAATCACTGACAGGATTGGCAACTGGACAAGTTTCTCAGTGTTCGTGGAAAACAATTAGATAAAACGATTTAGGACATCATGGGGCAAATCAAGACCTCTGGCCAAAAGCCAGCCGTGATCACGCTGAAGGCAGTTGCCCAACATATAGGACTAACTCCCGGCACGGTCTCTGCAGTGCTCAACGATTCGCCATCTGCCCGGTCAATTCCTCAGGACACGAAAAACCGCATTCATGCGGCAGCCAAGGAACTTAACTACAAGCCGAATTTCTTTGCCCGCACTCTGCGTAACAAGCGCACGTATACGATTGGAGTGATTGCCGAGGAGATTGGCGACTCCTATAGCTCCCCAATTATCAGCGGCATAGAACAGTATTTAAGGCAGCGCGACTATTTCTTTCTTACGGTGGTCCACCGGCATGATCCCCTGTTGCTGAATCGTTATTCGCAGATGCTTTCGGAGCGGGGAGTCGAGGGCATCATCACGGTCGACACAACCGTGCAGGAGGCGCCAGTCCTCCCGACAGTAGCCATTGCCGGCCACAAGAAGTTGAAAGGCGTAACCAATATTGTACTCGATCACGGGCGGGCGGCCGTTTTGGCTCTGAACCATCTGAAAGAGCTCTCTCACGAACGCGTCGCCTTTATGAAAGGGAATGCGCTAAGTTCCGATTCGAAGGATCGGTGGGACGCGATATGCGCCGTGGCGGGGCAGATTGGGATGAAGATCGATCCCGAGCTGACGGTGCAGATCGACACAGACGATCCGACTCCCATGTTGGGTTATCCGTTCGCCAAGCAACTGCTGGCGCGCAACCGGCCATTTACGGCAATTTTTGCCTACAACGACATGTCCGCGATTGGCGCGATCCGAGCTCTTCAGGAACACGGATTGCGCGTTCCCCAAGATGTTTCAGTCATGGGCTTCGACGACATCCCGGGAGCTGCATTTCACACTCCGAATTTGACTACGGTGCGGCAGCCGTTGAATCGAATGGGAGAAGTGGCAGCGCAATGCTTGCTGGAACGCATTGAAGGAAAGATAGAATACCCTTCCGAAATCGCAATTGAGCCTGAGTTGGTCGTTCGGGAATCCACGGCGAAGGCGCCCGGCTCCGCTTAGCATTGCGAATCCGATATAGTATCCGCGTTGCGCGCCAGCCCCTTCATGCCCCCGTCTGAATCATCCAACGTCTTAGTTTCCGCCAGAGCGCTAACCTTCGCGGCTTACGCGTGCTTCGTGCCGATTGGGATCGCGGCCGTGCTGCTCGGTCCCCTGCTGCCGACGTTATCGTCGCGTTGGTCGCTCAATTATTCCCAGGCAGGCGCCCTGTTTACGGTGCAGTATCTGGCTTCGACTTTAGCCGTGGCCCTCTCGGGCGCGCTGGTTTCGCGGTGGGGATTTCGATTCGCAATCAAGACTGGGCTTGTTCTCATGAGCGCGGGCGTTGCCTCGCTGTTGGCTGGCCCGAAGATAGTGGGGACCTTGTGCATCGCGGCGTCCGGAGCCGGCATGGGGCTGGCCGTTCCGGCGGCGAATTTGCTGGTGGCCGAAGTGAATCCGGCCCGGCGAAGCGCAACGCTGAATCTGCTCAACTTCTGCTGGAGTGCGGGCGCGGTGGCCTGTCCGTTTCTGGTGGCGGCCGCCGCGAGAAGCCATCGGATCCCACTGTTCCTGGGGTCGGTGGCCGGATTCGCGCTGCTGGTGGCGATTGGAATCGCAGTCATGCCGCCGTCCATTGTCGAACCGCGTGCGCCGAATGATCCTAATCACGAAAAAGGTTCCGCTATTTCCTGGAAGCAGAGCGCTGTGGCGATTCTAGGAGCGCTCTTTTTTCTATATGTCGGGGTCGAGAACAGTTTCGGGGGATGGATCGCATCCTACGCGAAGAGTTTAGGAAATTTGACGACGGCCGTATCGCTGATGACTCCGTCATTCTTTTACGCAGCGCTCACGCTTGGAAGATGGCTCGCGCCCCTGTTCTTGAGAAGTGTCGACGAAGTTCGGCTGGCGCAGGCGGGATTGCTGCTTGCCTGTGCGGGCATGGCGGGATTGGTGTTATCGGGTGGTCTTTATGGGGTAGCAGGCAGTGCTTGCCTCGCGGGACTCGGGCTTTCCTCTGTATATCCCATTACGATCTCGTTGTTATCTCGAGAATTCGGTTCAGCGTCGAGCCGGATTGGATCCCTGATGTTCACGATGTCGAACCTCGGGGGCGGCATCATGCCGTGGATGGTCGGCGTATCATCCAACCATTTCGGTACCCTCAAGGCGGGATTGGCTGTCCCCCTGATTGGGTGCGCGACCACGTACGGCTTATATCTGCGACAGTGGAAGGCTGCGCCGGGCGGCAGCCCAGCCAGCCCCCTCCGATAGCCTATCCGCGGACGAATCTGGCTGCCAGTCGGGAAAGACGGACCAAACGATACAACGGGAACAACCGAGCCGGAAGATGAACCGCCTCCCATTCGCTGGGGCCGGGAGTGAACGCAAGGCGGCAAAAGAATCTTCGCCGGTCGCTGCCTCGCTCCCGCAGACGCATCATCAGGCGAAAGTAAGCTAAAGAGTCCACGTTGAAAACTGCGTCGCTCACAATGAGAGGTTCAACTTCTTCTACGAGCGCGCGCGCGGCCGGATCTTCGCGAATACTCTTTTCTGCTGCGGGCGAGATTGCGGCGCCTAACAACCGGTTGGCAAGAAGCATGTTGACGCGCAACATTCGCACAATTCCCAGGCTTTCAGCCTGAGACTCAATCCAATTCCAGTTCAGGCTCGGCAGGCCCATGATTCGCGCAATATCGCAGAGCCAAATTAGACGTTCCCAAACGTGTTTGGCGGCGTGCGCCGACAGCACCAGAAACAAATCTTCGTTGGAGGCGGTCTTCATCGGGTGGCCCGCGACCGTGACATCTGCGGCACGCTGGAACAACCCGTCCATATCAAAATCAATGGAATAAAAGCGCGGCTGAATCGCCCACTGCACTTCGAGAAGGTTAGGTCCAGCGGCACCATCGAAAGCAAATTCGTATCCCGATTTCAAATAAGCCCGCTGTTCCGGTGCGGAAAGAGTCAAATGAGGTGTGTAGCCGAGCTCGCCAACCGCATCGCGGATTCTTGACGCATCTTGCGGACGGATCAGCAAATCAATGTCGCCCGACTGCCGCAGCGCGATGTCCCCGTAAATAACTTCTGCCAAAGCGAGGCCTTTGTGGGGTAGAACCTCGATGTCATCCGCAGACAAGCGCTCCACGATCCGGATCAACTCGCGCGAAAGCAGCAACGCTTTATGCAGGTTGATCTGATAGCTTCGCATGAGCGAAGACATCTCGTCGGGAGGAACGGCGTCATGCACGCCAGCCAGAGCCTGACAAAGAAGCGGCTGAACCCCGTGGTGGCCTGCCAGATCGAACAGAACCTGCCAGCGGACGGGGTGCTCGAACAGCAGTCGCAGGCGGTCGGATTTTTCTTGCTTGGGAATTGCCGAACAGACGGCGAGTAATAAGGACCGCTCGGTTTCGGGGGCGGAGCTACACCCATGCCCCTTATCCGACATTTCCTGCAGCAGTGCGCTCATCATGATACAGCCGCCGGTTTCCGCGCTGGAACTGGTTCGGAGACTTGCAGTATCTCACGGCTGGCCAGTTCCCGGGCCAGGGGGTCCCAGGGGGTCCTGGCATAGAGCGGCATAGAGCCGGGCCTGGGCGGGTCTTCCTCGAATTGGTGCAAATGCAGGCCGCGCCGATTTCGCCCGACGGAGTGGTGTCATTTGGCGAACTGCGCGGTAAGCGAATTATGGCGCACAGGGCGGTTGATTTCGTAGCGGAAGTCAGCACTGGCTCGAACAGCGTACACGATTTCGGTCGCAGACCGTACAATAGAAAAACCCTGCCGCCCACGACGCCGGGAGCTCATCAGGGTCAGGGTCGCGGACCCACGGAGGCTAGCGAAATCGATTGGACGGATACGACAAGGTAGCAGAGCCAACTGAACAAAATGTGCATTTGAGCGAGGTCAGGAACGTGCTGACCCTGGAAGAGATTGGAAATCTCGCGGCGGATGGCGGGCAGCCAGCGGAAACGCTGATGAATGTTGTTGCCCTCATCGCCAAGAGGTTTCGGACGGATGTGTGCTCAGCATATTTGCTGGAACCGGATCGCGCCAATCTCGTGCTGGCCGCCACCGTCGGACTCCGCAAGGAATGTATTGGCAACTTGCGGATGGAAGTCCATGAAGGCCTGACCGGGCTGGTGGCGGAACTCGTCCGCCCGGTTGCGGTCGAACAGGTGAAAAACCATCCGCGGTTCAAGTATTTTCGGGACGCCGGCGAGGACGCTTACCAATCGTTCCTCGGCGTTCCTTTGATCGACCGTGGTGTTCTGCAGGGCGTTCTCGTCGTACAAACCGTAGAAGCCCGCATTTTCAGTGAGAATGAAATTCGCATGCTCACGGAGGCTGCCACGCAGGTCGCTCCCGTCGTGAGCGAAGCTCGTACCCTCGATCGGTTCATCGCCCCGCTGCAGGAGCGGCTGTGGGCTCTCGCGCGCAATCTGTGGTGGAGTTGGGATCACAACTCTTCCAGTTTGTTCCTGGATCTCGATCCGGCCCGCTGGAGCGAGCTCAATCACAATCCGATCGCGTTGCTGAGCGAACTTCCACTCGCCAAACTGGAAACCCGCGCTGCGGAACTGATGCTGCATAGCCGCGTGAACTACGCGTATCGCCGGATGCTGGAGTATCTGGAAGCCGACCGCACTTGGGGTGCACAGCGCGCGGGCGTGCTGCGGCCGCATCCCGTGGCATATTTCTCCGCGGAATTTGGGTTGCACGAGTCTTTGCCGGTTTATTCCGGCGGCCTCGGTGTTCTAGCCGGAGATCACATCAAGAGCGCGTCAGATTTGGATATTCCTCTGGTGGGGATTGGGTTGTTCTATGGCCAGGGATATTTCCGTCAGCGGCTCGATGTCGGTGGATGGCAACGGGAAGAATATCTGAAGACCGATGTCAATCAGATGCCCATGGAAGTGGCGATCGGGAAGGACGGGCGGCCGGTCGTCGTGGAAATCGAGACCCGCAGTGGCCGGATTTGTGCCAAGGTCTGGCGCGTGACTGTGGGACGGCGGGACTTGTTGCTTCTGGATTCAGATGTGGAAGGGAATGCCCCCGAGGATCGGCAGCTTACCTCGCGCCTGTACGGAGGGGACCTCCGCATCCGCATTCGTCAGGAGTTGCTTCTGGGCGTGGGCGGTTTGCGAGCTCTCAAGGCTTTGGGTATTTCTCCCGGCGTTCTTCACTTGAACGAAGGTCACAGCGCATTTGCAGTATTAGAAGCAATTCGCATGAGGATGGAGGAGGAAGGCATCTCGTTTGAAGCAGCGGTTCCCCGAGTCTCGCGCGAAGTCGTGTTCACCACGCACACTCCCGTGCCGGCAGGACACGACCGGTTCGATACCGGTTTGGTCGAGGAGCACATCGGGCCGCTTCGCGAAGCCATTGGACTCTCCCCGGAAAGCCTTTTGGGACTTGGCCGTGAATATCCCAACAATGCGGACGAACTCTTTTGTATGACGGTGTTGGCACTGCGCCTCTCGCGGCGCGCAAATGCCGTGTCAGCTCTGCATGCGGAAGTTTCGCGTGCCATGTGGACAAAACTGTTCCGCAACAAACTGGAAGACGACGTTCCCATTGGGCATATCACGAACGGTGTGCACGTTCCGTCGTGGCTGGCTCCGGAAATGTACCGCCTTTACGATCGTCACTTAGGTACAAACTGGAATCAGCATGGCAGCGAGGCCAAGATTTGGCTGGGAATTGAGAATGTGGACGACGGCGAGCTTTGGGAAACACACCTGAACCTGAAGTCCCAGTTAATCGAGTTCGTGAGACGGCGTGCGGTCGACCAGGCGCAGCGCCGGGGAGAATCACGGGAAGTGCTGCAACCCCTCGAGCGAGTGCTCAGCCCGGATGCTCTCACCATCGGATTTGCCCGCCGTTTTGCAACCTATAAACGAGCCAATCTGATCTTGACCGACATTGAGCGACTCGCGTCCATGGTCAATGATCCGAATCGCCCGGTGCAATTCGTGTTTGCCGGTAAGGCTCATCCGCTGGACGAACCCGGCAAGCGAGTTTTGCAGCAGATTGCCGAATTGATGCGAGACCCGAAGTTCCGCGACAAGTTTGTGTTCGTGGAAGACTACGACATCAACGTCGGTCGCCACTTTGTGCAGGGCGTTGATGTCTGGCTCAACAATCCGCGCCGCCCGCTGGAAGCCTCCGGCACCAGTGGGCAAAAAGTTGTCTTGAACGGCGGCTTGAATCTTTCCGTCCTCGATGGGTGGTGGGCCGAGGCCTTCGATGGCATGAATGGTTTCGCAATCGGAACCGGCAGAACCCATTCCAACATGAGCGTTCATGATGCCCGCGACGGAGAAGACCTCATGCGAGCACTCCGCGAAGAAGTGATTCCTTTGTATTACCAGCGTGATCGCGATGGTCTTCCACGAGGATGGATTAAACGCATGAAGCGGACGATCCGCACCTTGGGTTGGCGATTCAACGCCGATCGTATGGTGATGGATTACACGCTCAAGTGCTATGTCCCGGCAGCGGGAGGGACTTCCAGCGACATGCGAGCCAGTTCATAAAGGCCAAGGAAGGTATCCACCCTCGCGAACCCTGTCGCGGGGTGCTTTCCACACTGGCTACTCAAGCAGCGGGAGTCTAATCGCGTTCTTTGCGAATCTTCTTCAGGGCACGCTTGCGCGCTAGCGCTTGCTTCACTCGGCGTTTCGCACCCGGTTTGAGGTAATAGGAGTGGCGCTTTACTTCCTTAATGATTTCTTCCGTTTGAACCTTGCGCTTGAACCGACGCAGGGCACTCTCGATACCCTCACCCTCTTGCACTCGAACTTCTGCCAAACGAATCACCCCCAATGAGTTCCTGAACAAAACACGTTTCTAGATCACCAGCTTACGCTAGCGTGGTCATAAATAAAAGGGCCACCGAGGATGGCTCCGGTGGCCTTTCGATTTAGGAGAGAACACTCTTGTTGGTTGTTGGTACCTCCAGACTTGGTGTCGAACTTGACCGCCAGCATAGGACTTACGCTGGACCAGAGTCTGGTCAGAATTGAACAGATTTCAGGAAAAAATCAGTGTCCCCCTTGTCTCTCGAAAATCTGATTCGCTCAAATGCTCGACCGTCTAGCGCGACAGGAACACGACAAAGCAGCGATGGATGTGGAACCGCGTTAGGGATGTTTCGCTAGCGTACAGTGTCTACCTTATCGACGACTTGGTCGCAAGGTGGCAAGTTCGACTCATGCAATGGTCTCGCCGAGTTGACGACAAAATCCGTCACCTTGTGGCGCAAGCTTTGGCCAGCTCTCCCGACCGGTCAGTCCTCTCCAGCCTGCACACTGCAATTCGTCAATACGGACATCGTCGGGCTGCTGAAAACTTCCTGGTCGGGCGGCGGAAGGATGATTCAACCGCAGCGAAGCGGTGAAGGCGGAAAGCCACATCCTAGTCAAGGTTCGTTCGGCGTTCACTCCGAATACCCTTCATCTCCATCGTCGTCATCGGTGGGGTCCTGGTCGCCATCTTCATCTTCCTCCTCCTCCTCCTCCTCTTCCTCTTCCTCTTCTTCTTCTTCTTCGTTATCTTCTTCCTCTTGCCGAAAATTGAAGTCGGTGGCTAGATGAAGCAAGCGAGTGGGTCCGAAGAATTCTTGCATTTGGCTCATGCTGAAAGGTCCGCCCGAACCACTCCTTCTTGCACCCCAGTGTTGAACATTTTCTCTACCTGCCCGGCCGTAACCGGATGACTGAAATAGCAACCTTGTCCCTCGTCGCACCCATGGCGCTGAAGAAAGTCGAGCTGCGAACGGGTTTCCACACCTTCTGCAACAACTCGCTGCTTTAGGCTCTTTCCGATATTGATCATGGCGTTGACAATGGTTGTGCCATCTGAATCCTCCGTGATCTCGTGAATGAACGACTTGTCGACTTTGAGCGTGTCCACCGGAAAGCGTCGCAAATAAGTAAAGCTGGAAAAGCCGGTGCCAAAGTCGTCGACGGCCAGCTTTACACCCATCGCCTTCAGCGCAAGTAGCGTGACAACGGCAGACTCCGCGTCCTGCATCAACACGCCCTCGGTTAGTTCCAGTTCCAGGTCTTGAGGATCCAGGCCGGTGGCGATCAGCACCGCCCGAATTCCTGAAAGGAAATCTCTGGCCCGGAATTCCACTGCGGATACGTTCACCGCAACCGGCACAACCTTGAGGCCCAAATCGCTCCACGCTCGAGCTTGCCTGCATGCTTCCAATAAGACCCATTGTCCGATGGCCACAATCAAACCACACTCTTCCGCGATGGGCACGAATGTCGCGGCAGATAGCAATCCTCGCTCCGGGTGTTGCCAGCGGAGCAGCGCTTCCATCCCGGTGCATTGCCCTGTCTGAAAATTGACCTTAGGCTGGTAGTGCAATGTGAACTCATTCCGCCCCAGAGCGCAGCGCAAGTCTCTTTCCAGCGCCACTCGCGTTGCCATTCGAGCACGCATGTCGGTTCGGAAGAACTGGTAGCTGTTCCGGCCCTGTTGTTTAGCCTCGTACATGGCTACATCCGCGTAACTCACCAAGGTTTCGGCATTCTGCGCGTCGGCCGGGTATGTACTTCCCCCGATGCTCACGTTGACATCGAGACTTTTGCTGTCGATCACGTGAGGCGCGGCTACCGCGCGCAGGATTTTTCGCGCCGTAATGGCTGCGTCCTCAGAGTGCTCTATTTGCGAGAGGAGTATCAGGAATTCGTCCCCGCCCAGCCGGCTTACCGTGTCCGTCCGTCGGACGCACGCTACCAATCGCCTGGCTACCGACCGCAGCAGCCTGTCCCCGACGCTGTGGCCGAGCGAATCGTTGATTCTCTTGAATTGATCGAGGTCGACGAACAGAACCGCGAGTTGCTTGCTCTGACGCTCCGCAAGAGAGATTGCCTGTGACAAGCGGTCGTTGAACAGCGCTCGATTTGGCAGATTGGTCAGGACATCGTGCTGCGCCACGCGCGACATTTCGAGGGAAGCGACACGGGCCGCGCTTACGTCGCGGAAAGCCACCACTGCCCCGACTGCATTCCCATCCGGGTCATGGATAATCGCAACTCTACTTTCAATTCCGAATTCCTCTCCGTCTCGTCGAACCAACGTGCAGTTGATAGAACTCGTCATGCCACTCGCGGTTTTATCTGCTTGGAGAGCGATCGCCAGCGCATCGTCAAGTGATGCGCCGCTGATGTTGTCGATGAGCCGCAGCACGTCTGCAAACGGACGCCCTCGAGCCTCCGCTCGGCTCCATCCGGTCACCTTTTCTGCGAATCGATTCAGATATGTGACATTGCCATCTGCATCCGTTCGAAGAATGCCCTCGCCAATCAAATTGAGCGTGGTGGTGGCGAGCTCATTTTCGACTCGCACTGCCTCCAGCGCATGGCGATCGATCATCGTGCGCACCGTGCGCCTCAATCGGTAGCCATCTGCTTGCTCGTTGATCAGGTAATCGTAAGCGCCAAGATGTACGGCTTGCCTCGCGATTTCTTCTGTACCAGCCTCACTCAGAATCAAAATTGGCAGGTCAGGCGCCACTTCAAAAAGCTGGTTGAATGTTTCGAGGCCTTGGCTGTCGGATAGGTTCAGATCGAGCACTGCCGCCGAAACCCCTCCGTCACGCAGGCGCTCGATTCCACGAGAGAGTTCCGTGACCCACTGAATCTCGAACGACTCTTCGGTTACAGAACCTAGTTCGCCTAAAACTCTTGCCGCTTCGTCTGCGTCAGCCGCAATCAACAGCACGCACTCGTGGCTACCCTTCATCGGTGCGGCAGCGAGTTGACGCATGGGGGTTGGCATCCGGCTGGATTCATTAACCGGGCAATCTGCTACTTACGCTGTCTTCACAACCTTGATTGCCCTGGCTGCCTTGCTGGCATCCGCAGCCATGAAACGCAACATCTGCTGCTTCAACTGCGCATCCACCTCGTCGGCAATGGTGACGACTGCGGGAAGTACGCTGCTGAATTCCAAATGCTTCTGGCTTCTGTGCAGAATCGTAAAAATGCTCACTTGTAGCAGGCGAGACTCCTCGACTGCCATGGCTACTGTGTAGCCTTGCTTGGCGCGCAGATCCCCGTGGTGCGATGCCGCCTCTGAAATCGGAGCCCTGGTCCCGTCGTCCAAGCGCAACCGCGTAATCACATCGCGTAGAAGCTGCGGAAGATGGCCGGTGCGATCATCAAAACTCAAAGGAATAGTCGTGAGCTCGGGCTCTTTCTCGACTCGGACCAGCCATTCCCGAATGACGGTTTCGAGGCTACGTTCGAGAATATCTGCTACAGTCTCGAGAGCGACGGGACGGGCAGGCCTGCCGTCCGCAGACGCAGAGTTTACAGATTTATTCACAGGAACCTCCATTTAGGATTACGACGGTGGTTGGTGCGTAGTATTAGTCCCACTGATTGTACGGTACGCCGTCATGGGCTTAGCGTCTGAGCAATAGCGCACACAGAGACCTTTGGGTTCGGGGATCCAAAATGGGGCGAATTCGGATCGCGGGTTCGCGTCCCTTTGAACTTTTCGGCAAACCCGGTACTTAGCCCTTGTGGTTAAGGTTAGTGTTAGTCGACGGAGCAAGGAATCGGTTCCTGAGAGTGGAAAACGCAGGAATTACAGATCACGAAGCCTTTTCGATACGCGTGCGCAGGTTCAGAAGGCGGTCCAGGTCGCACGTCTTATCCAATCACCATCTCAGGTTCACGATCGGAACTCGGCGGAGGCGCGGTCCTTGTGAACTCCGGCGGCGGTTCTCCGGCGATGTCGGCAAGTAGGAGTCGCAGATTACCGGGGTTGGTGGCATAAGCCATTCCAGTCTCCATGTCGACAATCCCGTCGCGAATCAATTGCTCAATGCCGCCATCGAAGTGCTGCATGCCTTCGGTGTCGCCATCCCGCATGGCATCCAGCAAGGTCTTGCCATCCTGTTCTCCCTTTTCTAGGTATTCCCGCGTGCGCACGGTTGCTTTCAGGATCTCAACCACCGCCACACGGCCCTTGCCGTCTTTTGGCGGGAGGAGTCGCTGCGAAATGATGTAACGGAAGCTCTTCGCCAGGCGGTTACGAATAACATGCTGTTCTGACATCGGGAATACTCCCACAACGCGCTCTACAGTCTTCGAGGCGTCAATGGTGTGCAGCGTAGAAAGCACAAGATGGCCGGTTTCGGCGGCCTCGAGCGCGATCTCGATGGTTTCCTTATCCCGCATTTCACCGACGAGGATCACTTTTGGCGCCTGCCGGAGTGCCGCTCTCAGTGCCAGCGCGAAGCTGGGGGTGTCACTGTGAAGCTCTCGCTGGTGGATAAGCGACCGCTTGTGGCGGTGCATGAACTCCACCGGATCTTCGATAGTGATGATGTGATAAGCCTTGGTCTCGTTGATTCTGTCGAGAACGGCAGCCATGGTGGAAGACTTCCCCGAGCCCGTCGGGCCGGTGATCAACACAATACCGTTCTTCAGATTGGCGATGTCGGCCAGTTGCTCAGGTAACTTCAGCTCCGCGAAAGTGGGAATGCTTTTAGGGATAACTCGCATTACGATGGCATGGCTTCCACGTTGTACAAATACGTTTACGCGGAAACGACACTCGCCTGGCAGACTATAGGAAACGTCGCACGAGCCCTGTTCTCTTAACGCCGTCAACGCCTGCTGATTATCGCCAATGAGTTCCTTAGCGATACGGCTGGTATCCTCCGGAGTCAGCGGTGGTAACCCGGTAATTTTGACCGGGACCAACTCGCCGCTCACCTCGATATGCGGCAGACTTCCGGGCGAAAAGATCAAGTCACTAACGCGGCTTGATGCACGCAGCATCGCCCTCAGCAAGGCTGCGGCCGGAATGAGGGGCTTGGATGTAGTATCGGAAACGGGGGCGGTGCCTGGGATATCCAGTGTGTGCTCCTTGCTCTAACTGCAGCTTACCTTCCCGGTACGAGCGTCTCAAGTCACCAAAGTTCGGCTCGGGGAACTCCGCCGATAACTCATAGAATTCGCGTCAGGCAAGTGAAAATCGCCGAAACATCGGCGGCGAGATGTTACTGAGAAAACGAAGGCCTGCTGTAATCTGCCCTCCTAAGTACGATGGAAAATCATTTGAGAGGCATCATCAAAAATCTAAGCCTGGCTTGGCCCGCGTTGTCGGGGCGGTTGGTCTTAGCGGCAGCCGAGTTTCGTGCAAAATGCTCCGCCCCACTCCGCGAAACACTCGTGGGCGTCTGGCACCGCTCCTTTCGATTGACGCCCGCCATCCCGCCGAGTTTCCCCGCTCCCCAGTTACGAACCAGCAATGCTCAGTCGCAGAAAGCGTTCGTAGTTCGTCGCACTCGACAGGCAAAAACGCCCTTAGAGAAATACGAGTTCCTCTCAGAAGGCAAGGAGACAGGTCGCTCGTTGGTAGTTGGTCCCTCGTGCGCCGCAGAGGATGAGTCCAAGCGTAGCATCAAGATATGTATATCACCACTAGACACGTTACCGGCAGCACCTTTATGACCTGCAACGTTTGCGGTCAGGCATTCGGAATGAACAAGATCTGCGAAACACCCTTACAATCCGCAGCTGACATGTTGCAGCACTTATCCTCTCATAAAGCATCCAGCACTGTTGCGGTCGCCGAAGCTGTCGCGAAGCCGGAATCCATCCCGGTTAATCACACCGAGCAACTCGTACAGCGAAGGTGGCACTTCCCTCCTCAGTAGCGTGACCAAAGTAGCGTGACCAACTATTCCGTTCGCTTGTGCAATCGATGGGAGACTATGACAGAAAACAGCTTATTCCCAAGAATGGGAAAAGTAATCGTTATTTCAATCAGTGAGCAGTTGTGAACAGGTACCCGTGTGCCAGCGTTGCTAAGATGGTTCCATCGATGGCTGTTTCCTTATGATTGCCAACTTTCCACCGAACCACCCGACACCTACTCCCGAGAAGGTCCCTCAGCCACCGACGCATCATCAACCCACGGTCGATAAACCCGGGAGGCCGTTCCTTGTTCCGCGCAAGCCCAAGGCGGCTTTTCAGTGGCCGCCAGCTTGTGTGCAGGAATTCGCTGGCATTAATCAACCACACTGGGTGCGACGGTGATGCCTGGCAAGCACCAAGCACAGTTACGGAACTTGCGAAGCATCAGTGTTCTTCTCCTTGGGGTGCTTGCGCTTCAAGGCTGTAACGCACTCAACCCCTTGTGCCGAAGCGCGCGGCCGGCTCCAATCATCGGGTCTCTCTCTTCTGGCACAATTACTTTTGCTCAGGTGCAAGCAGGGTTCGTTCTTACCGTGAGTGGTAGTCAGTTCGTGTCGTCCTCGGTTGTGGTCGTCAACGCCACAACTTTAAGCACGCTGGTCACAAGCAGTCAGCGGATGCAGGCTACCATTACGACTGATGTGATCTCGGCTCCGGGAGCAGTTAGCGTGACCGTCAATACGCCCAGCGGAAACTCAGGCAATCTTGGCTGTTCGAGCGGCGGAACCAGCCGCGCCCTAGTTCTGACTATCAACTAAGGAAGAGAGGGAATGCCATCCCTTCGCAGTCGGCATTTGCTTGTGGATGTGTGGAAGAGGCAGGATCTTGCTTCGGTCTTGAACTACTGTGCTTCACAAAAGTAATGGCGGACAGTGAGTGCTCCGCACACCCGATAAACACGGGGCAACCCCTTATTCTTCTATAAGTTCCAGTTGGGCATCTATCGTTTTGCCGTCAAAATTGGCATATTCAACATCGGTATGTTGACATAAGATTTTGACATAAATGGTAGCCAAATGGCAGCCCCAACTCCATGTACTGTACCGTCCCGCACGATCTCGGCTCTGCTCCAAACGATGGGTAGAACGGAAGGGCTACGTTCGCGCCTCGCGCCAACTTTATAAATCTTCTCGGGACGGATGATTATCTCGTCTCCCGATCCAGCCATTTCTCGACTCGCAGGGGACGCCACTGCTCCAATGCCCGCAACAGTTCGGCAGGCGACGCCCGTGCCAACACCAGCGCCCGGTTCTCCGGCTTCAGGAACCGTTCCTCAACGGCATGGTCGAACATCGCTAGCAACGGAGAGTAATATTCCAAGACATTTAGGATGCCGCATGGCTTCGCATGCAGGCCGAGTTGCGACCACGTTACAACCTCACAGAACTCTTCCAGTGTGCCGAACCCGCCTGGGAGTGCGATGAAGGCGTCCGACAAGTCGGCCATGAGCGCCTTGCGTTCGTGCATCGACTGCACCACATGGAGCTTCGATAATCCCGCGTGTCCGACCTCGCGTTCCATGAGATTCTTCGGGATTACTCCAACGGCCTCACCGCCTGCCCCCAGCACCGCATCCGCCAGCACACCCATCAAGCCGACCTTGCTGCCGCCATACACGAGACCAATCTTTCGATTCACCAGTTCTGTCGCCATTTGCTCAGCGGCCGCAGCGTATTCGGGACGGTTCCCCGGACTGGAGGCACAGAAAATACAGATTCGTTTCATGCCGCCATTTTAAGGTAGGCTTCCGCGGCGAAAGGAAATCCTGCGATACTTCCAATCACAGCCATTCCTGTCGCGGATGCATCTAAAGTCGGCGAATAGAAAGGATGCATATGAAAATCACGGAACTGCTACTGGCTGAGCTTGACCGCGAGGCTGTTGGAATCCGCAAGACGCTCGAACGCGTACCGGAAGGAAAAAACGACTGGAAGCCCCACGAAAAGTCGATGCCGCTCGGCGCTTTAGCAACGATTGTTGCCACCATTCCAGCGTGGCTCGACATGGTTGTAAATATGGACGAACTGGACATCAATCCGCCCGGAGGCCCGAAGTTCAGGCCGCAAGACTGGAAGACGCGGCGCGACTTGGTTGAGCAGTTCGAAGCCAGCCTAAGAAAGGGGCGCGAGGTATTGCAGAAAACGACCGACGAGCGCCTGCTGAATACCAAGTGGCGCATGTTGTCTGCGGGCAAACTGATGAGTGAACAATCGCGCTATGTCGCAATCCGCGACGGCGTACTCAATCACATGGCGCACCATCGCGGGCAGTTGACTGTATATCTGCGGCTGAACGAAGAGAAGGTGCCCGCGATATACGGTCCGTCAGCCGATGAAGGCAAGGCGTGATGTATCACAGCATTTGAAGTTGTGGCGTTGGTGGGAGATGGAATCAGCCCGAACGAAATACCAGATCAGCTCTAAGATTTTCCTGTGTTGCAGGAGTGCGTTCAGGGAGTGCGGCGTTCATGGGTCGGAGCCAGTTTGCATCGGCTGGGGGTGCCGTCAGGAAGACGATTTTACGGTCATTTGCCTACCGGGTGAGGTTTGGGTCAGGTTAAGTGCTTTGTTAGTTAAGGCGGGGGCCAAGCTGGAAACCGACTGTGGGCCGACGCGAATGGGCTAGGTTCGGTTCGAAAGGGGGCTGGAGCCGAATATCGAAAGCCTCCATCATCCAGAAGAGACTCTAAACCCGGTTCAACCGTGGACATTCATCGTTGAAAGTAGATTAGCTTAGGGGCTTCGGTAGTCATTGCTTCAGGGTTTTTTGGGGCTTGGGTTAACTGGGCGACTCGCTCCGCTTGAAGGATGTATAGATGGAGTTGCAGGCACTTCAGCGTTGGCGTTGTAAATGTCCACGACTGCCTTCGTGATGTCAATGGAGGAACTGGCCCATAACACCGGCCATTCGGGCCAAGGCTTGGTGCCGTCCATGATAAGAACAAGCCCATTGTCTTTTGCGTACTTGTCAACGAGGGGAACCAGTTTCTGCAATATCTTCTGCACGATCTCGCTTTGTTGGCTGCCGAAGTCGTTCTGGGCATCCTCTTGTGATCGGCTTAGGGACTTTTGCTTGCTGTCAATCTGTCTGACCAGATTTGCTCGCGCTTCGTCGTTCAGCTTGGTGCCTTGCGTATCAACCTGCTTCTTCAGAGTGTCAATGTCATCGTTAAGCGATTGCAACTCCTTCTTCTTGGGCTCGAATCTCTTTTCCAGTGCCTGCAAGTCTCTTTGACCATCGTTGGTGGCGACGATTGCACTTTGGACGTTTATAACGCCGATCTTAGTGGGTGATGCAACCGCGGATGAAATAAGAGTTGCGCTCCCAGCTTGAGCCTTGGCAGCTGTGGGCAGAACCAACATCGCCACAATCACAAACCGTGCAATGGTGTTGTTCATGGATGGTCCCGCTTGAATTCCTGTGAGAACGGCCATTCTGGTGCAGACACGCTTGGACGATATAGAGGAAGACTGTTCGTGTCTCGTAAGAAAGGTGATCGTGCCCCGAGCCACACTTCGTGCCAGTCGACGTTGGGCTGGGATGGCGCAGTTTGCTCGCTAGGCGAACCATCCCGGAGTGATCGATTAGCGCGGAACTCCCGGAAAACATCAACTGGACTGTTTAGAGACATGATCGCAAAGTTGACCCTATGTTCTCTAGGGTCTGCGATCACACGACTCGACGGAATTAACGATGGCCGCTCGTCCCTGAAATCCGTGAGAAATGGTGCAAACGGGCGCGGAGTTTCAGAACTCGCAAAGGCTCGAAAGAGACTCGGACGTTCTAGGTCAGCAAAACCCGCACTATTCGAGAACACTTGACTGCTCAGCACGATTTTCCCTTGATAGGGTTTGGCCGAGTACCGAGTACCTGAAGGGATTAGCTCCGCTGGGGTCGGAGAACTGGCTTCTACCGAATGCGGACTGCTTTTCGAGTTTCTACGTCCTTCGAATCGATCCGGCCTATTCATTCGCGGCGGCAGAGCGGGCCGAACTCGTGTCGTCTTCACTTGAGAAGACTTTCCGGTTGGTAATGCCACCTCTGCGCTAACGGAACTTGGCGAACGCACGCCGGAGTGGATAGACCTCGAAATCTCGCAGGCAACTATCGTGATGATCAACAGAACTGCGGCCAAGTTCCCCTTCCAACCCAGCGAGCAGATCGTCAGCCTGTCCAGCAGGGTTCGTCTAGACTTCCGCAGGGGAATTCCTTCTGCGCGAGCTCGCTCTAGGAAGCGAGCGGTCATTTCTTGCGGCAGACGCCGATTGCGATTCCTGTATTTCTCTCCAGATAGCGGCAGGGCCTGTGCGCTTATTTGTGCAAAGTCGGTAATGCGGCCTTGGCAATCGACACAGCTTTCAATATGCAACGTTAGCTCTCGTAGGTCTCCATCATTGATTTGGCCGACGACAGCCAACGCGCACATAATTTCGAATTGTTTATGCTCGCTCATGTCCGGCTCCGTTCCACCCGTTTTCTGTTGGTTTGATTCCTTTCGGGCTTGTTACAAAGAACCGAGCGCAGCTTTTCGAGTCCGCGATAGACGTTGTGACGCACGACACGCACGGATTCTCCTGTCGCCTTCGAAGCCTGTTCCGCTGTCAAGCCTTCGTAGTATGTGAGTTCGATTGCTCGGCGTTGCCGGGGTTGAATCAGATTGAGAGCTTCTTCAACAAGGATGACCGCCTCAGAAGCTCCGAAGGGAAATGGGCGGTTTGCGCCTCGAATCAATTCTTGAGGCAGCACATCTTCAATGCTGTCCGAATCATAAAAACCGCGGGTTCGTAATTGACGACGGCTGTTGAAGGTTCGGTGATAGGTAAACATTAGAAGCCAACATTTGAAAGAGCCTTTCTCCGGTCTGAATTGCGCGGCGGAACGGAAAACATCGATGAATACCTGTTGGACCGTATCTTCCGCCTCCGCGTCATTTCGAAGAATTCGGCGTGCGATTCGAAACACTAGTGGGCTATGCCGTTCGAACAGAACAGTCAAAGCGTCTGGTGCACCTGCCACGACCGCGGCGACAAGCTCTTCATCGGTATTGAGGCGAAGCCTCAACTGCTGTAACAAAGACTTGCCAATGATGCTGCCGGGAATCGTGAGGTCGGCCTCATAGCGACCCTCATTCGCCTCAGGCAGGGCTGGAAACACACCGAATAGACTGGCGATGCGCGACGGCATCAACGTCGTCCTCGCCGCTTGAGATTTCTAGGATCGAACGGTACGCAACCGCTTTCACTTGAGACCATATGTGCAATGTCCCGCCGCTAGCAAGAATAGGCTTCAACTTCTGAATAGGTATGCACGTCTTGCGGCGAGAATTCCCCACCATAAGAGAATAATATTTCTCTCTGTGCGCCTGCGCTAACAAATTGGTTTGCCGCTGCGGATAGTTTCAGGAGTCGGTTGGTTTAGTCCTGCTTTGCGAACTATCTTTCGCTTTGGGAACGACACAGTAGCCAGTGCTTGCTCTACACCGCCTTCTTCGCAGCCTTAAACTTCGCCCATCTCGACCGTTGAGCCGCCGCAAGATTGCGGCGGGTTGCCGCTGACAACGTGCGCTTCACAGGTGACACAGTCTTCGTTTTCCCGGCCGCTGGCTTTGATCCCTGCCGAACTTTAGCCCATCTCAATTTTTGCGCCAGTGCCATGCGCCTGCGTGCGGCCGCCGATATGACGCGGCCGGGTCCAGCGCCGTTAGCTCCCGAGCCATTGCGTCCGACCAATCCTTCGATTACGGAAATCGCCGACCGTAGCTTTTCGACTCGATGTTCTGCCTGCTTCTGCTCCTGCCGAAGCTGCTGGAGTGCACTGCTCAAATTGGACATTGCTCCCCCTCAGTGGAAGATTTCACCGATTGTAGATGGTCGCGAAGATTACTGGCTACTTAGCAGGCGAGCTTGCGGGAGGCTTTTTGGACGAGGGAACTTGAAATCTGGGTTGAGTGAGGCGGCTGGCTTCAGTTCTGTCGATTTAAGAATCGTTCTGCTGCCGCAGTTCACAATATCGAGCCTATGCCCACGATCCTAACCAACCAGCCCAACGCCGACTGAAGCATATTCGACCCAATTGTGTCGTTTCCAGTTTATTAAGGTTCGTTTTCCGGGAGCCACGTTCACCATTTCCATAGACTCGATAACCCCGAGGTGCCCGAACGGAATGTCGGATATTGGCGAACCGAGGCAGGTGTGAGCCCGAACGTCACCCATGGGCGGAACACTAACCCATGCTTGCCCGCCAAAAACGACCCTGCCTTTCTTTGGCGGCTCCCTTTTCGAACTATTTCGAACTCTATGATATGTTCCAAGAAAACGACGGGGTGTTAACAATCGCACCCTTTTTGAATGGCAGGCCCACATCGTACCAGTAATCAAACCGGGAGCAAGGGTAGCGTCACAACTAATCGGGTGTACGAAAGGCGGAGGAAGAAAAAGAGATGAGACTGCTTACATGGCTGCTGGCTTCGGTGGTTTGGCTTCGCTGGTGCACCTGCAACGGTTGCTGGTGCGGCAGATCAATTCGCTAATTGTGAAGCCACGTCCTGACCGTCGCGGATATAGAAGCAGCCCGTCGCGCAGGGTGTCTGCTCGCACCGGGGGCAGTACGGAATATCGACCCGAACTGTTCCCCTGGTGCCACCGCAAAGGTCAGCCAAGCCATGCGCGGAGACAAATGCCAACTCCCACTTGATTGCCGTTCCGCAGTGTGCACAGTTCATTGGCTTGTCCCCGAATTCAAGGCAGGCGGTCGCGAGGAACAGGGCTCTTTCCGCGACAAAGTTATCGACGCTCACGTGATGTGGTGTTCGCACGATTCACTCACCGTAAAGTAAAGTCGTCGCAGAGGTCGTTTGACTCGCAAGCCGTGGGGTGCGTTGGGGGAGGGCCAATAGCTTAGAAAAACACCCTCACGCCTTGCAACGACAAGTTACTCCCGAGCTCGCGGCGGCGCTGTTCAGAATTGCTCACTGGTCAAATAAATGGCAAGTTGACCATTCGGCTGGGGAGACCGTTTTCACTGCCACTAATCAGCGGTTATGCACCCCATGGTGCATGAAGATAAGTACAAGGTCATTGCTTCGCCGCGTAGAACGTGAGGCAAGATGCGGTCGAGCGCACTCTCGTCGCATCGAAAGCATTTGCACCATTGGTGCCAACGTTTGGGTGGCGGGTTTCGATACGGCCGTCAGGCGTGGCGTTGCGAGTTTGCGGAAGAAAGTAAGAAGAAAGTAAACAGTGCAACACTGCGGCCGAGCAGGGTTGTAAGTACTGCCTATCCTCATCTGCCGTTGAAAAAAGTAATTTTCCAGATTCGGGACAAGGCTTGTTAGGGCAAGAATGCTCGCTGTCTACGAACACTCGGGGGGAGAGCTTTGGCTTCCTGACTCAAACCAATAAAGCGGGCACCGGAATCGTCTGGCCGCATGCGAGCGGGCGGACTAACAGGAAGCATTTGGAGTTGCGGATCGAGGCGAATGGCGAAATCAGATCTTTCCAACACGTTCCGCACGAGATGAAGCGTGTGTCCTCTGAGCGCGAGCCGACAAGCGACGAACGGGATTACGGAAGAATCGTTGTCGCAGAACTCAGGCGCAGGCTGCCGGAAAGCGAGGGCATCAAGAGTTGCGAGGGTTTCAAGCACTTGGGCGTTCAGTGCCGCGACACCTGCCACAACTTCTATCCGCATGACGAAATGAGCGTCATTGATCTGCCGGACGGCGTCAAGGGGCGGCTATGCGACCCGGTCAAGTGGGCGATTTATCCCGAGGAATATCAAAAACTCGAAGAGTGGAGCCGGAAGTCACCGGAGGGCAAACTGCCGAGGCAGATTCTCGGCGTGGATACGGACAATAATTAGGAGGATAAAGTTGGACTTCATAAATAACCGGGGAAAGAAAATCGGTTCACTGACTACAGCGGTTTCCAATGACAAGATCGTCACGACCAATCGCGTTCACAACGTCACTACCATCACTACAATCGATAGGAATCGGGTAAGGCGACCACGGAGACGTTTTACGGTCATTCGCTGTCCGGGAATCAGTTTGAATTCGACGCCAGCGACTTCATGGCTTGGAGACCGATAGAGAACGCAGGCGATCACACTTTCCAAAGTTACCTTTGTGCTCTGCCTCCTTCTCTAAAGCGTGCCTATCATTGGTTCATGAGACACTTCAACACCAAGCAAGTCGTGGGAGGCGGCACGCGCTTCAACTGCGTACATTGCCCGTACAGCGTCAACACGCTGGACTTCGCCATTCTCAATGGCAACCTTCGGACACAGGCGGCCGCTGCCATCAACCAGCACAGCGCCTCGGAGCACGTCTCAAACCTCCTCTCCTCCAAACCTATTGTCCCGGTGACGCGCTCCTAAACCAAAGCACCATCGGCATTATTCTTTGGGTTAGCCCCTGGCCCCAACTGCACGATTGATTGACCACGTGCACACTGGTAGGTTGGGGTGGGCGAGCAGCGACGATTCAGTCCGCATCCTGATCGCTACAATTCACTTGCTCCACCCATGTCGATTATGGCCTTCCCGGAGAACAATGGAGATGCTGCGTGACTAAGATTGCTATTCGCCAACTCGTCACGGCGTTGAAGGCGCAACGCCGTCAGATCGACCGAGCGATAGAGGCTCTGGAGGCATTTGGGGGACTACAGCCGCGAGGGGCAGCCAGAAGTGTGACGACGAAGCGACCTCCGCGACACACTCCAGCGCAGCCAGAAAACAGAACCAGAGGCCAACTGATCCCATTCGTTCGCGGACGCAAATTAACCGGAAGCTAGGCGACTTTATTTTGCTTCGCTTTCCATGCTGCCCATCGTGCTCGCTGTGCCGCACCGATTCTCTTGCGAGCAGCTACCGACAATCGACTTCCGCCCTTCCGAGACGGCGCTCCTGAGTTGTTTCGCACCGCTCCGCTCAGGGCCGTGATCGCCTTGTCCAACTGTGCTCGTTCTTTCTTCAACTGCACTAGTACCGCAACTAGGTCAGTCATTTTGATCTCTTTCTGTGGGCCAGATTTGAAATGCTTCGATTAGGCAATCATGCCTGAAACCGTGATTGTGAGTGTGATAAAACGCTCTCGAATCCTGCTCACGCTTCGGCTTAGACTTGCCTAATGAAATTATCCTTGCACGGAACGCCATCGGGGTAAATCTTTTTCTTGTTGGGTTTGACGAAGCGGCGCTTGCCGCCCACGGTTTCTCGAATCCAGAGGCTTACAGTCATGTTTTCTCCCTCTGAACCCAATACTGGGACTGAGAAGAAGCAGGAATTCTGGTAGCCACCGTTGGTAGCAAAGCCCCTAAGTTGATGTGTCTTAAAGGATTGGCGGAGAGTGAGGGATTCCGAGCCAGCAAATCAGGAAAGCGCCATAAACACAGGCAAAAAACTGCTATCGCACTCTCACTGCGGAGGATAAGAGGCAGCCCGCAAAGTGTCAAGAACGCTCACAGGCTGTCATAGATATTCGCCCAAACAGGCAAAAGTAGCGAAGTTAGCAAAGCGGACCGGGGAGAGCCACGCCCACCGTCGCCCGCCGCTTGTATTTCTCGCCGGAGCCGCAGGGACAAATCCGCGCCCGGATTCACCTCGTCTCCCGACTGAGCCATTTCTCAACGTGCGTCGGACGCCAGTCCTACAGTGCCCGCAATTGGGGTCGGCAGGCTTGTCCCGCGCCAACACCCACGCCCGATTCTACTAAACTCGGGCCAAGTAGGCAGTTCTTACCAAATGGAGTTGACCAAATAGCGTTTACTAGTTTGGTTTTTAGCTCGCGTTCGGGTAGCCCGTCCTGCTCGGCGACAAAATTGATCGCTTGCGCACGAAGTTCCTCGGACTGACGACGCGACGACAGGCTCTTAGGCCAAGACAATTGGCACCTCGCCCCTCAGCATTGCAGGAAATGACTTAGGGTACGAAGCATTGTAAGCTTGGGGACGCAGTTGGCGAAACCACCCGATTCCCTCCGGGTAATCTGCACAGGAATCGTGGACGTGCATTTCAAACGATTCGCTCAGAACATTGACGGGTTGGGGGAACCAGTTTCCGGGCGGGAGTTGCACCCGCCGAAGTCCAGAGCCTTTCGCGGCGCACTGTTTCGTCAATCAACACAAAAGCCAGGTGTCTTTAATCGGCAGCACCTTCACTCGGACGCTGGAAGCGAAGCACGTTGCCCGCATCCAAAAGTGCGCCGAACGCATACGACACGGTCGTGTAAAACGGTATGGTGATATTCCCTTCGGGATAGCGCGGAGGCGTTCCTACGAAAAAGTGCGCCAACGTTGTGTGCCAGTTGTGGTCTACGAGAACAGTGGTTGGTGTCCACAGGATTATCTTCATTGCTAGATACAGAGTCGGAAGAACCCACACCCAAAAGCGATGATTGCCCCTGAGTAGCCCATAGACGAAATAACCCGCAATACCAGCCAAAACTATCTCCAGCAGATAGTAAGGTCCGGTCGCAATCGAGATTATCCCTCGCCCTAAGAGTGGCTTCAGGATCGCTTCCAACAAGATCGCAGTCGCCAATCCTACGCCGAGTGTCGCGATCAAGAGATGCAACAGATATAAGCCGAAACCCACAGCACAGAAGTTTTCATCGGTGTAAATGTACAACCT
>Ga0210406_10000846_pt1 | contig 39892 bp, 64 predicted proteins | sample IncBWC30MmetaG_FD_155454 | JGI IMG/M metagenome (GOLD analysis project Ga0210406, IMG submission 155454) | Forest soil microbial communities from Barre Woods Harvard Forest LTER site, Petersham, Massachusetts, United States - Inc-BW-C-30-M | ecosystem: Environmental > Terrestrial > Soil >... | reverse complement strand
TAATTCTGACTCTTCTACTAAAACCTGGAACTTTGCAAATATTTTAGAATAAAAATGTGGAGTGGGATCTTCTCCAGTAAGCAATCCTACTTTTGCAGCATTCCAATTATTTAAAGATATTTGTAGCAGTCTTTCGCCTAAAAGTTTATCGGAAAAATCCCATTGATCAAAATATTTCTGAAACACCATTAAATTGGCAGCTTGCTTTATCATTGCAGTTAGTGCGGATATCTGTTTATCAGACTGACCAGCCCAATTCTCTAAATTAATACCAGAAGTGTTATAAATTAAATCAGCCATCTGCTGAGCTAACGCTAAATCAGATTCTGGTACTGCACTAGGAATAATCTTCTCACAGTCTGATAACTCGTAACCTTCATTGATGATGACATCCCAACCTTGGCCAGATTTCTTTAAATTATCCTCATTAGCTACGGCACCTACTTTTCTTTTCCACCCAGCGTTAATAGTTGCTGCGGCAATGTCATTATTTGTGATTACTTTGTAGTTAAATAAGAACTGAGGATCTCGCATAGTACGTACAAGACTGCGAACACGTAAATCGTAATAATTAATATGCGGCTCATAATTCCAAAAATAAGGGATAAAGGGGCAGCCATCAAATCCAAGTGGATTATCACCCTGAAACATAAGCTGGTCATTCAATACGGTAGCAAGTTTCCAGCATGGTACCTCAACAGTGACCTCTTCCATATCTGGTATGGAGTATAAAATCTTTTCAAGTTGTCCATCGCCTCCGGCAAAATCAAAGAATTGATTACGAGTGCGGCTATATAGGCGTTTCTTTTTACGCTTCCACTTATACCATACGTATGACAAGACCATGAGATCATTTCTTGCCATATTGTAATTTTCAGGGAGGAAATAGAATGATCCATATCTTTGCGGTGTTCCTGCCATTGGTGCAATAGCTTCTAGTTTATCTGGAAATCTATTTTCAGCTTCCTTTTTACTAATGTATTCTTGACACCAAACAAATTGTGCATCTGACATATCAGGGGAACGAAAATAGGGATCTACTAAAAATGAGTTATACTCCCAAATCTTTATTTTAAGTTCACCTTGAGCTTGATCATCACCATTAAAATCTAAATAAGGTTGAACTAAAACCATTCCTGATATAGCTGCCAGTTCTTTTGCTTTTGACTTTTGTTCGTGAATACATCCTGCATTCGCTACATGTGTAATTAATTTTGTATATTGGTCCGTAGTTTTAGGATCAGCACCTTCTGAAGGGACATAGCTAAAGTTTTTTCTATGCTGTCTTTCATAACCTGTGACCATGTTTACAGGTTGCTGAATGAGATTAAAATAATATTGTTGATATGATGTGGATGGGGAGAAATTAAAATATCTATTTACAAATGTTTGTGAACCAGCATAAAACAAGGTATCTATGTTAGATTGATTCCATCGCGATTGCTCGATCGGCTGGAACTTACTATACAGATTATCAAGCCATTGTCTCACATTTCCTTGAGATGGCTCTAGAGCGTTATTCCATGGTGGATAGTAAAATGACACTGATTACCCAATGTTTTAAGGAAGTTTTTTTATTAAACTAACGTTTAATCTTGCGCTTGCTATTGGAAATAGAGTTCCTACTGGATTTGCTACACCCAAAATTGTCATAGTAGATAAATTAACAATTTTTATAATATCCCCAACCTTAAGTTCTACAATAGCATCAGCAGAATCATGAACACAAATATCATCTGGAGTAATTGAAAAAGATCCAGAGGTTGTTCCTGGCAACAAAACGCCATTTTTATATATCCCAAGAGCCCATGCTGGAATTGGAAAAGGATAAGGAGGTTGTAGTTTTCCATCAAATCCCCAATTTATAGAGTAGATTCCGTGATTCAAAATTTTTACTTCTCCTGATACGGGAGCTGCAGAAATATCAAAACCAAGAGATGCTGAGTTTACTAAATTTAAAAATGGAGACGCTAATGATAGAACAACTTGATCTGTAAGACTATATATACTTAAATATTGAGCCACACTTTCACAATCACAATCTTTACCAGATAAACCTTGAATTCCTTGAACTCCTTGTGGGCCTATCAAGCCTTGAGGTCCTTGAAGACCTATTGGGCCTTGATCACCATTTCTTCCTGGAATTCCTTGCAAACCCGCAGGTCCATTAGGACCTTGTGGTCCATCTTTCCCTGGAACACCTTGAATACCTTGTTGACCCTGAGCGCCGGGAACTCCTTGAGGACCCTGAGCACCAAAACAGCAGCAACATTTTCTTTCACTTTCTTCGCAACACATATAAACCTCCCAGTTTATTTTTGTGGATTATATTTATCATAAAGATAGTCACCACATTCTACAAAAAAATCGCTACACTCTTTAAAAAAAATAGCTAACTTTATACATCCCATCGCACAAATGTAAGCAACATATTCTACAAATCCCATTACTTTGACTTATGGTGATGCTTATGAGCATGCTCAGCAATTTTTGCTTTTAGAGCCATTTTATGGTGGTCTTTTAGGGGAGATTTCTTATGGGCTGGAGATTTTTTTTCATGGTGATGTGAATGTTTTCCACCTTTTTCTTCTTCTTCATGAGACAAATGATGCTTCATAAAATCCTCAGGATATTGATTAAAATTTCTAATATAACAATATACTAAAGATTTTATTGATGCAACTTTCAATGTAAAGCGGTTTTACATTGGGACTTTTTAGATGTAAGACAGTCTTACATTCTCATTGTTGGGCTGTATTTATCCCTTTGCCATTCTTTTTGTGCTATCTGTTCCTTCTGAGCATCTAAAAGTGATCTTTGGTTTGTTATGTAATGTAAACCTGTGACTAATGTTCTAAATGCATCTGCACCATGAGATGCCCAGTTGTGTAGAGGAGATGATCTCCAACATGCATTTCTTTCATCCCAATCTTTCTTGTAATTCTCTATAGCTTTTATTCCATTTGCACATTTTTTTTCATCAAACCAGCAGCGATTTAAAATATTTCTTACTGCATCTATCCCTGGAATGATATCTACTTTTGAAGCTGGAAGAAAATTTATCCCCATCTTCCTAGCTGACGCTTGTCTTGTCATACCAGAAGTGTATTCATGAACCATTATATCATGAGGTGCGAGGTGTTTTTCGTACACGTATTCTTTAGATTTAATGACACCAAGCCAATGTGACAATGATTCCCCGCTTCCTTCCAGATATTCGATTAATCTTATTTCTTTTCCTGATATTTGAAAGAACCAGATAGCAGTACTGTCATTGAAACCTAAGTCCCATGCTGTATAAACAGGAATGGATTCATCATAAGGAATATTTCCTATGCGTTTTTCTGCTCTAGCTCTATCTATGTATTTTGAGTAATACAATCCTTCATTAGATACACTCCATGATTCTTCTGGTGTTGAAGGATATTCCCTTCTCATATCTTCTTTTTGGTATAATTCTTTATTTACATACCACGCTTTTTGTTCTTCATCCAAATGAATTCCAATACTAAGAAGATGATCGAAATAAGACTGCATTTCTGGAGTTATAGCTAACGCATTTGCAATACGATAAGATTTCTCACCGTACCATGGAAAAAAGTGAAACCGAAAATCAAGTTTCGATAGGTCTTTACCACTGGACTTATCGAATTGAGCTTTTTTACATATGTCATAGAAATATCCCTCTCTTCCTTCAGCTGTTGATTCGATGAATATATATTGACCTGCAGCAACAGTGTTTAAAGCTCCTGTAACGATCTCTCTTGCTTTGTCTGGATACTTGGCACATATCTTGCCGAATTCGCTAATATGGAGATATTGAAAGGTACTAGAGCGTAATGATGTCCCTACCCTAAGACTGCTACCATTACTAAACTTAATCATTTGAGCTGTATCATTATCAGCAGTAATAAAACTGGTGATGTCATCAGATAAGTTATCATAAGCTATTTTCACTCTCCTAAACATCGCTTGTGCATCTTCTATTGTATGAGCTACAATACCAGCACTTACATTGCTATTCCATAGGCAGCGATCTAGGAATAACATACACACAAATGTACTCATTCCTAGCTGTCTAGCTTTTAGAATGACATTGCAATACCACATCTTTTCATACAAATCTTTTTGAGCCCAATTTAACTGGAACTTAATCTTCCTGCCTTGTTTATCTACAATCCAATAAAGATTGTTTAGCCTCCAAAGAGGATCGTCTATCAGTCTTTGGTATTCTTGCATTTTATCTGGATTCATCTGTTACAAGCTCTTTTGTTGTTCCGTCCGTATTTTCAAATAAGACAGCGATTGGATTTAATGTGTCTCCTGAAATCCTAGTCTCATTCTTGTCTTTCCACCCATGCCAATTAGTAAGGGCCATCTTAGACATAGTAACGTTATAGTTATCTAACATAGAGCCTTTAAATATTTTACTTTCCTGAATGCTTTTAGCTAGTTCATAGGCTTCACGGAACTTGTGATTTTCTTTCGCCCATTCTGACATAAATTGCGGATGTAATCCCTTCTCATGACAGAAGTCTTTGTACCAAAAGTTTTTTTCTATTTTTATCCAGATTGTTAGTTCATCTGCAAATCTTTCAATATCTTCTATACTGTATCTTTTAGGTCTTCCACCTGTTTCGCATCCAGGATATGGAGCGTGTCCTTTTGGTGCTGGCATATAGTAACTCCTTTAATATTGACTGAAACCTTATGATATTATAGGTTTTTTAATCCATACCATATATAGGATAGATTATGAAAAATAGAGCTAAATGTAAACTGTGTAAGAATATTATTGAAAGTTTTCATAAATATGATTATGTAACTTGTGGCTGCGGAGAAATTAGCATTCTTGGTGGGCAAGACTCGTACGAATGTTTTGCAAAAGATTTTAGTAATTTTTTGAGAGTAGATGATGAAGGAAATGAGATCATTGTGAAAGTTAAAGAAAAAAACGAAGAGAAAATAGTGGAAGAACCTTTGTCGCGTGATAAGATTTTGGATATAATGAAAGAGATGATCAAGGATTACGAAAAGTTACCACCACAAGCAATGCAAGTTCCAATCACGCATTACGATCATTATTCTTTGCTTTTACTACTTTCTCAACTGCTGAAGTAAGGTAAGAGGGAGGTCATCTTGTTCAAGGATGACCCAAAAGAAAAAATACCCATATAAATTTCTTTTAAAAAGATTTTTTATTAAGATTCTTCACCATCTGTTTTTTGCAACTGTATTTTATGTAGATCAAAATTAAAATCTTTTTTTAATCCTTCTTTATTTTTTTTGTGGCAATAAGACATTTTGAAAAGTGCATATACTTCTGTGTGAGAATTTGTATCAGAAAGTTTTGATACGTCTCTTTCCAAACATCTCAATAATTCTTTATATTGTTTCAGAGTCATTTTTATAAAACAAAAAATTAGAGTACTGATATATGAAGACTTAAAAAAAAGACAACAACTTCTCCTTTCACGTAAATGTTTTATACGATCGTTTAATTTTTTACAGGCTGGAAAAGTTAATTCAATAAATTTTTTTGCTATTTCTTTATTTTTAAACTCTAGTTTACCACTTCTTATCAGATCTGGAAAATATGTATTATGAGAAGCACACAATTCCGCTAAAGTTCTATAAACTGATGAAAAAGGAGCATGATACGTCTTGCAAAAGTCAATCATTTTTTGAAAAAACACAAATGATTCAATTCCTTTTTGATTATGATAATTAACATAATTTTCAAGAGACCAATTCGTTCGATGTGTATTGAAAAGTATTATGTCATCTTCCTGAGATTCATAATCGACTATATAATATATTGGTACTCTTAAGGAATTTGCTGCAGCAAGTCTATGTTGACCATCAACAATGTTGTTATTTTTATCGACTATTATTGGATGTAGGTGTAGTTTATTGTTTTGTGTAATAGATTCTTTAAGACATTGCACTCGACATGGGAGGACTGGTCTATTCCCTACCTTAAATTTAAATTGAGAATAATCAGTGGTTGATGGATAATGAGATTTCATAAGAAGTCCTTTTTAAAAAGTTTTTTATCGACAACTAAACTTTAAAAGGACTTCTTTTTTTTGTCTATACAATTTCATAATCGAAATTTTACTTTATGAATTTCCGAGACAAATTTTTTTTATACTGATCACTCTTCTTGTGGATTTTTAATTTTTATCCAAAAAAATTCATTTGGGACTTTTATCCACTCTATACAACGTGTGTTAAAAAATTCATAGTATGATTCATTATATTCCTTGTCCCAATCATAAGGTCTACGAATTTTCGACAGCATGAAATCCCAGCTATCACTGTTTTTTTTTGCTAGAAAAATTTCTTCTCGAAGTGTTGGAAATCTATCAGTAGATTTTATCCAAATCATTTTTTTTACTCATTTTCTAGTGGATCTTCAAGTTTCATCCAAAAAAATTCATTTTCTATTGCTTCCCATTGTTCAGAATAGGGATTAAAATATTCATAATATAATTCGTTGTATTTTTTATTTGAATCATACGGTCTACGAAGCTGCGATAAAAGAAAACACCATTGTCTATGTCTATCTTTTGTTGAAATAATGATTCTTTCTTCAATAATCGGAAATTTATCAGTAGATTTTATCCAATCCATTTTTCCTCTATTTCTTCTTTTTATGTTTCATCATCTCGTCACATTTTTCCATCTTCTTGTCATGTTTTTTATCTAACTTCAACAGAGATTTTTCGTCTTTTTCACCCTTATGAATAGCTTTTTCTGCTTTCTTAAGATCTTTACCGACTTTTTTGATTTTTTTATCCATGGCTTTCCTAATTTAGGATTGTAAATAGGTCATCTATAATATTTTCTCTCTCTTGTGGAGTCAGGTATTCGTCGAATTCCTCTTCGAGGCAAGGTTTTCTATATCGGATACGTTTAAAGTCTGTCCAAATTTTTTTAAGAGCTAAAATTTCTTCCACTTGTTCTTCACTTAAAAACATTTTTGGACCTTGTTTTTATTTTTTACTCTTTTTAGGAATCTTTGCTCCAGCTTTTCTTGCTACATCAAGAGCTATTGCTACTGCTTGTTTATGTGGCTTTCCGGCTTCTTGTTCTTTTTCAATATTGCGCCCTATTGCTTTTTTTGACTTAGATTTTTCTAGTGGCATTTTAACCTACAAGTAATAATGTAAATAGTGCAAAAAATACAGCCAAGAAAATAGCTGAACCAATAAATAATATTTTTAAATATTTTTCTTCTTTCTCAAAATTTGGAGAATTCATATGTGTTAACCAAAATATAAAATGTCATCAAATAGATCGATATACTGCTCGTATATTTCGTCAAAAAGATTTTCCAACGCATCTTCTTCTTCATTTTCAGAATGAAGTTTGTCTTCATTCATTTCCCCTGCTACCTGAAAAAGAAAATCTTTAAAAAACTGTATTCTCGCGATGATTTTATCGTGTGAGTTTATATCTAACATAAAGGGTGTCCTTCCATTGGTATACGTTGTATGGATTGCTCTATAATTATTTCTGTGCAAGGTTCCTGACTAAATTCTTTAGAAGCATGTATTACGTCAATGTTTCTATCATCATCCCACAGAATGCTATTAGAAGCATCTAGGATGTATTTAATCAAATTATCCAAGTCTTGCTTCGTGGGTTTTAAAATTCCGTTTATAGCATCTATATTCTTTTTTTTTGTATATGTTTTCGGAATTGGAAGTTTAAATACGAGCGAGACGGATATATTCCCTTCAGGTTTTGTGTAGGAACTTTGAGAAATAAGAGATAAGAGTTCATTTTTTGTGTTTTTTTTGTCTTTGCCATTTGGATCATAGACATGTTGAAACTCACCTCTCATAGAGAGACGTGGCCTGGCCTGAGCAATTGGAGGGCCTGGAATTACAAATTTCAAAAAGGAATCTCCTCACCAGCTTCTTGTTTTTTCTGTTGATTTGAGTTGTCCGGAATTCCAGGAAGACTAGAGTTGTAAGATGAAATATGTTTTTTAACACAACTCCTTACTAATGCTTCTATTTCTAGTTTTTGTATATTGCTATCTATTGTAAAGACAGGTACGTAGGTGTCATCAATTTTATAAGAAGCGGGAAGAGGATTAAAGTTTGTGCCTTCTTTGTTTGGCATGATTTTGTATCCAAGTAAAATTTTATCATCGATTGATACGAAAGCTATTCCCCAATGTTTTTCTTCTGGAGTTTTTGTGTAAGAAATAAATTTGTAATTGCTCATGATTAATCCTTTATAAAATATTGTTTACACAGTTAATAAAGTATTTATGTTCACATTGAATATCAAACATGTGTTCAGAGTCTTTTTTTTTAATGATAATTGATTCTTTGTTAACTTTTATTCCCATTTCCGGATATTTTTCTGAAATTTTCATGATATAGTCTTGGTTCATATGCGCATTTCCAAATCTAGGAGTATCTGTTTTTAAATATTTTTCTATATATTTTAATGTATTTTTTAATTTTAAAGTTTTGGCATATGGGATACAACTCATTAGAGTGCTCAAGGGGACGATTCTTGCCCAGTAAGCTATGATGTCATGGTCAACACCAAGGTCTTGCTGCTTAAGCCAAATAAAGGCCTCCCTTTGTGATTCGTCAAGTAAGTATTTATCTTCAAGTTCCATAGGCTTCTTGTTTTTTTAGAAATTGTATATTTTGTTTTTCACAAAAGTTTCTAAACTTATCCATAAAGGACGGCTCGTTAAATTCAATTTTGGATTGAGCAGTTCCTAAATAGAAACATATACCTTTATCGTCAATTTCAAGCAAAATATTATTATATATTCCTCCACTTTGGAACCCTAATTTTTCTAATTCACTCCTGAAATTTACGCCTGTAGATTTACTTTTAACGTTAGGATCATCTTTTTTTCTTTTATACCAAGATCGAATGGTAGCTGCGTAATCTTTGTAACTTTTTCCATGAGAAGCGCAATAATCGTTGATTTGCTCAATAAGATCATCGAGTACTGGTTTTGAGATTTTACTTTCAAGTTCTGTGTATTCTTCTTTTTTCATTTTGACATGAGAACCAAAAACACACTTTTCCCCTTGGGGGTTAGGGGGTGTTTTTTCTTTATTATTCTCTTTATTATATATAATAGAGAGGTTTCCGGTTTCCTGGACTTCTGCTTTCCGGTTTTCCGTAATCCTGCTTTCCGGTTTTCCGGAAAGCTGCTTTCCGGTCTGATATTCAACCTCTGGAACAATAGCCCTACGAACTGTCCTTCTTCCATTAAAACTTACAACCTCCAAAAGACCTACATCTTTCAATTCTTTGTAAATTTCGTGAAGTCTACTTTTTTTTAGACACATAAATTCCATAAGATATTCATCACTAGCATAACAACCTCCAGAATCTCTATCATGTAAAGATCTTAGTTCGGCCCATAATGCTTTTGCTTGAATGGAAATATCTTTTCTAAGCCAGATTTCTGCGGGAATTGTGATGTGTGTGAAGTTTCTTAATAATGATTCGGACATAAAAACTCCTTGTTATTGAGTATGTTATGACCAAAAAAAGATTACGAATTGCTATTTTTTATAGCAATTGTTATAATTTCGATTCTTTTACAGATTTTTAGTGAATGTTTTGTAAAAAAAAGGAAAGAATTGTACAATACGTATAAATCTTTTTTGGGTCCCAAACTCTATTAGACCACAGCAATGGTCTATCTTTTTTTTATCTCAAATAAGGCTCGCCCAGTGCGAGCCTTGTCCTTTTCTAGAGAAATAATCAATTTAAATATTTGTTTCATTAGTATCAAGTTTTTTAGAATTTAAAAAATTCATTTATTGTTTCAAGTAAGCCGTTTTTTCGCAGCTGCGTCTGTGTCTTTTTCATTTTGTCTCTTCTCGTATTCTTCAAATATTTCTTGAACTGTAACCTCTCCATTTGTAAGATTTTCTATGTCTTTTGCAAATCTTTTGCCACATTTAAAAATTCCATTTTTCACATGGTTCAAATAAGTTGCCGTAGTACCCAACATTTCTGCAAATTTCCTGTCAGTTATTCTTTTGTCTGAAAGATACGTTCTTAATTTCATAGAAAACCTCCAATAAATTGCATAACATATCATATGCATTTATTTTAACTCAATCTATTTTTTCCACACATATTTGTTGCTATAAATTATAGTGTTTGCTATATTTTAAACACACGAAGCAATCAAGTCTCCTCGACATCTGAGTGTAACAAATCAGCGAGTTGTAGCAGATTGCTAAGTGAGTATCAGTTTCAGTTAATAATTAAGGGACAAGGGACAAGTTCGGGACAAATGTCTCAATGTCCCGATGTAAAACCGCTTTACATAAGGCAAATATATGACAACACAAACACCAATAACTTCTTTAGAAATAGAACAAGAACTTAATATAGGACTTTTGAAAATGGTAGTACACTGGGTACAATTGGATCTAGCAAGATTACGTGATATGGTTGGGACAACCATGGACGATGATTACCAACGTATGATTATAGATAGTATGCAATCAAAGCTTGAAAAGTTAACGCAGAGGATATAAAAAGATGTTAGATTTTCAAATTGAAAGTATTGGTAATAGAGAGTATTACATGATTCCAGAAAACACAGTAGATCATGTGATAGATCATTTAACAGGTGTTTTGGAACAGTTATATCAGGAAGAAAAACCGGATATCAAATTACTAGAAAATAATCTAGAAGAAATTTTTCATGTGTTTGGATTGAAAATTCCACAACACAACATAAATATTTCAAGGAAAAAAAGATGATGGAAGATGTACTGGCAATGTTTGGATTTTTTTGTGCGCTAATAATAACATTTTTCGTGCTGGTTATATAAAAAAGCCACTCACCAGAGTGGCCAAAACTAAAAACAAAATTGGAGTAATCCCATAGGAATGCAAATACCACAGGGATCACTTAAAATTTATCACAAATTACACATATTGAAAAGGAAATTTATGCAAACGGAACAAAATCAAAGCAATACTATTGCAGAAATATTAAAAGCATTATCCAAAACTCAAGGAAAACTTGAGTCAGCATTGAAAGATAAGGAAAATCCATTTTTTAAGAGCAAGTATGCTGACTTATCTAGTATTTGGAGTGTATGCAGACAACCGTTATCTGAAAATGAATTATCTATCATACAGACAATAGAAGGAACAAAGACAGATATGTTCCTAGTAACAATTCTTGGTCATAGCAGTGGAGAGTGGATTAAATCAAAATTACCTTTAATCATACAAAAACAAGATGCACAAGGGGTCGGTTCTGCTATTAGTTACGCAAGAAGATATGCGTTATCTGCAATGATAGGTGTATGTCAAGAAGATGATGATGGAGAACGTTCTATTTCAAGAAAAACAGAAAATCAAAGAACAGAGAGTCCAAAGGTAGATAAGCCTAAAAAAGAAGAGGTTGATCATTTGATTTCTTTGATAAGCCAATGTCCACAAAAACACCAAGATAAAGTAAAAAATTTTATGGAAAATAAAAATATAAAATCTCTTTACGATATTAATAAAGTTTCATACGAACATATACATAGAGGAACTCTAGAGGAATTATCAAAAACTAGAAATGGTGAGTAATAATATGCAACAAGGAACGCAAGAATGGCTAGAATTAAGGAAGCTCCATATAGGTGCTAGTGATGCAGCTGTTTGTATGGGTATTAGTCCATGGAAAACAAAGTATCAATTGTGGGAAGAAAAGCTAGGCTTGGGCGAGCCCCAAGTCTGCAATGAAGCAATGAAAAGAGGAACAAATCTAGAACCTTACGCTAGAGCTGCATTTGAATTAAAGAGTGGCATTAAAGTAAAACCAGAAGTTTTGTTCCACCCAAAGATATCTTATATGATGGCAAGTTTAGATGGCATTAGTGAAGGTTATGATGTTGTTGAGATCAAGGTTCCAGGGAAAATAGACCATGAATGTGCAATGGATGGACAAATCCCAGAAAAGTATATGCCACAACTTCAGCATATTATGGAGGTGTGCCAGATAGAAAATATGTTTTACTTTTCTTTTAATGAGCGCAGTGATATAATTCTACAAGTGATTAAGAATCAAAGATACACAGATATTTTGTTGCAAAAAGAAAAGGAATTTTGGAAATACGTTACAGATCTTGAGCAACCTCCACTTGAAGATGAAGATCTAGTAAAAAAAAACGATGACCAATGGTATTCGGCGACATCTAAATACATAGAATTCCAGAAACAATTCAAGAGTATAGAAGAAAAACTTGAGTCTGCTCGCAATGAATTAATAACCCTAGCTGACGGTAAAAACTGTAAGGGGTTTGGAATTGAGGTTATAAAATCGTCTAGAAGGGGGAATATAGATTATAAATCTATTCCCCAATTAATGGGAGTGGACTTGGAAGTCTATAGAAAACCTACCGGTCAGTCTTGGAGAATTTCTCAAAAAGAATAACTTTTATAGAAGAGAGAAATAAGGGAAAGTAATGAAAACCGATCTTTTTAGAGAAGATGATATTCAAGATTTAAAAGATAAAATAGAAGAACTACAAAAATCTTTTGACAAAGTACGTAAAGGTCTTTTTGCAAGAAACACCTCTATAGAGAAAAATTCAATAGCAAATGAAGATAAATGGGAATCTCTAAGCCTAGAAGTATACAAATTAAGATCCCAAGTACACACATTGAATTTACAAATAAATGGACAGCCAGAATGTATTTTGGAGATAGTAAAAGATGGATGAATGGAATAGTATAAATAAATGTATACCATTCTTTTCCAACGAAGTGCTGGTTTTAAGTGAAGGAAAAGAAATACATGCGTTTTGGGATAGAACTAGATTCTGGGATAGAACTAGCTCTGATTTAGGTGACTGGTATGATGTAAAAAATAATTGCATTATTCAAAATGTAACGCACTGGATGTATATTCCGGAAAAAAAAACATAACATGATCATAGACTGTATTTCAGATCTCCACGGTTTTTTTCCCAAGTTAGAAGGTGGTGACCTTCTTATTATTGCTGGTGATTTAACTGCTAATGATTCTATACAGCAACTAGAAAAATTCTATGATTGGTTAGCATTACAACAATATAAAAAAAAGATTTACATATCAGGAAATCACGACAATTTATTATTTAATAAAAAATATCACAAACCAAATTTTTGTGATGCCGAGTATTTGTGTGATTCTATAACAAAATTTGAAGGATTGAAAATTTGGGGAACCCCATGGTCTATGGATTTTAAGCAGATTAATCCCAACTGCAAAGCATTTGTAACTACAGAAAATAAATTAGAAGAAAAATATAAAAAAATTCCGAAAGACACGGACATTATTATTTCTCATGGACCACCATATGGAATTCTTGATGTCGTAAAAAGAAATAATGGAGAAATTGAATACACTGGCTCTCCATCACTTTTATCTGCGATGTTTAGGATTAAACCAAAACTTATGGTATTTGGTCATATACATGAAGGTTATGGGCAAATTGATTTGGTTATGAGTAAATGTGTAAATGCAAGTATTGTGAATGAAAAATACCAGTCGATTAATAAACCTATAAGAATTATTTTATGAATAGAGAAGAAATAAAACAGAGCATATCAAAAATACACAAAAAAGAAATAAAACAGAGTATATTAAAATTATATAGAGATTTTTATAATTATAAAAATAATTTAAATGAAAAAGAAAAAGACCGATATATATATAAATTATTTAAAGATTTATGTGAAATTATTATTGAAGAAGATATTGAAGATTCTGATTTTGATCTTTGTGAAAAGATAATTGAACATATAATTGTTTTTTTTAAAGATAAAAGAAAGAATATGAAAGAAATATGATTCGTTCAAAAATGATTAAAATAAAAATTTCATACCCTCACACATACTTGTGGGGCACATTCAGAATTTCAAAATCGATAATTTCACAATATGTTTAGAGTCAATGGGTTACGAAAACACTAGGGCAACATAATTTAGATTATCGGACGCATGCAAAATACAGAGCAATTAGATCTACTTATCAATGTATTAACAAGAGTTAAAAATTGCGACAAGGCTGTTTTAATTTTAAAAGATTTACTATCATCTATTGTTATAGGTGACAAAGAAATTTTTTATAGACGTAGCTTTGAGGAAAGAATAGTAATTAATCGTGTACATGATAAAATTTTGAAAGTTTTGGAGTTGATTGAAAATTAAAATATGGGATCCACTATGGGACCCCAAGAAAATAATACGACAGAAGATTGGCGTCTTCTGGAACATTGAAGTGTATACAATAACTTCAATATACAATTCTTACATAAAAAAATCAATATATGATCAGGAAATAATTTATGAATGAAAATCAAAAAATACAATGGCAACCAATAATAGAACTTTCTATATTGCTCTTCACAACATTAGGTACAACAATTCCATTATATTTACACACAGATGCAAAACAGCAAGCTTATCAAGAAAGATGTCAAGCAACCTTAGATGGTATTAGAGAAGATATGAGAGATTTTCACACACGTTTGTGTCTTATTGAAGAGAGAAATAGAGGAAAATAAAATGGAAAAACAAAATTTTGAATTCATTATCAGAATTGGTATAGGTATTTTTATAATATTCATAGTATTATTTTCTGGATATTCTTTCATAGTTCCATACTATCACGTATGGGAACAACAAAAAATAGGAGAAGCAGAACTTGCTAGAGCAGAATCAAATAGGCAAATAGCAACTTTAGAATCTAAAGCAAAACTTGAAAGCTCAAAGTTCTTAGCTGATGCTGAAGTAATTAGAGCTGATGGAGTAGCTAAAGCTAATAAAATAATCGGAGACTCTTTACAGGGAAATGAAGGTTATTTAAGGTATCTGTGGATACAAGGATTACAGACTAATCAAATGCAAGTGGTTTATGTTCCCACAGAAGCTAATTTACCAATATTAGAAGCTAACAGAAAAATAAATTAAAAGGAGTTATATGCCTTGCAGATGTTGTGGTGCATCCAGACCATCAAAAGGTTTTAATGAAGAAGGTGAATCTAAAATAAATGAGCTTCTGAAAGAATGTGCAAAATTGATTCTACAAAAAAATGATAGAAATCAATACGAAGATATTGATGAATGGAAAAAAGGATGGCAAGAAGCATTTGATCATCACCTAAATGGTTGTAAAGAGAATAAATGAGCAAAAATAAATATCAATCTGCAAGAGTTAACGGAAAGAAAGATAGAGTTCACCGTCATATCATGCAGGAACATCTTGGTAGGAAACTGGAGTCCTATGAACATGTATACCATGTTAATGGTGATTCAATGGATAACAGCATAGAAAATTTAATTGTGATAAAAAAGAATCAAAGATGATTAAAATAGCCTTGACAATAAAGCGTGAATGTGGTATAATATCTCAGGCTCTATTGATGAAAAGAATGAAAATTAATGCAACTTATGCATTAGAACTTTTGAAACAAATAGAAGAAATGCCAAAGAAAAAAATTAAAATTAAATCTATCCCCACACGTGAATTAAGAAGAATGACAAGATTATAAACCATAAAATAAATGGAATTGTTATGAGTTTATTCATGATACATTCCTATCTAGGTGTTGTAAGAATCAATCTCGAATAAAATAAATCAATATCAAATCCTGCCGGACTTCCATTTGTAGGATTGTGAAAAATTACTGGAGATAGATTGGCCGATGGAATAGTTGTGGCTATGGTTCCAACAGAAACACCATTTATGAAAAATTGCACACTAGTTCCTGCTGCATTTATAACTAATCCAAAATTATTATAATTTGTATCCGCTGGCACCGCAGTGTTTACTGTGGTCGATACAGATGAAGCAATTGTTACAATCTGCCAATTTCCACTATTTACAGTATCAGTATATGTAAAATATATTCCATCAATTGGTGGCACAGAGAGTCCTACTATACTGGGAACATCCATAAGTCCTATATAAATACTATACGTATCTGTTATGTTAGACAAAGTAAGTAGATTTAGAACAAAATTTAGTGAAAACAATCCTCCACCTAAAACAAACGATCCTTGGTCTACAGGCCCAATAAATTCTCCCAAATACATGTAATTAGGACTTCCAATTCCCGATACAGCTGGAATATGTATAACTCCTGGATGGTCTTGAGTAGCTGTTCCAGGAGCAGTTCCTCCTGTATTCCATTGAAAAACTCCCGCAGTACTACCAGCAGAAGGAAAAAAATCATCTACAATATCTACTACGGAATTTGGAGAAAATGGAGTTGTAGCTGTTTGAAAACTTGGAGGATTACCTACACCATTAGATGTTAAAACTTCACCCAAATTCCCTACACTTGTTACCCCGACAGGTGAAGTTCCACTTCCATAAAGCACACCATCAGCTGCAAGTGTAGAAACTCCTGTACCACCATCTCTTACATTTATTGGTTCTGGTCCTATATATGCCATAAATTTCCTTAAAATATTTCGTATGATGTTCCATTAAAGAGAAGTTCTACTGATTCATAATTCGTATTAATAACATAAGATGTAGAACCATCTATCAAAACAGCTCCTCCAACAGTTGTTAGAGTGATATTATTGTTAAATGAATTTCCTGTTCGATCTTTCACAACAAAATACTGAAATTGTACAGGAGCGTTTGGAAATTGTAATGTTATTGGAATAGAAGTTGTATCACATGAAAGGTAATAATCTGTGGGTAAAACTACATATGGAGAAGTATTTACGTTCTTATAACTTGGTAAATCTGCTGTAACAGTTATTGTAATTGTATTTCCAGATGCAGATGTAATAATTCCACTTGCTCCACCATTTGCACCCAAAACATTTACAATATTTGCAGATGGAACAGCTATTCCAGAATTTGTAACATAAGAAACAGGAGTCAAAGAAGTTTCAATTAGAACCCAATTTGCCGAGATTAACCCACCAACAGAGGATAGAGAGGATAAATAATATAAAGAATTTCCTGGATATAACCAAAATTTTCCTATAGGGTATCCAACATCAGAAGATGAAGGAATTCTATTTTCAATATGAGGGACTTCAAGATTTTCTGGTCTCGACCCAAAACCTTGTGTGTATAACATTGCACCAGGTTGGAATGACATATAGTTCCTTTAAAAAGAATACCCGTAAAGTGAAAAATATCCTTGTTGAATATTTCCAGCTTCTGCAAAAAATCGAATTGCATTTACTACTCCAGCACCTATATAACCAGAATTAAGTAAATAATATGTTCCTGTTGATGCAATATTCATTAACCCATTTCCATAATATGTAGTGTCGTTGGAAGCATCTCCAATAAAAATATTTAATTCAAAAGATGTTGTTGGTTGGGTATTTGACATTTCTATATTGTTTGTTAAGAAAAATTCGGATTGTGCACCTCCACCTGCTCCAGTAAACAGTCCTGTGGTACTAGGAGCATTAATATAGCCAAATTGATATCCAGAATTCACCCAGGTAGCTCCGTTATCTGTAGAAACAAGCATTCCAAGTCTATTTTGATTACTCATAAAAACATTACTTATGACCACTTTATAATTTTTATAAGTTGTGGATATTAAAGATGTAAAATCAATCGTAGCTGAAGTGGTAGCCGTTTTTGATTGTAAAAGAACTAATCCAGCAGAAGCTATTGATTGATAAGTTGGAGCTAATGATACACCATTGCTAGTTAAAACCTGTCCAGCATTTCCAGGAGCAACATTTGCAATTTGATTTCCAGCATCTCCAACAAGAGTGTTATATTGAGTAACTTGTTGATTAAGTGCATTAGCTTTTGTCATATAATCCTTATGCTGTTGTCCAGAGATTTCCTATACTAGAATCTGCTATCCAAGCGGTATCAGAAGTCCTATATACTAAAGTGATTGCATCACCTTGGTTTGCACTAACTATCGTTCCTGCTGCAGAAGAGACAGCGGCACCTAATCTGATTACTTGTGTTCCAGTTGCCTGTATTGTCAATATTTGTGTGGTATCTACAATAAATTTAATTGTATCTCCTTGCGCAGGAGATGCAGGAAGAGTTCCGGTGGCTGTTCCAGTAACAAAATATCCATTTTCTTTTAATGGAGAAAAAGCTCCAGAAATATCTGACCAAGAAAATCCAGCTCCAGTTGCAGATATTGTAATAGATCCAGATCCATTAGAAATTCCTATGCCGGTTCCAGCAGTTAATGTATTTACTTTTATATTAGGAGTTGCGGTTGATCCAATGAGTAATTGTCCATCAGCTAAAACTTGAGCACTACCTGAAGTTAAAGAAGCTGTTGTAAAATCAACATTAGAGGCATACATTACTCCATTATCAAAACCAGGCATATTTATCCTCTATGAAACAAATATATATTCAGAAACAGCTTTCCAATGAATTGTTGTTGCAGCAGTTCCTGTTACTCTAAAAATGGCATTATTTCCAGAAACTGTTAATACAGCTGAACCTGCGATTAAAATTCCTTCTTCAAAATGATCAACCGCTTGATCTTGTATCAATACAGCTGCAGCGCCTGTAGTTCTTACTGATCCAACAATTGTATAACCCGATCCTAAAGGTCCCCCTACAACAGCAAATCCGGCAATTTTACAATCAAATGTATAAACTCCAGGAACAGCTCCTAAAGAAAAAGTTATTACATCTCCTGTAACTGCTCCTATTGTTGTTACTGTTCCAACAAGAGTGTTTTCACCTGCAGTTATCAATATATTATTAGAGCCATTTGGGTTTGCGCTAACTGTAATTCCATTTGCGCCATTTACATTTAAAATATTCAAGGCAGGAATTGCAGTCCCACTGTCAGTAACATATTGTGTAGCCACAGATGGAGGAACTGGACCAGATGTCGTATTGATAATTCCAGCTTGAGACATGTACCTATCCTTGAACTAAATATTGAGATACCAGATAGATTAAACCAACACCTGCCGATGCTGATTTACATGAAATTTGGGTACCTGCTGGAACAGCAGGGGAAGATGAAGTATTTATTTGTGCTTGAGTTTCGTCATAAAGCCAGAAACCATTTCCAGGACATACATCAACATCTTGTGTTCCGTTTATCGAAACAGTGACCAAAACATTGCTGTTATTAACCATTTTCAGTTTATAAGAAGGAAATAAAAGTGGACCGCCAACTACATAATATGTAGAACTGCTTACCATACTAGCTGTATTAAGAGTTCTTAAAACTTCCCAAGAAATTCTATTAGTTTGCGACATCTTCTACCTAAATTAAGCGTTTATAATCCACCAGTTAAACGTGGAAGTTTCATTTCCTGTAGATGTTAATGTAAAACCTGTTCCATCTTGGGCTGTAATTGAAACTTCTCCGGGAGTTCCTCCGGTAGTGGCTCTGCTATAGAATATTAAGGCTGAAGCAGATGATGCTGTGGTAGCAACAACAACCACTCCTGGAGTTCCTGCCATATTTCCAGAAACTCCTACAGAAGCATTTGCTCCAGTAGCAATTACTACTTTATTTCCGGCAGTTCCTAATACAAGATTTCCATTGGTCGCAGTTATCGCTCCTAAACTTGCTGTGACTGTTGTTGCTGCTGTTAAAGAACCAGATACAGAAGGAGATCCAGTAAATGCAGGATCAGCACCAGTTATTCCAGCTAGAACAGTTCCTGTAGCTGCTACACCTAAAGATGAAACAGCATTAGATGCTCCTCCAAGTAAAACACCATGATTAGTCACAGCATTAGCAGTAATTGGTGAAGTTCCATTACCAGTTAACACACCAGTCAAAGTAACTGCGCCAGTTCCACCTCCAGCGACGGAAACTGTACCAAAAATAGGATCTGCAGCAGCTCCCTGAGAAACAAGGGCTACTCCAGATGTTGCAGATGGTGCGACTTTGGTTATTGTTGATGTCCCTGCGCCAACTAAAACGTTATGATTTGTCAAACCCGTTAATGCAATAGTTGCAGTTCCTGGACTGTTAGAACCAGTTGTAGCAATACTTCCTGATCCTTTTAAAAGAATTGTTCCAGATGTTGGAGTAACAACAGTTAAATCGTCTGTAGTAAGACTATTCAAATCTCCAGAAGAACTACCTAAGAAAGCCCAGTTCGCAGATAGAACACCGGCTACAGAAGTAAAACTTGTAAGTGCATATTCATTTCCTGCACTAGTATCTATCCATCTTTTACCAATTGGATATAAAACGTCTGTTGGTTGTGGAGACCTAGCTTCGATATGTGGAACCTCTACGTTTTCAGGACGTGATCCAAATCCTTGTGTATATAGCATTGCACCCGGCTGAAAACTCATAGATTCTCCTTTGAAACTCATGATTAAAATTTTATCTTCTATAAATTAAAATTTAATACATTCAAGATTATTTTGATATATATTTTAAAAAAATGTCCTGCGTTGATGGAGAACGGGTTTTATGTTATAATATAGGAAAAATAAAGGAGAAACATTATGGATTGGTTACAAGTTCTGTCACTTTTTTTAGCAAATGCAGGTTTAATTGTATGGTTTCGTTCTGAATCAAGGGCAGATAACAGACAAGTATTAGACCTGATTGTGGCAATCAAAGATGAAATGAAAGATTTCCATGGAAGACTAGAAAGACAGGATGCTGAATTTAAGGGAAGAATGGAAAAACAAGATGCTGAGTTCAAAGCTCACATTATGTATTGCCATAGTGAGAAAGAAAAAGAAAGTAAAGTAGAGAAAAAAAAGACTAAGGAATAAATATGGACTGGATAAAAAAACATGCTGACACAATAGTGATTTTAGGATCTTTTGCTCTGTGCTTTTGGACGATGAATGAAAAAATGAATGACGGATTTTCCTCTATGGATAAAAGATTTAATGAACTTGAAAAAGACGTTGTAATGATAAAAACCGTGATGATTATGAAGAATATCATGCCAGTGGAATTGGCGTCTAATTCTAAGGAATAAACAAAGGAATAAATATATGTTTAATAATGAAGATAGTATTACCGATAATGTTGTAGGAAGTCTTTTTTTAGGAGGACTTTTTTACTTGTTTCAATGCAAAGGCAGACAAGAAGCCTATAAGGAAATAGAAGAAAAAAATCAAAAAGATGAAATTGAAAGTCTAAAAAGACAAATCAATGAATTGAGAAAACAAAAAACATAATTATTTTTTCAATTTATTAGATTTAATTCGTTGAGCTGATTTCAAAATAGAAATTAGCTCTTCTTTAGAAAGAGCTGAAAATTTTTCTTTTATTAAAGTTTTTAATGCTTCACTAGTCTTCATTTATCTCGTTACTTTTTAATTTTTTTTGTCTTTCTGATTTAGCTCTTAAGGAGCTTAACATTTTCCTGTCTTCTTCTGCAAGTTTTTCCGATCTTTCTTTCTGTTCTGAAGACATTAATATTTCTTCTAAATCTATATCCATAGTATCTCTAAAATAGGAATCATCCATTAATTTATCCATATATTCATCGATTTTACGAAGATTTCCAGCTTTCGCGGCTTTCGAAATTATATCAAGATTTGAAGAAGCTTCAGATATTTTTTGTATCTTATCCGATAATTCTGAGGATATCGTTTTTCCACTCAAAACACCATAAAGAGAATGATTTAAAAATCTTCTTATTTCTGAACCTCCCATTTTTCTACCGGGAGACATTTTATAACCCTTGACTGAAGGTGGTTTTTTCATTGTTTGTAATTTTGGTTCTATAGTTAGAAGTAAATTCCAAATTAAATTTGGAGAAAGTTGTGCTCCATGAATATTACCTTCTCCAAGATTTACATTTGGTCTTAAACCTTCAACAGAAAGATCACCAGTTTCCAATAATCCATCAAATAATTCTTGTTTTTCTTCTTGATCCAGTAAAGCGCTATAAACATTGGGAATGTCTCCCATAAAACGCAAAACATCCGCTGCAGTAGAAAGTTGAACTCCTTTTGATGTAGGGAGAAAATCAAGAAAAGATTTACCTTCTGTGATAGCTTTTGCACCTTTATTTATAAGATCAAAAAGTATTTTTCTATCAGAGAATTCTTTTACATTTTCCCCAGGATAACGATAATTTGGTATATAGAAATTTTTCTTCATCATTTCTTTAGATTCTGGAATTCTTGAAATTTCATGTTCTCCAAATGCCGCTTCAGAAACACGTTTATTTATAGGTTCTTTAAAAATTTCAGGTTGAATCTGTTGTATTCGTGGTGCAATTTCTTCCTGTTCTTGCAATTGATTTTGTGACTGTTCTTGTTCCTCAGATTTTTGAATTTGTTCAATTTCTCTATTCTGAATTCCCTGTTCTGTAGGTTGTCTTGGTTGAAATTGTTCTCTAATAGCGGGAGGGTTTTCTTGTATATATTTAGAATAATCAGAAATAACTTGCTGTAATCCTCCGGGAACTCTATCCAAAATATCAACTTTTGAACGAGGCATGACTTTTCTAAGTATTTGAGTTGCTAACTCAATATTAGGTGAACTCTGTAATATATTTGATATCCTAGTGTCTTCATTTATATTATGAATCAAATCTATATTTTTTTGAGATTCTCTTGCTACCGGAAGATTCACCGGAGAACTAGGTTTAGGGCTTGGACCTTTATTTATAGGTTGCGGTGGTGGTCCTGGAGGCTGTGGTGGTGGTAGTCCTGGAGGTATTCCTGTACGTTGTGGTGGCGGTAGTCCTGGTCGTTGTTGAGGAAGTGCCCTTTGAGGTTGATTTCTTTGAGCTGGTAATATTGCATTAGGTCTTATTGCTTGATTTCTAGTAGCATATCCATACACACCTGACGCTAAAGCTCCAGCAGTTCCTAAAGTTCCCGCAAGTTGCATTAAAGCTTTTTTACTATTTTGATCTTCTCTTTTTCTTATCTTTTCTTTGTCTGTTAAATATTTATCAGGATCTCTTTGATCTTTATCACCGGAAATATATTGTAAAATTTGATCAGCGCCATATCCCGCAGCTAAGGCAGCATCTATTTTCCCGGCATGTTGCGGATATCTTCTAATAATATTATTTATTATAACTCTAGAAGGATATCCGGATGTTAAAGCATGAGATATTGCAGGTATCATATATTACCTAAATAAGATTTAGACCGTGTAAAATTGAATCTAGACCACCAAAAGCAGGAGTATCTAGATAAGAAAGTTGGTAATCCAATTGATCTTCATTTAATTGTATTTCACCATCCAGTATCAAATCATTAATAGTATCTTTAAATGTAGACCAATCAACACCTTTACCCTCAAAAGCCTTTCTAAGTAAAATTAGATTTACAGATGGTTCATTTAAAATAGAATCTTTTATGGACGTTGTGATTTTTTCTTTATCAGCCGGTGTAAATTCTCCCTCTGAAAGTGGCATGCCTTGATAGCCTCTTTTAACATCTATATCAGATCTTTTCATTTTTGGAAAATTTGCCAATATTTTTTTCGAGGGTTCTCCTAATGAAGAAATAATATCTTCCCTTTCTTCAACATTATATCCAATTTCAGACAACAAATTTCTTGATGTATTGTAAAGACCCTCGTCTAAAAGAGGTTTAAGTTTAATTTGAATGTCTTTTTTTCTACTTTCCGCAGCCCTTTCAGGTCCTATTGTTTTTTCTTTTATTTTTTGAAATAATCTAGGGGCCGGAATACTTTTTTTTATATCAGATAATCTATTTTTGAAAATCCTTGCTTCTTTTGATAATTCTTTTTGTATTGCAGCTTCACTTGTATTAAATTTAGGATTTCTAGATATTTCTTCTCCTTTCCTTCTAAATAAAGCTTGTTCTTCTCCTGTAGGTTCCTCTACTACATTTTTAAGTTTTTCAACTGCTAAATTTCCATAACTTTGTTGGGAAGCTACTTGTTGCTGAATATCGGCATCTACCTGCGCATTATGTTGTCGATTCATATCATTTATTGAGTTTGCAACGCTTATACCTTGCTGTACATCTGTTGGAATTCCATTTTTAGTATACTCTTGAGCTATTCTTTGACCTTCTGAAATAATTTGTTCAGGAGTCATTAATTGTCTTTTTACACCTGTAGTTTCAGTTTGTGGAACATGTCCAAAAGCTTTAGATTTTTGTTTTTCTTTCATACCTAAAAATTCAGGAAATTCTTCTTTTTTTTGAGATCGATTTTCTTCAATGAATTTTCTTCTATCTTCTCTGTTTTGTACATTTTCAATATTTTCTTGTTCACCAGGAATTAATGAAACATTTTGTGAAGATTCTGCTTGTTTACGTTGTCTTCCATATCTTAATTGATCTGCTATGAAAGCTTGGCGTGTTTGTTGATCGCTAATTCCTGCTAAATCAATTCCTAGATTTTTTTTTATGGCTCTATTTTCTTGATATTTTTCTACAGCCTCAGGAATAGCTTGTCCAGCTCCTGCCACAAGAGAACTTAAAAATGAAGGACGTTTATCTCTCTGTTGAATTATTTGTACCATAATATTTCCTTGAATTATTAATATCTTATTTTAATGCTGAAGCTGCTCCACCTATTCCACCAAGTGCTGCACCAGCTGGTCCTCCAGTAAGAAATCCTGATATTGCGCCTGGAATAGCTCCACCTAAACCTTGACCAAAAGACGCCCATGGGTTTGGTTTTTGTGGTTTTTGTACTAAAAACTTTTCCTGTGGTCTTTGTCCCAATAAATCTCCACTCATTCCCATTAAATCTTTAATAGCTTGTTGCTGTAAACTTTGTCTTTGAGACTGCAATTGCTGAGCGAAATTAGAAGCTGCTGCTGTTTGTTCGTTCTGGAATCCGCTAGATCTTCTAGATCCTAATGAGCCTTGTCCTCCCATTCCACTAAACCTAGAAGCTAATCCTCCTTGCAATTCTGAGAACTGTCTTAAAGCAGGAGCTTCAATCTGTCTAAAGGTTTCTTCATCTCCTCCAGCAAGTTGAGATAAATAACTTTCAGGTCCAACATGTTGAAATAATTGTTGAAACAATTGCATTTGTTCCGGAGTGAATTGCGATAACTGTCCCTTTTTAAATCCTTTAGGAATTATATCTCTTGAAAAACTTCCAGTAACACTATTAGTTTTACCTGTTGGAGAACTCATACCATAGCTCATAAATCACCTTCCTTTTACTCAAATATACATAAAATATAATTTATGGCCTAGATAACCATTCTAAAACAATTTTACCAGAATTAAGAGCAGGAGCTCCAGCACCTACGACAAATTTAATTAAGTCTGTAGTGGTAGAGGTTCCATCTACAGCAACATAAAATGTTATTTGACCAGCAATCGCAACAGTGGTTGCTGGAATTAATCCAAACCAGGATGTTCCACTAAGGAATAATCCTTGGAATTTACTAAATTCAGAAATCGTTGATATTTTAAACCCTACAGGTATATCTGCTGTGGTTGTAAAAGTATAAACCTGTCTAAATGATTGTTGTCTTTGATTATTTAGCAAAAACCAACTTTCACCGGTAATAGCGGGTCTTGTTACCGGAAATATTCCGATTGTCCTTGTATTTACAGCAGTGGCGATGTCTATATAACTTTTGCTAATTTCAACCGTAAGCATGTGAGATTCTTCCGGAAAACTCCTGGAAGTTCTAAGGTATGGCATTTGATTGACAACATTAGTACTCATACAAGTAACTGTGATGGGTTTACGTCTAAAATTATTGAATGCAATTCAATTTCAGCAAACTGATTAGGCAAATAAAGAAGTGTTGCTATTCCACCAGATATGTATGGAGTAAATGTAGATGAGTCTACATTTATTGTTACTGTAGTTGCATCGGAAGTAACAACATCATATGTTTGACCATTCAATTGAGTCATTCCTACCACACCAGAAATAGCTATTAACTGTCCTTCGCCGAATTCTCCTGCACAAGTTAATACACATGGATTAGATTGAGTGGCTCCTGTAATTGGAAACGAAACAGAGACATCTAGCTCTCTCATTTGGTCTTTTGACATTGTAAATCCAATTTGGACCGTATCCCCAATAAGACTTGTATTCATTCTATGCCACAACTGAGCTTGTTGATCAGCAGTTGGAGTTTGTAAATTTGCATTAGCTGGGGTTAACCCTAAATTTGTACTTTCAGGACACGTGAAAAGAGTTGTACCATAAATTAATGAATTATTTATTGGAGGAGGAATATTGCTGGGAACTATTGAACCCGTGTTATATGGACTGCTTGAGTTTTGGCTTAAAAATATCAACAATTGAATTTGAGCATCTGCTGTTGTCGTAAATAAATATTGTTGCGGACCAAGTCTTGTTTTTCTTGCCATTTCCCAAGCAACAGGAAATTGTTTCGTTTGAATAAATGGGATATACATTCTTTTTATTACCCCACCACCAAGATATGTTCCGGATGCTATAGATGGGTTTAATTTAAATGTATTGTCGGTTGTTACACCTACTGAAAATATTTTATCATTAAGTTGAGTAGACAATGTTCCCAAAACACCACTGATAATAATGAAATCTCCTTCATTAAGATTGTGATTTGGAGATGTTACGGTACTTCCGGATATACTTCTTATATATAAAGAATTTCCCTCGTTTGTTCCTTCATCTCGAAACAAAACGAATCCTTGTTGATTACCTGCAATGACTTCTGGTTGAAATAATGTAGAAGTACCAGCATCCCATGGCTCAGTCCATGAAATCCATGTTGGATAAACGGTTCCTACAGTAGACCAAATAAAACCAGATTGACGTCTAAAAGATCCATAAGTTGTGTAAGATTCATTAAAGATTGCCCAAGAATTATCTCTATAATTAAACTGTAGTGATTGATTTGGAAATTTATAGCTTACTTGGTTACTAGGATATGTAAAATAAACCCATTCATTTATATAATCTCTTTGAGAGCAAACTCTTTCTGTTCCATTATTAGTTAAATTGACTTGAAAGACTTGATCAGGAATCTCTAAATCTATTCTTTGTGTTCCGACCTGACTTGTAATCACATATCCACGACTTCCTTTCGTCAACACACCTTGGTCCATAATTATAGAAGAAAATGTGCTCCTAGAACCTAATTCTGAATTTATTATGTAGAAAAGAAAAGGGACAATGTCGTTACCAGTATATACAAACTTTGTTTGCAACCTGTCAAATCCAACAATAATGACATCTTCATTAGCAGCAGCAGTATTAATAGCTTGATCTACACCAGCGGATATAAATCCTCCAAAACCTGTCTGATCTTCAAAATACGCAGGAGATGTTGCAGTTTGATTTACAGGAACTAATATAGGGGAGAACACATTCGTTGCAGATGTAGGAGTATCAACTGTTGCTGAAGGTGTGTTCGTATAAGATGCCGTATAATATGGTGTACCATTCTGACTGTAAATTACAGTATCTTGAAGATATGTTTGATCAGTACCGGAAGAAGATTGAATAACAGGTCCAAAGAAAAGAAGTCTATCCTTAAAGGGAAGAATCATTCTCGCGCCAACTAAATACCATTTTTTCGCTGGCCTATCAGCAATTGAAAAAGCACCTTGAGAAAGAGGGGGACAAAAATTTACCCAACCTTTAGTTCCATTTAAAATAGGAGTCGTTGCATTTCCACTTGTTGGATCTCCGTCATAAAACCTTAGACAGTCCTTTGTAATATCTGATCGGCTAGTAAGGTATTGAGCTATTCCACCTGTTCCATTAGTATTAATTGTTGCATTCGGAAATTCAACAGTGACTTTATTAGCATTAACTACAACAATAACATAACCTGTTTGAAAATTTATTCCAGTAGTAGTTACAACTTCATTAATGAAAACAAAATCCCCAACCACTAAACCATGAGCTGTTATAGTTAAATCAGCTAAAGCAGGTGGTCCAGTTGTGATATTATCAACAGTGATTATAGGCTTAAATTGCATTCCTATATTAGTTGTGGTAAACGGAACGGTTATTCCATTTGTAGCCCAAAGAGCTCCTTGATAGTTTGTAGTCCAAAATTGTTGATAATCTTGTCCATTCCAAGATGTTGGTGTTGGTGTGGTTTTTTGGACGTAACCGAGGTAAGTTCCTGTTGGTGGATTTTTATAAAAACTTACGTCATAAATCCCATAAGAAAAGGCGGTTTGAATATTATAAGAATAGGTGGTATCAAACGCCAAGGTACCGGGGAATTGTTGACCTTCTAATATTAATTCTTCCAAACCCATTACAGGAAGATTTGGATAATAATTAAAAACAGCTGCTACAGTATGCCCAGCTGCTGCCAATATTGTAATAGCTCCGGTAGCATAATTTATACTTCCACTTGGACTAAGAGTTCCATCCAATAGAGGATCAGTATAAGTTATAAAAGAAACAGTATCAAATATTGTGACACTTCCAGGAACAATATTTCCATTTGCCTGAAGTGAAAACCCAGTTAAAATATTTCCATTTCCTGAACCATCTAAAGTGATTGTTGCTGAACCAGAATTATAAGATGCAGAGGAGGAATTAAAAAATCTTTTAAGACGATTTAATAAAGAAGTTCCACGCTTTCTTTTTACCCTTCCTCTCCATTGGTATGCATTTATCAGTGTAGGAAAAGAATCATTATCTATCACAAACGCAGTACGATCATTTCTTAAACCATGATTTATAGGGCCAATGACGATTTTTTCTCCCATTAAACACCTATTGCCATATATCTAATGGTAATTGAACCTGGTACACCTGAATCTGCTTTAAAATTTATATTTGATATTGAACTTATTGTAACCGGACCTATCCCACTATTTTGGGAAATAGTTACAGAAAAACAAGCAACCTTAAAAGCGACAGGAAATGTAACAGTATTAGCAGGACTAGTAGCTGTTGCTGTTGCCCACTGAAGGATAAGACCGCCTGGTAAAAACGTATATCCATTAGAAACTATTGATGGAACTAAATTACTTGTTAATTGAGAAACTTTTCCTTTTCCTGATTGAAAAAACAGAGCAGTATCAACATCAAACCCATCATTTATTTCTGCACAGAAAAGTTCTCCAATTCCTAAGACTGGGGTTGGTGCTGATACAGGTTCGTTATCAGGTGGATTTGTAGCAGTTGTTGAAAAAGGAGAGAGATGAACTACAGTATGGTATCCACCGTTATTAGTACCAAATGAGATGTGATCAACCGCAATAAGATCATCAGTAGAATTTGTATTTATTTTCATCAAAGGTTGGTCATTTGATGGATTATTTGGACCGTTTGGAATATCTCTATTGTAATCAAAATTTGTCATATCGTTGATCCACCTATGTTATTAAATCCACTTTGACCTTGATTTATTCCTTGTGAATAAATTGTTTGAGTTCTGGTAGAAGTCCATTGACGCTGACTTCGTTTCCAAACTAATGCCCTTTGCTCTTTAAAGCGAGACTCATATGTCTGTAATTGCTCCAGATCACCTGTATCAGACATAATCTTCCTAGCAGCTCCAAGAGAGATATATTCCGACATATACGCAAATTGAATTGCTTGTTCTGTGTTAAAAAATGCTGCCGGACTTAAATAAGCTTCCAACTGAACGAGATATTGCGTATCTGGGGGTGATCTAAATGTTAATGTATTATTATAGAATAAGATTGCTCTAGGTAATCCGGACTGAAAAAAGAAACATTGGCCATTTATATCTACTCCATTAGGAATAACAGAAGGAAAGTAAACGTTTTGAGCTATTCCAGTGAAATAATTTATAGTATTTTGAGTGATAGTGTATGGGGTGAGAAGTAAACCACCATTAAATAATGAAGAATATCCATAGGCAGCAGAACCTGGAGACATTAGCAGTCCATAGTTTCGATTGCCAGGAAGAAATACACCACTATCTTGTACAATGATATTAGTTCCATCAGCTGCAGTTGATGTAAAATAAACAGAAGGAAGTATACTGGTACTTGGTATAACGTTTACCAGTCCATTTTTTGGAAGATCTGTTCCTAAAGGAGGGTCAACATTGACTCCGGTTGAAATGATACCCGTAAGATCAACGTGTCCCCTAAGGATGTATTGAACCGGTGGATTAATAGGTATTGGATTTTGAGGGACAATAGGAAAAGCTAATGTATATGGACCAATACTACCATTTCCAACGCCTACAACAGTTTGTTGTTGTACGACATTTGGCCAGATATTAAAGAAATTATTTTCTTGTGTATCAAAAGGTACTTGTATTCCATCTACAAAAGCTGGTCCCAAAAAACCTTGATATACGGGATACATCCCAACACCTTGCGTACCACCTTCAGTTTGAATATTGTAAAGTGGCATATTGTATCGATCAATCCCTGGAGCTGTCTGAAATTGATATTTTGTTTTTAAATCAAATAATTGAATTTCTGCATCGACATCCATAATCCAAAATCGATTAATGTAATCGATAATCAATGCATCACTTATTGATGTATTTGATGGACTTTTTATAAGCCTACGGACGTATGTAATGATATCTCTTAAGAAATTCATTTATTTATCCTTTATTAGAAACTACGACTTCCCATAAAAATTGATTTTCTATTTGACACAGGTATTGCATCCAAACGTTGAATCACGGTATCTACTGCCATGGCTCCAAAGTATTGGCCTCCAATGTTAGCACCAGTGGAAATAGTTTGGTTCATTTTAAGACGGTGATATTTGCATCCTGAAAGTTGTTCTGCTAAATATCTTGGTCCCCACACTGGTTTTCCTGTAGGAATTTTCCAAAAATTAGCTGGCATTCCTGGATATGGTTTTGACCAACATTCAATAACATCACCTTGAGCTTCTTTGTGTTCAGGAATAAAATTCACATATTCGCATGAAAAATTGTAATCATCCCTAAATTTTTCATTAAATTTTTCTTTAGATGGGATATATGTCGTTGGTTTCAAATAAATATCTTTACTTTTTTCAATTTCTGATTGAGATAGTTTTGTTTGAGGTTCCGAATCTTCTTTAGGAGCCGAGTTCATCCTATCTAAAGTTAATTCTTTAACATTCTTATCAAAACTTTCAAATTGTTGCTCAACTTTATCAATTTCTTGTTGAGCCATTGATGTGGAGACTTTTGGTTTTTTTATATCTGTTGTCATACCAAACCTATAAGGGTGAGATGTTGATGAAACTACCTAGTATTAAAGTTTTTACTTGCATATTACCAGAAGCATTGATTGCCCCGCTATTAATATCTCCTACTGCATTTATAGTAGGTTGCTTTGGTAAAGCTGTTGAAATAAATGAGTCAGAATTTTTTGAATTTATGTCTAAAACAACCTGATTTGCAGCAGGTATATCGATCACATATCCCAACTGTTCATTTAACTGAAAAGACCCAGAACTTTTTGGGACAATTAATCGCACGAGTTGTCCTATTACATAATTATTATCAGACGTTGTAGTCACAGTAGTTGTAGATCCTAAGGAAATATTTGAAATATAAAATACGGATGGCTGAAAAAACTGTGGCTCAATAGGAGGATTGTTGTAAGGAGGAATTGGACCTGTTACTAATGGAGGCATCATATATTCACCTATGTTAAGGAGAGAGCGGTAACACTCTCTCCAAATGCATAATACAATATTTAATACTAGTTTACAGCATAATCCGATAGATATGCTACCCAGTATATAACGTTTGTATTCGCACCAACTAGAACACCACTAGAAATAGCAGTACCAGCACCAGCACCAATAATGAAGCCTTGGCTTGTATTATTGACGAAAGCACCTTGTATTGCAGGTCCATTGATGGTAGGAGCAGAACCTAGTATATTTTCTCCAAAAATGATTGGAGAAGGATATAGATTCCCACCTGAATATGGAACTCCACCACTATTGATATCACCCGCTGCAAACACAATTGGGAACTTCAATCCAGGGAATGAAGCAAACGTTTGGTTTACATTAAATGCTGTCAAAGGTCCAGAATAGTTGAACGTAAAACTGCAATTGTTTGTGGTATCAACTGAAGTTACGTAAAAATATTGTGGGAATGAAGGAATTAATGGACTTGCAAGTTCATTTAACTGACCAGCTCCCCAAGGAGATGGAATTCTAAATGCAATTTCTTGACCAACCACAAAATTACATGCTGCTGTAGTTTTTACAGTAACAACACCATTTGTTTGTGAAATAGACCAAGGTACTGACCAACCTGGAGCATATAAAACAGGATATAGAATTTGTCTAAATCCTAATGTTCCAGCAACGCTACCTGTAGCAGATGTATCAATAACAGTTAAATTAGAAGAGTTACCTACCCAACCAATTGTAAATGTTGTGGTTGTTGGAGCAGTAAGAACTTCAAATGGGATACCAGCAATCTGTTGCATACCTGTAGTTGATGTTTCATACAGGTTTTGGAATACCACCCAGTTTCCTGGTTGTAATCCGTGAGCAGCAGCAGTAGTCACTGTCAATACAGTAGCACTTGTTTTAGCTATACCAGCACCACCAGTGGTACCAAGTAATACTAATGGGCCATATTGTAAAGACAAACCCGCAGCAAATGTGCTAATACCACCAGAAGCTACAACGTCCCAAACAAGAGCCGATCCTGAAGTGTAACCTTCAGCTAAAGCAACTCCTTGACCCATTGAAACATCCCATTTTGCAGTAATAATTTTACTTGCAGCAGCGCCAGCAGCAGCTAGTGTATAGTTGATCATTTCTACACGATCAGGTTGAAAAGGCAAATTAACTGCCTGAGCATTACCAGTTGATGTAAAATGTCCCTTCGCTATTCTTGAATATTCAGCCATATGATACCTCCTTAAATTACGATGCCACTCAAACGAGTGCTCAAAAGGTTTCTAATAGCTGTATCCTGTGTTATTGCTTGCGCTTGTGCAAACTTCACAGCTAGAGTAGCGTTTTGGGCCAACATACCACTATAGTATGGGTCACGGTAAATCAAGTTCATTGAATAACCGTCTTGATTGATGTGCGTGATTGCTTGTTTACCAAGAACTGTATTGTAATATACGTCTTGACCATTAGCAGATGCACCGCGAGCAACAGGAGCCTCAGAACTGGTAAGCACTCTAATATTGAATGCAGAACCATATTCGGATTGCAACGCTGAAGCATTATTTGGGTAATTCCATTGGCTAAGGAAGCCGGAACCAACTAATCCATCGAAATCACTTTGTAGTTCTGTAGAGCTCAACATAAAATATGCTGAACGTACAGGACCTGTACCAAAACGATCCATACCTTCGATACCGCTCATAAATTTATAAGCGTTATTTGTGTCTAAAGTTGTAGCAACTAAACTAAAGTCTGACATTCCAAGGTTAGTTGGGTTGTCTGCATTAGATCCACCACCAGCATTAATTGGTGATGCAGCTGATACAATATAATCGCGTAGAATCAAATCTTCAGCTTGTCTCATGGAGACAGCTAGACGTTCTGACACCCAAGCTAATACTCCTTCTTGGTCCTGCAAAATAACTTGTTCGTTAATAACGCAACCAGTACCGAAGAAAGACATTTGCGCATCAATAATGTCACGCTGTGGGATTTGTGCTGGGGGATCAATCCCTGAATTCCCCAACTGGATAGTTGGAGGCTGTAATGCGCGTGGGCGCATAAAGCGACATGTAGTACCACCATTCGCTGGCATTGAAACTTTATCACAAACTGTAATCTTTCTGTTACTTTTATGACTTACGATATACTGTAAGCGAGGATCACTCTTCGGAGATCCTTCCGTGATTTCATATATTGTCACGGTTCAGACTGTTGCATACGCTAATTGCGTCCATCGCGCTCAGTCGTTCAGGCTGTATTTAAACTTGCCCCTCGTCACCCCATCGGGCTTCCGAGTCAATCAGCGACGGTTTTAAAACTACACACATTTATAGTTCATTGTCGGAGTTGGTACGTACAACATCGCAGGAGCAAGGGACTGAAGAATCAGTGGTCCCAAATTACCTGTTGTTGTAATACTCATCTTTGATAAACCTCTAATATTTGAATTGCATAACAATATGCAGTTCCTATAAAATAGAGATATTCGTTATTGAAAGGTGACGAACCTAAAGTACGTTATTCTTCTATCCGAATAACTCGAATAACTGGTTTGCGAAGCCATCTTGACGCAATGCTATTTAACGTTTAGCTAACGAAAACTTATTATATTAAAAAAAATATTTATGTATGTAAAAAAATTGAAAATAGGCGAAAAGTTCGGAACTCGCATAATTATTGAAGAGATGTCTCAGAGAAAAAACGGATACATCATGTATAAGGTTAAATGTGATTGTGGTGATGTTGTCATTTTAAATGGATCTTATCTAAGAACAAAAAACAGACCGTGTAAATGTTGTTCTGCAAAAAAACACACAAAAAAAGGAAAAGATCATTGGGCTTATAAACATGGAATGGCATCAAGAACAAAAGGTAAAGATAGAATATATTCTATTTGGATTTCAATGAGACAAAGATGTAATGACATAAATGATCAACAATATGCTGACTATGGAGGAAGAGGAATAAAAGTATCGCAAGAATGGAATGATTTTTCCACTTTCTATCAAGATATGGGAGAAAGACCAAAAGATATGCAATTGGATCGAATAGATAATGATGGAAACTATTGTAAGGAAAATTGCAAATGGTCCTCTAGAAATGTTCAAGCAAATAATAGAAGAACTACAAGAATACATGAAATAAATGGAAATAAAATAAAACATACTGAATTATTGGAAAAATTAGGAATATCCCGCGACAAATTTAGGTGGCTTGAAGAAAGAAAAGGGATTCAGTGGATATTTGATAATTTTTTGTAAGCAATCCTCCCAATTAATCCCTGTATTCATTGTTTTTAGTCAAAATATATTCATGAAAATAATAACCTTGGGAATATGTAATGTAACCCAAAGGTTATGGTTTTTTCCTATATAAAACCTTTATGTGTATCTAATCTTTTTTTGTTTCTGTCTTCATTTTTATAAGAAAATTCTTTATTGCAAAATTTACAATAGAACCAGTCTCCATAGATTTCTACTTCATCTATTTTATTTTTGCATTTTTTACACACATCCATACTAAATCACCTGTAATCATTTTTATTAAAAATAGTTTTAATTTGACAACATAATAAATATAAAAATTATTTATCAATTAAAAAAATTGACTTATTTTTCATAAAGTTGTATCAATTTGTTCTTTCAATAAACAAACTTATATATACAAGAGGAAAAATGATCCCATCAACATCTTTAACAACTTATGTACCACCATTAGATCAATTTAAAAGTGAGCAAGACGAAAAAGAAAGAAAAATTGAACATGAACACCAACCTTTAGTCGTTGCATTAACAAAAGAACAAACACAAGAAATAGAATTATATTGTGGACAGTCATTAAAAAATAAAATAGACAGAACTGTGATGTTTGTAAGACACGCAGTACCAAAACATGTTAAAAAAAAATTTGCAGAAGAAAGTTCAAATTTGTTCGATTGTGTTGCACCTCAGGTAATTAAAAATTCCATCACTTTTTGTGTAGCTGGTGCTGCTGTTGGTACTCTTATTAAACCTGGAAAGGGAACCATTAAGATGGGAATAAAAGGTCTACTTTTTGGACTTGGTTTAGGCACTCTAAGAGGGTCATATGATTATTTTTCTAAACATAAAGTCGAATTTGTTCCGTCAAAAATTTATGAAGAATGGAGAGCTCAAGCAAATGCAAATAAAGTATTTCCACATTTCAAGAAAATCCTAAAAGCTTCAAAAGTTTTTGAGGACTTTATATGCGCAATTTCTGATGATATCACTATAATTCCAGTAAAAGCTCCATGCGGTCATATATTCGAACGTGAATGTATAGTAGAATGGTTAAACAATAAACTACAAGATGCTCTCTGTTGTCCATATAAATGCGCTCGGGTTTTTACTGTTGAAGATTTAGAATATTCCCAAGAACGCGTAAATAAGATTATAATTGTCGCAATGGATCAAATAAAAATACATTGCACTAAGGGAGATGATGAATATTCTAAATTGTTAGTAGAAGGCTTTACTGCTATTGCTAAAAATCAACATAGAAATTCATCAGAGTCATATGTAGGTGCAATGACCATTATCAATAGACGTGCAATTGAGTTACGTCTTCCTTCAGAGGATCTAGCAAAATTGACTAAAGAGACATATGATTTTTATATGTCTGCTGCTAATTTTGTAATAATGTAACCAATTTCAGGAGTAATCTTGTGTCACTTGATGTACGCAGTCAACAATCAGATGAGAGACAAAATCAGATAATAAGGGATGCATATGCAGACTGGCAAAGAGCAACACGTCCAGGTGGTCCACTTGGTTTTCTTGGTATCGTACTTCCAGATAAAGATCCTAATAGGAATGTATTTCAAAGATTTTTTGATTACATAAGCATTGATAATTTAAATGATAGTAATCCCTTGAAAATAATTTTACAAAAAATAGTGAGTATATATAAAAAATACTCTGATTTTATTGGTAAAAAAGTAAAGGGTTATCCTAGATTAAGTAAATGCATAATATTAATCATGCTTACAGCTATATGGTATTCTAAAACTAAGTTCGGGCGTGAAACTGTAATTTTTGTGATTTTTACGTCAATTTTTTCAATTAGTGTAATTATAAAAAGAGATCTAGATTTTTATAGAGAACACGGACATTTTCCACCATGAAGAAATTTAGATTAATTTTATACACAAAATTAATTGCACGGGAAATGTTTTTAAGGATGGGGACAAATTATCCCCATCCTTTATATACGGCATATCAAATTCTCAACTGAGACTTCAGTTGTTGCATTTTTTCGTACGCTTGCTTCTGACCTTGCTGACTATAGTCACCTGAAGAAGCAAAAGGAGCTGTTCCTACTCCAGAAGGATGATAATGTGGAGAGCGTTTATTCTTATCAATCGTCTCTTGAATAGACTGTTGTTTTTGTTCAGGTCTATCTATTCCAAGAGCTTTTATGTTTTTATAGACTAGTTTCTGACGTTCGAAGGTATCTGGCATTTGTAGGATTGAATCAGCTAATTCTGGAGCTTTAGCAGCAAATTTATCAGCATTATTTTCTAAAATATCATAAAAATCTGGGTTATTTTTTAACCAACTTTGTTTTCTGTCTTCATGTAAAGCAATTTTTACAGCTTTTTCTATTTCAGATTGGGTTTCTTTTTTACTATTTTCACCAAATCTAGCTAAAGTTCTATTTAATTTCTTATCGTTAACATAAGGTTCAGAGTCATCCTCTTCCGGTTCAACTTGTCGACTCCTCTCTTGTGACAATCTTTGTATTTCTTTTTCTGCTTCTAATCTATGCGCTCTTTCTTGGGCTAATTCTTTTTCGTATTTGGCTTGTTGCATACGAAAATTGAATTCTTTATCACTTGGTTTATTTTCTGGTTGTGGAGCTTGACTTGTTTGAGTTTGTACTGTCATAGTAATTCCTTTAGTCCTTAACGCTGGACTGCGGTTAAAGTTCAGTTTCATTAAAGTATACTAAAAAATTTAATACAACTATAAATGATATATAAATTTTGAGGAATTATGAAAATAGACAGATTAGAAACTCATGATCGTTATCAATATTTTTTGAATGATCAGTCTAAAAATATATGGATAGGTGCTGAAGAATGTCTTAAGAATAATCCACTGTCACTAGCATTGCAGGAAAATTCTCCGTACATTTATATATTTGCCCATGCAAGAACATGTGAAGATGGTACAACTAAAAAAATGTTTTGGTCACCAAGACTATCTAAACCTGAAGCACAATCTAACTCATATTTATTTAGAGCCACTTCAAAAACAGATTTGATAGAAATTTGTTGGATAATTCCATCGGAAGAAATGTGGAATCAATACAAGAAAGGAAATGTTACAGAAAGTTCTATTGTGACATGGTCTATTGATCAATTTAGATATAACAAAAAATGGTTAGAGAGACCACATAGTGATGATATTTCAGAAGAAAGAGGGAAACAGATTTTATTGAAAGTTTTGAAAGAACATGAAGAGAATTTAAAGAACTCTAAGCTACATTCTTTGGAGGTGTCCCAATCTTCTTAGGACTTAGTGGTACCATTCCAATACCTTCACGCACTCTTCCTATTTTAGCGCGTACACCTGTACCATAGTTATCTCCCATACCATATGGAGAATCTGTGGTATGAGCGAATTTATTCTTTCCAGGCTTTTTAGGATATTGTCTATTGGCGTCTCCGCCTTTCATTCCGTAAGTCATTTGTTGTTGTTCCTACTCGACCAGCACATCATCTTTGTTTCTTTTTTGCAATGAGGACATTGTGAATTGTCAAAATTTTTATCAATATCTTTTTCAATTTTACATAACGAGCATAAACCAAGTTTGTATGCTTGAATGAAATCTGGAATAAAAGGAAAATTAATTGCTAAATTTTCTGATACTTTAATTATATTCATTTTTAACCTAAATCATCATCTTGCAACGTGTTCTTTCTTGTCTGAGGAAGAACACCTACTACTTGTTTAGGATTACCCTCATGTCCTACAGGTTGTCTGTGTCCGACACCATAGTGAGTTCCTGCATTAACAAAATTAGATGACCTTTGATCGTACTGAGGACATCTAAAATCCCATGGAGATTTTACACCATCTACAGGTTTATCTTTGGGATTTTGTTCTTTTATGCGTGCTGGATCTTCAAATTGTGATTTTCCACTTTTAAGAGTAGACCTATTAGATTGCGCAGCTGTATTTTTATAAGACTGAACAGTTTTTGTGCTCTTCATAAGTCACCTTTTTTTAAAAACAAGTTAAATCGCTAAAGAACGGAATCTATAGCGCTTTTGTATAGCTATACAAAGGAAATTAATATCTATTAATGCGACTCGAACGCATACGTGCCTCGGTCTTTAAACCCCCCAGCACAGGTTTAAGATTTAGATATCAATCTAAATCACCTTATGTCTACCAAACTTCCATCACAATAGATATCAGAAATTAATTACGATGTCCAGGTTTCTGAGGATGACCATGAACTTTTTTCTTGTTCATCATCTGCTGAGATTTAATAGCTTCTGTGGTGTCTTCATAATGAGATAATGCACCAAAGCCTTCAGCACTGGATTCATCTTTTGTTTTATGTGGACCATCTGGAAATACGGAATCTTTTCCTTTACTTCCTGCCCAAAAACCATGATTATCTATTCTTTGACCTGACATAAATCCTCACATTGCTTGTTGCGCAGCTTGTTGCCCCTGCTGAGGCATTCCTTGCCCCATCTGTGGCATTTGTTGCCCTTGTTGTTGAGTACCCATTATACTACTTCTAAATTCGTTTGCAAGAGAAGTTGATTTTGCATCAGCTTTTTCTAAATTTTCTTTGTCTTCTTGCATGTAGTCAAAACTTTGTATATCAGCCATCTTAAGCGCAGTCTCTATTTCACCATATTTGGCTATAACGTCAACTAATTTTTCTAAAGCTTCCATTTTGGCTTTTGTTGCCATAGCTCTGTTTTGCGTAATCTCCGATAATCTTTCTTCAAAAAGCCCGATGTCAGCTTCAGCGCGACCATGACGCTCACGAGCAGTAGCAAGATTGGCAGTAGCTTTAGACATAAGTTCTTGTAATTTGGCGTGTTCAAAGGCGTGTGCGACATTCTGTTGTTCTTGCTGCATTGCAGCTGCTTGTTGTTCTTGTTTCTGGAGATACTCAATAACTTCTGCTTTACCAGTAATATTTAATTTAGGAATAATCATTGAAGGAGTGAATACTTCCCTACCAAAACGCTCATTTATCTCTAACATTTGTTGCGCTTGAAGATTTTGTTGCGTTGGTGTTAAGTCTGACTCTTCTACTAAAACCTGGAACTTTGCAAATATTTTAGAATAAAAATGTGGAGTGGGATCTTCTCCAGTAAGCAATCCTACTTTTGCAGCATTCCAATTATTTAAAGATATTTGTAGCAATCTTTCGCC
>Ga0210406_10000845_pt1 | contig 39914 bp, 54 predicted proteins | sample IncBWC30MmetaG_FD_155454 | JGI IMG/M metagenome (GOLD analysis project Ga0210406, IMG submission 155454) | Forest soil microbial communities from Barre Woods Harvard Forest LTER site, Petersham, Massachusetts, United States - Inc-BW-C-30-M | ecosystem: Environmental > Terrestrial > Soil >... | reverse complement strand
GAACTTGAACGCGCCAAAAGTGACGCGGCCGATGGTGACGTCTTTCTCTGATACCTGCTGACCTTCGCCCACGATCTCGCCCGTGTTCGACGTGTCGTTGTCGGTCGGGTAGGGCAGGAATTGGCCGGTGGCGGTGTCAAGGATCTCGCACACATTGAGCATGTCACCGTAGTACTTCAGGGCTTCTTCGATCTCGTACACGAAGCCCTGCGGCACAAAATACCCGCCCAGCGTGTTGGTTCCGATCCCCATGTCACGCTGCTCTTTCTCGGTCATGGTGAAGGGACGGCAGAAATCGCGCATTTCCTCATCGCGACCGAAGACGATGTTGCGGTCTTCGACACTGGCCGCGCTGGGATCGCCCTGGGCAAGGAAAAACGAGTAGCGCTTGAACGCCTGCCAGTACCGGTAGTTCAGCTCTTCCACGACCATCCGCACATCGCTGTGCACCACTTCGAGGGCAAGATCCTTCTTGCGGAAGTCCCCGTTCTTGTCGCGCACCACCATGATGCCGTGGCGCTGCAGAGCCCTGGTGTAGACCTGAACTGCAGCTTTCTTGTCGCCAGCCGGGGCGTTGATGGGATCTTCGCGACGGCCGCTGGGATCGAGCTTAGCCAGGCGCGCTTCGCGGTTTACTTCCGCCTGCAACTGGTCGCGCTCAGCGAGGAGCACATCGATATCGTCGAGAATCCTGTCGACCTTCGCTGTTGCTTCTGCCCGTTTGGTTTTGTCTTTGGTGTCGCGCAGGATCACGCGGAGACCTTTAAGCTCAGTCCCTTCGTTGATCGCAGTGATCTGCTGGTTCAGTTCACGAATGCGGGTAACGCTCATTGGAATTGTCCTTCGATTTGTGGATTCAGGCCCGCCCGGCTCAGCAAAAGCCGGGTTGCCCGTTCCGCGACGCTCACGCTTCGGCTTTCACGCCGAGCCGCATCCGGCGCGCAAGTCGCGGTCGATACTGTTTTTTGGGAAATTGTTGACTAGACGGCCGTCATGCCGGCACGCCGCAGGCGTGCGTTGATCTCAGAGATCGCCGCGGAGCGATCGGCGTCATCGTCCTCAGCTCCGGTGTGATCGCAGCCGTCATCCTTGCCCTGGCAGTCAGGCTCGCTGCAGTTCTCGCAGTCGCCGACCTGACACTCGGCACAGTCGCACTGGCAGTCACTCGTGGATCCGACGTTGACGCGCTGCTCGGGTGTTAAGCCCCAGCTCTTCGCTTCCTGATCAGAGACGGTGATGCTGTATTTTTTGCAGAGGCGCACCAGCTTCTTCCAAGCTGCGGCCTTGCTGTCAGCCGGGACCTTCGCCGTCTGATTGAAGCGAGCGAGCGCGTTGCGCAGGTGCGACTTGATCTTCGCCTCGCTCTTGAACTTCCATGGCAGAGCCCAGGTTTCCGGTTTCTCAGCATCGCCCACGTAGATAAAGCAACCGGCTGTGAGATCTTCGCCGTCGACGCGCTTGGTGGGTTTTCCGTCACGCTGTGAACGAGCGGAGCGCGCCATCGAGTGATCACAGTAGCTCTCATCGCCACAGCTCTGCATGTACATCTCGCATTCGTCGTGATCGCCGGAGAAACAAGCTCGGCATCCACATCGACAATCTTTTTCCGGAGCTTCGGAGTCCGCCCTCAGCTGAGGCACCAGCTCGAGCACTTTCGCCGGCACACCCTGGGGAAACATCTGAGCGCGCATCTCGATGGCACGAGCATTCACGTCAGTACCCGTGTAGGCGGGATAGGTGACCGGGCTGGCATCCAGCAGTGGATCCACTTCCTCGATCTCGCGCGTCCGGACCGTTTTCCCATTCACCTCCTCTTCGGTGATGGTTTCCTTGCTCACCATGAAGGCGAAGCTGCAGCCGGAAATATCACCGCGCTTGATGAGCGCCACGACGTCGCGGCCGAGTTGAGTGTCAGGCGGAGTGCAATCGAAATAGAGTCCGACGTCGTCCTGCTTCAGCTTCATCGTTCCAGAGGTGCTGCGGCCGAGCACCTGGTTCGGATCGTGATTGAAGAGGCAGCGCACGTCGTCTTTGTCCTTGAGCGCACGTGTAAAGGCTCCGGGCTTAATTTTTTCAACGACGCGATAGTTGTCGCCATCCCACAACACGTATTCTTCGTTGAACACGGCCGCGTGACCAGTGATGTGGCCATCGCCGTCGGCGCGGATCTGCGCGGACTTCAAAAACCGGCGTTCGATCATGATTCCACCTCGGTTTCTTCTTTTGCCGCGGCCGTGGCCACGTTGCGATACGCTTCGACGGCCAGAGCGCGAACCGCGCGCACCAGCTCGCGCTGCGAGATCGCATCGGCATTGCCGTTGGCATTGACCCATTTCTCGTTGCGAGCGCGATGAAGCATGGTTTCGGTATATCCGGCGAGGAAGCTCGAGCTGGAGAGCGCGTCAGGGCTCAGGTCGGCCGAGAACATCTGGGCCGCATGGCGCTCGAGCTCCTCGCCGATCGAGGCCAGGACCGGCTGAAAAATCAGCCGGAAGGCCGCGAGATCAAGATTGGAACGGGCGGCAACGCGCCCGAAAGCATCACGGAAGAGGCGAGAATAGGCGCGGCAAAGTCGCGCGGCGAGCAGGCGCTTCCGACTGGCCTTCACCTTCGCAGGTTTACCACCACCAGCATCGCCTTCGCTATCGTCTTCCTCGGAATCAGCCGCGGCGCCGGGCAGTGCTGGCGTTTCGAAGAGTTGGTCGACGGGCGCCATGTTGATCTGCATCCAGGTAGCATTGGCGCCGGCACAGTTGAGCGGATTCATGCCCATCCACTCGCGCACGTCGTTCGGTTCCATCACGCCCCACTGGATCATGGCCTGCGCGAAAGACCGCAGATCGTTGGCCGACGGCATGGTTAGCACCCGCGTGTCGAAAAACATGCCGAAGACCTTGCCAGCGTTGCGCCCAACAGACGGCCGCGGGAAGAGCTTTCGCTTGAACTCGTGCTCGAAGCACTTCAGATCCGGCCCCAGCGAAAACGTCAGGAACTCCTGGCCGATCTGCTCGGTGTTGGCCCGGCTAGTCTTTTCAACCACTCCCAGCATGTGTGGCGGCGTGGTGAAGATGCGCGCGAGTTCGATGACCTGATGCTCTCTGGTTTCAATAAACTGGCCTTCATTCGGCTTCGTCGACGTCGCGACATAGTCCTCGCCAGCCTGCAGTACCATTGGACGGTTCGCGTTCTCGCCGCCCCAGGCTTCCTGCACTTCGCGCTTGAACATCTCGAAATCTTCAACCGAGATCATGCCAGGGATCTTGAAAATGCCATAGCCTTTGGCGCCATTGCCGAAGAACTTGCCGCCGAACTTTTCCGTGGCCAACGCCAGGCCCACCGCATTACGCGCGAGCTGAATGGTGCTTTGGCCGACGCGGCCGTCGAGCGCCAATCCCGGCATGTGCAACATGTCTTCCGGGAGAATGGCGCGCTCGCCGCGGGCGCTGTAGGGCTCAGGCGTGGGACTCTCCGGATCCAGGCTTTCTGTCTCCATGCCCTCGGTGGTGAGGTAAACCATCTGCCCAGGCTTCACGGTGACGGGAATGCCATCGGAGGTGGTGATCTTCATCTGCCCAACTACGCGCTTCGGACGAATGCGCGCCGGGTTACGCGGCCAGAGCGCAATCATGCGGCCGCTGGAATCGCGCTGGATCTCGGCGTAGCCGTTGCCCCAGAGCATGCGGTGCACCTGCAGCGTTTTGAAGAGCGTGAAGGCGCTCATCTCCGGGTTGGGCTGATTCTCCAGCAGATCCCAGTAGTCATGCTCGTGCGCGATGCGGCGCGTCATGCGATTGCCGTCGCCAACAATCTTTTCGTAGACCTTGCGATCGAGCGCGCCGATCGCGCCACCCTTAATCTCGCAACAGGCCCAGATCGTGGTGACCTGGAGCGCGACCATCTCTGAGACGCGGATCCCGGAGTCGGTACGGCCGCCGTTGAAGATATCCAGCAGCCACTCAGAAGGGAACGAGAGCGGCGTCTGCGGATTTTCCAACGACGTGCGAGTTTCGGAGATCAGGCCCATGATCAGGAAAAGAGCTGTTCCAGTTCGATCTTTGGAGCTTCGAACATCTGGCCATCACGCTCGCAACCAAGGCCAAACTTTCGGTGAAGAAGGATCTCGTCGTTCGGTCGAGTTGTGGCAAGCACGTGCGCTCCGAGACTCACGTAATCCAGACTCATCTTGCACTTGTCACACAGCACCAGGAATCGCAGCGGTAGAGAAACTCTCTTTAGATGGCCCATTGTTAGCGACGTTGACCAGGTGCCGCACGCAACCCACGGATAAAACCAGCAGCCAGCTCAAGCGATGGAATAACGAGGCAGAAAAATCCGATCGCGATCGGCGCCAGGTAGAAACGGATCTCGCCCAGGCCACAGGCGACGAGCACGACGCCGGCCCAGTACAGCGCATCCGAACGCCGGGCCGCGCGCCTCTGTTGCACCTTCAGCTCCTCCTCGACCTGCGGCCGAGAAACTGGAACTGGCTGAGAACTCATAGGCAGAACACCCGCGGCCGAGACGGCGCCATCGGCTGGGCGATGATGCGATTGATTGCATTCAGCAAGGCAGTGACGGGATCGATCTTCTTCTCGGCCTTTTCCTTCGTCGGGAAAATATTGTCGTTGCGATCGCGATGCGCGACGACGTTGCTTATGCCCCACTCGAGGACCGGATCGCCGTTGTAGTGGAAACGGCCGTCATAGACCGCAGCTTCCAGTTCATTCATCGGTTCGTTCAGTTGCTGCACCGTCTGTGGAACCTCGGTACAGACTAGGCGTTCCTTCTGCAAGTGATTCACTATCTCCACTGCATTCCAAGGATCGTGGCCGACGTCGCGGACGCTGAAACGCTTGGCCTGATCGCGGATCCAGACTTCGACCAGGTCAAAGTCGTTAACGTCTCCCGGCGAGGTTTCGATGCGCTTCTCGATTGCCCAACCCTGGTACTGAGAATTCTGTGCCTGCTGCACGCGCGCCTCCGGCAGCCAGTACTTTCCGAAAGCGTAGTAATGTCGCTTCGGCTTCGAGCCGACGCCAGGCTCATCTCTCCAAAACACCTTGAGCGCAGCAAGGATGTCGATCTTGCTGGCCAGATCCAGACCAATGACGCAGGACTTTCCAACAAACTGTTCATCGGAGAGCTTTGGATCCGCGCAGGCGCGGAAGCGGACCATGTCCATCCAGGCGTGATCGGCGTTGACCCATCGACAAGCGTGCTTGATTTGGAATGTTGGCTGAGCACTAGCGATCTGAAGGGCTTTCTGCAGCTTCTGCGCGATCTCCGCGGGATCCACGGAGACTCCCCAATTTGGATTTGCTTTGGGAAGATTATCGATCTTAGCCCAGTCGTCGTCATCGTCGATCGCGTAAATGATCCCGAAGAAGGACTCGTCGTGATTCGTGCCGTCGAGGATCCGCGCGACGTACTGGTGAACCTCGTAGCAAATGCCGGCCTGGTCGCTGCCGGCCGTGGTGATCGACCAGAGAAGACTGCCATCACGCTTACCGTTGGCAGTATCGAGGTTGTCGTAGAGATCACGACTCGGATGAGCGTGCAGTTCGTCGACGCAGGTGAAATAGGGCAGACTCCCTTCAGCGCTGTTGGCCTCGGAGCTGTGAGTGCGGAAAAAAGAATTGGTGCAGGACTGGTTGATGGAATGAGCGGCAAGTTCGACGCCGGCGCGTTCGCAGAATTCAGGCATGGCGCGCAGCATCGCCTTGGAGACGTTCCAGACAACCCTCGCCTGATCACGATTGATGGCGGCCGAAAAAACTTCCGCACCTGGCTCGCCCTCGGCGAATGCACAGAAGTTCGCCACAGCCGAGGTGAGAGCGGACTTGCCGTTTCCCTTGGCCACCTCGGTATAGGCGCGACGGAAGCGCCGCAACCGGGTAAAGCGATGGATCCATCCAAAAACGGTGGTGAGAATGAAACACTGCCAGGGCTCGAGGTGAATGTTGTGGCCGACGAATCGCTTGCCCTTAACGTGCGGACTAAGCTCAACGAATTCACAAACTCGCTCCGCGGGTTCGGGATCGAAGATGAAAGGGAAGTCGGAATCGTTGCGATCGGCGCGCGCAAGATCATCGAACTGACGCTGGCAGGCGAGACGAGTCCACTTGCCAGCGGGAATGCGGCCAGAGAGAACATCATCACAATAAGCGCGAGCGATAGTGACATGCGGGTGCGCATCTATTGAGTCGGGCGCGGCTGAGCCGGCAGGTTGAACTTCGCGAACGGATCGTCCTTCGTCGACGGCGGCAGACTTGCATTTACGCGACCGCGATCGGCTGGCGTCATTCCAAAGCGCGCGAGCTGGCTTGAGATCTGACTTACCTCTCCGGCCTTTGCCTCGCCGCGGCGGAACTTTGACATCAGGCATACCAGGAGTTCGAAAGCCCAGCGGTCACTGGCTTCGACGGCACCAACAGGAACAATGGAAGAGAGTTCATCCCAAACGTTTTTCTGCGACGCCTTCAGGTGCGCTGGCGCGGGACCAAGCGGACCGGATGGTACATGGCTGCTGCGATGGCTACGCGATCGCGACTTCGACTTCGGCTTTCGCTTGCCGGCATTGCCTTCCAGCCTTTTCCTAGCAGCAGATTTGCGATTGTGGCCGCCGGATCCTCTACCACCCATAAAAAATGTTTTTGCTGCGGCCGCGCACGTACGCCTGCACACCGGTCGCTGGCGCCGAGGCCCGGCGAAAAACGACCCCCCTACCCCCCGTGCGCTGTCTTCCAGGTGTGATCGGCATGGCAGGCTCCCTGTAAGTTGTTGAGGTCGAAGAAAAACCGCTCGTCACCGCCGTGCTGCGCCACATACTGCGCCGCGGGAATGACGTGGTCTGCATCGGTGCTGGGCGCGTTCCCACCGCAGAGCTTCGCGATCTTGCACATCGGATCCCGCGCCAGCACGGCCGGCTGAGTTCGCCGGCGCCACTGTGCTGAATCGTAGAGTCTGCGGAGGCCGCCCGCGCGACGAACACGCTCGCGATCGCGAGCAGCAGTAGCAGCGTGCGCGGGTCTGGCAACCGGGGCGCGGAATGGCATGTCATCGGTGGAACCGGTGTAGGAATTCCTGGATCAGCCAGCCAATAATGGCGAACTGCACCACGATAGCGGCACCTAGTATGCGCCGCCACAGAAGCGCCGACTGCTGCGTTGCGGTCAGCAGAACGTACAGCCGCGTGTTGATGCCGACCTGTTTGGCAAGATTGTCGTGAGCTTTGGTGAGCGACTTCTGCAATCCGGGCAGGGAACCACGCTCAAACTCACGCGGCATGCGCACACCGTGCTGCTGCACGTAGAACTGAAACTCCGAAGGTGTCTGGACGTCGGGATCCGGCATGGCAATCAGAAGTGCAAGAAGACGTGCGGCCGCGGGCGAAAGTTCGCCACCACCAGGCGACAAGCGAATGTCGGTGAGAGCGCTGACGTAACTGACAATCTCACCACTGTCCACCGGCAGCTCGTCATCACTCAGGTCGAAAGCAGGAAGTCCGCGAGCGCGACCGCGCGCCGCCGCTCCGTGAGGTAGTCTTCGAGCCATTTGAAGTCGATCTCGACGGACGAGTGCCCGCAGGCTCGACTGAAACAGGCTTCGAGCGTTCCAGCCAAAAGCCGGCCGCGTCGATGACTCGAGGATTCTCCAGCTCCACGGGAAACATTGTTCTCTCTCTCTTTCATGGTCTCGGATAGCACTCACTGCCGGTTCCGCGCCATGAGATCGGCAGCTTTTCGGGAAGCTGCGAAACCGTGCGCCACCACACACTGAAAAACGCCGGCACGATCCCGCAACGTCCGCACCAACTCACATAAGCCTTATAGCGCTGCTCTGGCGTCGCCATGTAGATCCTGCGGGATCGGTTCCTGCGACCAGTCCCAACCCGCTCTCAGCGTGGCAATCCGTGGACGCTGGTCCGTTGTAGGCGGGACGAAGAAACAATTCTCGATTTCGCGCGGCGGGAGTTTTGTGAAGCGGGATAGGTTCGTCGCCGGCAGGCGTCGAAACAGAGAATCCGGCGGGAAGGCACGAATCAATTTCGCGGACAGGCGCTCGGCGAACATTTCCCGGACCAGTAGGTCCGCATCGTCTTTGTCGACGAAGGTCTTGGCCTTAGAACCCAAGGGCTGATTGTGAGCGAGGAAACCGATGGAGCGCATACACGTCTGGCAGGGGTAACGGGGTTCACCGGAACATGGTGCCGGGATACCTATAGAGGCGGGCGGCGGGACGTAGCGAGAAGACGGTGGGCGTCAGAGACGCGGCGCTTAGGGTCACTGGTCCGCCGCCCATGTCAGAGCCGAGTGTGGGTGAAAGAAAATGCGGAAGCAAGTTACGTCGGTGCTATGTCGTCAAGATTTTGTGGCGGGAGGAGACGTCAGATCGTATGGCGTGTAGCGCGGATTGCCCTCGTTAAGACGGTTGGCAAAGAGAACCATCCGCTCGACGCCGAAAGTATCGATCGCGCCGGCAAGCGCCAGCATCAGAAAATCGAAATCATCCCCCGTCATGGTCAAGATAACCTGCCCGTTCTCTTCGCTGTAGCTCATCAGATCAACTCCATCATCAGGGCACAAACCAGAGCACAAATACGTTCCGCTTCGCTCAAGTCCTGAATCGACTGGTGAACGCGAATCGTTAGTTCCAGCGCTCGGGGCTGCGATACCTGCGGCCCGAAATGGTCGCGGAGTTGATTGAGGGTGAATTCTCCGCCCTCCTTTGCCCGATCCAGGAGCGACTGTAAATCGGTCCCCATCACTTCACCCCCGTCATCACCAACACCATATCCGCCGTGATCGCCGCCGTCCCCGTCACTCCCTGCGGAGTGAAACCCGGTCCAACTCCCTCAGCGCCCACACAATTCGAAATCGCCGTCATGCTCCACGGCGTGGCCACCTGCGAAAAGAACAAATATGCTTGCGCGGCCGATGGATTCAGGCCGTTGTTACAGACCCAGGAAGAGATCGCCGTCCCAGGGAAGCTGAGAGTCGCTCCAGGTGCGAGAATCTCCTGCGCCGCCCATGACGCCAGAGCTGCCTGCGAGCTGAATCCGCTTTTTTGCAGACACTTGTAACCGGTAGTCTGCGTCATGAATCCAGATTCCTTCACGTACTGCGGAGTGTCATCAAAGAGTAGCCCATTGGTCGGGATGACGGTGATCACGCCAGCCGCGGGCTCCTCGCAGCCCTGCACGATGTCAGAGAACACCGGGCCAACCACCGCTTCCCAGTTCTTGAACTCAAAGGCGAGTCCGTACCAGGCAAATGCGTAGCCCACGGCTCCGGAGCCGGCAGAGGTCGACTGCACTGCGTAAGGAACACCAGGCTGGTAAAAATAATTCATCATCGTCGCTGGCCGGCACGCGGCTTGCATCAGATTGCTGGCGCCACCGAGCTCCCAGGATGTGGCGAAGGCCAACTGCACCGAAGAAAGTCCAGCGTTGCCGTAAGGAGCAACATAGGGCTGACCGTAAGGCAACGTGCCACCGTCGCCATTGACGAAAATCACCGTGCCCTTCGTAGCGGTCCCCTTGATACCAAACGTGACAACGATGTCCGGCAACGGCGGGCAGGAGACGGTGGCGGTCCAGCAACTCGCGCCAGAGGCGAAACCGGTGAGACAACTGCTCACGCTCTGAACGTTCGACACCGTCCCGAGCGGGAGAGGATTGGTCTGGCAGTGGCCCTCTACGGCAGTCAAAAACAGGAGTCCCAAAACAGCTACAACGACAAGAAGAATCCAACTGAATCCCGATTTGCTGGTGTTCGTCATGTGGTGGTCCTTTCGCGTTGGGTAGAGTCAGCGCAGTCGGGGGAGGGGCTGAGAGAGGAATTCCAGTGCCACAGCATTCGGCTTCCCTTGGCGGGGATTGGCGGCTCAAACACTTCCATCATTTCGAGGTGCCACGCGTAGCGCCCGTTTTCGTAGTTGCCGAAAAGTCGTTCACGGTACGTGATTGTGTCGCGCAACATCTCGTCGATCTCTGTGACTTCACTGAGACGAACGATGCAGACCACCTTTCCAAAAGGAAGGCGGCGCAAAATATCATCGACATGCTTTCCGCCGCGGTCGTCGCGATCTCGACGCACGCAGAAGATATCTGCCAACTGATCACGGAACGCATCTTCGCGGGATGAAGCGCCAAGGTACTTCGCTGGCAACTTCGCCGCCGCATGAATTGCCAATTCGCCTCGATACTTCGTGCTCCAGCAGCGCGTTTCAATACGCTTTTCTCCCATCGCGATCAGCGTTGCCCACGGTTGCCAAAGAGTCAGCGCTTTCACTCTTCCGTCCTCCAAATTTTTTGGCGTTCTTCATCGACCTGGCGCTCCATCACAACAAAACTCATCCAGGCGTCGTTCTCACCCGCAGTGTGGCCATCCTTGAAACCGCGCCGGTAGCCCCACTCACGGAAATAGGCGACTAGCAAAACAACCGCGGCCAGCACCGCGCCAATGCCGCCGATGGTGTTCGCGTTCATGCCGCCACCTTCGACGGGCAGTGACAGAACTTTCCTTCGCCCAGATATTTCCCGCACTCTTCGCGCCCTTCGTGTTCGTGATCGCAGTCAGGACAGATCCGCGAATCCCATCGCCGCTGAGGCAAAGGCGGAGTTACTTTGGGACGTGTCCCACATTCCAGCGTCAACGACACTTCCGTGCTGTGCGTAGAACTGGCCAACATCCGCGCTTCTTCCGCCAATTCGTGCAGCAGCAACTTGAAAGCGGTGGCGTCAGAGACTCGCTCACCGCTGTTCAAAGTAGCTTCGTAAAGGTTGTCGGCCAGATAGCGCACGAAGATTTTCAGCTGCAGCAACGTGGCCCGGCGATCACCTGGACCCAGTTCAAAATCGGAGAGAAGCTCGCGAGCCCTCATGTGGCCTCCGTGAATAGTCCCAACTGCTGCACCGGCGGTGCCGGTCCCAAAATGCCCGGATGCCGGCGCTGCCACGAATGCCATGCAGCTTGATGCTCCGAACACAAATGCTTCAGCGGCGCCACTTCGAGCGAACAGCGTTCGCAGATCACGCGATCGCAAGTTCCCGAGGACCGGTCCGCAACTTTCCAGTCACAGATAAACTTTCCGGCGCGGCCACATTGGCAATACCGCACACCGTCGCGCACCCCGCAGATCAGAAACTTATGTCCGTTCACATCGATGGACTCGCAGCTCATCAGTTCACCGCCGCCGTTCGGTCTTTCGCACGCACCATCTCTTCCAACAGCGCGCGCCCAAGGTCGCAATAGTCGCTGCCAAACCACCTATCGGCGGTCTTGCATCTGACACACTTCTCGCAGTGATCGATGTGGCGATAGAACGCTTCCTCCGCAGCAGTGCTGAAACTCATCTCTTCCTCCGTAATTCCGGGGCGGGCTTGTTGCCCTCGAACTGATTTTGCTGGAATCAAATTCGAGTACCTGGGCTAACTGCCCACCCCGGAAACTCACGCATCAGAACCCCGGTTCTTTCTCCTTGCTCACCAGGACTTTGAACACTTTCATCGGGCTCTGTCCCGGTTTCTGGAACGAGGCATCGTCGTTCTCGTACCGGATCTCCACCATGTGGCCAATCATGCCGGGGTGCAGTTTTTTGTTGAGATCGTTCGTCCCGAGACAGGTGAATCGTCCACCACCTTCGGCCTGAAACAGATATTCGAGCGCCTCTTTGCCCTTGACCAAGGCAGGTTCAATCGAAAGCAGAATTCCTTCCGCCTTCTGGCCGAGTTTGGAGAATTGAAATTGTTCCGGCGCCTTGCTCTCAACCATCTCGCGCCGGGGCCTATTGCTGATCGGGGTTGCTGCTGCTGTTCCCATCGGTATTGCTCCTTGAGCGGCTGGTAGCCGCGTGTTTTCTCACGAGTTCTTTGAACTCGCGAAAGTCGTTGTCATGCGCGCGCGGATGCGCCTTGCGCGACACCGCGCGACCATCCTGGAAGAAAGCGGGATAGAACTCCGTCGACGCCCGCTCATCGCGATCCACGTCGCGCTGCGATCGCTTGAAGCGGAAGACGCCATTCAGATCGAGACTGATCTGGTACGACGGCACCACTCCCAGGCGCACAATCCCATCCTGCTCGTGACAGTCCGGACACTCGCGGCCTGGATTCTCTTCATCATCGACCGGCATGCCGTAGAACGTGCCATACGTGCGCACCAGGCGCTTGCGCGCGACCGCGGTAAGGAATTCATCGAGCGCCGGCGCCTCACCCACCAGATCCGCAATCTTCGTCACGTACTTGATCAGCTCGCGCACCGTGCCGGCGTCGGCCGCGCGAATGAACGACGTGTGGCCTCGGCCATCTGTCGCCTCGATCCAGGCCTGGTTCAGCTCCTCGAAAGGGAAGTACTCGCCCTCCATCAGCACGTTGAGGTGCGGGTGCCATGTGCGCTCTTCGCGGTTGTAGGTCACCTCGAGCGCAACGATGCAGCCGCGAACTTTGTGCTTCCACCGCACCGATCGGCGTAGCCTGGTCCAGGCTTCCCACAGCGAGACCAGGCCGTCAGCCAGGTTCTCCGAGTTCCGCTCAGCCAGCACGGCGTAGCGCAGCCCGATCTTCGCGACCAGAAACTTTTCCAGACGCGCAGCCAGCACCAGCGAACGCCGGCGCGAATCGTGAGGGCACACCCGTACCGAGCAGGAGTTCTCTGCCTCCGCCCAGTTGTGACCACAGCGCTCGCGATGCCAACCCCGGAAGGTGTGATGGCACGCCGCAACTTTCGGCGCGAGATGGGAGTGATGCTCGGTCTGTCTCAGCGTCTCCACTAGATCCGCCTGCAGTTCATAGCGATCCAGCAGCCGAAATTCTTCGCCCAGGAACTCGGGCGTTGACTCAGCTCCGCGCACAAAACCGCGAACTTCTTCCGCTGGAATCACTTCGCTCCGATCTGTCGACTTATTCACTGGTATCTAGTAAAGAAACCAACCGCAAAACCAGCGTCGGGCTTCGCCCGACGCGCCCGGACACACTTAAAGCGCGGCGTTCGTCAGACACACAACGTTCGCCGTGCGATGTTCCTGCTTACATCGGCGCCGGGCTAACGCCCAACGCCGACTTCGGACCCAGTTGCTTTACCTCCGAATCTGGCATGACTGTGCCCGTTTTCGTTTTGCTCGGTCGGGAGCTCCGGGAACAGAGTTGAGTGCGGCAGGCCTGCCGTCATCGTCGCGGGACGTGAGAACTGGGTAGAAGACACGTTGTTCCGCTCTGGTTTTGGACCCGCTGCACTCAACTCCATTCCCGTGTACCGCTGAAATCGATCCCACACTTCCACGTCATCCATCTGCGCCACGTGCCCCTCCGCGAGCTCAGGCGGGATCAGGTGCACCAGCGCCATCAGCTCGCTGACTTCCTGGCGAAGCTCTCTCACAAGGCCTCCGCGTTTGCGTGCTTGTTATCCCAAAACCACCAGCCACCGCGGCGACGCTTCACCGGATATCCGATCAGCGAAGCCACCCACAATGCGAGGTAAGCCTCATGGCGAGTCATCCCAAATGTTTTGCAGAGATCCAGCGGCCGTATATAGCCCGTGCGGTGCTCCTTGCAGTACATGGCCGCTAGGTGAACCACACGCTCTGGAAGAAACGAACTGAACGCCGGGCTGGTCATAGCGTCCTCAAATCGAGATGCCACGCGATCAGGAAGCTGAGAGATTTCGGCTCACGCCATCCCGCCTGGCGCTTCATGACGATGCGCCCGATGATCAGTGGATCAGGCTGCGACTGAGGCGGGGAGATCCCGATTTCGTCGAAGAGCTTCAGCGCCATGGCGCGCGCGGCCGCTTCCATGACCACGGGACGAGCCGCCACGAGAGGGAAGTCGACGCTGTCGAATTCCACTGGCCACGCCGCTTGCGTCCATTTCACCGTTTTGCCTTCTTTCTGTTCGGTGAAGTTCTCGCGATGCACCAGTTGCGACGGCGAGACGTATCGCCCTTCGCCGGCAGCGAGCGCCTTCGCTTTCTCGTCCGGGATGGAGGCGTCTGTCTCCCTGTAGGAGCTCTCAGCGAATGCGGTCCGTTTCAGTGGGGTTTTGCGGTTCACCCGCACCGCGAAGATCGAGAGCGGGAAGTTTGGAATTAGTGTGTAGCCGGCTTCAACGACGGCAAGGGCCTTCTCATAGAACATCACGCGGCTCTTGAGGCGCTGATCCTGTCGATCGAGTGCAGAACAGTTCCAGTTGTTCTGCAGCGCCGCGGCGATCGCCTCGCTCACGTCGCTGGCCTCGGTCCGCGCCTCGACGATCTTTCGCTGCAAGAATTCGGCGAGATGACCGCGCGCCGCAGCCATCTCCTGCGGATCCGCGGCGACCAGGTGCGTCGGCGTCTGACGCTGGCTTCGTCGTACCGGAGCGATCTGGAAGATCCTCGTTGGCGTGAGGGAGAACCGTTTCGCGATTGCGGCGGTGCTGGCGCCAGACTCGCGCGCTGCAATGATCTGCTGATTGCGCTCTTCGGTCCCTGTGCTCATCGAGTTTGCTCCGTTGATGCGTGCGCGGGCAGCGCACGCGCCTTGAGAGAAGTGGTCGACGCGCTAGCGGCGAGCACTTCGAGCAGAATTTCGGCGAGATCGGCGAGATCGGCGAGATAGGCGAGATAGGCGCGATCGGCGAGATAGGCGAGATAGGCGCGATCGGCGAGATAGGCGCGATAGGCGAGATCGGCGAGATCGGCGAGATAGGCGAGATCGGCGCGATAGGACAGTCTCCGCAGGGCATCAGGAGCCGCCGTGGGCGCCGGCTCTGAGATGCCCTGCTTTAAGAATTCGACGAGCTCGGTCGCAAGCTTCCTCGTCTCGTCGTTGCGGATGAGCCGCATCAGCCCGCGCTTCTCATCGGTGAGCAGCGCCAGGACGTAGCGTTTGTTCACGTGAGTCGCGCGCAGATCCACGCCGACAGGAATTGCCTGGAGAAATCGCTCTGGCCACATCAGCGCTTTGCCGTTGGGCAGTGACTCGAAGATGTGATCCTCGGCATACGCGAGCTCGACAGGAATTCCGAGTTCGCTCTCGTAAGCCATGTGATCTCCGCTGTGGACGGTGCAGCCAACAGCGCAGCCCTTGCCATCCTGCCAGTACTGGCCGTGAATGAGCTGGTCGGCCAGGCGATGGGCTCGCACCTGCGCGATGCGTTGGTCTTTCAGTTCCTGACTTCCGTGGAAGGTCAACATAGGCGAAGCTGCTCCGCTTCTCGAACCGGCGCCAGCGGCACAGGCTCGGGTTGTTTGCGCGGCGCGGAAGATGGACTGGCTTCCTTCACCGCATAAAAAAAACAGGTGGAACAAAAAGGCTTGCGCACGCCAGTGCGTAGGTTGGTGAGAAATCCGCTAGTCATCGAGCGGCACGCGTGGCATCTGCGCTCGCGCACTCGAGTCGAGAACGTCCACTCGAAATCAGCAGCATGGCTGGCACGGCTCATCATCGTTCCCTCGGCCCCGTCGAGACCTGAATCACGTCCCCAACTAGCGCCTGATTGAAAGCGAGCGAAGCAGCCTCATTTAGAGAAAGGTGGTTAAGTCGCCCTTCCTCGTTGCAATAAGCGATCGGCTGCGCGTGAGGCACCGCCTCGATATAGCCGCCGACGAATTTTTGAAGCTCTCGAAGCGAGAACTTCTTGCCGTCTGACGGCAGCACTTCCTCCGGGTACTCCGCCCCCACGCGATAGAGAAGGCCGATTTCCATTCTTTTCATGAGCGTTCCCCCGCGGCCGCGGCCTTGTAGTCGGCCGATGGCAATGCTGCCGCGTCTCGGCGCCGCGTAATGCATTCACAGCGCGTGACGCGGCGACTGCCATCGGTCGTTGCAACCGGTCGCCAGCCGCTGCCGTCGCACCAGGTGCAATGCGAGCGCACGCCGTGAGACTGCGGCGCCTCGTCTTTTCGAGCAATCGGGAATTGGAGTGCTGTCTGCGCCGCGCTCATGCCCGCACCATGCAGATCGCGGCCAGAAAGGCGACCAGGGAAGCGAGATCGAGCAGCTCAGAGATCGCGCTTTTTGGGGAACGGAGAGCCGGGAAGATTTTTTTTCTATTCCCAGCTCGCGAGTTGTTGTATGCTCTTTTTGTTCGGACCATCGGTTCTCCTTTGACCAGGTGAACTTTCTACGGCGCGGCCTCATCCCCGCGCCGTTCGCTTTTAGCTCACAAACTCCTTCACGCGGCGCGATCGCCGCCTTTCCGCCGCAGACGACGTTCTGACTGCGCCGGCTTCCTCGGCGATGAACTCCCGCCGAAAAACTTTTCGTATTCCGTCCCGAGATACGCCTTCCTGCGCTCGACGATCGAGGGCCAAACTTTGTCGGGGTGAAGTCCCAGGACGGCGTAGGTCGCGCGCACGTGCGGCTGCGCATCTCCGCTCGCGGCAGTCAGCACCGTGATCCATGCGATCCGGTAGTCGTCCTGAAAATGTGGATTGAGTTCGCGCTCTTCGGCGCGTTCGAGGTAGTTGAGAATTCGGCGAAGAAGGGAGTTTCCCATCAGCGCCTCCTGTGGGGAGGAGGGCCTTGACGGACGGGGGATTGTAAGCTCGACCAGATTGCCGAACAGAACTAGAAACGCTGAGCGTTGCACCCAGCGGGCCGCAGAGGGCCACTACGTCCGATAACAGGTAACGTGTGAAGCTCACGCGGCGCCTCGCTTCCGGCGCCCGTTCGCTTCAGTTACCGGTGGTGGGAAGAGCGGCGATTGATCCGGAGACTGGCCGCGGGTGCGGACTGAACTCGGCGTCTTAGCCCATCGCGCCAGGGCCGCGCGACGAGCGCTCTTGCGTCGCTCTTCGGGAGTGGTGTTTTTGGCGTAGGCTTTTCCGCCTCGCCTGCCGAGCGCCACCGCTGCTGGATCCTTCGCCATGCGCAACACTTGTAGCACGATGCGGAGCGCAGCGCAATAGGAAAATTAGGGGGCTGTGGAAAAGCTAGGAGGGAATGCCCGATTCGGGCTGGGCGGGACGCGGGAAGCGACCTGGGTTAACGGTCTTGGTGCGGGCTCGCGGCGTGCTTAGACCGGCGCCACAAAGTTGAAGGGGACGGCCCTCGCTCGCTGATCTTCGGGCCTGGTCTTTTCGCGCCGGCTTTCTTCATGCCGTTGCGGATCCGCTCGGCGATCAGGTTGCGCTCAAATTCCGCGATCGCGGCCAGGATGGTGAAAACCAAGCGACCCATCGGCGTCGACGTGTCGATCGCTTCCGTGAGCGAGAGAAACTCGAGGCGCTTCGCGTTGAGCGTGTCCAGGACTTGGAGCATGTGCGGCGTCGAGCGAAAGAATCGATCGAACTTCCACACGACCACGCCGTCAAACTTTCTGGTCTCTGGCTTTTTCGGATCCGTCGCGGCGATCACGGCCATCAACTCATCGAACGCCGGCCGCGACTCCGAGGCCCCGCTCCATCCCTCGTCGATGTATTCCTTCACGATCGTCCAGCCCTTCATGCGGCACATCTCACGCAACGGCTGCAGCTGGGCCTCGGGATCCTGGCCCTTGAACTCGTGATCGATCGTGGCGTTGTGACGCGCCTCTGCCTTGCCGCAGGTTCGGCAGATGTCCTTCGAGACGCGCGCATAGAGTGCAACCAGGTTCATCATGCTAAAATCGCCGATGCCATGGGAATCCCGGCTCAGGTATTGGTAGTCGCGATGGCAGTAGAGGAGCTGCGGCGAAGCGGGAAAAAGCCTTCACGTATCCGCGTCGGTCGCCAACTCTGGAAGGATCTCCTACAGGCCGGCCCTCCGCATGTCGATCTGGCGACCGATGGTACTTGGGAATGCATAGGCTTTCCACTCCTCGAAGACGGCTCTCTGCGGCCGACCGAAATCAAACTGACCGACCCGATCGCGTATAGGCCGACTGTTCGCTAGGCCATTCCTAACCAACTCCAGATCCCTGTTGACTGACTAGTAAAATCTCAGCTTCAAAAAGCAGTTTTTCAATTCAGGTGAATTGAAACAGACGGGGCGCCCCAAAAACGGCCGTTCTGCGAGGCCTGAATTGTGTGGGGGTTAACCCTTCTTCCGGGGACGAACGTCGAGCTGGGGCGTCCTGGGCGCAAATGTGAAGCACGCCAGCGCGAGGCCCGCGATCTCGTCCGGCAGCTTCCCTTCCGCCCTCAGCACCTCAGCCGCGTTCGGCGCCAGGCGCCAGGACTTTTCCTCGGTGAAAAGCTTCTTCAGCAGACGGGTTTGTTTCGCATCCTTCAGCGCCAGGCGCAGCCGCTCGACGGCGGCTGCGTCGATGCCGTGGGACTCGCCAAACGTGGCCATCAGCTCCCACTCGATGCCGTGCAGGATCTTCGACTTCTCGGCGTGCTTTCCCCCGTGGGCGCGCACCAGATCGATCAGCGCGGCGTGGAGCTCATCGAGTTGCGCGCCCTCTGCCTTTTTGACCGCAGCGTAGGCGGTCTTGGCTTCGTCGAGGATCTCCTCGAGCCGTTTGTATTCCTGCGCGTGCGCGTCGACCTGCTCCGCGTTCGGTGACTCGGAGACTAGAACCTGAGCTGCGTTGGTGGCCATCTGTTTACTCCTTCGATTCCCGCCTCAGCCTGTACAGGCTAGAATGCAGCCATGAAGATCGAACCCTGCGTTCGTTGCGGCAGCACCCTCAAGACCGCCGAGACTATCAATGAGAGCGGCCAACCCGCGGTCATCGCCTACACGGTCCTCCGAACTACCGGGGTGCGTCCGATGGTCCGCGCGACCGCGCGCCGCCGTGTGCTCTGCATGCCCTGTAGTATCTCCATCGGCTTTGGCCCAGCTCCTCAGAGCGGCGCCTTCAACGAAGATGTCTACGAGGGCTGTGTCGAGCTGTCAGAAAAATGTCCGCAGCTCGCTGCGATCGCGCACGAGCAGAAGCACAATCCGCCGACGCGTCCGCGCCTGATGCCCGGCTCGAAGCAGGACGAGACGCTCACCACGAAGACTTTGCGCGCGCCCTTCACCGAGGACACCAAGCTGGCGAGTTAGCCTGTACAGGCTGCGGGACGTTGGGGCTAGACCTTCGACGCGACCTGGGCAACTTCGGCCCCGGCCTTTTTCAGCAGGGAACTGAAATCGCCGCGGATCCGCGTCTCGGCATCGGTGACGTGCTGCTTGATGGCCGCGGCTTCGCTGATGACGTACTTGTGAAAGATGACGCCGGCGGCGAACGCGGCCGGGACTGCGACGACGAATGCAACCGCTACTGAATCCATGGAATTCTCCTCTTCCTCTCAGAATGAAAATCTATTTCGGAGCGGGCGGCGAGCTCGGCCGCGCCTAGCTCTTGTTGCCGATCTGGATCCCAAATGGGAGTTTGATCTGACTATCTCCGGGCAAGGCCATGACCTTATCGGCCGTGCGACTGAAAACGTAGCCGGTGACCACGATGCCCCAAATTTCCGAGAACGTATCGGGGATTGGCAGAGCAGGGACGTGCCAGTGAACGCCGGCCGTCGGCACAACGCAGTAATTCCAGAAGAACATCAGCAGCCCCACCCAGATCACCGCGGGCCTGGCGCGCTCGGTGAATTTGTCGCCACTCTGCTCTTCAGCGCGAATGTTCTGGCCGGCGATGTCGTTGAGCTTCGCGTTGTAGTTGTTCTCCGCGGCCGTGAACTGATCTTTTTCGGCGTCGAGCTTGGCCGACAGGTCCGCCTTTTCCTGGGGAGACATGTGGAACTGCGAGACGAGGCCCTTGATGCTGTCGAGCAGGGAACTGCCCAGCACATCCTGAATTATTGGAAGAAGAGGCATAAATGTTCTCCTGTGGTTACTGCCAAAATCCGGTTTCGATCTGCAGTGCGAGCCTTTGCGCACGCGGCCCCACCTGCTTTGCCCAGAGAGAGTTCATCATCTCGGCCGAGGCGGTTTTGTAATCGCCGGCCTGCAGCGCTGCGAGGAAGTTGCGAAAGTTCAACAGCCGGCCGATCCCGAGATTGAACGCCATGTTGACCAGCGCCGCTTCGCGGATCTCATCGAGACCTCCGGCCCAGGGCAAATGCTCTTCGAGCTGGGCACGCGCATTTTGTACGTCGTTGGCAAGGAGCGCCATCGCTTCAGCGCGCGAGATCCCGACGTCGTCCAGATTGCGTCCCACTCCGATCGTGAGCTTGCCGACCGAATCCTTGTAAGGCCTGAGCTCGATGCCTTCGTCGCGAACGAGTTGCTCGATTAGGTTCATCGCGTGCTATCCTTTTGCCCTACATTCTCCGATCGGCCGGAAAACTTATGAAAACTCGAAAACGCACGATTGTGACGCCGCGTAGGGCAACGCCGCCAAAACCAGAGATTTTCGTCCGCATCGCCGGTTCGCGGTGGCGCGGCTACGCTCGCGCCAGCATCCGCGTAAAAGCTGGTCAATATAACTATCTGGTCTGGCGCGATGGCGACCGCATTCGCAACTTCTACCTCGGCAAAAGGCGGAAATCTTAGCCTACGCGGATCCCGCCGGCAGCTCCGCGGCCGACGTCGTCGACGAGCTGGACCTGGTCCTTCGAGCGTAGGGCAAAAAACTCACTCCAGATACTCCTCGCGGCCGTTGGCGACGAGCGCGGCATTGCGCTGGTTCGCTTCGCGCTCGGTCATGACCAGCACCTTCTGGCCACCATGTGGAATGTCAGTCGCACGAGAATCATCGCGCCCACAAACATAGGCACGTCGCGACAATGGCGTGACGCAGAACAGCCCAAGAGTCAGGCCCCCGGCAATCGTCATAACCCACCACGGCCAGTCGAGCGAGATCGCAAGAACGCATACGACGACAGCGAATCCGCGCGCCACGATCAACAGCCTGTCCTTACTGGCAACTGGCAACTGACCACTGGCCACCGCTTTCCTCACTCCACCCCCGTCATCACACCTGTGATTCCGTAAGGGGAGTACTCGCCATAGTTCGACGCCGACGTCGGCCCCTGGAATTCATAGATCGACGGATCCACCTGGCGCGCGATGATGTCGACGCCCACCACCGGTGACTGATCCTTCCCGCCACCACCGTGCGAGCCGTCGAGCGTCACCGTGGCCTGCGTCGCTTCAAACACCTGCGCCAGGATTCCCCAACGAGTGTGCGTAAAGCTGAACGTGTCGCCGGCCTCAAGCTGCAGGGCTGTGAGCTTCGCCGGCAGAGTCAGCGTCTGCGGAAAGCGCGATCGCATCATGGCGATCTTTTCCAGGCGCTGGGCCGTCCAAAGGGAAGTGGTGAAGTCGAGCTGCAGCTTGATGCGCAGGATCTGGCCGCCATCTTCGCTGTTCAGGTAGTTGGGCTTTCCGGCGAGACCATTGGCCTGGTACTCCGGAGCGCTCATCTTTTGCCATGTCGCAGGCACCTGCGTCAGTGAAAGCGATCCCGCAGGATTGCTCGGCAAGAATGCCGGCACGAAGTCCGCTCCCACCGTGTTGAGCAGATCGCGCTTCGAGAGCCGGAAGTCCCCCTTGATGGAACCGCGCATATCGGTATCGCCCAGCGCCACCGTCGGCGTCTGGAAGGCGCCGGCGAACACATGCCACATATCTCCCGGAGGAATCACCCAGCCGGCCATCGATCCACAGAGCGACGTGAGCACGTTGCCACGCACCGAGGAGTGATCGAACATCCCGTTGCACGAGTAGAGATTTTCATAGACCACGGTGTTGTCGGCGTTCCAGATGATCAGCGCCTGCTCTTCGCACACGTTGGCCGCGGCGCTCACCGAACTGGTGTCGATGGTCGCCGCCTGCGCCTTCATTCCGTAGTCTGTGTCCTGCAGATAATCGTTGACCACGAGCGCCGGGTTCGAGGGATTGATCGCGTGCCACGACCGCCCCAGGCACACCCAGTTCTGCGAGTTGTCGGTGGTAGTGCCGCCCAGCGTCAGGCTGAAGGCTGGTTCCGTCGCTCCCGTGGTTCCCGAGTTCGTTGCCTGCTGCAGATAGCCGAGTGGCGCTTCAATCACCAGGTTAGGACTGTAACCGGCGCCGGGCACCCAGGCGTCGTTCACCAACCGCCCTTGTACGATGTGACCCTGCGGATTGCCGTCGGCGCCAGCCGAGATCGAGCCTTGACCCTGACCGTAGGACGTCCAGCTCAGAGTGTTGTCAGAAAGTGTGGCCGGAAAGCTCGATGCACCTTCAAAATTCGGCCGGCTGCCGGCGGCGCCCGAAGTGCCGGAGGTGTTGGTCTGGTACCAGAGAATGCCGTGGTTGTCGAGAAGCCAGTTGTACTTCAAGTACGACGTGGAAGGCAGCCATGCGCTGAGGACGCGGGTGTCGATCAGATTTTTCCCGGTGACCAGGAACTGGATGTTCGGGATCTGGCCGCCGGGGAAGATTCCGTTCCACGTTGAGTCATAGCGGAGAATCACGTGCACCTTGGCACAACCCTGCTGGTTGCAGGCCGCGGTCCAGGCGGGATCTCCGCCGGCGAGATTCGGGAAGGATCCTCCGCCGACAGCGCGCCCGAAATCGAACTCGAAGAACATGTGCTGCCAGTAGAGATCGTTGGCCGATCCGCTGCTGCTGGGATCCACATGCCAGAGGAGGTCTGTGACTCCGCCCGGCTGGTAGACCAGGTCAACACCGAAATTACGCACCGTCCCATTGATCGAGACACCATCGAAGCTCGAGATCTCGTGACCGGTCAGCGTGTAGATCAAGTGCAGGTACTGGTTCGTCTGCTGCAGATTCGACGCCGGAGGGAAACTCGCGTAAGTCAGCACACCGGCAGTCTGAAATTGTCCATAGATGACGCGTCGCGGCGTCGGACCCTGGCTGAAGCTGAGCGTGTTCGCGGCGCCCACGGTGCGCGTGTTCGGCCGCAGAGCGAGGCCCACACCGCTGAGCGTGGTGGTGAGACCGATGCCGATCATCGCATTCATCATCGCCAGGTTGCCCTGCAGGGCGATGAGCCCGACGGGCCCCGCAGCCAGGGCAACCGCCAGGCCGCCGAGAATCAGTCCGACTTCGAGAACGGTTTTGCTCATGAGCAGTTGCCAGTGGCCAGTGGCCAGCGGCCAGTTGTAGAATCACGAGTCATGGATAGCAGCGAAATGGTGATCAAATTCGATAAGCCCATCACGGTCACGTTCGCTTTACCTGAGAACCACCGTGGCGAATTGATGCGTGTAGAAAACACCTCTGCCGATCTGCTGCACTATGTCGAAGGCGAAGCGTTGAAACCTGGCCAGCTTCGGATCTTCCGTTCCACAGGCAAGCGCTGGCGCCGTTGCCGGATCCGCGAACTGTTTGCCAGGCTCTTTCCGCAAAAAACTGGCAACTGACAACTGGCCACTGACCACTGCTTCATCCCACCTGCCAGGCACGTTTCCAGCGGCTCATGTGCACGCGCACCGTGCCCTGGGCGCCCATGCAGTGCGCGAAGCGAGGGTCGAGGCCCACCACCCCCAGCGCTCCGTATGGACTGGGATTCAGTGGCGTGCTGTTGTCAACCCACACGACATCTCCGCGACGAGCAAATGTTGGCGGCACTTCCGGCATGGAGTTGGCGGCCGCGATCGCCGCGGCAAAGCTGCCCAGGTCGGAATAGCCGGCGAGAAAAACAGCGTCAGCGCCCGCCTCAGTCGAATACGTGCCACGATAGGGCGCCCCTAGGTCGAGCCCTGTGGCCTCGCGGATCCAGCGCGCCGCGAACAATCCGCAATCGTGCAGCCCCCACTGGAAAGTGATCGCCTGCGAGCTTTGAATCAGGATGTGCAGCCGCCGCGGCCAGTTTTGGAAGCGTTGCAGGGGCATGGCTCTTCAGGAGTGGACGATAATGCTGCAGGCCGCGCGGTTCTCAGCCATGGGACCACCCCCGCCGGAGAACGTTGGTGTGCGCGCCATCAGGCTGCAGGTACCTGGCGCGATTCCGGTCACCACGCCGGCGGCGTCCACGACTGCCACTCTAGGATTGGTTGAGGCAACGCTTCCGATCCAGTGCGGACCGCTGCCCGTGCCGGCCGGTCTGGTGTAGGAACTGCCATCGTTGTAGTGAACGGTAACCTCGATTGTGGCAGTGCCACCGACGGCGATATCGACAGAAGTAGGCGACATCGTGATCGAGGTCGGGTACGGTGTGCCCCAGCTCGTCGGCGCCGGCCAGAAGAGCGCCAGATTCGGAAGCGCGTCGACAAAGCTGAAGCCTAGATCTCCGGGCACGTAAATTTGCTGATCGAGATCATCGAAGCGGCGATCGGGCGCTTCGTTTAGCGAGAGCAGCGGATTCTCAGCGGTGATGCTGATCGTCGACGTCTGACCTGAATCATCGAGTGTGGGCACGTCGAGTGCGCCATAGAAAAGCTGAATCGGATCCAGAATCAGCGCACCCGTGGAATCGAAGAATCCCAGGAAGACGGTTGCGGTGCCGGTGATACGCACCTGACCGATCGTGTCGGTCAGCAGTTGGCTCGGAATGCCCGAGAGCGAGAGCGTGACACTCTGCGCCTGGATCTTCGTGGTCTGCGGGATCGCTGAGATCTTCCCCAACCATCCCAGCCCGGTCCAGGTCTGCCCATAGGGAAATGCCGAAAGCGGATTGAATGCCGGCCCCGCGGGCGTCAGAGGCCCGAGACCACTCCACAGGTAAAGCGTTTCGTTGGCGAAGGCCAGCACCACGAACAGCGCCGGCGAAGAAGATCCCGAGCTGCCGAGCTGCGCCAGGAATGTGGGTGAGAGAGAGCGAGGCAAAAGTAATTCCGGATTCTTACAACAACGCGCGAACGGCCTTGGCCGCGGCGATCCAACCTTGCTTCACCGCCTCCGCCTGCCCGCGCCAGTCTGGCGGATAGGGATTCCAGGCCTTCACCGCCTCGGTGAAAGCTTCGTAGGCGGCACGGCCGGCAGTTTCGTCGAAGCTGGCAACTGGCAACGGACCACTAGCAACTGCCACCTAGAAAGCCTCCATGGCCTTGAAGCTGATCGAGGTCGATCGGCTCCGCGCAATTTTCCAGACGATATCGTTCTCCATCAGGCGGAACGTGCCCGCGGTGTTGTTCAGCACCACCGACAGGCCGTCCACCAGCGCCTCGCGGATCGTAGGAAACACCGTCGCGGTGGCGTTGCCGCTGCCATCGGAGTTGATGTCGAAGAGATTCTTATAAAGCCGTTGCAGACCTCCAGACGTCGCGATCTGCATATAGTCGCCGGCTTTGAGAATTCCCGTGACACCCGGAGTGAAACCCTTCAGGTTGATCGCATTGCTGCCGGAAGCGTTCGCACCGTTCACCAGCGGAGTGCCGGTGGCCACGCCCTGCGGCGTCTTGGCGTTGTGATCGCCGAAGAGAAACGTTCCAAATTTGCCGTTCAGCGCGCCCAGGAATCCCACGACAGCTTCGTAATCGGCACGCAGCATCGGACGCAGCGCCACCTCGAGCTCGAACCACTGGCCGGGCCACTGTTGCTCCTGCTGGCTCGCGACGAACGGAGAAATGTTCTCACCCACCACATTCATCATGTGCATGGTGACGTCCTGCGGCTTGAGCGCCGCCGGCGGCGTTAAGGGATAAACGATGGACACGGGCGTATAGGGAACTTCGAAGATGAGGCAGTCCTGCGTGTCGCGCAGCAGGCTGGTGCCCAGCGTTGCAACCTCGAAGATGAGGCAGTCCTGGGTGTCGCGGATGGCCACAAGTTAGGTGCTCTCGACTTTGTAGTGCTGCGCCGCATCGGCGCCCGCGGCCGTCCAGGCTGCGCTGGTGTGCGGATCCAGGGCGATGCAAGTATCGAGCCAGGCATAGCTCGAGCCCATGGTCACCGGAGACCCCACGGCGATCGAGCCCGAAGAATCGACTCCGATTTCAAGCGCGCGCGTGGCGCCGTCGTCTTTGCGCGCGCGCGAGCGTGCCACCACCATCGCCGGGGCCACTGTAAAACCCGCGATGGGCATGGCGTAAGCGTCTGCATTGCCGGCCGTGGAATTGGAAACGTAGGTGGTATCGTCGTCAGGTGGAACTTCATCCGTGCACTGCCAGTTTGCGGCCGCTCCATTCGGCGTGAACTGAGTCACCGCGCCAGCGCCACTGGCCATCTTGGTGATCATGCGGCTGTCGGTGCCTAGCGGGGCATTCTGCGTCGCGCCAGTGTTATCCCAAACGCGCAGATCGGTGATGTAGCCGGAGAGTCCGGTGACGCCGATGTCACCCCATCCAATCTGATTGCCGTAGGCGTTCGCCGACTGCTGCGTGCGGATCCCCGTGACGTTGATCACTTGAGTGCCATTCACCCAAACGGTTGCCGTGCCGCCAGCAGTCGAAACCGTCACCGACAATTCGATTCCGTACCACGTGTTCGTCGTGATCAGGCCAACACCGGTTGAGGCCTCGATCGTGGCGCCGGAATAGATCGCGAGCGCGCCGGCCGCCGTAACCTGCAAGGTCCATTGGGCCGTCCCGGTGTCGAGCACCGCGAAGAATGCGGCTGCGCCGCTGCCCGGCAGACTGATGAACTTAATGCCGAACTTTGGGATGAACGTCGCCTGGTTCGACAACATGTTCTTGGTCACGTGCCCCAGGCCAAACTTGACACCGCCTGCAGGGAAACCTGCCGGCGGAGGGAAGCGGTAATAGCTGGCAGACCAGATCATCGCATTCCCAAAACCGGAATCCCAGATGCCCTGATCGTTTGCGAAGCTGTCGCAGAACTGATAGAGCTGGCATTTCTGCGCGCGCGCGACCAGGCGCTTCGCGTCGAGTACGGCGGCATCCCAGGCAGGGTTTCTCATTGAGGTTAAAGGGGAAGTTGGAGTCTTAGGTCTCTGGCTCGTTCGTGTGCTTGACGAGGCCGCGGAGCCGTGGAATCATGCTGCGGATTCATGAAACTCGCCCTTACCACTGCGATCTTCTTTGGCACGCTGCTTCAGGCTCAACAGCAGCCGGCGCGGCCGTTGGTCTTTATCGACGGCAACGGAAGCGAACCAGAGGCCGCACGCGAGACCAAACACGTCCGCCGTGACGATCAGACCATGGAGCTGGCGCGGAACTTGCTGAAGTCCTGCCCGGAGATCTCGATCACGCGAGACGATAACGCGCAGATCGATTACTCTCTGCTGTTCAATCGTGGCGACGAATACGGGCTGTTCCGCAATGCCGTCAGCCAGTTTATGCTCCTCGATCACGAGAAGAACGTGCTCTATTCGAGCAAACAGGGAACCGTGGCGCGGGCGGCGAAGGATGGCTGCAAGGCAATTCTCGCCGACTGGAAGAAGCGCCGGCCCGCCGCACGATCGACCGCGAACGCTCCGCTCTGGAACAAACAGGACTCCTCCGAGGTGAAGCAATGAGCGTCAAAGCTTGGCTCAACGAAAGACCCGGCGCGGCGCTCGATGATGCCGCACGCGAAGCGGCTGCGCCGCCGGCGCCCACGGCCATGGAAGCGCATCTGTTCGATCCGCGCACACAAGTCTCAGCCGATGCGAAATACATCGTGCGCAACCTTGTCCTCTGGTTTCTCGTCTTGCCCGCCGTACTCGGTGGTTTGTGGTGGGCCATCACGCGCTAGCGCTGCACCGTCCGGCGCTGGATCTCGTTGAAGTTGGCAACGGCTTCTCCGATAAACCGCGGGCGCGCCGCTTGCAGCGCTCGCACGATCTTTTCCTCCACACCCAGCTCCGCCCCCTTGGCATCGATGTGGAAGTACATGTCTCCACCACCAGTACGAGTCGATGAAGAGTGCGGCGAGATGAATGCCTGCCCGGACTGATCCACTGTTAAAGGCTCCGGACCTTGCTCGCCCACGATGTAGGAAGCGCCAGGCGTGAGATCGCCACCGCCGGCCAGTCCGCCGCTGAAGGCCGTTAAGCTGAAGGGATTGAATCCACCACCAGCTCCCCCGGCCGTGCCACCAGCAGCCATGATGTTCGCAGCCGCAAGCTGAGTTGCGGCCGCAGACTGCATGATCGTCGCGGCCGTGGCCTGCGTGGCAGCAGTAGCTTGCTGGCCGCCGCCGCCGAAGATACCCTTCAGCCCGGTCAGGCCGCTAGTGAGCAGCTTGTTGAGTTCGAACTTCAGCGCCATCTTGGCGAGCTCGTCAAAATAGCTTTGCCACTGCGCTTTGCCACCGGTCAGCGCCGTCACCGTGTTGTTCTCGAAACCGTCGAGGCCCTTGTTGAGAATGTCAAAGGTGAAGGCGCCGTCGCGGCCGGCGGTCTTCTGCATCTGCAAAAAGAATGCCTGCATGCCGGCGGAGGCGTCCCCGGTCTTCTTGAGCAGCTTCTCGAGCTTGTCTTCGCCCTGTGCGAGTTGCTCGTTCAGCAACTGGTGCGCTTGCGCGAATTGAGCCGTGGTAATTCTGCCCTGGCTCTCGAGTTCCTTGAGAATGGCGAGCTGCGCGGCATACTTCTGCGCCGGGGTCTCGATCTGCTGCAGGATCTCGCCCGCCTTCTTCCACGACTCGTTTTGATCGTTGGTGACTTTCTCAAGCTCTTCCTGGTCGCTGAGCCGTGGGGCACCGGGAGGCGGCCCAACGGTGTCGATCGCCGGAAAGTTCAACGCTTTTGCGCGTTGCTCGCGTTGCGCGCTCTCGGCCAGAGTGCCCACCTCGCGCATCTTCGCCATCGCTTTTTCGAGTTCGTCGTTGGTCTTCATCCACGACTTCCAGGAGCCGTCAGCGGTTTCATTCCATCGCTTGAGATCGCCCTGCAGATCCTGAATGTCGGCCTTCGCGGCCGCGGCGGCGGCATCAGCATCGTCACGGAATATCTTCCAACCGCTTTTCTGGATCTCGTCACCAATGCGTTTGATCGCGTCGTAGAGCGGCTTCATCGCCTCGGCCATTTTGTTGGCTGCGACGACCTGCTCTTGCTGATCTTTCGCCGCGGTGATACCGATCAGGCCCAATGCGCCCACAGCCCCCGGTCCGCCGGCAACCTGGGCAAGATTGACGGCCGTGCCGCGCCAGCCCGTCTCATTGGCACGCGCCCCGGTGAGCGCGATCTGCGCCTGCCACTGTTTCTGCAGCTCGGCAGTCTCCTGTTTCAGCAGTTCGAGGTGAGCACGTTCGAAGTCTCCGCCCTTCATGCCCAAAATCAGCCGATTGTATTCATCCTGCAGCTCGATCTTCCGGTGCAGGTTGGTGATGAGTTCCTGATCGGCCGTGCCCATGAGTTTGGCCGTCTCTTCCGCCGTCTCGCCAGCGAGGCCGAGCATAGCCTTCCAGCCCTCGAGGGCGCCTGTCATCTCGAGCAGGCGCTTGCCCTGCTCGACAAAGACCGTCGCGATCGCGGCGCCGGCGGAAAAAGCGAAGATGCCGGCCAGGGCTCCCCCCACCAGCTGGCTTTGGCCGATGATGCGAGTGAGCGGACGGGAAATGTGCACACCGATCGCTTCGTCAATCAGGCGCAGAGACTCCGCGCCTTCGCGGCTCTGCCGCTTCATCTCGGCCGACATGAGCGTGCTGTTGGTACGCGCAAGCTCAGTCGCCTTCTGCATCCCGGTCTGGAACTCGGTGAGATCCAGACCGAGACCGGCCGACATCGATCCTACGGAAACGCTCATAAAGCAGTGGCCAGTGGCCAGCGATCAGTTGCTAGTTTCATTTCTGTAACTCTGCGGCGACGCTCACCAGTCCGGTGCGCATCACTTCACCCATGGCTTCGACGGCCGCTTCTTTCGAGGCCTTGAACGCCGGTCCGAGCCAAGGATGTGGGGGCGTGTCGCGGCCGCCGAACTCGATCTCGAAACCACTTCTGCGGGCTTTGCGCTTCTCGCCGGCAAGGCCAGGCGGGGCGTGCCCTACTTCCACAAATTTGCCGTAGACTCCGGGCGAGGTAGAGGAGTCCGCACGGCCTGCGTATTTGCCGCGCTTGCGGATCCTGACTCGCGCACGATCGTAGCCCGGCCCCACCAGGACATAATTGTCGTGAAAGTTGCCGGCAGTGTTCACGTGCACCTTGATGACGATGTCGTCGGCGAGCTCGCCGGACCGCCGCGGCGCCGAGGCCTCCGCGGCCACCTGAATGATTTCACCACCCGCCTGCAGCGCCTGGCGCGCGATCTTCGCTTCCAGCTGCGCGGGAATCTGCTGCATGTTGCGCTCGAGCTGTGCGGAGCTGATCGTGAGCGTCATTCCATCGGGCACAGTTTCACCCCGTCCGCCTGGTCGTCTGCCGATAGAACAGCCGGCGCCGGGCCGTCGAACTTCACCAGCTCAGAATCAGCGACCAGGCCGAGAACTTCGTCGCGCTTGCAGCCGATCAACAACTCCGTCTCGGAATTCAGGATGCGCGCGCGCACACCTTGATGCTCGTCGACATCGAGGATCTCGCAGAGCAGTTGAGCCAAGTCACCCTTCTCCAATTCGCGGCCGTTTACGTCGAGCATGATTCCAGCGGCTTCACGTTGCGGAAGTTATTTTGCATGGCGGCACGGAAAGCCGCGACCTGAGCGGGCGGTGGCGGATCGATCTTTTCGCCGCGCTGGATCTTATCGATGAACTCCCTCAGTTCGTCCTGCTCGCTCTTCACGCCGGCGGCTCCGGGCATGAAGTATGCCGGAGTGACCGGCTCGTCATTTTCGCCCCGGTGAGCGTTCCAGAAGTCGGCGCGCTGCGCGGCGGCGAGCCAACGAACTTCATCCCGCGCCACCCGAGCGCGATCGATCAGCGCATCGAGCGCAACCGGCGCCATCGCCAGGAACTCCCCGTCGCTTAGACCGAGGTCAAAACGGGCAATGGCCCAGAGATCTCGGAAGGAAGGTTCTCGGAGTTCGCCGGGGGCGTCTGCGCCGCCGGCGCCGGGACGTTTGGGCTTGGGTCCGACTCCTCGTCTCGCTTAATGTGGGCGATCAGAGCCTGCGAAATCGGCTCAATAAAAGAGCCGGCGTTGCTCATGTTGAAGAGCTTCTCATCCTGCAGTTCCGACAATTCGAACCGTGGCTTCCAACTCTTATCCGGCTGCCGCGTGTGCAGACCGGCCCAGAGCGCCAACACAATGCGCTCCGGGTCGTCGAGTGTGATCCGGTACCAGTTGTGCATCAGGCAAAGACTGTCACCATTTCCCGTCGCCTCGTCGATCGGCAGCTTCACGAGCGTGGCCTCTTCCATCACTTGACGAAATTTCCCGACGCCGTCGACCGAGTTGCCATCGAGCGCGGCCGCTTCCTTGAGCAGATCCGAAAAGCGCTGCGTCGATTCACGCACCTCAGAAGGAGTAGGCTTCGGCCGGCCGGATCCGCGGGATCGATTAAGCTTCGCGGTCTCCTGCTTGTAGAGGATGACGGCGTAGATGGGGAAGGCGAGCGGATAGTCCTCGCCGCCCAGGGAGACGAGCACGGGCGGCCGCCCGATGAGTTCCTGCTGCAAGACTTCGTTCTGTGAACCGCGGTTCATGAAGCTCCTTTACGACCAGGTGGCGGCAACATTGCCGACGATCTTCAGCGAGCCGGAGAACACCATGGCTTTGTTGTATTCCACGTCGAACTTGAAGTCGGCGACATAAGCCTGGAAAATGAGCACGGATCCATCCGTGGTGGTGATCTTCCAATAGTTCAGCGCGGCGGATCCTGCGGTGGCCAGGTTCGAGAGCAGGCCTTCGAGCGTGGGATCGGCAGGATTCATCACGCCCTGGAAGGTGACATCGGAACCGTCGACCACGGTCTTCATCCACTCCTTAAAAATGGTAGGCGAATCGAGGTTGGTGATGTCGTCGAAGTCGGCCTTGAGGCCACCGAAACCGAATTTCTTCAGCTGCAGCAGGTTAGTGTAGGAGCTGCCGGCGACACCTCCGTTGGCCAGGTGTCCACCATAACCGGGAAAAGCGACGGTGGTGCCGAACAGCGGCGCCAGCGAAGTGATAATCGCGAGCAGCCATTTTGCCAGCGTCATTCCGCCGACAAACAGGCCGCCGGCGAATTTCGCCAGCTTCAGCCCGACGATGACGAACAGAGTGAGAAGCAGCGCGCCGATGGGGTGCACTGCGAAGATGAGCGCGGCGAGGAACATTGGATTGTCTCCTTGGTGAAAGTTGCAGGAAGTCGTTGTTTTTTGAGAGAGAACTCGAAGCTGATCAGGCGCCCTCGGTGTAGAAGGCTTTCAGACGCAGGATGCAGCGGAAGAGATAGCCCTGGCCACCGAGCTCGAAACCGTCATCGAAATCCGCTGCCACTTCGGTGAACTGGATCGTCGTGTTGTCAGGCAGCGCGCCGCCATAGTTCTTGAGCGTGTCGCGCACTGCGCGCGAAAGCTTCTGGGCCGCCGGTTGATCGGCCGCGCGGCTGTCGAACTGGATTTCGCCGTCGATCAGATCGCTTACGCCGTCGAGAGTCTCTCCCGCCGGCAGCGTGGTGATTCTGTGGATCACGAGAAAGGGCACAACCGGCTGCTTCGGAGCTTCACCGAAATAAATCGGCGGTCCATCCTGCCCGGTTGGCTTGCCCAACAGGGAAGTCACCGCGACCGTTTTTGCCAGCAGCCCGTAGAGGCCTTGGAGCAACATGGCTTTCAGGCTCCGAAGTACTGCGGGACTGAGATCAGATCCGCGCGCAGTCGCCAGTTCCGCACTGGATCCGGCGAGCCGGGTGACTTACGCAGCCAGAAGCCAGCGCCTCCGATCACATAGGTCGGATCCGCGGCCGCGCGGCTCTGCTCGAGAAGTCGCAGCTCGCGCTCGCGCACCTGGCGCAATCTCTCACGATCGAATTGCCGCTTGGTCATGGGCAGCATCAGACATCACGGGTTTTTCACTGTCACGTAGACGTCGGAATAACAGCGGCCGTCGCTCTCGCCATCCCAAAATCGAGCCCACCAGGATGCGTGCGCGCGGCCAGGATCACAACCCAAATAGTCGCGGTGCTTGCCCTTGCCCAGCGTATGCGGCTCAACCTGCACCCGGCCGCCGCCCTGGCCGTGGACCCATGCCATTGCGTCATAAACCGTTTGGATGGGCTCGTCCGGATCCTGGCCGAAAACAAGTTCAGGACCGCGATCGGGAATGCCGGTGACGAAGTGAGTGGAATGCCGGCTTACCCGCACCACTTTCTGATGATGCCGGCGCGCCTGGAATAAGCAGACGATCACGAGGACGAGCCCGAGAACAAGAACGGCCGCCCGCGAAGCCAGTGAAATCGACGACTGCGACTTGTTGGCAGATTTGTTTTTCATGGAAGAATCGTGCATGCGGCGCTATAGGCTGCAATGCTCATCGTCCCTGCAACGTTGCTGGTGGCCGCTCCGAAAGCAAACGTGCCAGGCGTGGAGGCATTCCACTGGATCGTGCCTTTCAGATCGAAGGGATAAACCGCGGCTGTGCTGGCAACCACGCCGCCAGCTGGAATGATGTGGCCGTTGATCACCGTGCCGGCGGGCTGGTTCGAAGCTCCCGCTGCCGTGTAGGTGGCCATCACTCCGTAAGAAATAGCCTGCGGCGTCTGCGATGCGGTGATGCCCCACTCGCCCTGCTCGGCCGTCCCAGTGACGCCGTAGAGCCCAAAGCACTCAAACGAAACGACCGCGCCGGCCGCAATCGTCGGCGAGGTGATGACGGTGGTCAAGCCGGTGGTGGCGTTGGTGTACCCGCTGGTGAGCTGGAAGGTGTTACCAGCGTGGATCGCCGTGTTAGAGACGCTGGTGCCGGACGCCGACGTCGGACAGGCTCCGGAGCCTCCGCCCAGAAGTAGCTGCCCTGTGGCCAGCAGCGTCGATGAACCCTCCACGCTGGTGCTGGTGAAACAGGGAATGCCACCCGAGGTGAATCCCCCCGAAGCTGGATAGGTGTTGCCGTTGAGCAGAGCGGCGATCGGACCCAGATTGCTGGTGTTGGTCTGAGTACTGTCGAACCAGACGGTGCCGTTGGCCCTGATCCCGTAGAGCCCAACAAATTTGTTGCTCGACGCTAAGATCGGGGTGTTGCCGCTGGTTTGATCGTAAACGAGATACTGAGGCGCCGTCGACGAACTCTGCCGCGTGTTCATGATCGTCACATTGCCGACCGATGCGCCGGAATAATTCGCGGTTGAGGCGATGAGAATCGTGCCCACTCCCGTGGTCCCGAAGCCCGGCCCCGCGTCGACGTTCTCGATCAGGATCTGCCCAGCAACAGCCCCCGTATCCACCTCCGTACCAGTGGACATGTTGCTATAAAGTCCGATGCAGATCATGCAGCGCGCGCCACTCTCGCCATGGATATCGGAGATCCGGATCCCGCCGGTGTTGTTGGCGATCTCGATCAGGTCATTCATGTTCGTGCCGTTGCTGCAGTTGTCAACGACAGTCACGTCCTGAATGGAGAAAGGCGCCCCGTTACTCCCGCCCGTAGTCCAGACCCGCACTCCCACGGCCGTAGGAGAGCGATTGCATCCCGTGATGCCAGGGTTGTAGATGAAGAGATCGGAGACGGTTGACTCCTGCGCCTGCCCAATGCCGCCGCCCAGGTCCACACAGATGTTGTTCGTGTACGAACAGCCGTTAACCGCCGACCGGAAAAGACCACTTAGGTTCTGCATCCAGTAGTTGGCGAAGTCAACACAATTCGGAATATAAGAGCAGCTCAGGGTCATGCCCCAAACCTGCGCGTCGAACCCGTTCGATCCTCCCGAGGTGCCGGCGCTGCAGACCAGGTTTGAAAGACACATCAGCGCGCCATAGTTGTTGCCGTCAGTCGTTTTCGATGGAACGAAAGAAGTGCCGCCGCAGATGTTCGCGAGAATCGTTGCTGAGGTCACGCCGGACTGGCAAGCCGCAATCACAGTGCCGGAGCTCGCGGTGAAGAGAGCTGCCCCGCTGCTTTTTCCCGCACCGTACACGTGCGTGGTGCCAGGAATCGCCTGCGCGCCTGAATTGCTGTTGACCATGAAGGTCGTGGTACCAGGGTAGAGCACGCCAGAAAAGCTTCCGCCGGCAGCGATCCACAGCGAGTTGCAGGCGACCGTGGGAGGAAGGTTTTCGAAGTGATACATGTTGCCGGCAGTACCAGCCGCGGTCATTGCTCCCACGGGATTGCAGTAGTCGCTGGTCCCACCAGGGGTATAGCTAGTTGGAATGAAAACCGTGACGTCAATGTAGGCTCCGCTGGTGGCGCAGCCGCTGCCCGTCGCGTTGCCAACGCAGGGATTGCCCTTGTTCACGATCGTGGGAGCCGGTCCGACATAATTCCCGCCGGGCAGTTGTTGCGCACTAGCCTGCAACACAAAGCTGAACAGCATTGCGGCGGTGAGCAAGAGAGATTTGAGTTCGCTGAGTCGCATCTTAGCTCCTAGCTCCCCGTGACATTCACAGATTGTCCGGACCCGGTGGCAATCACGTAGCGAAGATTGGTGTTGTTCAGAAGCCAGCCGGCACATTGGCCGGGCTGAAGTTCAGTGCCCTTTGTGCTTCCCGAGGTGGTCACTCCCGAGGGTCCAACGAAAATCGAGGTGGTGTTCTCCCAGTACGCGCACACGCTGAAGCTGTGCGAAGCGTTGGAGGCCAGGGCTACAGCCGAGGTGGTGACCGTCTGGTTGAAGTCGATGCCCGCGGAAAAGCCCGCTGGCTGCGTAGGCGTAGTGGGCGCCGTTGCGAGGCTCACGGGCTGCGTCACTCCGGATCCGTCCGTCTTGACCGGCGTCATCCCGGTGATGCCTTGAATGCTGGAGACCTGAGAGCCAGGAGTCCCTGCCGTTCCAGGTGCGGCCTGGTTCGCAGCCGTCGCGGCGCCAGTGGGAAGCGGCAAAGAAGAGTTCGTGATGTTCACATTCGACGCGGCGCCGCTCGATAGAGCTGGATTCTCTGTGTAGCCGAAAAGAACCAGCGTCACATGACCGGTGCCAGTGATGGTGGGCGTGAGCTGCCCAAAATTAGTCGGGGTGACGGCGGTGCTGGTGACGTAATTGCCAGCACTGGCACAGGATCCGATCGTCGCCGAGCTGACAATTCCACCGATGGAAAAGCTGCTGCCAGTCGCCGAGGAATCCAAGCTCACAGAACAACTGGAAACCGTGCCGTCGGGCACGAAGATCAGCTTCCAGTAGAGAATGCCTTTCGCATTAAAGGCTCCGCTCGCAATCGACGACGACGAGAATACAAAGGCCTGGCCGATCTGCCAGGGCATCCCGGCGGCCTGCGATACAGGCGTCTGTTGCGCCTGCCCGCTCGGAACGAGACAGAGCAGCAAGAAGAACAGCAGCCCGATCGGTGTGAACCATTTCGATTTCATAGAATTCTCTCTCCTAGCTTCCGGCGCCGGCGTTCTGGCCGATTTCGAAGCAATAGATCTTGAGCTGCACGCGCAGCTCGTCGGGATCGTCGACGGCCTCGATCTGGAATATCCGCGTAGCGCCGTTGTCGAGGTACTGGATCGTCATGTTCTCTTCGACGCCCAGCTGGTAAGGGATCACCACCAGGTGCGAGACCTTCTGCGCAATCTGCTGAGCTTTTTCAATCTCGACGCCGGCGATGGCGTAGAGTGCCGCCCAGGTGCTGAATGCAGCCTGTGGCGCCCCGGTAGTGCCGTCGGTCGCGCTGCGCACTCCAGGCGAATAGAACGTGACCTGACGATTCATCGCCCCGATCGGCGTGTACTGGTCCGGGCGGGGCAATCCAGCACTGAGGCGGCGCAGCGGCATCTAGTTCGTCTGCAGCACTGCGAACTTAATCAGGTTCGAGCTACAGGTGAGGTTGACGACGCCGCCGGCAGCGAGCCAACCGAAGGAGTACTTCATCTGCACCGCGGAATAGGATCCCGTGGAACCGCTGACCGCCAGCGAGTAGGTGGTGAAGGAAGTGTTCGTCCCGCCCCACTGGTCTGCCACCGGCGTGATGGTGAAAGTGTGGGTGCTCGAATCCGTGTTGTTCGCGATCAGGATCTCGCGGCCGGTGAACGTGAAGGTGTTACCGTTGACCGCATCGCAAGCCGCGAAGGTGATGGCCAAAGCGCCTGCCGCCGGGTTGGTGTTGTTGATCACCAGCACCTGCGTGCTGAGCAACGTGGGCGTGGCAAAGGCGCTGGTCGCGAACATCAGCACCGCGGCGAGCAGGCAAGTGGCCTTCCTGAGAAAGCTGGGCTTCTTTTTGTCGATCGAAAACATGGTGAGTTCTCCTGGTGAAATTAGCCGCGGGTGCCGGCTTTGATCTGAACTTTCCAGCGATAGAGCAGGCGCATCAGCGCCGGCGTTTCCTTGAACGTGCCGGAGACGACGGGCTCACGGTTGTAATAGCCGTCAGCGATCAACAACCGCATGGCTTGTCGAAGCGACGCTGGAACCGCTTTGCCGTCGTTTCCGTAGCCGGCGACAAAATGGATCTGCACGGCGTTCGGAACATAGAGCACCGGCAGCCAGGTCTGGCCAGCCAGCGGGAAAATGCGCGGCGGTACCGAATCGTAGTCATAGATAAAATCGCCGGCATCAGGCACCGGCCCCATGCAGGTCCAGGTGAGGCCTCCATCCGTCACGGCGTTGCCCGTAAGAGTTGGCCAGGTGGGCTGGTTTACTCCCGACATCGAGGTCGAATCTTCATCACCCTCGGCGACGGCCGTCACCACCTGCAAGTTGCCGTTCGGATCCTCGATCTGATCGGTGAGCGAGTACTCGTGCAGAGGCTGCCAGCTGAACAGCGCCGGATAGAGCGCCTTGATCTGCCCAGTGACGCTGTCGGAATACGTGATCTTGGTGATCGACTGCAGCGGCGCCCGCAGCAGTTTGATCATCTGCGAATAGTTCCACAGCGTAGTGGAATACCGCGGCAGCGAGTAATAGCTGGGCGGGTACGCCATCTGCGACATGACGCTGTCGACAAAGTAGGGAAACGAATCGAGCGACTGCCGGTAGCCTTTGTTCACCAGCGACCGGCCGGTGAAGCCCTCCACGTACTCGCGCGCCGACTGGATGAGCTCCAGAATGAAGCTGTCGTCATTGTTGACGCTCACCTTCAGGAAGTTCTTTACATCGCTGAGCAGCAGCGGCTCAGCGACGGGCGCGACTTCTTCGACAATGTAGCCCATGGAAAAAGTAGTGGCCAGTGGTCAGTGACCAGTAGCCAGTTAGCTAGCTTGCAGCAGGCTCCGAACTTGCCGGCGCCGACGCGGACGCAGGCGCAGACGCATCCTGTGCAGACGCGGGCAGAACTGCTGGCACCGGCGGATTCGCCGGGAAAAGCTCGGCGAGTTCAGCGTCGATCACCGCTTCCCAACGCGCGACCAGGCTCTCTTTCACCTCCGGCGCGAGTCCGGATATCACCTCAGCAGTGGTGGGATCAGCGAGCAATGCAGCAACGATGTGCTCGGATGGTTTCATGATCAGCTCCGTTTCTTGAGAGGTCTGCGCCGCGGCTCTTGCGCGCCGGTCACAGCACGCTCGGCGGAACGGGAATCGAGTGCAGTCGATTCCGGATTCACTTCTTCGATCGTGCCGCCGTACAGCATTGCGGCCGCGGATTCAGGAACCATGTCAATCACCTGCCCGGTTGCACGAACGCGCACCGTCACCGTCCCGTTGGGATTCTTCCTCATCAGTTTCGGTCCTTTTCAAAAACGCAAGGGAGAACTCCAGGGGACCAGGCAGAGGGCCGGGCGCGGCCCCCCGGAGCGAGAAGTGCAGGAAAAATGCGCTTCTCTAGCTGAGCGTGGTACCGCCGCCGTCCGAGTACCAGACGCCGTTGAGGGCAGTGAGAACGATCCTTGTGCCCACGGTAGCTGGGAAGGTGGCAATGTGCTTGTTGCCGTTGATCTTATTGGCAGCAGTGGTCACCGTGTGAGCGTTGGCGGTCATGCTGATGATCTCGATCGAGAGACCATCGTTGCCACCAGCAGCCGGATCGCCGGCCACTGGAGTGGCGAGCGTGGTGGCGTCCACACCGGCGGTATTGATGAAGCTCTTTCCGCAGATGGGGACCGCGGTACCTGCCCCTGGCAATGCCGAGAGCGAACCGCCTCCGCCTACGATCGCGTCGGTGGTACCGGTGAGCACTTCGAACTGCGACCGAAGATTTTCGGCCTGCGCAGTGATCGTGTCCTGGTCAGGTGAGGAAGCTGGAATCATCGGCTGCGGATGCGGAGCGGTGACTAGCGTTCCAAAGGCCAGCGCGCCCAACGCTACGAGCACGGCGATAACGCCGTGACCGTGCAGCAATGCGAATGCGAGAGTTGCGGGAATCATGAAAGTTTCTCCTAGTGAGATCGGAAATCGGGAATCGTCGAAGTGAGACAACAGCCCATCCAACGGCAAAAAATCACCGTTGGATGGGCTTGTGGTTAGATCGCGGCCTGCTGCAGGTAGCTGACCGGATGCGTACCGGCGTCGAGCAAGTTGCCGTCATAGCGGGCAAAACCGATGTAGGCCAGCTGGCCGTAATCGGCAAAACGCTCGCGCAACGTCATCACGCCCAGCTCTTTCACCCGGCGAATCAGATACTTCTTGAAGTCGCCGAAGAGCACCGTCTTCGCGTTCACCGCGATGGTGGCCACATCATTGTTGATGGAGTAGGGGTAGCCGTTGATCGTATCCGGCTCGCCCACCGCCACGCCCGACTTCCACAGCGGACGGCCGTACTTGTCGAGCAGATTCTTGGCGAAGCGCAGGCTCTGATCGTGCATGGAGTAGCGCGCGCCGCGACGGTAGAGCGGATCGATCGAGTGCTCGAGGTTGGTGAGATCGCTGGTGCCGAAGGTGGTGCCTCCGGTTTCAGTGCCTCCGGTGTTGCCGCTCGATCCCGACGCCAGCACCGGCGTGCCGTAGGTCTGCGCAGCCGTCCAGAGATTCGGAGCGCCGGGCTGGTTGGCCACGACGGCCGTCACAATTCCGGTGGGCTCAGTGGTGCCGGCGCCCAGCGTGAACTTCGTGTTGAGAATGCGGCCCAGACGGATGGCGAACTTCTTCATCAGATAGGGCTCGATGTCGAAGGCGGAATCCTGCAGCAACTCGAGTGAGACCTTCACCATCTTGGTGGAGAACTTGAACGCGCCAAAAGTGACGCGGCCGATGGTGACGTCTTTCTCTGATACCTGCTGACCTTCGCCCACGATCTCGCCCGTGTTCGACGTGTCGTTGTCGGTCGGGTAGGGCAGGAATTGGCCG
>Ga0210406_10000844_pt1 | contig 39924 bp, 31 predicted proteins | sample IncBWC30MmetaG_FD_155454 | JGI IMG/M metagenome (GOLD analysis project Ga0210406, IMG submission 155454) | Forest soil microbial communities from Barre Woods Harvard Forest LTER site, Petersham, Massachusetts, United States - Inc-BW-C-30-M | ecosystem: Environmental > Terrestrial > Soil >... | reverse complement strand
GCCCCGAAATCGCAATTGCCAGCCAGAGAATCAGAAGGGTGTATATCTTTCGCGACGAGACAGCCACCAATTCCTCCGCATTTTCGATTTTAGCATGAGTGCTTTGCGTCCGGCTGCGCGATTACACATACCAGATAGTGATTAAAGACAAGACGCGCCCCGGCGGAATATCGTCTGGTACTTGGCCGGAAGCACTGTTTGGCAACGGTTTTCGTTGTGAGCGGCCGGCTGCCTTCCGGCAGGAGACGTGGAACAACTATTTGGCGGACGACAGAAACCGCGTGTCGCATATTGGTATCTAACCTGCAGGAGCCCTGATGGGACGCCGCACTGAACTCGACGCGGTTCGCGGGCTGATGCTGGTGTGGATTGCGTTGACGCATCTGCCCACATCGGTCAGCACCTACGTGAATCAACCGTTTGGATTCGTGTCCGCCGCCGAAGGGTTCATCTTTCTTTCCGCGCTGTTCACGGGACGCATTTATTACCGCATGGCTGAACACGACGGCTACTGGCCCATGACGCGAAGGCTGTGGTCGCGCACGTTGCGTTTGTATGTCTACCACGGGCTTTTGCTGGCGTTCGCGTTTTTGGTTGCGGTGCCCATTGCTTCGCGCGGCAACCGGCCGGGACTGCATAATCTTCTGGACTTCTACTTCATGGCCGGCGCGAAGCAATCCATCACTGAAGCCGCGCTGCTAGTGTATCGCCCGCCTCTGCTCGATATTCTGCCGATGTATATTATTTTTCTGGCGTTCACCGGCGTGGCACTGCTGCTGGCGCGCAAGATCGGCTGGAAACCAATCGTTCTGGGAGGATTCGTTATCTGGAGTTTCGCGCAATTTGGTTTTCGCAGTGCGGAACACAACTTCATGATGCGATTTATCCCGACGCGTATTCCGTTGAACGAAATGGGGTCGTTTGATCTGTGGGCGTGGCAATTTTTGTGGATCTGCGGAATCTGGCTGGGAGTGCGGTGGGCTCAGGATAATCTGCCGATTGAGAAATGGGCGCGGCGTGCGGTGGTGCCCGCCGCGATACTGGCGGTGGCGTTTTTCCTATTACGGCGAGCGCTGGAACGCGGAGTCGAGCTGGGCGCGAGTGAATTCCTTTTCGATAAGTGGCATTTGGGACCGCTGCGCCTGCTCAATTTTGCGCTGGTAGCGGCGCTGTTGATCGTCGCGCAATCGGCGCTGAAGCCGCTGGCCATACGGCCGCTGGTGTTGCTCGGACAATCTTCGTTGCAGGTGTTCTGCGTGCACCTGCTGTTTTGCTTCGCGGGACTTACGTTGATGGGCAACGCATCCATGCTCAGCGGATGGAAGCAAGCTTCGCTGTTGATGGCAACATTCTCGGCGATGCTGCTCACCGCCAGACTCTTCGCGAAGAGTGAAGCCAAGCAGGAGCGCCAGCCAAAAATAATTCCCTCTGAACCGGGTTCACAGAACGAATCTGCAGCACAAGCCGAGTCCAGGCGTTCCGGTATTCCGCCGATCAACGAACCCATGCCGAGTTCCGCCATCAGCCACATTGAGTAGCGCTTCGTTTCGCGGCGGCTGGTAAGCGATTTGGGTATTGCGGAGTTGCGGTTGGACTAATTCAGCGGCAATTTTTCCGGCTCCGCGACCATCTGGGCCGCCGGAATCTCCGCATGTTGTCCGCGTTGCGAACGGATGATCATCTGGGCCAAGATGACCGTCCAGACGGCATGCGCTGTATACGCGATCAGTCGCGATGAAGCCAGGCCGAGAGAACCCCCATGCACGAGCAACAGCGTGGAAACAACAAAGACCGCGGCCCAGGCTGCGTTTGTAATCAGCCCCAGCCACATGCGTCCCGAGGCGGCCATCACGTCTCCCACCGGAGTAATGATGCCCATGATCGCGGCGGTCCAAACCGCAGCGACGAGCGTTAGCCAGGAGTGGCCGTAATCGGCGCCGTACATGCGCATTACCCAAGGACTGAATATAGAAAGACCGAGAGCAACCGGAATCACGATGAGTCCATTCAGTTTCATCATCGTATTCAGGATGCTTCCGGAACTCTTGCCGTCGCCTTCGCCCATGCGGTCCGACAACAAAGGCAACAAACTGTTGCCGAGTAATGTGGGGATAAACAACATGCTGCTGTACCACTGGTTCGCGGCACTGTAGATGCCCATTTCCACATAACCGTGCGGCTGATTGACCAACAAAGTAGAGCATAACCAGTTGACCGGCATGACCATGATTCCGGCGAGCGCCGCCGGCACACTAAAGTGCCACAGGGTCGCTAACTCGTGTCGCCAATGGCCGAAAACGATGTGGATGTCATATCGCTTGGCCTCCCGCCGCAGCGCAACTCCATTAATCAGCCAATTCACAAAGCGGGAAAGCGCCATTCCCCAAATAACGCCGTTTAATCCGCCCAGATAATAGCCGCCGAGCATCAGGGGAAGATCCAGGAGGCCTACAATCGCCTGAAGTTTTGCGGAGAGTTGAAACGCTTCGAATCCGTAAAGCGCTCCCATCTGTGCGCCGTTCATTGATGAGAAAAACAGCGCCAGCGCGCCGATGCGAAGCGGCAGTGTGAGCTGCGACGCGGACAACGTGTGCGCCGCCAGATAGGGCGCTACCACATACAAGACGATCGCGAACGCGGCGCCGGTTACCGCCGCTACCACGGTTGAAACCGAAAGAATGCGCCCGGCTCGCACGGGGTCGCGGGTACGAAATTCTGCAATGTATTTTGTCGCCGTTAAACCCAGACCGAATCCAGCAAACACTCCGAAAAGATCAATGCTGCTGCTAACGATACCGAGCTCCCCATACTTCGCCGGTCCCATATAGCGCGCCAGAATAATTGAGATCGGGACGCGGAGAACGCGTACGATGGCAGCACCCGCCAGGACCCAAAAAGCGCCGCGCGCGATGCGCCTTCCAAAGGGAATAGCGTTTAAGCGGTCTGCAACCGGCTTTGGCAGATACTTGAAAATTAGCTTTCCCAATGACATATAGAATGGTTGTCCTTCAATTTTCGCCGCTAAGTTCGGAAATGGTACGTGTACGACGCAGCCGAAAGCGTCCCGCCCGAGACCGCAAACGTGTTATTTGACGAGCATATCGGGCGTTGTCTCTGTTCCAATCTTATAATCGGAGCGGGATGTGCTTCGCATTCGTTTCGATTGAGCGAGACTTCGAACTGCGGCGAGAAACATCGCGGCGAGATTCTTGGGCTCAAACTGGCTGACTTGTTCCTGTGCCGGCCCGCGCAAGGGTAGAGTTCGATTCCGGAAATCACCGTAAAGGCTTCCGATAGTCCTGCGCACGGCTTCGACGTCTCCGGTATCGACGCGCAGAATTCCGAAACGCTCTGCCATGTCATTGACTACCCCGACTCTGGGGCTCAGCGCCAATACCGGCTTTCTCGCAGAAAGATAATCCACCAACTTGGAAGGAAGAAATATTCCCTCTTGCATTTCAGCCTCGACCAGCACGCAAACCGTGGCACCTCGAATGAACTGCAAGCTTTGCTCATAGCTTACGCGGCCTACGCTGCTCACGTTGGCGGTCAAGTGCAATTCGGAAGCCAGCGATTCCATGGCACCGTCCGATGGCCCGACAAAAACAAGCCTGGTGACCGCCGCGGCTTCCGGAAAATCCTGGAAAAACAGCCGCAGGCCACGCAGCAGTGGGACAGCGGAACGTCCAGTCGCTTCGTTCAAGCCGAGTTTGCCTGCGTGAACAAGGGTGAAGGTGTCGGGTGGTTGGCCCGTTGGCGAATCCCCTTGCGGCGCTGTTCCAACATGCGGGATCACCAGCGAACTGTGGCGTATACCGGATATCTTCTCATGGTAGGCATGCAGGCGTTGGCTCGGATACGTCACAAGATCGGCCGAGCGAAACGTTTTCTTCATCCAGAGGCTTGAAACAAGATTCGGAATGCGCCTCTTGTTCACAAGACGGACTGGAAACAGGTGCCAGTCCCAAGGGTCATTCACGTTGGCGATCCATGGAAGTCCCAAATATTTTGCACACCAGTATCCTGCGATATGCCCGAACATGGGCAGCGATCTCGAGTAAACCACGTCGAAGCGGCGTTCGCCTTGGATGCGCTGAGCTTCCTGGAGGGCAGCGCCGATCCAACGGGCGTAAGATAGAGACTTAAACCGCGCGGCCATACGCAGGGACTGAAGGGGATCCAGGCTGGAGGAAACCGGAAAATTGACAATCCGCTTGCGAACTTTCTCCCATAGAAGTGAATCGTCAACAGTCTGCATACCATACTGGGGACAGGCAAAAATCGAAACCTTCGCTCCCGCGTCGGAGAGCGCGTCGGCAAATTTTGCGGAGCAGAAAGCCTCCGAATCGCACCTCGGAACGAATGCGGGGCTGATGTAGAGAATATGCGGCGCGCCTGCATACGAATGGTCGTTTAATTGGCTCGCGATGGCTTTGTCCTTTATCAGAATATTCGGGCCGACCCTTAAACCTTACGGGAACGAGACTACGAAAACCGTACCGATTTTCACTGAGATGAGATTTTGAAATACTGTCGGATTGCCTCCAGAATCCGTTGTGTGGCCTTGCCATCACCATAAGGATTATGAGCAGTGGCCATAGAACGATAGTAGACCTTATCCGTAAGGAGGCGCGTAACTTCGTTAACGATTCGTAAACGATCCGCGCCGATGAGCTTGGCGGTGCCGGCCATGATGGCTTCCGGCCGTTCGGTGGTGTCGCGGGTGACCAGCACCGGTATCCCTAAGCTGGGCGCCTCCTCCTGAATTCCTCCGGAATCGGTCAGTATCACAGTCGAGCGTTCCATCAGGGCGACAAAGGGTAAGTACGGCAAAGGTTCAATCAAGTGAACGTTTGCCTGTCCGGCGCCCGCTCCGTTTCGGTTGCCTAGAATTCTGCTGACCGTCGAACGGACGTTCGGATTGGGATGCACAGGATAAACAAAGGGCACCTGCGGAAATTGTAGGGCGAGATCGTTAATCGCCAAACAGATTGACTCAAGCTTTTCGCCGAAACTTTCTCGGCGATGACCTGTGATGAGCACCAGAGGTGCGTCACGCTGCCCGTTCATCAGGCTGGCGTCGATCCCAGGAACCTGGGCCGGCTTAGTCTTGAGTTGTTCGATGGCCAGGAACAAAGCGTCAATCACCGTATTCCCGGTAACGAAAATCCTTTCATCGCGGACGCCCTCAGCGCGCAGATTGTCTCGGCTGATTGCCGTAGGCACGAAATGGAGGCTAGCGAGGTCCGTGGTAAGCACGCGGTTGCCCTCCTCGGGCCAAGGAGATCTTAAATTTCCGGTCCGCAGGCCAGCTTCAACGTGTCCGACCTGGATATCCTGGTAGAAGCTCGCCAGGGTCGCGGCGAAAACCGTGGTGGTATCGCCCTGGACCAACACCATGTCCGGTTTCTCTGAAGTCAAATACTCATCGATGCTTTTCAAGGCTCGGCATGTCAAATCCGTCAGACTCTGTCCGGTACGCATTAAGTCTAGATCGGTGTCAGGAACAATACCGAACACCGCGAGCACCTGGTCCAACATTTCGCGGTGCTGCGCGGTTACGCAAACGTGACATTGGAACGCCGGATCGGCACGCAGAGCGAGAACGACGGGAGCGAGTTTGATCGCTTCAGGGCGCGTTCCAAGAATGACCGACACTTTAAGTTTCACTCGGTTCGCCTTTTCGACGGCATGCATTCGAGAGCGCTGAATTTGCATAAGCCGGCGAACTTTATCGGGGTACTTCCTAATGCAGTTTCTCGATTACGCGCTTCCGATCCAAACTCAACCGCACGCAACAAGTTCCGCCTCCTCGGAGAGTAGGATAATTGAAGCCGTAACGCCAAAACAGGCTGCTTGTGCGTTTCTTGGACCGTGGCCAGCGCTGTGGCCAGACCCCGTTCTTCAGCCTAGCTATCCTTAGGCTCTCATATCGGCAGATCTGCGGGGTCCGTTTTTTGTTGGGTGACTAGCGATGTGCCTAGAGATTTCAGCCGCGCACCTCGGCCCCTTTCGGCAAAACGGCCAGCATTAATTCACTCGTCTGCTAGAGGCCGGCGACGACTTGCGCAACGAAAAACGTAAGGTTTCTGAAGCGACCTGTTTGCAGCGGGCCGGTCGCATCTTCATTAACGCTCCAATCGGACGCACACCGTCCCGCACGATCAAGTGGCACCAGATTTTTCTGAACTTTGTTGCTCCTGGTCCGCGAGCTTGTCGGCTTCCTGGAGGTTGCTTGCTTTAGGGAGGTTGCCAACGTCAGCGAGCTTCTCAATGTCCATGCGATCCGCGACGGTAACCCCCTGCTTCAGCAGCGATTCGACCGCACTTATCAGTTCCCGTTCCGATGCGCTCTTGTTGACCACCTCGCGGATGCCATTTTTTTTTGCTTCGAGCGCCAGTGAAGAAAACGCATGATTGGTGTGAAGCAGAATCGGCACGGCCGGGTTGGTTGAAAGAATCTCGCGCGCCGCGTGCAACCCGTCCATCTCTGGCATTGCCAGGTCGAGAATGATGATATCGGGGTTAAGCTGGGCAGCTTTCTGTGCAGCCTCGATTCCGTTTACGGCTTCAGCACAAACCTGCCAGTCCCCGTGAGTCTCGAGCAGCGTTTTCAGCATTTTCCGCACCAACTCCTGGTCGTCTGCAATGAGAATCCGATAAGCCAAAGGGCCTCGCAAAACAGCCGGCGTTGCAGTACGTTTTACACACTACCTAGGGCCAAGCGGGTTTGGAATACCGTGAGGAGTGTAGGTATGCACACCCAGAAACAGAAAGAGTGTCGAGATAAAAACAGCAGAGCGCGAATATTGGCCCCGAAACACTACATATTTTGCGGTATGAGAGAGAAAGACCCCGCCGTCAACGAGCATGAAATTGTCAAACCTGGCGCTGATGAAGAAAGAAGGGCTGGCGCCAGCGCTACCTCAGCGAGGCGAAGAGAGCTTGTTTCCAGCGAGCATTGTCGATGGCCCAGAAGATTTTCGCCTTGTGCCCACCGGCGAGTTGCGCGGCCCAGACGTCGCGGTTGCGTTGGTCGTGCGCGACGTTCAGACGGTCAACCACGGTCATGCCACTTGTGAGTTCGCTCTCCGTCTCCACTTCCACGAAATGCTGCGATTGCGACGTGACGATCGAAGGATCCAGCGCGATGGCCATCGCTACAGGGTCCGGCAGAGATATTCCGTGTTCTCCGGACTGTTTCAAAAACGCTGCTTGCGCGGTGCTGTTGCACTCAATGGCAAAATTGGCGACGGGTGTGGCGAAACCTAGAACGTGTTGGATGTCGGACCGATTCAGCACTGCTTCGCCGCGGCACAAGTGCCAGCCCGCGAGTTCAATCGGAAGGCCGCTGCGCATCACGATACGCGCCGCTTCCGGATCGCACCAGATGTTGTATTCGGCGGCGGGTGTGACGTTGCCTTCGCAGCAAGGCGCACCGCCCATCACCACGCAACGATTTACTTTCCCGGCAATACCGGGATTTTTCTTGAGGGCTAGTGCGACGTTGGTAAGGGGGCCTAGCGTAACCATCTCCAGGCCAGGGTAAGATTCAATCGTTTCGATGATGGCATCGCAAGCGCTCTTGCTTTCCGGAGCACGACGCGGAGCCGGGTAGCCGTGATCGCCCAGGCCATCGCGTCCGTGAAACCAGGACGCGTCTAGATGCGGGCGCTTCAGGGGCCGTTCCGCGCCAGGGAAAACCGGCACATGCGAATCGCACAGCTCGGCGGTATAGAGCGCATTCCGGGTGGCCTGACGCACATCCACGTTTCCCGCGACCACAGTGATGGCAACGACCTGAATTTGCGGAGCGCGCAACGCCATGATCAGCGCCACGGCGTCGTCGGAGGCGGTATCGGTATCAATCAGAAATGAGCGGTTCACGCGACGCAGAATAACAAATCAGCGCCCGAAACCCGGCACAAAAAAAATCACGGCGATTTCTACCAGCCGACCGCTCGCGTTGCCGGCAAGCAATTTTGCAAAGAACTCGGCACCGTGTTGACCGATCTCTCAGCCGGCCGCGGCTTCGGTAGATTTTCCCGATTGCGACTCAGCGGCCGCGCCGAAAGGCTTGGCCGTAATCTCCAGGCCATTCTTGTTCATATCGAATCGTTGTTTCCGGTCCAATCCTTTGACAAACTGGCGCGCCGCCTTACCGATTGCGCCGGGAAGGTTCGACGCGTCCACCATGACCGTCGATTGCACCTTTTCTTCGTTGCGATCTATGTAGCGAAATTGCACCTCAAACGTTTTCATGCCTTCACTCCCCTTTTCCGATTATTCTTTGCTGAAAATAAAAAAACTGTTCTCGCGCGCAAAACATGAGCGAGCCCTAGAATCGCCGCAATCCTAAGCCCGGCGGTGCTTGTGGCTGGTAGCTTTCTTTGCGGGGTGCTTGCCTTTAAGCGTCCTAATTTCCGCCTTGAGCTTCTCGTTCTCTTTGGCTAACTCATCGCGAGCAGCGGTCATGGTTTCCAGATCGTTTCCCACCTGACCGTTTTCTTTCTGAAGTTCGGCCACGTGGGCCTTCAACTGCTCGTTCTCTTGCAGGGTTTTTGTGTCCTTGCAAGCGGTTAGGGGCAAAGTCAGCACTACGGCTGCGGCAAGCATCGCCCATGCTTTTTTGCGCGTCATTCGTGATCCTTCTGTGACGAAAATTACAATTGCGGCTGGAATGGGCGTTAGCGGACGGGGAGGGAAGACGCCGCTGGCGACTGAGCTAGCGTAATGTAGTTTCCTAGATCACACAAGTCTGACGGTCAACAAAACCGGGGCACTGGGCGAGGCAGGTCTGGTAAATGCCCTAGCGGACAATCTGCGCGGGCAACACCTGGCGACGAATAGAAGTTCAGGTGGTGATCCATCGAGCGACGGCTTTTAAGCCTGCCTGCACCAGGTCGCCCGAGCGAGCATCCTCCCACCACTCGGTATCGTCTGCTCTAAATAGGGCTGATGTTTCCGCTTTCGCTTGCGCGAGTTTCAGGGGTAGTGTCGGATCAACCGCCCGAGGCTCGGCAGCTTCCTTGAGTTGCGCCAGCATTTGCTGCTGCTGCTTCATGTCCAACATCGAAATGGCGGAATGGCAATACGGACAAGCGGAGTGGGTTTGCAGGTCAATCGAGGCCCCGCAGTTACAGCAGTGCACGGTCTGAACGTTCTCTCGCAACTGCTCGATCTCTTTCGGTGAGAGCGCGTGGATGAAATTCTTCTCTTTCAGGAAGTCGAAAAAACCAATGAACCGGCCGTGGCCACCTGCACATCCCCAATAGCTGAATCGCATGTTGCGAACCATATCGTGCGCCAGCGACAGCCGGCCTGCGCATCGCGGACACCGGAGCAGGTCAGACAAGGTTGCCTTGGCCGTCGAGGAGTGCTCACCGATAAACTTCATCAACTTGAGCGTCGAGCCGGGAGCGAGCTGCAGGCTCTTGTGCAGGTCAAACCAGAACGACTGGCAAGCTGTGCACACGTCGACGGTAACCTGGGTGCCCAAACGGCCGTCCAGCATCCAGTCGGTCATCGCTTTTCCGCAGTTGGGACACGTCATGGACGCCGATTCTAAATGATTGCTTGCATCAACGCTAACGCCAGGACCTCAGAAATGTCTTCCTTGAGATCCCGCAACCTTACCGCCTACAACTGCCGTCGTTCGCCACTCGTGCTGGTTAGCTCGCGCACCGGCCGCACCTCGATGCTGCCTACGCGGGCGGGTGGCATTTGCGAGGCGATCTGGATCGCTTCGTTGCGGTCGGCGGCGTCAATTAGATAGAACCCGGCCAAGAATTCTTTCGTCTCGGCGAAAGGGCCATCGGTGACCGACAGCTTTCCGTCACGGACCCGCACGGTGGTCGCGGTCTGAACCGGCTGAAGGGCCTCGGACGCAATGCAGCGACCGCTGTTTCGGAGGGATCGGTCATACGCCATACACTCATCGTCGGTCATGGCCGTGATTTTCTTCTCTTCGCCGTAGACCAGGCACAGGTACTTCATCGCAGTCTCCTTCATCCTGAGCAAGCGCCGGGACCCCCTACTTGAATACCATAGTCGGTCCGGAAACTCAGACTGAAAAGCGCATGGCCGGGAACACAACCAATTCGGTTCTCGCGAATCAAACCTGAATCAGGCATCCTATGTCTAGGTCATCTCTAGCGATACCAGGTTCTATTTCTACCGTGGACGAACTCTCCCAACTCGCCGCGTTTCCCCCGTCAGGGGAAGCCGACCCCGTGCCCCAATCTCTGCTGGCGTCGTTTCCGGAGCAGGCGAAAACGCTCGGACTGCTGTACGACGTAAGCCGCGAACTGACTTCCATACTGGATCGCGAAGAGCTGCTTCGCCGCATCGCCGAAAGGGTGAAGAAGATCGTCAATTACGACGTATTCACGGTGATGCTGTGGAATGAAAAGGCGCAGGTTCTGGAAGGCGTTTTCGCCATGCACTACGAAAACTCCATTCCGTCGCGCTTCCGTGTGAGCCTGAATCAGGGCATCACCGGGCATGCGGCTGCTTCGCGCAAGCCCATTCGCCTGGACGATGTGCGCCTCGATCCGCGCTACATCACCTGCCCCACGTGCGAAGTGGTCAGCGCCGAGCTGGTAATTCCGCTTCTGCTGCAAGATCGGCTGGTAGGCGTGCTCGATCTGGAGAGCAAGCGTTACGCGGCATTTACGCCGCAGCACGAACGCATGTTGATGGCCCTCGGCTCGTTTATCGCCATCGCATTGGAGAATTCACGGTTGTATGAGGACGCTCGCGAAAACCAAATTCGTTTGCAAACCGATCTGGATACAGCGCGCGAAATACAATTGCAGCTTTTGCCGCGTGGCGCGCGCGAAGTTCCCGGTCTCGATATCACCGCCGCCTACGTTCCGGCGCGTGAATTGGGCGGAGACTTTTACGATTTTCTGCAGTATGGGGAAGGCCGCCTGGCTATGGCGCTGGGCGATGTCTCCGGCAAAGGCACTGCCGCTGCCCTGTACGGTTCGCTCGCGATCGGTATGCTGCGTGAGTTGACCGTAGAACACGCGCTTGCGCCAGCCGATATGCTGGCCGTGCTCAATCGCCGATTGCACGCAGCGCGCCTCGAAGCTCGCTTTATCGCGCTGACTTTCGCGGTGTACGAAGCTTCCGAACGGAAGCTTACCATCGCCAATGCGGGCGGAACGCATCCACTGCTGCTGCGCGACGGCCAGCTGACAGAAATTGCCGTTGACGGCATTCCACTGGGCCTGTTCGCGGAAGCGGATTATTCGGTTTCCACGTTGAATTTGAAAGTGGGCGACGTGGTGATATTTGCTTCAGATGGAATTCTCGAATCGGAAAATTCCAAGCACGAGGAATTTGGCATAGAACGGCTCTCCGACCTGATTTCTTCGCTTCCGCCCAATACCTCCGTGGAAAACATTTCTGGCGCCATCCTTCGCGCCACCGACCAATTCAGCGGAATCGGAATTCCTCCGCACGACGACCGCACCCTGCTGGTCCTCCGCGCTATCGAGGACTCTTCCTCCGGGTTTTCCAAGCTCCCCGTCATTTACTGACTCCTTCACTCATGCGGCTCTCAGGAATCAGCCCGATTTTGTGCGGGATGCCATCCTGGAACAATCGTCCGCACCCGGCGAATCTAGGTTTGGACTGTCATTGAATGGGAAAACGGCGATGCCAAGGACGGTGCATGCAAGGCTGTCGTGGCAATACAGCAAAGCATGATTTTGATGCGCGGGAGATGATCAGCAGGCTTTGGAATTCGCGCCGACCTTGCGAATTACAAACGCGTCGAGCAAGCGATGGCCGCTCAATTAACGCGGGGTTGCCGGGCCAGGTAAAAGGAAGTCAGTGGCCGGAAGAGATGGTGGCTAAGGTTTTCACAGCCGGCGTTTGCGCGAAGTAGTTCTGTTCGCGCAGCCGGCGGTAAATGTGTCCTGCAACGCCCGCGGCCAGCGGTCCCTTGATGCGGGAGCTGTTGCCGCGAATCAAAACGGCCAACGCAATTTTGGGATGAGCCTCGTCGGCATAGGTCAAAAACCAGCCGACGTGAGAAATCTGATCAGAGCAGGTGCCGGTCTTTCCGGCCGGCATTTCGTCGCCGCCGGCATCAAAGCTGCGCTTGCCGGTACCGTAGAGAACCGCCGCCAGCATGCCTTCGCGTAATTCAGGAAGCAGCGGACCAATGTTTAGTTCACGCTTGATGCGTGGAACGAACGCGCTTGCTTCTTCTCCGGACCCACCGTACTGGAGATAGTAGAGGGTGCCGCCATTGGCGAACGCGGCTGCCAGTGAGACCAACTGGAACGGCGTCATCTGAATTCCTTCGCCGAAACTGGACATACGGGCCACGCCGCCCTTGGCGGGAGGAGCCATCGGGAATGCGCCGGGGTGCTCGTCCTGCAAATTGTATCCGGCAAGTTCGCCGAGACCGAGAAGGCGGCCATACTTCGAAACAGTATCGAAGCCCATGCGGCGGCCAAGCTCTTCGAAAAATTGGTTGTTGGAGTGGGCCATGGCGTCGGTCAGATTCATATACTTGCGGCGGCCGACTTTCAGCATGGTGTCGCGCGTGATGACGTTTTCTTCAAGAGCGGCGAGAGCGATGGTGGGCTTGATGGTGGAGCAAGGAATGGCGCCGTCGGAGTAAGCGAGTTTCTGATTGACGACGGTCAGAATGCGGCCCGTGTTGGGATCGACTGCGACTACGGAACCGTTGTAACGGCCAAGAGCTTCAATGGCGGCGGCGCGAACGATGGGGTCATCGTTGGCGGCGATATCGCCCAGAGTTGGATCAACACCTTTTTCGCGGAGGTAACGATGACGCGAAGCGCGTGTGGGCTTTACGGGAGCTTTGGCGAGAGCGGGAGAAGCATCGGACGGCGGCGGGCATACGCAACAAGCGGCGAGGAACATCGCGAGAGAAGTTTTTCCGAGCCGGGTCAGTTGTGTCATTCGCCGTTTACCTCATATTCCAGAAGCGCGTGCGGCCAAACCGCATTGATCGCTTAATTCTCTATCGGGCAAGTAAACAAAACTTGCTCGCCGCATTCCGCAAAAACCGCACGGTGTTGCTTAATGCACTCGGTCAGCCAAAGAGAAGCTGACTCAAAACAAAGGACTTAAGCGGCAAAAATGAAAAGCAGTTGTTCGGGAACGAGACACTGCCTCTCATCGTGAGACTTATTTTACGGAAAATGGGTTCTCCGGAGCAATAGCGAAAGCGGGCTAGTACGAGTTATGTGCTTTAGATTGAACGACTGACCGAGAGGACAGGCAGTCTTTGTCGCACCTACCCCCACCGAGCAAGCAAGCGGGAAAAAACTTGCACTTGCCGGGGGCGGCTTCGCCAAAGCCCCAGCCAGTCCCTTGCCAGCGTACGCGGCCCCGAGACTGGCCGTGCTATTTCGAAAAAGGCACGCCATATCGTGACCGGCGATCGGAAATTACCGGTCGATCGAAATGGTACAACTTGGCGCGGCGTTAATTCTTGGATTGCGCCGAAAGGTCTTTCGGAAGAGTGACCGCAGCGTGATCGGGTTCGCGCGGGGTCATAGAGACGACTACGTACTCGTGTTCCTTGTCGTTCAGTTCCGGGACGCGCAGGATCAGTTTGTCCTTGTTGATGCGGAACTGGGCGGTTTCGCCGATAGGAAGCAGGACCGGATGCTTATCGTCTTTTGGGCGGATGCGATAGACGACGTGGTCGGCCTGAAGAATGTATTCCTGACAAAGCAGTTCCTGGGTTTGCTTGTGCTGGCCATCGGTGCCGAAGATTTCGCCAGCCACGGTTTTCGAGCCTTTTTCCTGTGAGCCGCAGGCAGACGAATCCATACTGACGAGAGTTCCGTGTTGATACTCATGCTCTTTCGCAGAGCAGACGCCCACAAACAGCAGGCAGACAGCAAGAGTGCACAGCTTCATTGGCTTCATTGAATTGATCCTCCGACGCGAAATTAGCGACAGCATTTGCGGGGCATGAATAGGACTAAAGTTTGGTTTTTCGCAAAAAGGTAAGAGGTGTTTAGGGGAGAAGGAAAAACAAAAAGCCGCGCCGCCCAGCGTGCCTGTTGTATGCGAGCCGTGCTACAAGGGGGAAGATTGCAGATTAGAACGCGGAGTGCGGAGATACGCGGCGAAGAAGAGGGCGCCGAGGGTAAGATCGGTGGCGCTGAACATCAGGTCTGACGGATTCATGCGTTTCTGGAGCACGAGGACGATGACAGGAATGGAGTAGACTAGCTTTTCAAATATGGCGGGAATCATCATCGGACGAAAGCGAATAGGATCTCTGGCGATGAAGGCGAAAGCGATTTGCCAGACGAAAGCGACGCCGACAAATCCGTAAAAAAATGCGGGATGGGTGATGGGTGGCGGATCTTTTTCGCCGATGACATTAAACAGGAAATAGAGCGGCGCAATGACCAGGAAGCCCCAGATGGCGGCGATCCAGAAGACGATCCTGGCGAATTTCACGGTGCACCCCCCGATAGGAGAGTCATAGGAGAGTTTACCGGAACCGGAACAACTCGGCTCGCTCCGAATGTTATTTTTGGCCGCCGCTTGCATCTAACCGCACATGTTTGGGGTCGCCGTGTTCGGGCCAAGGCGCGTGTTGCGACGATGGCGCAAGAGAACGTCATCTACGGATTCTTGCTACACTGTTCGCTACACAAGGGACCGGAACCGACAATCTACGAAACCGGCCTGACCGAACCAGCCACCCAGGAGGCACGAGATGTTGCGCATTAATGATGAGGCGCCGAATTTCACGGCGGAAACTTCGCAGGGCACAATCAATTTTCATGAATGGATCGGAGATAGCTGGGCGATTTTGTTTTCGCACCCGAAGGACTTCACTCCCGTTTGCACCACGGAACTGGGGTACATGGCCGGTTTGCAGCCGCAATTTGAAAAGAGGAACACCAAAATTATAGGGCTGAGCGTGGATCCGGTGGGAAGCCACAGCAAGTGGGCCGCGGATATTGAAGAGACGCAAGGCCACAAAGTTAATTTCCCAATGATTGGCGATCCGGAACTGAAAATCGCCAAGTTGTACGACATGCTGCCGGCCGAGGCGGGCGAAAGTTGCGAAGGCCGCACGGCTGCGAACAATGCCACGGTTCGAACGGTGTTCGTGGTGGGCCCGGATAAGAAGATCAAATTGATGCTGAGCTACCCCATGAGTACGGGACGGAATTTCGATGAGGTGCTGCGGGTAGTGGATTCGATGCAACTGACGGCCAAGCACAAGGTGGCTACGCCGGTAAATTGGAAGAACGGCGATGACGTGATTATTCTGCCTTCAGTTTCAGAAGACGAAGCCAAGCAGAAGTATCCGAACGGGTGGAAGGCTCCGAAGCCGTACTTGCGGATTGTGCCGCAGCCGAAGTAGTTGCGCGAAACCATCCGGGTGGCCGCAACAAGCGAAGGAAGATTCTCCTCGCGGAGACCGCGCGCAAAGGCAGCGGTCCTCGCTTCGCTCGGAATGGCGGAATCTGGATGCGCAGGATGATAGAAGCGAGGATCGTCTGAAGTGATCTTTAAACAGTTCTATTTGCCGTGTCTGGCGCATGCGTCTTATTTCATTGGCGACGAGTCGACAGGGACGGCGGCGGTTGTTGACCCGCAGCGCGATACGGATCAATACATTGCGTTCGCCGCGGAACATAAGCTCAAAATCAGACATGTATTCTTGACGCATCTGCACGCTGATTTTGTCGCTGGCCATCTCGAATTACGCGATCGCGTAGGCGCGACGATTTATTTGGGTGCAGCAGCCAAGGCCGAGTATGCATTTACACCGCTTGGGGATGGCGCGCTGGTTGAGTTCGGCCGCGTGCGATTGAAAGCGCTGGAGACGCCTGGGCACACGCCTGAGTCGATTTCTATCGTTCTCTATGACTTGAATGTGAGCGAGACCAAGCCGTACGCGGTGCTGACCGGCGATTCATTGTTTATCGGGGATGTGGGTAGGCCGGATCTGCGGGCGGCGCTCGGCTGGTCGGCGAAAGACCTTGGCGGCATGCTGTTCGATTCATTACACAGCAAGCTGCTGGTGCTTCCCGATGAAAGCCTGGTGTACCCGGCTCATGGCGCGGGTTCGCTGTGCGGGAAGGCGATCAGCAAAGAGACGGTGTCAACGCTGGGCGAGCAGCGCAAATCGAACTACGCGCTGCAGCCGATGAGCAAGGAAGCGTTCATTGAGGTAGTGACGGCGGATCAGCCGGATGCGCCGGCGTATTTTAATTACGATGCGGTGTTGAACAGCGAAGAACGGCCCACGCTGGATCAGGCGTTGCAGCGGGAGATGAATCCGTTGTCGCTCGAGGCCTTGTTGGAAATGCAAAGCCGCGGCGCGCAGATTCTGGATACGCGCGATGCTGTTGAATTTGCGTCCGCGCACTTGCGGGGGAGTATTAATATTGGCCTGGGCGGACAATACGCAACCTGGGTGGGAACGGTGTTGGATCGCGAGCATCCGATTGTGATCATTGCCGATCCGGGACGCGAGAACGAGGCAGCGGTTCGGCTGGGGCGCATTGGATTCGATCATGTGGCCGGGTATTTGCAGGAAGGGATGCAAAGTTTGCAATCGCGGCCCGAGCTTACGGCAAAGACTGAGCGGGTGAGCGCTAGTTTTGCGGCGGAATTGTTGTCATCGGAGCAGGCGCCGCTCTTGATTGACGTGCGCGCGCCGCGCGAACGCGAGCAGAAATTCATCGCGGGAAGTTTAGGGATTCCGCTGAATCATCTGTTGGAAAATATCGCCATGTTGCCGAAGGACCGAGCGTTGCTCTTCTATTGCGCCGGCGGATATCGATCGTCCATTGCCGCGAGTTTATTGCAGAAGATGGGATTCGAACGGGTCAGTGAAATTGCGGGCGGGCTGGCGGGCTGGGACGCAGCGAAAATGCCGGTCGAAACTGCGGCGGCTTAGTCCAGACGCGGCATACAAACCGCAAAACATGTTGCGGCCGACTCCTGGGCAGCTAGACGCTTACGGGTGTCACCGCGGCAAGATTCCTTTGTATTGAGGATCTCAGTCGATGCCGTGGATGCGCAGGCTTACCAGCTGGTCGATGGTCAGGTCCTTCATGCCGCGAGACTTCATGTTGGCGATGAATTCGGGCGAGACGCCGTGAATGCGCATGGCGACTAGCTGGTCGGGTTCGGGATGCTGGTAACCGAGCGTCTGCACTTTTTCGATGAAGTCGGGCGAGACGCCGTGGATGCGGAAGGCGATTAATTTTTCCAGATCGATGTGATCGTATCCGTCCTTTTTCAATTGCTGCATGTATTCGGGAGAAACGCCGTGGATGCGCATGGCGATCAGTGTGTCTTCATCGGGATGGTAGCCGGCCTTTTGCAGAAAGCTGACCATTTCCGGAGAGACGCCGTGGATGCGGAAGGCAACCAGTTTGTCGGCGTCAGTGGCGGGTAAACCCGCTTTGCGAAGCTGGTCTATAAATTCCGAGCTGACGTTGAAGATGCGGAAGGCGATGAGCTTGTCGGTATCCAGGTCATGAAGATTTTTCGATTTTATTTCTTTGGCGTAGGCGACGGAAACGTCCAGAACGGCCATAGAGAATTGCTTTTCGTCATCAATGCCGGTGAAGCCCAGCGCGGACATTTGCGGGACGTATTGCGCATCCGGCGCGAAGTGGAAAACGCCGGCGCCTTCGCCGTCTTTCAGGTAGCCGTCGCAATCGAAACGGCCGGCGTCGCGGGTGATGGCGAATTTCACGTCCTGTTTGCCGGATTTCGAAAAATCGACGCCCTTGAATTCGCCGGTCGGCCAATCGGATTCGTGATTCGAATTGCTGTGCTTGCTGTGATAGATGAGCGCGAAAGAGACTTTGCCGGGCTCATCGCCATGGGAAAGGGTCCAGCTCCCGGTGCGCGAGTCTGAGGCGCGCGCGATCAGCCCGAGTACCAGGGTGCAGGCGATCAGTACGTATGCGAGTAGTGCGTGACGGCGATTCATAGCGGTTGGATCCTCCATTTTCTGTACCTCTTAGAGCTGTAATTCGTTGCCATCGGCTTCCGGCGAAGAGAGATCCCTCGCTGCTCTCGGAAGGACAGCCAAAAAAACGACTCAATTCCGTGCGCACACTTGTAGCGTTTTGCCGCTAAATGCGCAGCCTTTGTCCCTGGTTCATTTACTCGAGTACGTTGGCGTTTTTGAGCTGGATCAACTTATCCAGGTCGAGATTCTTAAAGCCATGGCTGCGCGCGAGTTCGATGAATTCTGGCGTAATGCCCTGCACTTTCGCGCCGACAACTTCGTCGACGTCGGGCTTAAATCCGGCGGACTGCAGACCTTTGATGAAGTCTTCGCTGACGCCCTGCACCTTCAGAGCAATCCACTCGTCTTTGTCTGGATTGAGGCCGGTGGCGCGAATGCTGCGAACGTAATCGGCGTTGATGCCCTGCACTTTCATGCCGATGAGGTCATCAACGTCAGGATGGATGTTGAGTTCGTTGAGCTGGCGGACGTACTCGGGTGTAATGCCTTGCACTTTCATGCCGATGAGTTGATCGGTGTCCGGTTTGAAACCGAGCTTACGCATTTCTTCAACGTATTCGGGCGTGATGCCTTGCACTTTCATGCCGATGAGCTGGTCGCCGTCGGGCTGGAAACCAAGTTTGCGCATTTCCTCGACGTATTGCGGCGTGATGCCTTGCACCTTCATGCCGATCAGCGAATCGACATCGACTTTCAGATTCATTGCGCGTATGCCGCGAATATATTCTGGTCCGATGCCCTGTACTTTCATCCCGACCAGTTCATCGGGAGAAGGCTTCAGCCCTTCGGCGCGAATCGCGTGAATGTATTCCGGCGTGATGCCCTGCACTTTCATGGCGATCAAATCGTCGGCGGAAAGATTGTCGTAGCCTTCGCCCCTCATGGCGTCGATAAATGATTGCGATTTGGAAGCGGACTGCGCGCCACTCTGGGCATTGGATGATACCTCGTGAAGAACATCTCTCACGACTTCGCCGTAGACCCGAGTAAGCACCTGACCAAACAAGCTTGCGGGTATCTGCACGTGGACCGCGTTCGCGTCGGCGTCCTGGGCATTGGACTGGGCGGGCGCTGAATCCGGTTTTGCAGTGGACTTGGCTTGTGGAGTGGCGCGCGGTGCGGTGATGACGATCACACCGTTGCTTACCGCGACACTGGTGCCAGTGCCGCTCGGCTCAAGTGATTGGGCCCTTGCGGTGCGCGCCAATCCAAAAAGGGCGTTGCCGGCGAGCAAAGCCGCCGCGAGGCAGAGAATTCCGAAGGCGGCGCCGGCGTTGCGAAGGCTGCTTCCCTTTTCGGTGAGGCCGAGCAAACGCGTGACCCGGGATGCAAGCGGTCCACGATTTGCGGCCATGGCGAACGAAGGCGCGGCGCGCCATTGTTCCATGAGGGCCAACGCACGAGCGTATTCGGCGGGATTGCCGCAGACCGTGAGCGCCACATCGTCGCAGCAATTTTCGCGTTCGGCACGAATGCGTTTGCTCAGCCACCAGACCGCCGGGTGGTAGAAGAGCAAAGTTTCGGCGGCAACTTGAAACAGGTTGAAGAAAGCATCAAGGCGGCGGATGTGCGCCAGTTCGTGGGCTATAACGGCGCGAAGTTGCAGCTCGCTGAGCCCGGTGAGCGCTCTGAGTGGGAGAAGAACCACGGGACGGAACCAGCCGACGACCGCCGGCGCGTCAAGGTGCAGCGACTCGCAATAACGAATCGCGCGGGTGATGCCGAGGCGGTTTTGCATTTCCCAACAGAGGACGAGCAGCTCGAAGTTCATAGGCTTGGAATCGTGGCGGCGCAGACGCGCCACCAGAAAGAATCCGCCAGCGGTGCGAAGACTAAAGAGGAGCACGCCGATAAACCAGAGTTCCACGAAAACAGTAGGGAGTCCGCCGGAAAGAAAATGTGATGCTGTGGTGGTGGCGACGGCGCGTCGCGCAGCCAGGCTGGCGACTTGAGCTATCGCCGGGAAAGCAGTTTGCTTCGAAGCGGATAAGGTTGGTTGCGACTGGTGAAGGACGAAATAGGTGACGGCGGGCGCCGCGACCATCGCCATCAAGGCGATGACGGCGATGGAGTAACGGGTAGAAGCTTTACGGGCCAGCGCAATGGCCGCGGCGGCTAAGGCCGCGAGCGCCGCGCCTTGCCACAGAAAATGAAGCAGCGACAAGCCGAGTGTGCGCGAGACGTCTGGCGCAAGCCAGTGAGCGAAAGCGTTCATCGAATGGTCCTTTCGTAGTCGTCAAGCAGGTGGCGGAGTTCTTCGATTTCATTTTTGGAACTGCGGCGGCCGGCAAGGGCGTGAAGCATCAATTCCTTTGCCGAGCCATCGAAAACGCGTTGCAGCATGTCGGACGCGAATTGGCGCTTGGTTTTTTCCGCAGGCTGCTGCGCTTCATAAACGTGAGCGCGTTGCTCTTCGTTGCGGCGAACCAGGCCTTTGGCGGTCATGATCTGCATGAGTTTCAGAACCGTGGTGTAGCCGAGAGCTTTTTCTTCCCGCAAGGCATCGTGGACTTCACGGACCGTGGAAGGCCCGCGTTCCCAGAGAACTTGCAGGATCTGCAGCTCGGAGGCGGTGGGCTTTTGTAGTGATTTGTCGTTCATGAGGGAGACCATACTACGAACGATTTCGTAATGTCAACGAAAATCTTCGTAGTTCGTTGGACGCGGGTCTTGAGCGCCGGTTAGCAAATGCCCTGACCTTATACTGGGGGGATGAGAGGCAAACAGCGTTTTGCGAAGAATGCCGGACCCGGAAGGGGGCATATCGGGCTGGGGCGAGCGCTGTCGAAGCTGGGATTTTGTTCGCGGTCGCAGGCGTTTGAGTTGATTCGGGCCGGACGAGTGAGGCTGAAAGGGGTGGTCAGCAAGAATCCGGAGTCGGGCGTGCGGCTGGGGAAAGACCGGATCGAGGTGGACGGCGTTGAGGTTCGACGAACGGAAAAGATTTATTGGATGTTGAACAAGCCGCGTGGATTGCTGACTACCACAGCGGACGAGCAGGGCCGGGAAACCGTTTATCGGGGATTGCCGGCAGGATTGCCGTGGATGGCGCCGGTCGGCCGGTTAGATAAAGCCAGCGAAGGGTTGCTCTTTTTTACCAGTGATTCGGAGTGGGCGGCGCGGATCACCTCGCCCGAATCACACCTGGACAAAATTTATCACGTGCAGATTGCCGCTTTGGCCGACGAATCGCTGCTGACCGCACTGATGCAGGGAGTCAGACCCGCGGGCGGCGAAGTACTAAGAGCCAAGCGGGCCGCGCGAATTCGCACCGGAGAAAAGAATTCATGGATCGAAATTGTGCTGGACGAAGGGAAAAACCGGCAGATTCGGCGAATGCTGGGAGCTTTCGACGTAAACGTGTTGCGGCTGGTTCGAGTGGCGATTGGGCCGGTGGAACTGGGGCCGCTCGAAAAAGGACGGGCGCGCGAGTTGACGGCGGACGAAAAACAGCAACTGGATCGCGCGCTCAACGATTCCGCGATCAGGCAATTGCGGCCGCGCTACAGCAAGTACGAGTAGTGCGTACAGGAAACTCCCAATAGCGGCGGTGTTTCGAATCCGGCAAGCTACGTTCGTTCGAAGGGCATAGCTCTTCGATCAAAACCGGGAAAGAAGAGAAAAGGCGGAAAATCCCGAGCGATCGGGATCTCAGGGCTGGGACGTTTTTTCCTCTTCTTCCCGGATTTTTTCTGAACAGCTTCCTTTTACAACTAGTTTATGAGGCCGCTCGGCATCTGCTGGATTGCGTACGGAATTATTCGAGTGTGCATCGGTGTGTGGCTGATGGTCTTTATGCCCGCAGCGACAGTGATGTTCGGGGCCTTGCTGGGGCGGGTGCCAAATCCTTACTGGCTGATGGATTTTTTTCATTTTATTTATGCGCTGGCGATTGTGATTTCGATTGCGGGCGGGCTTTTGGGAATTGCGGGGGGAATGGCGCATCTTGGAAGTGCCCGGGCCGGTCGTGGAATGCTGATTGTGGCCAGCTTTTTGGCGTTGTCGGAAATGCCGTTGGGAATTGCGTTGGGTGTTTATACCCTGATTGGGTTGTTGCCGGAACGAACAGACAGAAAAGATTGAATCTTGCGCCCGGGCAAGTTAAGGCGCAGCATGCAGCGCGCCTGCAAGAAAAAATCTTTCGAAGCGATCAATTTATGGCGACGGGCCGGTCGAGACGGGGTTTTAGGTACCAGCACGGCTGATCGCCGAGATGCGGGAAAAGTGCGTGGACGCAGGTGACTGTTTCAGTGGGATTGACTTCATCGAGTTCATATTCGTAAGTGCCGTTTTTCACTTTTATCGCGAGAAGACGGTGACGCGTCAGGTGTTCGAGGGGAACCGAAGGCGTAGGGTGCAGCCCGCGGACGCGCAAGACGACGTAATCCACAGCGTAGCTGAATAGCATAAACAACAGGACTGAAAGCAGAACACGACCTGCGATCTGTTTACGAGGCACGCAAGAAGTATAGCCGACGCCCTGTCGTTTATTTCCTACGCGAATCTAGCGCTACTGTTTGATTTCGACTGGCGTGCCGATCTTGTGAGTTGAGCCAAAGCGTTTGTAGTTGGCGTACTTGACGGTCATGCGGATGTGAATGCCGCCCGTGGTAAAACGCAGAATATCGTCAGCGTGGGTGTAGGTGGGAAACCAGTAAGGCCCGGTGATATTTTCGCGATAGGTTTCGAAGTGCGGGAAAATGTTTTCGTTATTTTTCTTGATGATGTCGGGCACCGCTTTGCCGTAACTCTTCACGATCTGCAGGTCTTTTTCGTCCACCCATACGCGTCCCTGGAAATAGCGCTCGTTTTTTTTCATTTCCTTTGGAGCGACGTCGAACACGTAAGCGTGCAGCTCATCCACGATCTGGCGCCCAACATACGTGACGTTATATTTCGGCAGGTCCTCCATGGTCAGGACGAAAGGTTGAATGTTTTCCAGGTCGTTGAGGTCCTGTTGCGACATGGTAATGCGAGAAAGCGTCGGGGCGGGAGCGTAGGTATCGTGCGCGTAACGCTTGCCTTCCGGAGTGAAGCTGATGTCTGTCGTCAAGCGGTATTCGCCATCGGGATTGCCGTCCGGGTCGATGGTTTGAATGACGAAGGTTTGCGTGTAAGTGTAATTGTCGCGCTCTTTTTTGAATTCAGATTCGTGCTGGGAAAATTTCTGAATGATCTGTTCAGCGGGAATGGAGGGCGGTTCACTGGTAATGGCGGACTCGGTGTGGCCGGCAATGCCACCTTCGACGGGCACAGCAGATCCGGAACTGCCCATCCCTGGAGAGCCAGAGGAACCGGAGGCCGAAGGCGGCGGCAGAGGGCCTTGCTGCTGCGCAATCGCGGGGACTGCGCAGGCGGTGACAACGACGGCCAGAAAAACGACAAATCGCACCGGCCGTAAAGAGATCCTGGATAGCTTGACTAATTTTGCGAATAGGTTCATTTGCATACTTCGTTTGGAGCTTGGACTCTTACCATTCCGAGTTTGGACGTATAGGTTAAGACTTGCAAAGCGGCCGGGAGGTTGCACCGCGCGTTGAAGCCACGGCAATGGAATTGAAACTTCACAGGTCTTAACCGCAAGGCGCACGCAGACTGCGCAAATTTTTTTTTGGTGGAGCCGATGGGATTCGAACCCACGACCTCCTCGATGCCATCGAGGCGCGCTCCCAACTGCGCCACGGCCCCACCGAACCCCCTAAGTTTACCACAGGACGTTTCCATTCGATCTGGTGAGAAACCCACCGGCCGTCCCGACAGCTGCGCTAATCGCGCCTTTCACTTCGATTTATAGGTGAAGTTGAGTTTGGTTTCTTCGTTTACGACCAACGGCCGGATGAAACGGTAGGAGGTTCCTGCGCGCGGAACGTCCACGGCCACGGGAAGCACGCCCGCCACGCGTTGCTGTAAATTGAAAACATTGGCGGACGCTGTCGGTGGAGGTGGCGCTGCAGCCACAAAGTCTTTCTTATGCTTTTTGTCCTTAGAAGGGAAGGCTGAGCTTTCGGTCCTTATCTCCGAGCTCTCGGCGTTGACAGTGACCGTGGTGTTGGCAGCGCCCAGGTTTAGTCCTACTTGGTATGCATGGGGATTTGCGGCATCGTAGGGGATGTTTACAGCGTTCTTTTGAAACCCAAGCGCCGTTGTCGTGACTTCGTAGTTGCCAGAGGGAAGCCCGATAATTCGCCAGGAGCCATCCGCGGACGTGACTGCACTCCATGACGCGCCTGTGGCGAGATTTCTGATTTCTACGTGAGCGTTTGGTACCGATGCTGCGGATGGGTCGAAAACGTAGCCGCCGAGTTGACCGGGCGAGAGCGCAACGACTCCCGGCGCGAGCGAAGAAAATGACGTGAAGTTGCGCCCATTGAGAGGCATTCCAGCGACTCCGCCAACAACTCCATTACCAGATCCGGGGCCATATCCGACCCCCTGGCGACCTAGCATCTGTTGGCTGGCGTAAATCTCAGATTCCGCAGGGAAAAGTGACGCTGACATGGCGTTCCCGCTGAAAGCTTTGACCTTAAACCGGTCGGGCAGAAATAGCTCCCATTCCAGAACACTGATCGGCACGTCCATCTTCGGCAAAGAAATATCGGAATCGCCTTTCCTGGCGAAGGGCGCGCCAGAATGCAGAAAGACGAAAGAAACGGTGTACGCTCCCGCCGGCCGGAATCCTGCGCGAAGCAGCGGAACGCGATCGCCATCTGTGCCCTGCACCGGCTTCACTTTTTCGCCAGAGACTTCGGCAGTGAGGATCGTCGCTCCGACGGGGAGTTCCACTTTCAGGAAAGGCTGCGCCTGGTTCTTGACGGTGAGTCTTACTTCGGTGAGGGATTTCCCTTCCGACGTGACCAGCGTCGTGACGGTGGCACGTTCCGCAATGGCAGCGAGCACGCTCGAATCCGGGAAGCGCGTCCATTCAAGCGCCAGCGCGGGTGACTCCTTTGCTTGACGGTGATAGCGAAACGCGGCTTGCAACGAGTAACGAGAAAGCGCGCGCAGGTATGGGCTGACCTCTTTAATGTCCAGACGCTTGAGGCCGCCGGATTCCTTGGCGGCAAGTTCAAGAGTTCCCTGCCCTTCCACTAGAATTTCGCCGGTTTCGCGTTGCGCGTCCTTGAAGGCAAGGATCGGCGCAGTGGCGTTCGCGTCGTTCAAGGGCCGTTGCAGCGAAATCAAGAATTGCTGATTGGCCGCGGCGTGGGTGGCGATTTTGAGCAACAGAACTCCATTCTGAACTTCACTGGATTCGAGTGAAGCGCCGTTGACGGCGGTAACTTCAAAACCATCAGGAACAGGAACGGAGAATTGATCGGCTTCGCCCTGCAGCAGGTTGAGATCGACGAGCGCTGCGACCTGCAAATCCGATTCGGTGACCGAAACGAGCGACTTGACGTCTGAGAGAAAGCGGACTTCACGAGGAACGGCGGGAGCAATCACTTCGCGCGTGTTCCACCAGATGTTGGCGGTCTGACCGGGCACGAGGGTGGCTTCGATTTCGGTGTTGCCATTGACGGAGGCACGATGCGTGATGATCCCGTGATTGAGCTGGACGTTGGTGCGTTCGCCGGGAATGGTCAAGGAAAGGCGAACATTTCCAGCGGATGGAACAGGAAGCGAGAATGAGGCGCGACCGGTTTCGATGGCCAACGGAAGTCCTGCATCGAGGCTGACAGTGAATTCTGAATCAGCAGGAAGGATGGCCGTGTGCATGCCGTTCTCTAGGAGCAGTGGCAGAAGTTTCGCGCCATGACGAGCGTCGAAGATGGTCATGCCGGAAGCCAGGGGGACTTTGGCAGCATGCGATTCAAGAGTTTCGCCATCGAATTGGATGGAGCCGATGACATCGTCGTTGACGACGCGGAACTTCAGATCGGCATGTTTTAGAACGTAGGGAACAGGCGGCGTGTCCGGTTTTTTCCCAGGGCGGTTGGCAAGGGCCAACAGCCGGTTGTATTCATCCAAGGAAAGCGTGACATTGCCGGGCACTGGCCGCGGCACTTCGAGCATTTGCTGCGCGGAGCAAGGCTGCGCGAGGACCGAGATAACCAAGAGCGCGAGCGTAGTTTTCATCTGCCACCTGCCTTTTTGTCCTGCTGATAACTGAATTCGACCGACGGTGAGTGATTTTCGCCGGTGAGTTCCGAGACCAGAAAAAGCGACGGGCCGAACGCGGGAAGATTGATGCGAACCGGAAGAATTCCGGAAGCGCGAGAGCCTTTTTCGCTGGCGTGGAATTTGTCCACCAGACTTTGTGCGGCTTGTTTGCCGGCTGCGGAATTCTGCGCAAGGCCGGCGCTTTCATCCATGGCTGCGCCGGTAGCCGACTGAGCTGCGCGCCTGAGTTCCTTTTCTGTATCACTGGACGTCATCACAGTGTCCACCGCAGGCTCCTCGCTCTGCGTAAGCAGTACTGGCGAGAGCGGATTGGCGTAGTCCTGCGAGGCGAACGAACCGGTCTCCGCGGTTAAACGGAACTGCGGTGGATAGAACACTTGCAAGCCAGTGCGCGAAATCGGCAGATCCAGCGCGGGGAGAGTGAGATCCATGCGGCCTTTGTCGGTCCAAGCCGGAGCAGGCGCGAAGTAAATGATCTCGACGGCGAACTCCGGAGCGTCTTCGCCAGAGCGCGCTTTGGAAAGTGGCAGAAGCAGACTGGCGTCCGGGCCGGAACCGGGACGAATCGGTTTGCCGGCAAGCGACGCGCTCCACAGCGTAGCGCCCGCGGGCAGAGTGATCTTTACGAAGCTGCGCTGGTTGTTGCGCAAAGCGTAGCGAGCTTCGACCAAGGATTTTCCATCCTTGGTAAGAAGCACTCGATAGCGCGCCTCCTGCACGTTGGCCATCAGAACAGCCTGTTGCGTGTAGCGTGAAACAGCGAGACGCAACGAGCGCTGCGACTTGGCGCCGCTGGCATGGGTGCGAAATGCGAGCAGCGCGGGCGACTGGCGGCTCGACACGGGTTCGCCGAGATCGCTGCCGTCGGCGCGCTGCAGCCCCTGCGTCTTGACGGAATCTTCCTTGATTTCACCAGCGCCGAGCACATCCACGCCGACGCCGCCTGTTTCCCGTTCAACATTTTTCAAACGCAGCAGAGGAATATCGACTTGGCCGTCGCGCGGCAGGTTCGCCTCGCCGGTAATCACAAAGCTGGCGGATTGCTCGACCGGCTCAAGAAAAGTGACAAGCAGTTCGCCAGGCTTCATTTCCCAATCGCCGATCAGGGCCCCCTGCACCTGATTGACGGTGACGTTTTCGGGAAGCTCGATCCGCGCCTCCTTGGCTGCACCTTGCCTGACATCCAGAGCGACGTTTGCGCAAACGGAGGTGGAGTCTTCACCGAGCCCTACGAATTGCGTGAGCGCGCCATGCATGCGCAGCGGCAAAGTGTTGTGACGCTCTTCGATTTTGCGCCGCCAGGAGAAAACCATTGGCTCGCCGCCTTTTCCGTAAGCGGTCCATCTGCTGCCGGACTGATTCTTGCCTTCAGAATCCTCGGAGAAAAGTCCGCCGTAGAGGGACAGATCGACTCCGGTGCGCGGAATTTCCACGGTGACGCGAGTAACGCCGGAAAAAGTTGCAGGCAAGGAGATTTTTTCTTCGCCGGCAGTTGCAACGATGGGAAGCGCAATCGCCAATGTGATTACCGCCCGGCCAGGATGGGAAAGCAGCGCGGAAAGTTGGCCGCCGTCCTTTGCAGCTGAAAGCGACGCCAGGGACAGCGGTTTGCCATCGAGCCGCGCTTCGCGAACGAAAAGGCCGCTAGGGATCGGCACACGCACCCAGCCGTTTTTCAAGACATCGACGGTGAGAATGGCGCTGCCGGAAGCAAAATCCGAGTCGACTCGAAGGTCGTAGTCCACGCGAGTAAGCGTAGCGTCGACCGGGGGTGGTTCAGGCTCCCGCTCCGCGGGAAAAGCTCTTACCCGCAAAGCGTGATACTCGGAAACGGAAATGACTACCCAGCCCGGAGAATGCGCGGAATCCTGCGCAAGTGTGACCGTGCTCGAATAGAAACAAATGCTCGCGAAAAGAAACGCGATCAGCGCAGACGGGTACCCAAGCGCTCGCAGGGAGCGTTCCAGGATTGCCATGTTGTGGCCTCACTTTAGTAGAACGTAATTACACAGATTTCTTGCAAGCAAAATGGGTTGCTTATAGCGGCAGCCAATTATCTGTTCGTCGCCTCGATGAATCGAGGGACAGGGTGTTAGTCCTAAGGAGAGGGCTAACCGGCGGGCTTCAAGCGCGGAACAGGCGAAGGCTTCAGGAATTTGAAGAAAGTAGCGTTGGCCAGGATCGTGATCAGCGAGGCGATCAGGGTCGCATTGTAGAGTTCGCGTGAGATCAGGCCGGCATTCAGCGAAACTTGCGCGAGGATGAAGGAAAACTCGCCAATTTGCGTGAGACCGATGCCGACGCGCTTGGAAGTATCCCAGGAATAACCGAAGACGCGCGAAATGGCGCTCCAAATCAAAAACTTGCCGAAAATGACGAGCGCGACCAGCAGTGCAACCAGGTACCAAGACGAGAGCCATGTTCTTGGGTCAATCAGCATTCCTACAGTGACGAAGAAAAGTGCGACGAAGGCATCACGCAAAGGCAGCGTCTGCCGTTCAAGTTTATGAACGAAACTTGAGTTGCCGAGAAGTAGTCCCGCCAGAAACGCGCCCAACGCCAGCGACAAGCCTATAAATTCAGTTATGGCAGCGACGGCCAGACAAATGGTGAGCGCCAGAAGCAAGGAAATTTCATCGTTACAGGCGCGTTCGGCGCGTGACAAAAGGCGGGGAACAAATTTCCAACCGGCCACCAGGATGGGAAGCAAGAGCAAAACAGCGCGGCAAATCCTCCACGCGATCGAAAGAAATCCCGTTTCGGACGAATTCAGGCTGGGAAGAAGAATCGTCAGAATCACTACGGCGAGGTCCTCGACCAGAGTCAGGGTGATCATGACGCGTCCAGATTCGCTCGAGAGTTCACCACGATCCATCAACAGCCGCATCATGACCATGGTGCTGGCCACGGAAATGATGCAGCCCACGGCAATTCCCTGCAGCAGTGGCCAGCCGAGCAGCGCCCCGATACCTGTGCCAGTACCGATGCAAAGCGAGATGCCCAGCGGCGCGCCAAGCAGCGCTACCCATTTCACTTTCAGTAGTTCCGGAATCGAAAATTCGATGCCCACCGAAAACATCAAGAGAATGACGCCGATTTCAGCCAGCGTTTCAAAAACGCGAACGTCGTGCACGTGAGGACCGGGAGTAAGCGGACTGAGAATCAATCCGGCCAACACATAACCGAGGAGAACGGGTTGCCGCAAACGCCAGGCCAGGAGGCCACAGATAAAGGCACCGGCGAAAACCATGGCGATGTCGCGATAAATTAGGGAGTGATCTGGCATTTCCTACCGGCTGTCCGCGCTAATCGCGCTAGGAGTGTATCACCTGAGGACAAATGAAACGTTTCAAGCTCCAGACTAAATCGGAGGGGCCGACGTGGTTTGGCGAAGAGTGGAAAGGAAGGCGCGGTTTGCTCGGGAGACAGAGCGCCCGCGCAATGTGAGTGCGCCAATGGTTCGCGCCGCCGCGGGATCTGAAATGCGCACGAAGCGGACTTTTGCGCGGCGGTCGACGGCCATCGCGGGTACGAGCGAAACTCCGACGCCAGCGCCGACCAATCCGAGCAAGCTGGAGAATTGCCCGCTTTCGAAAACGACCTGTGGCGAGACACGCGCGCGATCGCAGGCAGCGACCGCATTTTCGCGAAAACAGTGGCCGTCACGCAGAAGGAGAAATGGCTCCTTGCGAAGTTCACGGAGCGCGATGCTGCTGTTTCGCGCGAGCCGATGATTTTTTGGGAGAGCCGCAAAGAGCCGCTCGGTGACTAGCGGCGAGGCCTCAAATTCGTGTCCCCGGACCGGCAACGCAAGTACGGCGATATCGATGCTGCCGGCGCGAAGCCGTTCGAGCAGCACCGGAGTAATCTCTTCCAGCACTGTGACTGCGGCTTTGGGAAAGAGCTTCGCGAAAGCAGCGAGCACCGGGGGAAGAAAATACGGCGAGACGGTGGGGATTACTCCGACGGAGACTTGCCCCGAGACGGACTCCTTGCTTTCCACGACTTCGCTCCGAGCGGCTTCCAGTTCACGCAGCACGGACAGCGCACGAGGCAGAAAAGCCTTGCCGACTTCTGTGAGACGAACGGAGCGACCCAGGCGATCGAACAGGCGAGCGCCAAGTTCGGCTTCCAGTTTCAAAATTTGTTGAGACAGAGATGGCTGCGACACATGCGAATGTTCGGCGGCGCGAGAGAAACTGCCGGAGTCGGCGACTGCACAGAAGTAACGGAGTTGGTGAAGTTCCATAAGACAGACCGATCGGTAAATTGCTTATAGGCAATACCTATCCATTGTATCCAAACTAGGTATTGGAATAATAGCTCGGTTGAAAACTAGCATATGACTTTACCGATGGACCGGGGTTCATCCAGGTGTGGTGCAAGACTCGGGAGGACAAATGGCTGAAGAGAAAAAGCAAGTAATGACAACGGACGCAGGGAGGCCTGTAGGCGACAACCAGAATTCGCTTACCGTGGGAGCGCGCGGGCCGGTCGTTTTTGAAGACTATCTTTTGTTCGAAAAAATGGCGCATTTCAACCGCGAGCGCATTCCGGAACGCGTGGTTCACGCAAAAGGCTCCGGCGCGTATGGCCATTTCGTGTGCACCAGCAAGGACATCACCAAATACACCAGCGCGAAGTTGTTCAACGCGGTCGGCAAGAAGACGCCGACTTTTATCCGCTTCTCAACCGTCGGCGGTGAAAAAGGTTCAGCTGACACGGAGCGCGATCCGCGGGGCTTTGCCTTGAAGTTTTACACCGAAGAAGGCAACTGGGACATGACCGGCAACAACACGCCGGTGTTTTTCATCCGCGATCCGCTGAAGTTCGGCGACTTTATTCACACGCAAAAGCGCGATCCGGAAACAAATCTGAAATCGCCGACAATGATGTGGGACTTCTGGTCGCTTTCGCCGGAATCGCTGCATCAGGTGACGATTCTCTTCTCTGATCGCGGCACTCCAGACGGCTACCGGCACATGGATGGATTCAGCAGTCATTCCTACAGCTTGATCAACGACAAGAACGAACTGTTCTACGTGAAATGGCACTTCAAGACCAAGCAGGGCATCAAGAATTTTACCGGCGCATCCGCTGAAGAAATGCGGGGCAAGGATCCGGATTACGCGCAACGCGATTTGTTCAACGCCATCGCCAAGGGCGACTTTCCGAAGTGGAAAGTCTCCGTCCAAATCATGCCGGAAAAGGACGCTGAGACGTATCACCTCAATCCGTTCGACTTGACGAAAGTATGGCCGCACAAGGATTATCCGCTGCGGGAAGTCGGCGAACTGGTGCTGGACCGCAATCCGGTGAATTATTTCGCCGAAGTAGAGCAGGCGGCGTTTGAACCGCGCAATATCGTGCCGGGCATGGGCTATTCGCCGGACAAGATGCTGCAAGCGCGCTTGATTTCGTATCCAGACGCGCACCGTTACCGTCTGGGAGTGAACTACGACGCCCTGCCCGTGAACAAGCCGCAGTGCCCCTATCACACCTACAACCGCGACGGAATGACGCGCTTCGACGACAATGGTGGCAAGTCTGTGAACTACGAGCCGAACAGCTTTGACGGGCCCACGCAAGATTTGAAATTCACGGAGCGGCCAAGGCCGGTGACGGGAACAGTTGCCCGCCACGATCATCGTTTGGACGACGACTACTATTCGCAGCCGGGAGATCTGTTCCGTCTGATGGCGGCCGATGCCAGGGCGCGGCTCATCAGTAACATCGTCGGAAGCCTTGGCCAGACGCCACGACGAATTCAAGAATTGCAAATCCAGCACTTCTACAAGGCCGATCCGGCTTACGGCACGGGTGTTGCGAAAGGCCTGGGCCTGGACATCAACACGATTGTAGCCAAGAAGCGAGCCTCGGCAGCGGACTAGCACGCAGCCAGGTCGAAGCGCAGCCACACCGCGCTGACAGAACCACGACAGACGAAAACGTAAAACGGGCGGGCGGAATGTCCGCCCGTTTTGTTTTCCGCCGTGAATGGGATAAGGTCTCTCCGGGAATCGGAGAGAGGACCATGGCGAAGTTAACGTTTTTGGGAGCGGCGGGCACGGTCACCGGCTCGAAGTATCTGGTGGAGGCGGCGGGAAAGAAGTTGCTGCTGGATTGTGGAATTTTTCAAGGCTCGCCGGAATTGAGCGCGCGGAACTTCACACCACTGGCCGTGGATCCGAAAACGATCGATTATTGCGTGCTGACGCATGCTCACCTCGACCACACCGGCTGGCTGCCGTGCCTGGTGCGCGATGGCTACAAGGGCTCGATCTATGCCAATCCTGCGACGATTGAACTGGCCACTATTTCACTGAAGGATTCCGCACACCTGCAGGAAGAGGATGCGCTACGCGCACAGCGCAATGCGAAACACAGCAACGCCGCGGACCGCAATCCGCTCTATACGCCTGAAGATATCGATCCGATGTTGCGGCTTCTGAAGCCGATGCCCAGAAGCGGCGGCTTTGATCTTTCTCCTGAATTTCACTTTGAAGCGTACGACGCCGGGCACATCCTTGGCTCATCGAGTCTGGCTTTGACGATTACGGAGAATGCCAAGAAGACGGTGGTCGTTTTTTCCGGCGACATCGGCCGATACGGCGAGCCGATTCTGAAGGATCCCGCGACGCCGCCACGGGCAGACTTTCTGCTATGCGAATCCACTTACGGCGATCGTGAGCACGAAGCCGGCGATCCTGCTACGGTGCTTGCGGATATTGTGAACCGCGTGGTGAAGCGCGGCGGTTCGATCGTAATTCCAGCGTTCGCGATCGGCCGCACGCAGACCATCATGTATTACCTGCGGCAACTGGAAGATCAGAAGAAAATTCCAATGGTGCCGGTCTATGTGGACAGCCCGATGGCGTTGAGTACGACGGATCTGTACGTGAAGTACAAGGAAGATCACGATCTGGATTATTCGCAGCTGGAATCAGCCGGCAATCACGATCCTTTGAACGTGCACGTTTTTCATCTGACGCGCTCAGCGGACGATTCGAAAGCCATCAACAACGTAAAGACGCCGTGTATCATCGTCTCAGCCAGCGGAATGGTGACCGGCGGGCGCGTGCTTCACCATCTGGCGCAAAGATTGCCAGACACGAAAAACGCCGTGATCCTTGCCGGATTTCAGGCCGAGGGAACACGCGGCCGCTCACTGCAAGAGGGCGCAAAGGTACTGCATTTATTCGGGCAAGCGGTTCCGGTAAACGCGGAAATCATCACCATGGGACAATTCTCGGCGCACGCCGGCAAGAGTGAACTGCTTCGCTGGCTGGCTGGATTGCAAGCGCCGCCGAAAAAAACCTGGCTGACGCATGGGGAACCCGCCCCAGCCCAGTCCCTGCAAGCCGCTATCAAAGACAAATTTCAGTGGGATGTATCAGTGGCGCGCTACATGGATACAGTCGATCTGCAGTAAGCACTGTGCAAATAGCGGCCATGCGGGCAACTAATTTATTTCGTCACGCCAGGAAACTTTTCGCCGCCTGGCATCGTCTATACATGCAAGACCACTCGCGGGGTAGGGGGCTAACCACCACAGGGCAACCGACCGTCAGCCCCCTATCCCATCTTCGTGTTCGTCTGTCTGCTGCGTTTTTCAACCACATAGCTTGCGGGAACGTTACGTGCTGTACTGGCTCGTCTAGGCAAATTAGGGCAAAATTTCCTATAACCTTTTCCTAAATTTTCAGAAACAAGACCACTCGCGGGGTAGGGTGCGTCACCCTTACAGCGAAAACATTACGCGGATTCTACGCCTATTTCTGCCCACTGTCCCGAAAAAAATCTGGTCGCTCCGGACGGGATTTTCAAGGGCAACGCGCTTACTCCGTCGCGAACCACCGGCCAGAGTATGTGAACACTGGCTGCGCGACCGCCGTGGCAACCCCGTGTGCCACGTCTCAGCCGTGGCTCATTCTCAAACTCGCGCTGCTAAACATAATTTTTTTCATCCCCGACGCGGCAGCGCCCAGACTTGCCCCGCTTTTTCTATCTGTCGGTTTGGCTGTCATGGCGCAGCAACCCGCTGACGACAAATCGAAACCGGAGATTCCGCGCGCTGGCGTCAACGGCGTCGGCATGCCGCGGTGTGAATATTGTCCTGACCCAGAATATTCTAAGGAAGCAAGAAAAGAAGAAGTATGAGGGTTCAGCATGTGGCGATATTGGGTGCAGCTTGATCGTTCGTCTACTGGGACGAAGCGATTTTGGTTCCTTGTCCCGTTGTTCAGATTTTGGTGGGGCAGCTGCGTATCCTGCTATTTCGTATACGCTCCCCAAGTCTACCGTCAGGGTATGAAGCGTGCGAAAAAAGAGCCACGGGACGAGGATAGGCGGGTCGCAAAGAGATGAGGATGCTCCTGGTCTGGTGCAGGTCCTATAACTGTTCTCTAAACTAATCGAGGTTCTAACGGGTTTACCTTATTGATCCACGCGGACTTCTGGAAAGACACTCGTGTTACTCTCACTTTGAACCAATCAACAAGGCAGGGCGCAGAAGAAGAGAAGGCTTTTGTGCCCTGCTCCTTAGACTGCTCACCCACAAATTTACCGGCAAAGAACGCGATTCCGAATCCGGATTTCTCTACATCCGATTAAGATACGGTTTAGAGCCGTAGCTTTTTGAAACGCTCTTCGGCAGCGGCCAAAGTTTCTTCCTTCTTGCAAAACGTGAAACGTACCTGTGACGCGCCATCCTGCGGATTGTTGTAAAAACTGGAGCCCGGCACGCAAGCCACGCCAATTTCCTGCACCAGATATTTCGCGAAGGCGACATCCCTAGTGCCAGAGGCGAATCGTGGATCATTCGCGGGAAAATCGAAGCGCGAGATATCGGTCATGATGTAGTAGGCGCCGCGCGGCCTGTATACGATAAAACCTGTATCCTGCAAAATTTCCAGAAGACGAGCGCGTTTCTTCGTGTAAGTGGCCGTCAGATTCTCGTAATAGGAATCCGCTGAATGCAGCGCGCTTGCGCCCGCCTGTTGCAGCGGAGCAGCAGCGCCGACGGTCAAGAAGTCGTGGACCTTGCGAATGGCCTGCGTCGGCTCCGGCGCAGCCAGTGCCCAGCCCACGCGCCAGCCGGTTACACTGTAAGTTTTCGACATTCCATTAATCACAATAGTGCGTTCGCGCATGCCATCAAGCTGCGCCATCGAAATGTGCTCGTTACCGTCGTACAGAATGTGCTCGTAGATTTCATCGGTGATGCAATAAGAATTCCAGCGCACGCAAAGTTCCCGGATGAATTCCAGTTCGCCCCGCGTGAACACTTTTCCAGTGGGATTGTTGGGCGTGTTAAGAATAATGGCTTTGGTATTGGGGCCAAACGCAGCGGCGAGTTCATCGCGATCGAATGACCATTCGGGATTTTTCTCCGACGGCGGTTTCATGCGCACGAAACGCGGCGAAGCGCCGGAAAGAATCGCGTCGGGCCCGTAGTTCTCATAAAACGGTTCGAACACCACGGTTTGGTCGCCGGGATTAATAATGGCCATCATGGCGGACATCATGGCTTCGGTCGAGCCGCAGCAAATTGTGATTTCGCGTTCCGGATCGTAGCTCACCGATTGCGTCCGTTCGAATTTCTCCACGATCGCATCGCGTAGCGGCTTTGCGCCCCACGTGATCGCGTACTGATTGATGTCGTCGGAAATGGCCTGGCGTGCCGCTTCCTTCACTTCAGCGGGCGCGGCAAAATCGGGAAAGCCTTGCGAAAGATTCACGGCGTTGTGTTTCATCGCGAGACGCGTCATTTCGCGAATGACGGACTCGGTGAACTGTTCGGCCTTGGCCGAAATCATGCGGCGCGAAATCTGCGCCATTTTCGATTCGGGGCTGCTCATTGATCTCCGTTTGGCTAGTGATTCGAATTTTCCGACGTATTCGAAACAGCCGCGACCGTCGAACTAACGGCTCTGCGACGTGGCTCCCGATGAAGTCGACACTGTCGAAACAGGCGCTGTGGTTGGAGTATAAATCATCCGGTACAGCGCGGCGTTGCGCAACACGATTTGCACGTAGTCGCGTGTTTCCGAGAATGGAATGGACTCGACAAGTTCCGGAACTTCTTCATAAGCGCGTTCCGATTTCCAAAGCGCAATTCTATCTTCACCCGCGTTGTACGCCGCGAGAGCGTACTCCGGTGCACCGGTCAAATTAACCAATCCCTTGAAATAATAGGTGCCAAGCTCGATGTTGTATTCTGGATCGAACAATTTGTTTTTGGCGTACTTAAGGCGTTTTTGCCGGGCCATCAGCTTCGCGGTCTTGGGAAGCAGTTGCATCAATCCGACCGCATTGGCGTGCGAAACGATGTCCGCCTGAAACGTCGATTCCTGGCGAATCAGTCCCGCGACAATCATCGGATCCAGTTCGTTTTTGCCGGACTCGCGCCGCACGGATGTTTCATACGGCAAAGGATAGAGCGCCTTCCACGCGCTGAGCGGCAATTCGTTCAGCTTGCGCGAATCGAAACTGGGCACGCCGAGCCGTGCGTACGCCATGCCCGCAGCGAAGTGCCCCTGATCGAAAGCCGCCTGCGAGGCTTCGATCAAGAATCGCGGCGAGCCGGTAGCAAAAAACGCATTCTTCAGTTCCAGCTCCGCCGAAGCATCAAAGGCAATGGACCGCAACGCTTGAGCGCGTGTCCAACGATCCGCCGCAGAGGGTGGAACTGGCTCATCGAAAGGACGGAGTGGCGGAGGCGGGGGAATTCGATCCAGAAAGTCTGGCGGGTTTTCTTCGCCCGGACCAAGTTTGCTGAGACGTTCGGCGGACGCGAAACCAAAATATGTCTCCGGGAATCGTTCGAGCGCCTTGTCATAGAAACTGCGCGCGTGCGCGGGATTGCCGCTGCGTTCTGAAAAACGCCCCAGCCAATAAAGCGCGTCCACGGCATTGGCGGACACCGGATACTTCAGCAAAAATGTTTTCAGTTTTTCGTCGGCATCGGTCTGGCGGCTGACATATGCTACCCACGCGATGCGCCATTCGGCGTTGTAATCGTTCTTGCTGCCGGGATTCACCTGCAGCACGCGCTGGTAATACGCAGCGGCCTTGGTGCGGTCAAGCTGCACCCAATAATAATTCCCGGCCTGCATATAGCCTTCTTCGGCCCACTTGCTTTCCGGATACTTCTTGCCTAGGTCTTCGATCGTAGCCAGCATTGCGGATTCATTTTTGGCGGCGCGCTGGAATTGTGAAAGAACAAACAGCCGCTCGGCATCGACTTCCGGATCGGACGTCAGCAGCGAAGAAAGAAGCGCCAGCGGCAGTTTGAGCTGCACTTTCGATTGCGCCACGCGCAGCTGCGCGAGTTGCCGCACCGGATTTGCGGGATCCTGCAGCATGCCGACGAGCTTTTCGAATTCCGGCTTTGCCTCGCGCCATTTGTGCGCGTCCACCAACGCTTGTGCGCGCTGTTCCTGCATTTCCGCAGTGGCGTAAGGAAATTCGCTGCGCAAAGTTTTCTGCAGGGTCGGCAGAGCCGCGCCTGCCGCTTTTGCCTCATCGCTCAGTGGATACTTGTAATAAATCGCTTGATAGTCTCTCGCCGCGCGAACCGTTTGCCCCGCCGACTGGTAAGCATGCGCGCGGTCCAGCAACAATGCAGGCTTCGAAATCGTGCCGGAATACGAATTCAACGCCTCGACGGCGCCTGAGGCATGCCCAGTCTCGGTCGCAGTGATGACCAGCGCGTCGAGCACTTGCTCCTTGATTGCAGTGTTAGGATAGTCGCGGTGCAGCACATTGAGATCCGCCAATGCCTCCGCGTTGCGCTTCAACGCGCGCTTCGATTGCGCGCTCCAAAAGAGAATGTATTCGCTCAGCAGCGCGTCGCCCTTGGCTTTGCCAAACCACACCAGCGATTGCTGCGCCTTATTTTTCTGGTAGTCGTCATAACCCAGCGCGAGCGACGCGCGAGCGCCCCACACATCGCCCGCGTGCTTGCCGGCAAACGCAGAAAGTTTTTCGTACGCGCCCGGAGCGGCGTTGTGCAGATTCCGCGCCAGCTCCGACAACACCTTCTGAGAAGTAGCATCGTCAGCCGAATCGGTCGCCACATTTGGCGCAGTCGTATCCGGTTTGCATCCCGCGCGGCACGGAGCCGATTTTGGTTTCTTGGATTTTTTGTGTTTCGTTTGCGCCGAAGTGCCCGTCGCCATCGCAAGACAAAGCAGCGCGGCGACCGCTATCGCGCAAAATTTCCTCGCCGAATTTCGACACACGAAGAAAACTTTTTCTGGAGCTTTAATGCCGGTGAGCCGTGACGGCGTAGGGATATTCGCCAAGCGCGCTGGCGTCGCCTTCCGCAAGAATTTCCACCATCCACCGGTAAAAATAATCGACTGGATGGTCCATGATGGGTTTGAATCTACGGTCGTATTCGCGATGAGCTTTCTCAATGTCGTCTTTCAGTCTGATGCACAGATCTTTATTTTCGCGGCCCTGGCGTATCTGGTCCGGATGTAACATTTTAATATCCTGCATGGACACTTTGGCCACACGATTTGCACGCCGATGCAGCTCTTGTTCCTCAGTCGTTAACCTGTTGACGTCGAACTCCAGAGAGACGTCCGGCTCCTGAGTTTGTACCAATTCGGGAGCCTGCGGGCGCTCCTGAACCGGGGGCGCAGAAGCGGCCGGCTCAGCCGCAGGGTACCGATCAGAAGTGTGGGAGCTCGCCACTGGCCCAGATGGTTCAGCAGCTGGCCGCCCCAAATTACCAGTCGCCGCGGGCGCTTCCACAGCGACCGCGGAAACGATCCGCGACATCTCCGCTTCGAGCGGCGAACGAGCGCCAGGCTGCAGCGTAAGCGCAACAAAACGCGAAAGTACTTCTAGCGATGCCGAAAGCGCCGCTGCGCCAGTCTGCGCCCGCAGCAAGAATGGCAGAGCGTTGGTCGGCTTATTGCTGCTGCACGCTGACACCACGTCATTCACCGCATGGTGCAGCTCGTCCGAATTGCGCTGCAGCCGCTCCAGGCTATCCCGGAGGGCGCGTGCCACCGCCAGTTCCACGGCATTCGATTCGTTGGACATAGCGAATTCGGCTGGATTCGGCCGCAAGCCTCCCAAGATTTCATTCTGGTAGCCCTCAGCCCGCCCGTCAACCCGCCTCCCACACCCCTGTGCCCAGTTAAATAGTCAACTTTACGCGGTGCGGTTCGCCGTACGCGGTGTCTAGCCCCGACTAAGGGAGGCACAGTATTCCGTGAACCAGAGGACGAAGCAAGAGTCCGACTTTCAAAGCATCCGGTCATTTCCCCGCGATTCGCGAATACTAATACCCTCCCCGGAAGGGAAATGCCCAAATCTACAGGAAGCAAAGGCTCACTTGTCGATTTCCGCCTGCGTCAAACGACGTTAAGATGGCGAGGTTTCCCCACTAACTCCACGAAACCCGACATCGTGCGTGGACGGGGCGAACCGAGACTGGTAGCTGCGGCTACCGCAGTGAATTCAAATAAAATCAGTCGAAGAAAGGGATAACCATGGAAGGAAAACCAACACATGAGCAAGCGCAACTTCATCTTCAGGTCTACGACCAACGGCGAGAAGCCAAGCTGCGCCAAGCGCGCGACTGGTTCGCGAAAAACTACATCGTAAATTCCATTGACGAGGCCATGCGCATCGCGCCGATGGGAAGCGAAACAGGGACCTACGTGGGAATGGTAATCGGTTACTGGGAGCAAGCCTGCGCTTTGCTCAACTACGGCCTTCTGCACGAAGACCTGTTTTTTGAGACCAGTGGCGAATTCTTCGCC
>Ga0210406_10000843_pt1 | contig 39992 bp, 32 predicted proteins | sample IncBWC30MmetaG_FD_155454 | JGI IMG/M metagenome (GOLD analysis project Ga0210406, IMG submission 155454) | Forest soil microbial communities from Barre Woods Harvard Forest LTER site, Petersham, Massachusetts, United States - Inc-BW-C-30-M | ecosystem: Environmental > Terrestrial > Soil >... | reverse complement strand
GGGAACCCAAGAAGAAACGGTCGAATACGTCAAATTTGCGCTCGGGCCAAATGTGTGGATAAATGGTTGCAATAACGCGCCCGAATTTCGAAGCCCACTCTTTCGCAGATTGCCACTGCGAGTTAATCGTCTCGCGGGCGGGTTAGTTTATCCGCATCTTGATTAGACGAATGCAACCCCAGATCCCACCAGGTATGCCAGAAGTCCCGTCAAAAGCGGTCGTTAAGAGAGAGGGCTTTACTGTTTCGAAGGAGCTTGCGCCACGGCCAGGGCCGACACGACACGATTCAACCTTGAATCGAAACGATATTCTCTTTGCTCTATTCAAGCATAAGAGGAAGATCATCATCTGCACAGTCGCCGGGTTGATAGCGGCAGCTACGTATTACTTTCAGTATCCTCTCGTCTATCAGTCTTACGCCAAACTGCTGGTACGCTATCTGGTGGAGAGAAGCTCTGTTGATAGTCTCGACAATCCAGCCAACGCCGGCAGTGTGACGCACACCGGACAGGCGAACGTTCTCGGTTCTGAAGCTGAAATTCTTACCAGTTGGGATTTGGCTGTTGAGGTTGCGGAAGCCGTGGGTCCTAAGCGTTTGCTCCCAAATTCCAAGGAGACACCATCGAAGGAGGCCGCTGCCGGCGTCGTTTCTTCCGGAATACAGGTACAGACTTATCCGGGAAGCAATATTCTTTTTGTGTCCTACAAAAATCAGGATTCAGAACTGACTACACTGGTACTGAACGAACTAGTAAACCGCTACTTTAACAAGCACCTTGAAGTTCACCGCTCAGCCGGTGCGTTCGATTTTGTTACTCAGCAAACTGATCAGGTCCGCGCCCGACTGAATCAGACCGAAGACGCGTTGAAAGAGATCAAGGAGAAGGCAGGAATTGTTTCGCTAAGTGACAGTAATGCCGCCTTGAGCGCTGAGGCTGCCAGAACGGTAGATCAGTTGGATGCAGCGGAGGCGGACCTGGCGGAGCAACAAGCGCGCGTCCGGCAAATGGGCGGCGTGGTCGTGGAAACCTCTGTGGTCCGCAAGGCCTTGCCGGTGGATCGGTCAGTCGCCGCGCTCGATCCGACGCGGAAAAATGCCAGTGGTGAGACGTCCGGACCGGCGGTTTCTCCCAAGGAGGAGCCGCCTACTGAAGCCATTCAGCAGTATCAGGTGCTGGTTTCGCGACTGCCGCAACTGCGGCAAGCAAAACTAGATTTGCTCGCCAAGTACACACCACAGAACCAGATGGTAATAGCGAATCAGAAAGAGATAGATGAGGTTGAAAACCAGCGTCGCAATCTCGAAAAAAAGTATCCAGACCTACCTATTAGGGTTGGACCAATTGGATCGTACCAAGGTCAGCATCTCGATCCTGCTTCTGAAACCGCACGTCTGGCCGGCCTGCAGGCCAAGAAGGAGGCCTTAACCTCTCAGCTGCACGATATCCAGGAACGGATTCAGCAATTATCGCAACTCGGACCACAGATTGCAGATCTCGAACGGCAGAAACAGCTAGAGGAAGCCAATTATAAGTACTTCGAGGGAACTCTTGAGAAAGCCCGCGTCGACGAGGCGCTTGATCCCTCCAAGATTCCAAATATTAGCACAGTGCAGCGGCCTTCTCCGCCCATCGTTGCCACTGGCAAACGAAATAAAATCGTTGCGGCATTGGCAGGAGGAGGCTTGGCATTTGGAGTCGCGCTCGCCCTTCTCAAGGAACTGATATTGAACCGTACGATAAAGCGACCGGTTGAAATCGAGCGATCCGTTGGAGTAAATACGTTGATGTCGATCCCCTGGTGCCCCGAGCGCCACCGAGTCGTTGGCTCCAACGGAAAGGCTAATTCAGTAACGCAACGGCGGGCGTCGCGGCAGAATCTCGCGCCGTGGGATACGGGCCACTTTATCCGCCCTTATTGTGAGGCAGTCCGGGACAGACTTACTTTGTACTTCGAGCTTAATCAGTTGACGCACAAACCAAAACTCGTTGGGGTCGCCGGCTTTTCGAAGGCGGCGGGAACGTCCACTCTTGCTGCTGGCCTGGCTGCGGCCTTGTCTGAAACAGGCGATGGGAAAGTGCTTCTGGTGGACGCCAACTTGGGGCCCGAGCATGTCCACGCATTTTTTCGAGGCATGCCAGCCTACCCCCTTAAGGCCGCGCTCCAGCCGGCGGGCAGAATTGATTCGGTCGCTGATAATCTCTACCTTGCCGCCGTTGCGTCTCCGAATGCGGGCCCGGCGCAACTCGGCTTGAAGAAATTCTTTGAACTGATGCCGAACCTGAAGGCGAGTGACTTTGATTATATCATCTTCGATATGCCGCCCCTCGGTCAGACCAGCCCAACGGTTGGAATGGCGGGCTTTATGGACAAGTTCCTTCTTGTTGTGGACGCCGAGCAGAATAACCGTGAGACCGTTCGACGGGGTTATTCGGCTCTTGTGAACATTCGGAATAATGTATCCGTGGTCTTGAATAAAGCCCGTCGTTACGTCCCGAAATGGGTCGATGGCGAGACGTAACAATCTTTCGACTTTCCTCGGTTGATATCGGGGCCGGGGATGCTCTCGACCACATTGCTTTAGATCTCTGCCTAACTGGCACCGCCACCTAGCGCAGCTTTTACTTGGCTTTAAGAGCTTTTGGGTCCCGGCCGAAGTTCGTCCGGGACTCGCTCGCTATTAGGGTATATCTCAATGTTACGCAATAGCATCTATTACAGCATTAAGCCGTTTGTCCCACAATCTTTTCGGAGAGCGGTCCGGCGAAGACGCGCCTTGCGATTGCGAGCTAGCGCCAATGATATCTGGCCAATTATGCCCGGTTCGGAACGCCCGCCTGAAGATTGGCCTGGTTGGCCTGAGAACAAGAAATTCGCCCTTGTTCTGACCCACGATGTCGAGGGTGCAGCCGGTTTGCGTAAATGCCGTGAACTGATGCGACTTGAGATGGAAATGGGATTTCGTTCGTCGTTTAATTTTGTTCCCGAAGGCGACTACAAAGTGCCGGCGAAGCTCAGGGAAGAGCTGGCCCAAAACGGCTTTGAAGTTGGAATTCACGACCTCAAACATGATGGCCGACTTTATCAGTCCCGCCGGGAATTCAGCCGGCGGGCTAAGCGGATTAACCGTTACCTGGCAGAATGGGGTGCGGTAGGGTTCCGATCGGCATTCATGTTACATGAGCTCGATTGGCTGCACGAGCTGAATATCCGGTATGATGCATCGACCTTCGATGCCGACCCTTTCGAGCCTCAGCCAGAGGGGCAGCACACTATTTTCCCGCTTTGGATACCTTTCTCTCCGGCGGCCAATCAAAACTCGGACTGTTCTTGGTGCGATTCTTCGCGTGGTGGATACGTGGAGCTTCCTTACACGCTGCCACAGGATTCTACCCTCTACGTTCTTTTGCAGGAAACGACACCCGCTATTTGGCTGCGCAAACTCGATTGGGTCGCGCGCCACGGTGGTATGGCGTTGGTCCTCACTCATCCCGACTATATGACCTTGAGTGGATCGGACGGAAAAGACGGAGGTTATCCTATCGAACTTTACCGGCAGTTTCTGCAGCACATCCGCGACAGATATTCCGGCGAATACTGGTTTGCTCTGCCCAAGGAAATGGCCGCCTACGCCGAACGTACCCTGTCGCCGCGCGCGAAACCTCGACCGCGTGTCCAACCCGAGACGGTCTTGACCAATGGAGAGACCGCAAGTTCGAACTCCATTAAGCAGGAATACACTACCGCCGACAACACATGGCGCTTACGAGGAAAACGCGCGGCTGTTCTTCTCTTTTCCTACTACCCTGCCGATCCTCGACCTCGCCGCGCCGCCGAAGCCCTCGCGATGGAAGGCGTCACGGTCGATCTGATCTGCCTCCAGAGTAAGCAGGAGGAGCCGCGGCGCGAAATCGTAAATGGGGTCAGCGTTTTCCGCATTCCGCTGAAACGAGAACGCGGCGGTATGGCCAGGTATATCGGTCAATATTCTGCGTTTATTATCGAATCATTCTTCTACCTGACGTTCCGCTCCATGATCCACAAGTACGATCTCGTCCATGTCCACAATATGCCTGACGTCTTGGTCTTTAGTGCAGTGGTCCCCAAAGCACTGGGAGCGAAAGTTATCTTGGATCTTCACGACCCGGTGCCGGAACTAATGCAGACTATTTTCGGACTGCCAGAAAAGAGCGTGAGCGTTCGTCTTCTGAAGCGACTCGAGAAATGGAGTATTCGATTCGCCGATTTGGTGCTAACGGTAAATCGGGCCTGCAAGGAAATCTACACAGCGCGCAGTTGCTCGCCCGGGAAAATCACGGTTGTCCTCAACTCGCCGGAGGACGATATATTTCAATTTCGAGCCCCGGTTTTGCCAGGTCCTAACGGCGAGAAACCGGCGGTCAAGCCGTTTGTAATTCTGTATCACGGTTCTCTGGTCCGCCGGAATGGATTTGATTTGGCGGTCGATGCGCTCGAAAAGGCGAGGGAATCGATTCCGGCGGTGAGACTTTTGGTTTGCGGCGAGCGAAGCGCCTTCTTCGAAGAAGTGATGGAATCAGTCTCAAAGCGAGGATTACAAGGAAACGTTGAGTATCTCGGAGTGAAAAATCGCCGAGAGGTCGTAGATGCAATTAATGGATGCGATCTGGGTGTGATCCCGAATCATCGCAATATGTTTACCGAGATAAATACGCCTACTCGCATTTTCGAGTATCTCGCCCTAGGCAGGCCGGTAATTGCGCCTCGAACCCGAGGAATTCAGGATTACTTCACGGAAGACGAGCTCATTTTCTTTGATGTTGGAGATGCGAATGACCTTGCCCGAAAAATTGAATTTGTCTTTTCGAACCCCGATCGGGCTCGACAAATTGTAGAACAAGGACAGCGCGTTTACCTTGCCCACCGTTGGAGCCGGGAAAAATCTAAACTCTTGAATTCGGTCTCGGCGCTTATTTGAGCGCCGCCTGCTATTCGATCTGAACCTCGCATTATGGACAATAACCGAACCGTCACTATTCAGGACATAAAGCAGAGCCTGGATCGGGTTCAAGAATGGGTCGAGACCCGTGATTATCAGGGTTATGAACCCTTTGACGGCCTGTCTTCATGGGCTCGTCCGCTGGCTTTTGGAAATCTGCTGTTCGAACGGCTGCTCATGCAGTTAATCAGGCAATCGCCAATTAACCTGCGCCCAGTTATGGGCGTAAGCCCCAAACCCTCGACCAAGGGCCGCGGTTATATGGCGCGCGGCTACCTGATACTTTTTCAAACGACCAACCGGCAGGAATATCTGGACAAGGCGGACCAATGCCTCGTTTGGCTTGATAAACACAAGGTATCTCGATTCCAGCATCATTGCTGGAGTAATCATTTCGATTTTGTCTCGCGGGGCGGAAGTTACACCAGCGAGGATCCGATCATCGTCTGGACAAGTTTAATTGGTCAGGCCTACGTCGAAGCGTTCGAAATTACCCGGCGGGATTGGTTCTTAAAGACTGCCGAGAGCGTGTGCGATTGGATCATGGACTTGCCGCGCGAACAAACCAATCAAGGCGCCTGCATCAGCTATCTGCCTCAAGTTCAGAGTTCGATCCACAACTCGAACATGCTTGGCGCAGCAATGTTGGCTCGGACAGCAGCACACACCGGCAACGAGCGATACCGGGCGGTCGCGCGATCCGCGATGGAATACAGTTGCTCGAGGCAGCGCACCGACGGCTCATGGTGGTATGCCGAAGATCCGAAATTCCAGTGGATCGACAATTTTCACACGGGCTATAATTTAGAAAGCCTTAAATCATATATTGACGCGACTGGAGAAACCGAATTTCGACCGAACCTGCGGAAAGGTCTGGCCTTCTTCAAACAGCATTTCTTTGAAAAGAGCGGGCGTCCAAGGTACTATCATAACCGGACCTATCCGGTAGATATCCAATGCGCCGCTCAAGCAATCGATACGTTCGCCGGCCTTTCTAAAGATGATCCGGAATGCTTGGACCTGGCTGTAAAGATAGCGGCTTGGACCATTCAAAACATGCAGGGCAGGCAGGGTTACTTTTATTATCGGCAATACCCGGCAGTGAAAGCAAAGACACCGATGCTGCATTGGGGACAGGCCACGATGTTCAAAGCGTTAGCACTCCTTTTCGAAAAGCTGTCATCACGCTCTACTCGTCTTTCGGCGACTGAGCTTTCCGAACCACTGCCAGTCAGAATTCAAGGAGTCGAGCGTGTGACATGCGCCATGGATTACTCGCTCGGCCTCTTTTCGGGATGATAGGCGTTCTAGCGAACGAGGCCGAACACTCAGTCATCTTCGAGTTCTTCGAGCTATTCAAGACTCCTTGGGAATTTTATCAGACCAATTCGCACTACGATGTTCTGATTTGTTCGAATAGGTCGTTTCGGAAGGGTTCCGCTGAACTCGTTTTGGTTTATGGGGCCGATCAACCAGGTTTTGATCAGGAGAATGGGATTGAACTACATTCACGATTTTCCGACACAGTCCTACTCTACAAAGGAGATCGAATTCCGATTTATCGAGACTGTGTCACGTTCAAGAGGAAAGGGCCGGGCGCCTTTGTTCATGAACCGACGGGTCAACCGGCCCTGCTGGAATTTGCTGCTCCCGAGCAGACTTCGGTGCGTATTGGCTTCGATTTGTTCCAGGAGATCCGTCATTTACTGACACATGGCCAGTCCGTAGCTTACGCTCGAATTCCGACGCTAGAGATGCAGATCGCGGCTCTCCGCGATCTAATTGTTAGTTATTCGATCCCTCTCGTTGAAATCCCGCCAGTCCCGCCTGGTTACAACTTCATCGTTTGCCTGACCCACGATGTCGATCACGCTGGAATCAGAAATCACAGGTTCGACCATACGATGTTTGGATTTCTCTATCGGGCTACCATCGGTTCGTTAATCAATTTCTGTCTGGGCCGGAGATCGGTCGGGTATCTAGCTGCCAACTGGATGGCGGCTTTTTCTCTACCTTTTGTCTACTTGGGCATTATCAAGGATTTTTGGAATCGATTCGATCGCTACATCGATCTTGAGGCGGGCCTTAATTCCACGTTCTATGTTATACCAAAGAAGGGAGATCCTGGGCAAAACGCCGGCGGCGTCGCGCCAATGAGACGGGCCGCACGCTATGACGCTACCGAAATTAAGGGTCAGATCCAACAGCTGCTCTCTGCAGGGCGGGAAATAGCGCTCCACGGGATTGATGCCTGGCGCGACGTCGCTAAAGGCCAAGCCGAGCTCGAGACCATTCGGCAGCTGACCGGTATATCAGAAACAGGAGTGCGGATGCACTGGCTTTTCTTCGATGAAAACTCGCCCGGTAAACTGGAGGAAGCGGGATTTTCTTACGATTCAACGGTTGGTTATAACGAAACGGTCGGTTACCGGGCGGGCACAACCCAAGTCTTCAAACCGCTTGGCGCGGCTCGACTATTGGAGTTGCCAATGCATGTCATGGATACGGCGCTGTTCTATTCTGGATACATGAACTTATCTCCGAAACAAGGCGCAGCTGTGGCCGGCGATTTGATAAACAAGGCCAGTCGGTTCGGCGGCGTCTTAACGATCAACTGGCATGACCGCAGTATCGCTCCGGAAAGGTTATGGGGCGGCGTCTATCGGAAATTATTGCACGAGTTAAAGAAGAGAGAGCCGTGGTTCCCAACAGCCGCGCAAGCGGTATCGTGGTTTAGAAAGCGCCGTTCCGCCAAAATCGAGAGTGTGACTCGCGATGGCAACACAATTCGCGTGAAGGTCTCGATTAGTGATAAAGAGGCCGCGTTGCCTGAATTGAGAATCAGGGTCAACAAACCTTTGCCCAATCAGTCGCATTCTTCCGGACGCGAGTATCCCCGCTCGGATTTCGCTGAGGCAACCCTGAATCATTCCGAAGAACTTGTGATTGCGATCTAGCGCGAGGGTTAGTTTGATTATGGACAAGGCTTTGGTATTGGCACAATTCGGCTGCGGTTACTGGGGCCCGAATCTGCTCCGGAATTTTTCTGCGTTGCCAAATTGCTCGATGAAATACGTCGTCGATAAAAGCCCAGAACGACGGGCCTTTGTTGAGAAAAACTTCCCGCGAACGCGAGCGGTTGAGTCAAGCAAAGAGGTTTTGGATGATCCTGAAATCGATGGAGTAATCATTGCGACTCCAGCTGAAACTCACTTTAGCTTGGCCAAACACGTGCTGCATGCCGGCAAACACGTTTTTGTCGAGAAGCCGTTGGCCACCAAGGCGGCCGAAGTGGATGAACTGGGCAAATGCGCCGCCGAACGAAGCCTCATTATCATGGCCGGACACACTTTCATCTACAACGCTGCCGTCCGTTATGTAAAAGAGTTGATCGATGAAGGTAAATTAGGAGAAGTTCGTTACATCTACAGCCAGCGTCTCAACTTGGGTCGTATCCGCGCCGATATCGATGCGCTGTGGAACTTCGCCCCGCATGATATCAGCATTATCCAATACTGGCTTGGAAATCCCGAGCCGGTTTCCGTTTCCAGGCAAGGCATGGCTTATATGCAGGAGGGAATCGACGACGTTGTTTTTCTTAACCTTGCCTATCCCAAAAAGATCATTGCCAACATTCACGTCAGCTGGCTCGATCCGCAGAAGGTCCGCAAAATGATAATCGTCGGATCGCTCAAAATGGTAGTCTATGACGATATGGCGGAAAACAAGATCGCTATCTATGACAAGGGCATCGATCGTAAAGCAGTCCTCGGTGAAAATATGGATTTTGATCATCCACAGCGTCTGCAATTCAATTACCGCAGTGGCGACATTCTCTACCCGGAAATCAAATTTACTGAACCGCTTCGTGTAGAAGCTGAACATTTCCGCGACTGCATTCTCAATTCGAAGGCCCCTGTCACGGGGTTGAGCCACGCGCGTACAGTTGTCTCGATTCTGGAGCGCGCTCGGCCCTTTAGCTTAAACGGGCAGTAACTCCGGAACAGTTTAAAGATTGTGGCATCCCCGGAATTTCGGAAGATCGGGATCATCGACGTCAAGTTCGGCAAAAACGTCACGCTGGTAGAACCGGTCAATCTCTATGGATGTATCATTGGCGATGAAACTTTTATCGGGCCCTTCGTTGAGATACAAAAGAGCGCAAATATCGGTCGGCGCTGCCGCGTTCAGTCCCACGCATTTATCTGCGAGCTAGTGACGATCGGTGACGATTGCTTCGTCTCGCATGGCGCGATGTTTATCAACGATACATTCAATACGGGAGGCCCTGCTGGCAAACCTGAGCTTTGGCGCTCTACGATAATCGGCAATCGTGTAAGTATCGGAACCAACGCAACTATCCTTCCAGTAAAAATCTGTGACGACGTAGTTATTGGCGCCGGCGCCGTTGTAACCAAGGATATCACTGAATCCGGTGTCTACGCCGGCAACCCAGCGCGTCTTCTACACCGCCTTTGACGTCTGATCTCTGACTTCTGCCTTCCGACTGCTGACTTCCAGTCCATGACTATCCCGTTCGTCGATTTGCATGCTCAATATTTGAGCATTAAGCCGGAAATCGATGCCGCGATTAGCGATGTGATCGCTCAGTCGGCATTCATCCGAGGAGCGCATGTCGATACGTTTGAAGAGAACTGGGCAACGACGCTCGGTGTAAAACACTGCGTTTCCTGCGCTAACGGGACGGATGCGCTTTACATTGCCATGCGGGCTCTGCGCATAAAACCGGGCGACGAAGTTATCACCAGCGCTCATTCCTGGATCGCGTCCTCGGAAACGATCACGCAGGCTAGCGGCCGAGTTGTCTTCTGCGATACCGATTATGATACCTGCACGATCGATCCCGCGTTAATTGAAGCCAAGATTACTTCGGCAACCGTCGGTATTATCCCGGTTCATCTCTGCGGGCAGCCAGCCGATATGAGGACCATTATGGCGATCGCCCGAAAGCATAATCTTTGGGTGATTGAAGATTGCGCCCAAGCGCACCTCGCCCGGTGCAACGGGCAATTGGTCGGCACCTTTGGCGACATTGCCACGTTTTCTTTTTATCCTGGAAAAAACCTGGGGGCTTACGGTGATGCCGGATGTATCGTGACTAACGATGACGATCTTGCCGAGTGGATGGCGACCTTCGCCCGCCATGGCGGGAAAGGCGAGCACGTGATGGAGGGGATCAATAGCCGGATGGATGGGATACAAGCTGCAATTCTAAACGCGAAGTTACCCCATTTGCCCACTTGGACGAAAACTCGTCGTCGTGTTGCCGCACGCTACGACGAACTTCTTGATGGCATCGGTGATATTGTTACCCCAAAAGTAGCGCCCGATCGCGATCATGTTTATCACCTGTATGTAAGTCGTACCGAGAGGAGAGATGCACTGAGGAAGCACCTTAGCGATGCTGGAATTTCAACAGTTATTAACTATCCCAAGGCGCTCCCATTTTATCCGGCCTACGCCTACCTCGGCCACGTCGCGGAAGACTTTCCGGTGGCTTATGCTAATCAATCCCGGATCCTCTCACTACCGATCTATCCAGAAATAACGGACGAAATGATCAGGTGGGTCGTAGATCAGATTGAGGCATTTTTCGGAGGAGACCGAACTAGTGACCCACTGGCAGTTTCGCGTGTCGTTCAGTCTCTTCCCGGATAAGAATGACGGAGTCGTCAAATAATTCGTCGTTTCACAAGCTTAAATAGCAACCAGTGAACAGGGATTCCCTAACGTACAATCTTATCACTCCTGCGCGAAACGAGCAGGCTTTCATCGAACTTACGTTACAATCGGTCATTGAGCAGACTGTCCGCCCGCGGAAATGGCTTATTGTTAGTGATGGCTCGAGGGACCGGACCGATGAAATCGTTAGCCGTTATGCCGCGGAGCACGATTGGATCGAGTTACTCAGGATGCCGGAGCGCGCCGAACGAGATTTTGCCGGTAAAGCGGATTGCTTAAACACCGGCTACGCGAAGTTAGAACGTCTGGAGTTCGATATTATTGGCAGCTTGGATGCAGATATCTCCTTTGCGAAGGATTATTTTGAATTTCTCCTCGAGAAGTTTGCCGAAGATCCTCAGTTAGGGATCGCAGGTACCCCTTTCAGTGAAGGAGGCGCGACCTACGATTACCGGTTTAGCAGCACAGATCATGTTTCGGGAGCGTGCCAATTGTTTCGCCGCGAATGCTTCGAGACTATCGGGGGATATCTTCCAGTCAAAGACGGTGGAATTGATGTGATTGCCGTTCTAATGGCTCGAATAAAAGGATGGCGCACCCGCACGTTCACGGAGAAAACCTGCGAGCACCACAGGCTAATGGGCTCTGCCAAACACAAAGACAGAGTGGTCGCCTGCTTTAAACTCGGTGAAAAGGATTACAAACTTGGTTTTCATCCGCTGTGGGAGATTTTTCGGTCGATCTATCAGATGACCAAGCGTCCGTACCTTACCGGAGGTTGCGCCGTTTTCCTGGGATACTTCTCTGCTACGCTACGAGGCGTACGACGGCCTATTACCGCGGAGATCATGAGATTTCAGAGGCGGGATCAAATTCGGCGGTTATTGCGATTTTTCACTGGAGGCACTCGCAGAGATTCGAAGCGCACCCCGACCACAATGGAAATCGGAAACTCTCGAACGGCGCAGTTATGAAGCGAGAGTTGATCATTGGACCTGATATTCCGGTTCTGGTGACTGGAGCTACCGGATTTATTGGAAGTAAGGTCGTTGAAGCCCTTCTCGACCGCCGATTTCGAGAAGTTCGCGTTTTAGTGAGACCTTCGAGCGACCTTCGCCGGTTGGAGGGGGTTCTTCAAAATCACGAGTTAGCGAGTAATCTTCGGGTCCTAAAGGGAAATTTGCTTTCGCAGGAGGATTGTTTGTCCGCTACAAAGGATATTGCCGTCATTTACCACCTCGCTGCCGGCACGGGACAAAAATCGTTCCCGGATGCGTTCATGGGATCAGTCGTAACGACTCGCAACCTGCTCGAGGCATGCCTGTTGAATATGAAGCTGAAACGCTTCGTGAACGTAAGCTCGTTAGCGGTCTATTCGAATCGAAATGGACCAAATGAGGGAGTCTTGGATGAATCGTGTCCGTTGGAAGAAAACCCGCATCTCCGTGGCGAGGCATATTGTTACGCCAAGTCACGACAAGATGAGCTTGTTCTGCAATATGGGAGGGAAAATGAAATCCCGTACGTTTTGGTTCGACCAGGCGTTGTTTACGGACCAGGCAAAACCTCAATCAATGGTCGCGTTGGCATCGGGACCTTTGGAGTATTTCTTCATCTGGGCGGACGCAACGCTGTCCCACTGACGTTCGTCGATAATTGCGCAGAGGCAATTGTGCTTTCGGGATTGGTAAGTGGAATTGACGGTGAAATCTTTAACGTTATTGACGATCACTTACCCACCAGCGCAGAGTTCCTACGGTTATACAAAACTCATGTCAGGCACTTCCAATCGATCTCAATTCCCCGACCACTAAGTTATCTTCTTTGTGCGTTGTGGGAAAAGTATGCCGTTTGGTCGAAAGGCCAGCTTCCACCTGCATTCAATCGGCGCGCCTGGCATGCCTACTGGAAGGGAAGTAATTACACCAACCGTAAACTGAAAACGCTTCTAGGCTGGCAGCAAAAAGTGGCTACCTCCGATGGGTTAAATCAATTCTTCGAAAGCTGCCGCGAGCAAACTTGCCATGCTTAAAGTTGCGATCATCGGCTGCGGCAAAATCGCGGATGCGCATGCCGAGCAGTTACAGCATGTTCAGGGCTGCCAAATGGTGGGAGTGTGCGATCAGGAGAAGCTAATGGCCAAACAGCTCTATGAGCGCTTTCCCATTAAAGCCTTTTTTAGTAACGCCGAGGAGTTACTGGAAAAAGCGCAACCGGATGTCGTTCACATCACAACGCCTCCGCAAAGCCACTTCCAATTGGGCCAGCTTTGTCTCGAACACGGCTGTCACATCTACGTTGAAAAGCCATTTACAGTTAACGCCACGGAAGCACGGGAACTTGTCCGACTCGCTGAGGAGAGAAAGCTAAAGCTGACTGTTGGCAATGATCCTCTCTTTACGCCAGCGGCCCAATATTTTCGGCGGCTTGTCCAGGATGGCTATCTCGGTGGCGATCCTGTCCACCTGGAAAGTTACTATTGCTATGAGCTGGAAGATGCGTATGCGCGAGCGCTGTTGGGCGATCGGCGTCACTGGGTGCGAACTTTACCTGGGAAGCTCTTGCATAATATTATCAGCCACGGCGTAGTGAGAATCGCAGAATTCGTTCGGTCCGATCGGCCAAAGCTTCTCGCCTACGGATCGACCAGCCCAACTCTTCGAAAGCTAGGCGAACGTGAGATCATTGATGAGCTACGTGTGATCCTAACCGACGACGATCGCTTAACCGCGTATTTTACGTTCTCATCGCAAATGCGTCCGTCGCTACATCAGTTTAGAATCTATGGTCCTCAAAACGCGCTTATGCTCGATGACGACCAGCAATGCGTTATCAAGTTGCGAGGTCGGAGATACAAAAGCTATGCTGAGAAATTTATTCCGCCGGTTGGTTATGCGAGGCAATATCTCTCCAATCTTGCTCGCAGCCTCGCGCTTTTCGTGAGACGCGATTTTCACATGAAAGCCGGGTTGAGAAATCTGATCAACGAATTTTATGACTCGATCGCCAACGATCGGGCAGTGCCGATCTCGTATCGAGATATCGTTCTCACCTGCCAGATAATGGATGATATATTCCAGCAGTTGCCGTCAGCCGCCCCTCAGGCTGACTTTGAGTCCGTAGGTTGCGCTAATCATCAGGTCGGACGCGAAACTGCCAGTAAAGAAGAATTAGCTATCCAGAGCTAAAATGCCTCCTCCCGTAGCAGCCTGCATATTTGTAGCCTTCATTGTCTGGGCTCTTCGCAACTATTCGAAGAGAGAAGGAGCCCCCTTGTCTCCGACCCTATGGGTGCCTTTGATTTGGATCATGATTAACTCGTCCCGGCCCTTGGCCTATTGGTTTACAAATGGAACCACAGCATTCGAAGCGCGCGATCCCTCCGAAGGCAGTTTCATCGATCGAAATGCGTATCTGGTCATGATGGCGATTGGGGTTGTTATTCTTTGCCGAAGAAAACAAATTGATTGGGGAAATGTCTTTTCCGGAAGCCAGTGGCTATGGATCTTGTACGGCTATCTCCTGCTCAGCACGCTCTGGGCACCCGACATCTTTATTTCGTTCAAGAGATGGATCAAAGATGTCGGGGATATCATCATGGTTCTAGTCATTCTGACTGAGGAAGATCCAGTTGAGGCAATCCGCGGGATTTTTCTTCGCTGCGCTTATGTGCTTATCCCACTATCTATTCTTTTCTTAAAGTACTATCCCACCATTGGGAGGTACGAGCATCGCTGGACCTATACTCAGGGTATTTCCGGAATCACCCTGAGCAAAAACGAGCTTGGCCTGTTGGCGATGTTGAGCGGGTTGTTTTTGCTCTGGCACATGGTAGATGTCTACAAAGTCGTGGACGTCTGTAAGCGCTTTGGCAGAAAGCTCGCATTACGTCCTCTGGTGCCCGACTTGTTGGTTTTCATGATGTGCTTGTGGATTCTCTGGAATGCGCAAAGCGCGACCGCCAGTTCTTGTTTCATCATTGGGACGGCAATCTTCTTCGCGGCGCGATTCCGATTGGTAGAAAAGAATTTCGGTAAGGTTGGCTGGTGTTTGTTTGGTGCTGGACTAGTAATGTTAATCTTCACGATGAACTCCAGCTTTCGCGAAATGGTAACTGGGATGCTGGGTCGTAACGAAACGTTAACAGAGAGAACCCAAATCTGGGAGAAAGCACTCCAACTTGGTACGAATCCGTTGGTCGGAGCCGGATTTTCGAGCGTTTGGCTAACCCAAAAGGGGTCCGATTTGGCTTGGGAGTGGGGCGGTCTCGCCCATTCACATAATGGATACCTGGAAACCTACCTGAACACTGGATGGATCGGCGTTTTTCTCCTGTTCGCCGCCCTTTTCGCGGCCGGCAGGAGCGCGACGCGGCAGCTGGCTTCGGGAACCGTCACCGGACACTTGTTTGTGGCGCTATTTCTAGCCGGTCTCTTCTACAATTATTCGGAAGTAACTTTTTTCCGATCGAACACTCTGGGGTTGCTCTTTTGGCTGATGATTCCGTACGGCCTGGGTTCTCGAGGGACAGCTTATGCCGACCAACGTTTTCAGAGCGAGGATGTGGAACTGTCTCAGGAGGCGGAATCAATCGAGGTCTTTTGGCCGCAGAATTAGCGACTGTACGGCACAGTGCCTGCTAATAATTATATTTATACTCAATACAGTGATTTCGAACACTCGACCAGCAATCATGCGTAACGGCTACATCTTTTTTTCCTCCTTAATCTTTATCCTTGGCTTTCCTCGACTGACGTTTGGGGCGACCATTATGGCCGCTTCGCCTTCAGCGATCGACGTTCAAACTGCGATCAATAACGCTTCGAATGGCGATACCGTAACGGTTCCGGCTGGCTCAGCGACATGGACGACTCAAGTCAATATCACGAGCAAGTCGATCACTCTGCAAGGTGCTGGAATCGACCAGACCACGATCACGCGAAATACGGCCTCTGACGCAACAATCGCTCTAAACGTTTCCCTTCGTTCGACTGATTTTGTAACCATCTCTGGATTTACGTTCCTGACGGTGAACAATCCGGCGAACGGCATCCTTGATGTAGGAGCAACAAGCATTGCTGATGGTTATCCACCGAACACATTTCGCATTACGAACTGCAAGTTCAATCACTCCCCTACCAACGGTGGAAGTGCACAGGGTGCTAGAAGTATTATGACTGGCGGAGTCTACGGCTTAATCGATCATTGCACGTTTCTCTCGAGTAATAGCCAGGGTGGCCAGATGATAACCGTCAACCGAGATAACTCTATGTCTGGTGTGAACACTTACCACACGCCACAGTCTTACGGCGATACTAACAACGTTTGTATCGAGGATTGCACTTTTAACGCTTTCGCTCGAAACGACGGCGCATTCGACGCTTACCCAGGGCAGAAAGTCGTATTTAGACATAACACTGTCTCGAATACCTTCATCGGATGGCACGGTTATGATTCATGCAACAGGTCGGCAAGGCTATTCGAGGTTTACCAAAACACATTTACGTTCAACAACGGGCAAGTTGGAAACAACATTGTTTGGCGCGGTGGTACTGGGGTTGTTTGGGGGAACACATTTGATGCAAATTGGGGAGACGCAAACGGAAACGGATTCATCAGTTTTCTAATCTACGCCGCAGATCACGTCTATGTTAGACCGCAAGCTTATGCGCCTTCCGCTTTATGGGGTTCAATCCTACCTGGTGTCAGCCCAATTGCCGCACTCGGAAGCGCAGCTACCGGCTTGGCGGGCGTTGACGGAAATTTTGTTAGGTCCGGCGCAGTTGACCAGGGTTATCCGCTTTTGGATCAACCGGGCCGGGGCTCATTTCCTGCCGGCAATCCAGGCAACTGGCCCCTCAAGACAACGGGATACGCCGCCGGCGAATACGAGGCTCTCGACCCCGTTTATCAATGGAATAACGTCGTCGGCGCAAACCGCGCGCCCCTTGCTGGAGTGCAATCGGCTGCAACGGGTAACTATGTGAAAGCCAATCGTGATTACTACGATAACGTGGCGAAACCAGGCTACACTCCTCTACAGTATCCCCACCCCCTAGTTCAGAACGCGCCTCCGCCTCCGACAAATCTCAGAGTTCTGCCTTAGTAGAGAGTAAGGGCCCCCCAGATTCGGACACGACTTAGATTGGTTCGTAGGGCGCTCTAAGAGTCGTGGTTAGTGCGGCAGTGCTGATCGTCCAACTGCTGATTATTGCTTTAAATGACGAGCGATCTTAACGTTCGACTGAAGCCAGATTGTACGGAAGGTGGGCTCGCCGCGTCTGTTGACCAACTTGAGCAGGTTCCTTTGGTGAGTCGAAGTCTACAACTAGTTATCGTTTTACTCGCAGCAATCGCCATTGCTGCGACCGGAAGCCATATTCTGGTCGACTGGCTAAAGATTCGGACGGCGGCAGTCACGCGTTTCGATTACGGCGCCGCAAAGGGAAGGTCTATGACTTACCTGGCCGGTTCTTCCCTCGCTGGTCAGGCGCTCGATTGGACGCGACTTCCGCAAGAGCTAGATCGAGAAATCATCGGATGGGGAATAGCCGGCGGCTCACCTTTCGAGTGGGAAATATTTCAACCGAGAGCAGGCAATGTCGGAACAAGCTTCATCGCCGTGTCGTCTTATGATTTAGATGAGGCTATTTTCTGCGACTTCAGCGCCGAAGTCGTTCCCATCGGTCATACTATTAACGCTTTGAGAGGGATCCATGCTAGCTGGTCCTATTCACGACGAGCTTTGAGTCAGTATCCGACAAGCTGGCTCCGACTGTTGTTTCCGAGTTTAGGTCGGTCGAGAGGGATCATGGGGCAACTGCATACGAAAGTGGCCCAGCTTCTTCCTGCGGACGGAGCTATCGGACTCGAAGCCGGTCCAGTGCTCTCGCTTGGGCAGGAAGCTGTGGGCGACCCCTCCAGAGGGGGCAGGATTAGCAATTGGTCCGACGCCGAAAGGCTGCGCAAGCTCACTGCCATGAGCAGTGGATTTCAAGGTAGTCATTCGTTCGAGGGTCTGAAGCACCACGCGCTTCAGCGAATGTTAGAATACGGAAAAAAGAGAGGAGATGTGACTGCGATTGTCCTGCCGGTCTCACCCACTTATTCCAACGCGTTCATTACCGCGAAATTAAACGAACAGTTCGAATCATCCCTAATGGAGGTGCAACACAACGTGCCCGGTGTCCGTTGGATTCGACTGGACCAACTCGACGCCTTGAATTCAGACGATAACTATTACGACCTGGTTCATATGAATTCGGAGGGTCAGCAGTTAACAACCGGTCTCTTCCTGAGTTTGCTCAACGGCTCCGGCAATCGGGAATAATATCACCTGATAGCGAATGAGCTTTACTGCTCCGCCATGAAGGAAAAACTACACGATGAAAGTGAACTCCTTTGGTGCCGCTGGTACAAAAACGCCGAGCAACACCCCAACCAAGATGCTGTCATTCATTGGGTCGGTGGAGAATTGCCATACAGATGGACATTTTCTGGACTGATGGATGCCGCGGAAGACATTGCCGCGACACTGATTGCTCATGAAATCAACAAAGGTGATGTCTGCGCGATTATAATGCGGCATAACAGGATTACTTATCCGCTTTATCTGGCCATGGTTTGTGTCGGGGCAATCCCGGCGATATTGGCATATCCTAATCCGCGTCTCCATCATGATAAGTTCCGGCAAGGTATTGAAGGTATGTCCTTACGGTCCGGCCTGGATTGGGTTTTTACTGAACGCGACTTGGAGGGAGTCATCTGCCCATTAGTTGAAAAGCGAAACAGCACAATCAAGGGCTTGCATTTTCCGCTCGAATGGGACCATGGAAAAAACCTCAGAGGCGAAACCCTGGACAAGGTTAAACGAATTCACAAAACGATAAGTAATTCAGATCCATTATTGCTTCAGCATTCTTCCGGGACGACAGGACTGCAGAAGCCGGTCTTACTCTCACATCGCGCGGTTTTAGAGCACGTCCAAAAGTACGCCATAGCCATTGGATTGAGTGAGAGCGACAAGATTGTCAGTTGGCTGCCACTCTATCATGACATGGGATTGATCGCGGCATTTCATCTTCCACGGGCCTTTGGTATATCGACGGTGCAAATAGATCCTTTTGAATGGGTTCTGGCCCCATCACTCTTATTGGAAGCAGTTACGAATGAGCGGGCGACGATTTCGTGGCTCCCGAACTTTGCTTATAACATGATGGCCGACAAGATAGCGGAGGAGGATCTTGAGAGCATTAATCTGGAGAGCTGGAGACTTGCCATCAATTGTAGTGAAGCAGTCAGACATGAAAGTCATCAAAAATTCTTAGATCGGTTCCGGCCTTATGGACTGAATCCGATGGCTATCTCTTCATGTTATGCGATGGCCGAGACAACATTCGCGGTAACTCAGACGCCACCGAATTCGAGCCCAGCTCTACTTGCCGCGGACAGAGTGGATTTGGCGAAAGGTAACGTCAGGATCCGAAGGGATGGAGCTCTAAGTCGCATATGCGTTTCTTCAGGGAGGACCATTCCTGGTTGCGAGCTAAAAATTGTCGATGAGAAGCGCCGGGAATTACCCGACAGAACGGTTGGAGAAATAGCGGTAAGATCGGTATCCATGTTCAATGGTTACAGAAACTATCCGGAAAAGACGGCTGAGGTGTTGTCCGATGGCTGGTACTACAGTGGCGATTACGGCTTTGTCGATTGTGGTGAGTGCTATGTGATTGGCAGAAAAAAGGATATCATCAACGTCGCAGGCAATAACATCTATCCAGAGGATGTCGAAGACGTTGTCAGTAAGGTAAAGGGCGTCATTCCCGGAAGAGTGGTTGCATTCGGCGAAGAAAATACTGAGCTTGGGAGCGAGCAGGTATCCGTGATCGCCGAGAGCAGTGTGATCGATAAGCAAACGCAGAAAGAACTAGAGATGGATGTAATCAAGGCGGGGATGTCGATCGACGTATCGATAATAAAAGTCTATCTTGTTCCGCCGCGCTGGCTAATCAAAAGCTCTGCCGGTAAGCCGAGCAGAAACGCCAACAAAGAACGAATCCTTGCTGCAGCTGACCCAACCCAACGGACAACCCATGATTACGCAGGAATTAAAGCAAGTGATCTTGAACGCTCTCAAGTTGGATGACTGGGAGATCAACGCTGAAACCACTGCGGCGCAGGTTCCGGGTTGGGATTCCTTGAATCATGTGAATGTCATTCTTGCCGTGGAAAAGCATTTCGGTGTTCGGTTCAAAACGCACGAGGTTTTGAAGCTCAAAAACATTGGGGACTTACAACGCCTGGTAAGTTCAAAACTCGACCAGGCGGGTTGAGGGTTTTTCGTTTGCGGTTGGTCCATTTGAAGAAGACCATCATTATTAACGCATCGGAATGAAGATCACGGTGACCTGATCCCTGCCTTCTAGCAATGCTTTTCACTTCGTTCGAGTTCGTGTTCTTCTTTCTCGGGGTTGTGTTATTGCGGAGTTGTCTCCGGAGCTTGTCAGCCGAAAAATGGCTCTTTCTCATCGCGAGCTACTGTTTCTATCTGACCTGGAGTGCACCATGCAGCTTGTTGTTACTCTTCATTTCACTATCGGATTACCTTATCGGTTGCAGACTTGGTCAGACGGAGAAGCCAGTTCAGCGCAGGCGACTCCTAATTGGCAGTCTGCTGGTGAACCTGGGAATGTTGGGGTTTTTCAAGTATAGCAACTTTGTCCTTGATAATCTCTGGTTGGGATTCGGCGCGTTGGGAGTTCACTTTCAACGTCCGCACTTCGACATAATCCTGCCACCCGCGATCTCTTACTTCACTTTTGCGAGCATGGCTTATGTTCTGGATGTTTACTACGAACGAATCGCTCCCAGTCGCAGCTTCCTCGACTATTCGCTTTTCGTTTCCTTCTTTCCCAAACTGCTCGCCGGACCGATTATGCGGGCGGGCGATTTTCTGCCGCAACTGCGGGAACGGGTTCGCGCGAGTGCGGTCGACATTGAAACGGGCCTGTATTATTTCCTACTTGGAGCCGTAAAAAAGCTGGTGATATCAGATCAGATCGCTGTTCATGTTAATTTAATCTTTGGCGCTCCGGGGCAATACGATGGGTTCACGTTGTTAGAGGGCCTGCTCGGATACGCCGTTCAGATCTACTGCGATTTTTCCGGCTACTCGGACATGGCCATCGGGTGCGCACTACTACTGGGTTTCAAATTGCCCGAGAACTTTCGGATGCCCTATCGTGCAGTCACGATCACGGAATTTTGGCGCCGCTGGCATATCACTCTATCGGCGTGGTTTCGGGATTACGTTTTTCTGCCATTGGAAATAGCCGGAAAAGATACTCGGAACACGACTTTGCGAGCTTGTTTCAATCTAGTGGCGACGATGCTGCTTGTGGGGTTATGGCACGGTGCGAGTTGGACCTTTGTTATCTGGGGCGGAATGCATGGGGCGTCACTGGCCGTGCACCGGGCATGGACCTTGTGGAACCCGTTGGGTTCTTTACGTGGAAAAGCCGGGTTCCATTTGATCGGTACTTTATTATCTCGTTGCCTGACGCTGGCGATGGTTCTCCTGGCTTGGGTTTTCTTTAGGTCGCCATCGTTAGCCGTGGCTGCCGATTACCTTCATCGGATGCTTAGCTACGCAACTGGTACGCGCTTCGTATCGCCGTATATTGTCTGCGCCATCGGCGCTGTTGTTGTCACGCACTTACTCCTGCCAAAGGATTTCGACTGGCTAACCGATGCGCCAAAGCGACTACTTCCGGTTCGCGCGTTTGCTTACGGAACGCTGTTGTTTCTGCTTGTCTGCTTCGGTGCGACCGACGCGACCCCGTTTATTTACTTCCAGTTTTAGTGTTCGGCCATGCAACGATCGTTCCCTTATGAATCAAGGGCGATGATCTAACGTCGGTAATTATGCTTGAGACAGCAATCCCCGAGGCGAGGCAAACTTTTGAGGTTTTCCGCAAAGAGACATTGATCCGTGGCCAGCCGTACGATCTTGAGTGCGTTCAAATTGGTGGACAAACGTATTCTCTCACACGCGGTCCAGTGACAACCATTAGCCTGGAAGAAGAATGGTATGAGGATGTGATCGACCCTGAATCTATTATCGATGCTTTAAAGGGTAATTCGGACTTCATTCCAGACATTTTTACGTTTTGGCGACGGTTCCCTGCGCTTGGTCCAAAGTACGATTATTACAACGAGTTCGAATCACTTGCTGTTCTGGAAATCAGGGACTTTGACTATTGGTGGAAAAAGCAGGTCAAGGGCACGACCCGAAATATGATTCGTAAAAGCCAGAAAGCCGGAGTGGAAGTTCGGGAATGCTCCTATGACGACGATTTTGTTCGCGGGATGTCGGAAATCTTTAATGAAACTCGAGTTCGGCAAGGACGGCAGTTCTGGCATTACGGAAAGGATCTTGAGACAATCAAGTGCCAGTTTTCGAAATACTTGTTTCGGGAAGATCTCATCGGCGCCTATTGTAGTAGTGAGTTGGTCGGATTCGTAATGTTGGCGAATGCCGGAAGCTACGGAATTCTGGGTCAGTTTATTTCGAAGGTTCGACTACGTGATAAAGCGATCAACAATGCATTGATCGCTGAGACCGTGAGGATGTGTGTGAAGCGAGGGCTGCCCTACCTGGTCTATGGACATTGGGATGCGAATTCGCTGGTCGATTTTAAGCGTCATTCCGGTTTCGTGGAAAAAAAGGTGCCTCGTTACTACGTCCCTCTGACTGGAAAGGGCAAACTCGCCCTGAAGTTGGGCTTGCATCGTGGTTGGAAGAGCGCTTTGCCCAGTCAGCTGAAGATTCCTCTAAAGAAAATTAGAGCCCTCTGGCATGAGTTACGGAAGAGCTAATAACCGGCATTCCTCTATTCGGTGAACGTCAAGTGGGCCTCAAGCTGGGATTTGCTGTCGTCCCTCTGCTCTAGCGAATGGATATACTAATTATTAAACTGGGCGCGACCGGCGACGTGGTGCGGACCACGCCGTTGCTGCGACGGCTGACGGGTGCAATTACCTGGCTAACTGAAGCTAGGAACGCGTTATTGCTCCAAAATCTGGAAACGGAAGTGCGGGTTCTGCCCTGGGAGGAACGAGAGCGCCTTGTAGATAAGAAGTATGATCTGATCATAAATCTGGAGGATAGCTCTGAGGCGGGGCTCTATCTTAGAAGGCTGAAGTTTAAGCAGCTGTTTGGCGCATATGTCGATTCGGAAAATAAGCTGCGCTACACTGACGATTCCAGGCACTGGTTTGATCTTAGCCTCATTAGTGCTTACGGAAGGCTGAAAGCTGACAAGCTAAAATTCCAGAATCGGCGCACTTATCAAGAGCTCATATTTGAGGGACTAGGAATGCCTTTTTCCCGCGAAACCTACTTGCTGCCGGACCCGATCGAGACGGAACTGTCGGGGGATGTTGCGATTGCGGCCGAAGCCGGCCAGGTCTGGCCAATGAAAAAATGGGCCTATTACGATGAACTTAAGCAACGGCTGGAATGTCAGGGGCTAGTCGTGAATGTGCTCCCGAAGAGGCCATCGCTTCTCGAACATCTGGCCGATGTTCGCGCTCACATGTGCCTTGTTGGAGGTGACAGTCTTCCGATGCATTTTGCCCTGGGAACCAAGGCACGATGCGTTACTCTTTTTACCTGCACCAGCCCCTGGGAGATTCACGATTATGGAGTTCAAACACAGCTCGTCTCACCTTGTCTGGAAGAATTCTTTTACAAGCGCGGATACGATGAACGTGCAACGATCGGCATAGGCGTGGACGAGGTTTTCACGGCTGTGATGTCCCAGCTTGAAACTGCGGCGGCTAATCCCGTTACCGCCAAATGACGAACGAAGCAGAAATCAGAAGTCAGAGGTCGGCGGTCGGACTCCGGAAGGCAGGGGCCTGCGCCACGGAGGGTGATCGAAGGTCAGCTGGCAGCGGTCAATTATTGGAAAGCGGAGGTAAAAGAGGTGCTTCTTCTCACTCTCAACCCTCAGCTCTCAGCTCTCAACGATCGTATACCGTCGCGCTCCTGAGCGGCGGCGGAGACAAGCCTTATGCCCTCGGGCTTTCGGCGGCATTAACCTCGGAAGGAGTGTTGATTGAATTCATTGGCAGCGACCATCTGAACGTACCTGAGTTGGTCGATAATCCCCGCATTCGGTTTTTAAATCTGCGCGACCAACGTCAAGGTGTAGGGCGCTTAGCCAAAGTGCTAAGAATCCTGATCTATTACGCGCGCATCGTCGGCTACGTTCCGAAAGCGAAGCCAAAGATATTTCATATCCTGTGGAATAATAAGCTGGAGCTGTTTGACCGCACTTTACTGATGGCCTACTACAAAGTTTTCGGTAAGCGGGTCGTATTCACCGCACATAACGTCAACGCCCGAAAGCGAGACGGAAATGACTCTGTGCTAAATCGTCTCTCTCTGGGGATCCAGTACCGGCTGTGCGACCAAATCTTCGTTCACACCGAACAGATGAAAAGAGAGCTTTCCACAGACTTTGTCGTTGAAGAAAGCAAGGTGAGAGTTGTTCCATTTGGAATTAACAACACCGTTCCAAACACCAGCCTCTCGCCTGCCGAGGCCAGACACCGGCTAGGTATTAACCGGAACGATAAAACGCTTCTCTTTTTCGGAAATATCACTCCCTACAAAGGGCTTGAATGCCTAATCCCGGCCTTCGCCAAGTTGGTAGAGAAGGATGGGGACTACCGACTGATTATCGCTGGCAGGCCCAAAGGGAGCGAGGCTTATTGGAGGCGGATCGAGCGGGAGATTGCCCACCACGCTATTGGTGATCGTATTATCCAGAAGATAGAGTACATCCCTGACGACGAGACGGAGCTATACTTCAAAGCGGCCGACGTCTTGCTCCTTCCGTATACTCGTATATTCCAAAGTGGTGTCCTTTTCTTGGGATACAGCTTCGGTTTGCCTGCCATAGCATCCGATGTAGGTTCACTTCGGGACGAAATCGTGGAAGGCAAAAGCGGATTCGTATTCAAATCGCAGGATTCGGCTGATCTGGCTCGAGTCATTGGCGAGTACTTCGAGAGCGAACTATTCAGCAAGCTTGAGAGTTACCGGGCGGCGATTAAAGAGTACGCGAACGAGCGCTACTCGTGGGATAAGGTGGCTGGGATAACAACGGCAGTTTATTCGGACCTACTCGGAATCTGACCGCTGAGATCTGACTTCCGCCGTCTGAATCAATGAGGATTGCTTACATCGCACATTATCAGGGTCCAACCTTGGTCCGGATGCGACCGAGCCTTCATAACTTGAGCCTCGCGGTCAAAATGAAGGTGGAGCTGATCGCCGAGCTGCTGCGACAAAACTCGCACGACGTAGAAATAATATGTCAGGGCGCAGTCGACAGGTACGAGTGCCGGTTCTACCCGTTTCTTGAAGAGGCAGACCGTTTCGATTCGGCCATACCGATTTATTATGCTTCCGCGCTTCCGATTAGATTTGTCAACGGCTTTTGGTCTGGCAATCGCACGCTTCAGTTATTCAAGGCGCGACACAAGCGGTCCTCATTTGATCTACTGATCATACATAACATGAAGCCAGGCCACCTAACGTGCGCGAATTATGCAATAGGGCGACTAGGGCTGCCGGTTATTTTGGAATACGAGGATGACTTGTTTGTGAATGTCCGCGGAGAGATGCCGAATGGGCTGTTAGCTAAACATCACCGGACTGTGTATGCCAAAATGCTAAGTCGTGTGTCGGGTTGTATGGCCGTATCACCCTATCTCCTGACCCAGCTTCCATCGGATATTCCAAAACTTCTGCTTCGCGGCGTGGTAAGCAAAGCGATCATCGATTCAAACCACCAGCCATTTACTTCTAGAAACAATTGGGTCGTCTTTTCCGGCACGCACGAGGGAACGCAGGGCCTCGAGCAATTGGTAAAAGCGTGGCGAATATTAGCGCTGCCGGCGTGGGAGCTTCACATCGCAGGGCGAGGGCCAATCACAGAGACGCTGCGACAACTCGCGGAGGGCGACCGAAGCATCGTGTTTCACGGGGTTCTAGATAGAGAAGCGAACGCTCGCCTCTTGTGCAAAGCCAAGATCGGAATGAATCCACAAGATGTCACCAAGAAACCCGGCAACGTCTTCGCTTTCAAGATCATCGAGTATCTTGCGGCCGGACTTCATGTCATTACTACACCACGAGGCGTCCTCGAGCCGGAGTTGGAAGCCGGTATCAGCTATATCCCAGACAACAGTCCAGAAGCGATTGCGACGGGGCTCAAGAATTTGATAAGTGCGAGATTGTGCCAGCGCACGGCCCAGGAAGCTGCAATCGCGATCTACGGTCCTGAGGCGATCTCAAAGGGGCTGAATCGACTTCTGGAAGAAGCAAAGGCCGTGCGGTCAAAATTGATGTCATAACGCCGCCGAGATTTATCAGACACCGAGAGCTTTCATGGTTAAATTGATCGTTACTGTCACTACGGCGCAGGGTCGAATTGATGATTATGTGGCCGCCTTTGCCGCCGTGGCGCCCCGGGTCCGCCTGGAAGAGGGTTGTATCGAGTACAACATCTACCGCGACTCAACTGACTCGCGGTTCGACAATGAGGTCCGGCCTGATACAGTCGTGCTCTGTGAAAAATGGGACAGCATTGAAAGCTTGCAGCGGCATACCCGTTCCAGTCCTGCGCTGAATGAATTTCGCGATGTCGTGAAAGAGATTAAGGTTGCGTCACGCTATCGATTGCTCGTTCCGGCGATTAGCTCGTGAAGACATCGCAATATGCGTATTCTCATCTGCGGAGCGTCGGGCATGATTGGGCACAAGATCTGGCAGGCTGTGTCGAAGCAGCAAGAGGATCTACTTGGCACGTTGCATGGAAATCGAAGTGCTTTTAAGCGCTATCGACTTTTCGATGACAGGGTCGTTGAACATTTCGAAGCAGCGGATCTTAACGGTGTCACCAAGCTTCTCGATCAGGTGCGGCCCGCGCTCATCATCAATTGTATTGGAATAACAAAGCGGAAACCGGAGGCAAATGACGTGGAAAAAATGTTGATGGTCAACGCGCGTTTCCCTCACCATCTCGCTCTGTGGGCTGTCCGTAATGGGGCCCGCGTCATTCACTTCAGCACCGATTGTGTCTTCGACGGCGCTGACCGGGACTATACCGAACGAAGCGTCGTGACAGCATCTGATTTGTATGGTCAAACCAAGTATTTTGGTGAGCTCGATTACGATCATTGCCTTACCATCCGCACGTCCATGATCGGTCGAGAGCTCGCCGGCCGCACCGAACTTCTGGAATGGTTTCTTGGACAAGAGGGGAGGCAGATAATGGGCTATAAGGACGCGCGCTACTCGGGGCTGACAACCGTCGCGATGGCAGCGCTGCTTCCCCGACTAATCTATGACTATCCACAGCTTTGCGGAAAGTATCAGGTCGCAGGTCCGGTTATTACCAAGTACGATCTACTTTGCAGTCTGCGGGATGCTTTTGGTCTCCAAGTCGATATTGTCCCGGATGAAATGTTCCATTGCGATCGCACGCTGCAATCTTCTAAGTTTTCTGCAGCGACCGGATTAACCGTTCCGAGTTGGAAGGAAATGATTGCCGAGCTCGCCACTGATCGTGAATTTTACGATCGCGGGTAATTGACGTCCAACCTACAAGAAATCTAATGGAAGTAATTCCCCAATTTCGCTCCTATGTCGACTTGAGCGATCACGATTACCTGCGCCGCGTCTTTGAGGAACGTTACATTGCGGAAGGACGATTTGCGCAGGAATTTCAAAGTCAGCTCCTGCGAATCATCGGTGCGCCCTACGGTTGCTTGGCTTCTAACGGAACCATAGCACTCTATCTCGCTCTTAAGGCGCTGGGAATAGGCCCAGGGGATGAAGTAATTGTCCAAAATATTACGTTCATCGCTTCAGCCAATGCCGTCCATATGACTGGAGCGACGCCTCGCTTTGCAGATGTCAAAGGCTTCAATGATCTGACTTTGGACTTGGACCGGCTCGAAGTGACACCGCGCACGAAGGCATTAATGGCTTGTCATTTGTTTGGTACCGCTTGCAGTAACATCGAAGAAATCCGAAGTTACTGCGCTGACCGCGGCCTCCTCTTAGTGGAGGACGCTGCTCAAGCTCTCGCGATCAAGAACCGGCAAGGCGCGCACTGCGGTACGTTTGGCGAGACCGGAACATTTTCATTCTATGCGGACAAGACGATTACGACGGCCGAGGGCGGATTCGTTGTGACCGGACAAGAGGAAGTCTATGAGCGGATGGTTTATCTTCGCAATCAGGGACGAAAATCCAGTGGAACCTTTGTCCATCCGGAGATCGGGTACAACTTTCGAATGAATAACATTCTGGCTTGTCTCGGCCTGTCTCAACTATCCAAGCTAGAGTATATCAGTGCACAGAAGCAGGAGATACACGAGCGTTATCACTCGTTTTTAGGTGACGCCGTGGATTATCTCGTGATCAGGAACGATTTTACCTACATTCCGTTTCGGGTGGTCGTCTTCGTCCGAAATGCGGCCGCAGTCATGGATTATATGAAGGAGCGCGGCATTGAGGGTCGTTCAATGTTCTATCCGTTACATCGGCAACCGTGCTACGTGAAGCTTGGTTATAACGACAGTGGGTTCCGACATTCGCTCGAATGCTTCAATCGGGGAATCTGCCTACCCACCTGGGTCGGTCTGACCGAAGAACAAGTGCGCTATGTTTCCGAGACCTTGAAGGAAGCATTAGTAAAGACTCGCTGAAGAGACACATTACATGAAGATCATGGCGATTGTCGGCACCAGGCCGGAAATCATCAAGCTAAGTCGCATCTTGTTCGAGATCGAGCGCTACCATAAACTTGTCTTTGTCCACACTGGTCAGAACTATGACTACGAGTTGAACGAGGTGTTCTTCACTGATCTGGAGATTCGCCGGCCCGACCATTTTCTCAATGCCGCGGGCGAGACCGCTGCGGAAACGATAGGACAGGTCATAGCGCGGGTCGATCCAATCCTCGAAGCTGAGCAGCCCGATGCAGTCCTTCTTTACGGTGATACAAACAGTTGCCTCGCAGTTATCGCGGCCAAGCGTCGCAAGATCCCGATCTTTCATTTCGAGGGCGGGAACCGTTGTTTCGACCAAAGGGTGCCTGAGGAGATCAACCGGAAGATCGTGGACCACCTCAGCGACATCAATATGCCCCTAACCGAACACGCACGGCGATACCTTCTGGCCGAAGGCTTACGACCAGAAACGGTGATTAAGATCGGATCTCCCATGAAAGAGATTCTGACTTATTATCGTGCCAAGATCGACGGCTCGGATGTGTTATCGCGATTGGATCTAAAGCCGCGGGACTATTTCGTCGTAAGCGCCCATCGTGAAGAGAACGTGGATTCGCCCGATAATTTGAGCGACCTGGTCGACAGTTTGAACAGTATCGCGAAAGAATTCGGCCGACGCATTATCGTTTCGACTCATCCGCGAACCCGCAAACGCTTGGAGAAGCGCGGTTTCGACTTTGCGGACAAGCGCGTTGAATTTCTTAAGCCGCTCGGGTTCCTTGACTACGTCAAACTTCAAATGCACGCCTTTTGTGTCGTCTCCGACAGCGGGACAATTACGGAAGAGTCGTCGATTCTGAATTTTCCGGCAGTAATGATCCGGCAGGCCCATGAGCGACCCGAGGGCATGGACGAAGGAGTGTTGATCATGGCTGGCCTGCGGCCGGCTGCGGTGATTGAGGCGATCAAGACTGTGACCTCACAGTGGGACGAGTCCGGTAAAACTTTTCGACTGGTAGAAGATTATGACGTTACCAATGTCTCCAAAAAAGTCGTGCGCATCGTGATGAGTTACGTCGATTACATCAACCGCAATGTCTGGCATAAAGACACCAGTTGAAAAGTCGAGTGGTTGAGAGTTGAGAGTCGGAAGCAACGAGGTAACGATAGTATGTTCAAAGATAAAATTCTGCTGGTTACCGGCGGCACCGGTTCTTTCGGGAACGCGGTCGTTCGCCGTTTTCTCCATACCGATGTCTCTGAGATCCGGATTTTCAGCCGGGACGAGAAGAAGCAGGAAGATATGCGCCTGGAGATGCGTAGCCCGAAGCTCAAGTTTTACATCGGTGACGTGCGCAATTTTAACAGCATTAACGACGCGATGCGCGGCGTCGATTACGTGTTCAACGCCGCGGCTCTCAAGCAAGTTCCCTCGTGCGAATTTTATCCAATGGAAGCCGTAGCTACCAACGTTATTGGCACCGATAACACCTTGAACGCGGCCATCGCCAATAGGGTGAAAAACGTTATCGTGCTTAGCACTGACAAGGCGGTTCATCCGATCAACGCGATGGGTATGTCGAAGGCGCTAATGGAAAAGGTAGCGATTGCGAAGGCTCGTGGTTTGGAGCCGGGCAAGACAACCATCTGCGTTACTCGCTACGGCAACGTAATGGGTTCGCGTGGATCTGTAATCCCATTATTCGTTACCCAAATTAAGGCCAACAAACCGATCACGATTACCGATCCCGAGATGACTCGGTTCATGATGTCGCTTGAGGACTCGGTCGATTTGGTCCTCTTCGCATATAAGCAAGGGAAGGATGGAGACACCTTTGTCCAGAAAGCGCCCGCTGCTACCATCGGCCAACTGGCGCGGGTGTTGAAGGAACTCTTTAGTTCGAATGCCGAGATCCAGATTATCGGCACCCGGCACGGAGAGAAAAAACATGAAAGCCTCCTCAATCGGGAAGAGATGGTCCGAGCCGAAGATTTGGACCGTTACTACCGTGTCAGCTCTGATACCCGCGACTTGAACTATTCGCTTTTCTTTGAAGAAGGAGAAAAGAAAGTTGCGGCCGTTGAAGAATACACCTCAGCGAACACCCACCGTCTGACCGACGACGAGTTGAAGACGGTGCTGCTTGACCTCGATTATATTCAGCAGGAATTGGAAATAAAGACATGGCGCACCCCAGAACCAACTCAAAGCAGAGTGCTTTAGCCATAGCAACTATTAGCCAGCGATTCCACTGGAGGTGCGCCTTGGAGAAAAATGTAACCGCTGCTGTGATCCCGCCGTCACCAGCATCAATAGTCCGTGACGAAGTCAACATAAGGTCGTATCCTACGTTCTTGTCCGACCAAATTGTCCATAGCTTCTCGAATAAACTGAAAGAGTCTTTTCGCCCCATGGCGTATGCCGTGGCGAACAGGCTGCGCGTCATCTTGCAGAACGCGCAGCGTGCTCGTCTGATCAGCGCACTGAAATCTTGCGGCCAAAACGTTTCGCTATATATGCCAGTCCTTATCGATGGCGCTGAGAATGTCACCATAGGCGACGATGTCGGGATCGCTCCGTTTGGTCACATGTGGGGAGACGGTGGCATACGAATCGGCAATCGGGTAATGATTGGATCACACTGCGCTGTCAGCTCGCTTACTCACGACTACGGCGAAGAGAACATGAAAAACACACTTCTCCGGACAGAAGTTGTGATCGAGGACGATGTATGGATCGGTGGGCACTGTGTCATCATGCGGGGAATCACTATTGGAAAAGGCGCCGTAGTTGGGGCGGGATCGGTTGTGACTAAGGACGTCGAACCGTATGCGATCGTTGTCGGCGTTCCCGCGAAGCTGCTGAAATATCGACCCGTCGAAGAAACCCTCGAGCATGATTAAATCCGCTTTGTTGAGGTTAGTGGGCGCGAAAAATGCGGGCCGCTTGGACTATTTGTTAAGACGTAAGTCAAGCACGGCCTGGGGGCCACTCAATGGTCAGGCTTTTCGACAAGGTGTCTATCACGATATTATGTCCAAGATTAAATTCCGAGCCATTGTCGAGACCGGAACTTTTCGCGGCACAACCACGGAATTTTTTGCGCGATCGGGTTTGCCTGTCTACAGCGTCGAACTGGATGAGCGAGCTTACGCTTACGCGGCGCTGCGTTTCTTTCGTCGAAGACAAAAGGTTCACCTGTGTCTCGGCAATAGTCCTGAGTTCTTGCGAGACCTGGCAAGAAATGCTGAATTTCCAAAATCGAGAGTATTTTTCTACTTGGATGCGCACGTTCAAGACTCGAGCAGGTATCATAAGGCGCCATTGGTTGAGGAGCTGGAGATCATCTTTTCCAACTGGACCGAGCCTGTTGTTATGATTGATGATTTCCAGGTGCCGCGGACCAACTACAGCTTTGACGACTGGGGACCGGGGAGAACGCTGAGTTTGGAATGCCTGGAACCTTTTAGGCATTTGAATCTAAAATCTTTTTTTCCTTCGCTTGATCCAAGCAAGGAAACCGGCGCAAAACGAGGTTGGGTTGTTATTTGTCGGGACGACCCTTTGGCAGCTATTCTCAAGAAACTGCCCACATTGGCGGTCGCGACCGCAGAATCGACGTCAAAAGAGACTGTTTATCATTCGTAGCAGCGTTCGAATGAGAATGTGACTGATACGTTAATTCCGAAAGATTACGAGCTGCTCTCGATCTCTATGCAAGGCCTAATGGTGGGTGGCTCGACTCTTGGTCCGGGGCGTGAAACCCGCCGCGCGCCGTATCTTCGCGCTGGTTTTTCACAGGATCTAAAGAATGACCGGTGACGATCCCGAGATGAGTAACCCGTCAACCACAGATTCGAGCGCGACGACAACAATTGGCACGTTGGGCGACAGCTTCTCGCCCGGAGGCGAAACTCACGATCACCATTTTGCAACCGACCATTTACTACCAGATTTGAGGGGGCGGACAGTTTCAGGCGGCTTCGTTGCCGGAGTGGCGCAGATGGTTCAGTTTGGGTTGAATCTGACTTCCACAATAGTTTTGGCGCGTTTGCTCGTACCCCAAGATTTTGGGCTGGTGGCAATGGTCATGACTGTTACCGGTTTTTTGCGGATGTTCCATGATGCCGGTCTCGCTACAGCCACGGTGCAACGAGAAGGAATCACGCATACCCAGGTCTCTAATCTTTTCTGGGCAAATGTGATGTTAGGCGGACTGGCGAGTTTGCTGCTGGCAGCTTTTGCGCCGGCTATTGCATGGTTTTATCGAGAACCGCGGCTGGTCGGCATCACTTTGGTTATTTGTCTCACCTTTGTATTGACCAGTCCGGCCGCCCAACACTGGGCCATTCTGAAACGACAAATGCGTTTTAAGATGATTGCAGCAATCCAAGTTGCGGCAATTGCTGTTGGTGTTTTCGTAGGAATTGGTATGGCCTGGTTACACTGGGGTTACTGGTCGCTTGTTGGACTCCAACTCTCTTCAGCGTTGACTGCACTCTTGTTGACGTGGACGGCTTCTCACTGGCGTCCGCAGTTGCCCAAACGTAGCAGTGGGACATTGTCCCTGCTAAGTTTTGGCGCCAATCTAAGTGTAAGCAATTTCATATGGTCACTCGCCCGAGGATGTGACGGACTCTTGATCGGCCGTTTTTATGGGTCGGCATCGCTAGGCTTTTATTCCAGAGGCGGGGCCTTGCTCGCTCGGCCGATTGACCAGTTTATGGCCCCTCTGGAAGCGGTCTTTGTCCCGACTTTGTCCCGGCTCCAGGTTCAGCCGGAGCGCTACCGCCGAATTGTTCTTCAGGTTTACGAGACTATCGCATTAGTGACTTTTCTGTGCACTGGGTTGCTTCTTCCGCTGGCCCACCCGTTGATTTGCACGCTCCTTGGTCCGAAATGGGACAACGCGGCTCCCATCTTCGCTGGCTTTACCCTGGTGGCGCTTTACATTCCAGTTGGCAGTGTTGTTGGCTGGTTGCTGACGAGTCAAGGTCGAGGGAGAGATTTTTTAACTCAAAGCTCGATCAGCTCGTTCCTGGCGGTGGTGTCTTTCCTAATCGGTTTGCCATTTGGCCCTGTCGGGGTAGCCGTGAGCTACTCAGCCTATTGTCTTCTGATCGCGTTGCCCATTGGTTATTACATTGCAGGACGGCGCGGTCCAGTAACAACAAGGGACCTATGGAGTCGTTTTTTCACCTACCTGCCACTGTGGGGAGTAGTTTGCGGCGCGACCTTCCTTGTCTATCGCTTGGTCCCGACTCTTCGTCCATGGGCTGAGGTAATGGTCTGCGGCTCTGCTGGCTTCTTGGTTGGGGCGGTCTTCATCTTCGTTTATCCTCCCACAAGGCGAACAGCCCTCGAGCTATTCGCCTTGGTGAAGAATTGGAGAGCTATTGGTAGCAATGCCTAAGATAACAGATTCCGTCGCCGACGTCTCTTCGGCCGCAGTTGCAAAAAAGCCAAAGATCCAGGTATCGTCGTCTCGATTTAGATTTCCACGATTAGTCGAACGAAAAGAACGCTGGGGTCTGTCATGGCTGGGATGGGTAGCTGTTGCCTTAGTTATCGTGACGGTCGGGTGCGTGATCGTGCTGCGGGCTTATCCATTTCTTGCCGTAAGAGATCGCGTCGATGCAAACATTCTTGTTATGGAAGGATGGGTTCACCCCTATGCGATTCGTGCCAGTGTGGACGAGTTCAAGACCGGCCGCTACGAGCGTATCTTCACCACGGGCGGGCCGGTAGTCGGAATCGGCGGCTACATCAACGATGCTAACACTTCAGCGAGCGTAGGCGCTGGTGGGCTACGAGCCGCTGGAATTCCCCCTGAGTTGGTCCAAATGGTCCCGTCCCAAATCAATGATCGGGATAGGACCTACAGTTCGGCAGTTGCATTACGGCGCTGGCTTTACGATCACAACGTCCAGGTCCGAGGAGTGAATGTCGTGACGGAGAATACACATGCGCGGCGCAGCTCGTTTCTGTTTCAGAAGGCTTTCGGCAAGGATGTCAACGTCGGGGTGATCGCTGCTCGGAATCCTGATTACGACCCAGCGCGCTGGTGGAGCTGCAGCGAGGGCGTCCGAGATGTGATCGATGAGAGCATCGCTTATATTTATGCGAAGTTTTTCTTCTACCCATCTGATACGCCTGATCAGGCCACTCCAAGTTCTGAAGCATCTCGGTGAAGAAAACGAAAATATCTATTGTTGGCCTAGGTTATGTTGGGTTACCGCTGGCGATCCAATTTTCCCGCGGGAACGTGGATGTTCTGGGCCTGGATGTCGATGCGACCAAAGTCAATCTAATCAATCAGGGCCGCAGTTATATTAAGCATGTTTCAGAAACAGCCATCGCTGAGGCAGTGAAAGAGAGACGGCTTTGCGCTTCGAGCGACTTCGCCAAGATCAAAGAAGTAGAAGCGGTAATTATTTGCGTGCCCACGCCCTTAAACAAGAACCGCGAACCGGATATCTCCTTTGTCATCGAGACCGGCAGAACGATTGCGCCGCATCTTTCCAGGGGCGCGTTAGTCGTACTCGAATCGACGACCTATCCCGGAACGACGGATGAAGAGTTGCGGCTAGTGCTGGAGGAAGGCTCCGGGATGAAGGCAGGAGTAGACTTTCACCTCGCTTTTTCTCCGGAGCGAGAAGATCCGGCTAACGACCAGAGCAAGGTGAAATTGATCCCGAAGGTGGTGGGAGGTTATACCCAAGCCTGCCTCGAGCGCGCCATGGCTTTGTACGGAAAGGCAATTGACACATTGGTGCCCGTCTCTTCCTGCCGCGTTGCTGAGGCAACCAAACTATTGGAAAACATTTTTCGGAGCGTCAACATCGCTCTGGTCAATGAACTGAAACTGGTTTACGCCGCCATGGGGATCGATATCTGGGAAGTGATCGAAGCGGCCAAGACCAAGCCGTTTGGCTTCATGCCGTTTTATCCCGGTCCAGGATTGGGCGGTCACTGCATCCCGATTGATCCATTCTATCTTACCTGGAAGGCGCGCGAGTTCGGTCAGCACACCCGGTTTATCGAATTGGCCGGCGAGATCAACACCCGCATGCCGGAGCATGTTGTCCATCGCGTTGCAGACGCTCTCAACTCTCGACGCAAGACCATCAACGGCTCCCGAATCTTGATTTTAGGCTTGGCTTACAAGCCTAACGTCGATGATGAACGCGAGTCCCCAAGCTATGCCTTAATGAGCTTGTTGATCGAGCGCGGCGCTAACGTCGATTACTATGATCCATATGTGCCGGTCATTCGACCGACGCGGCAACATTCCCAATTCGCCGGCAAGAAGTCGGTTGAATGGAACAAAGACGCAATCGCGACCTTTGATCTGGTCTTGATCGCGACCAATCATGCATGCGTAAACTACGAAGAGGTAGGCGACTGGGCTCAGTGTATCGTGGATACGCGAAACGCTATGGCCGCGCTGCCGGCAACTCGCGCTAAGGTTTGGAAAGCTTAGGCCGGAGGTCAGAGGTCGGAGATCGGAAGTCAGTGGTCAGAAAAATGCTAGGGACCGACAAAGACTGGCGAAGTGCCAGTGACTTAGCCATGGAACACGGTTTAATGCCGCGCGTCCGCTCAGGCTTCGACGTGGCTACAATATAAGAATGAGAATTTCCCGATGACAAAACCAGCACTGTTATTAACTGGGGCTGATCCGTCGCATCAAGATCGCTGCATCGCCAAAGTGCTTCAATTTTTTGGAGTGGCTTCGCGCAATCTGACCACCGCTGAATTCGAGGCCGCCAACGTTTCCGACGCTGCGCCTTCGGACAAATTCCGGCTTCTCTGCTCGGCCGACATTCTATTGCGAATATTCCGGGATCTCGAGCGTGATGGAGGTGAGATTCCTGGGTGGCGGCAGCATGTCCATTCCGCTTTTGTTTATGCAGGCGAGGATTTTGAAACTCTCCAGAAGCTCGCTCGGATCGTCACGGGGGATGATGAGGCTTGCCTTCAAGAGGTAAGTCCATCGATCGGGGATCTTGTTGTCTCTGAAGAGGCAAAGGATTTTTGCGGTGCGATGGCGGGGATGCGAGTTGCTGCCTCCCGAGCCAACACCGGTGCAAGCTCCGTTTTGCGAACCGGCAAAGGAAACGCGCTCATTTCCTTTGGCCAGGGCGCAATGTTTCTGAAGGCTGAGTACAAAGGCGTTGTTATCTGTCTCTCAACTTGCAAGCGCATCATTAACCTCGATGCCAAACCGGGGTCGCGAACTTTTGACGTGCGGGATAATTTCCTGAGTGCTGTGCCGATAGTTCTATATACCAGGTGGGCGTTTGGGAACAGCTGTTGGAAGGCTCCTGAGACCAACGCTTGCCTGGTTATCGATGATCCTTGTCTGAAGCTAAGGTACTGTTGGTTGAAGTTCGATGAATTGTTCGCCTTGATGGAGCGCCACCATTTCTCAACTAATATCGCGTTTATTCCCTGGAACTGGCGCCGAAGTAAACCAAAGGTCGCCAAATTATTCAGGCAAAAGCCGGACTACTGCTCACTTTCAATCCACGGCTCCGATCACATCGCGGAAGAATTCGGCAGTACTGACCGGGAACACCTTCGCTGGAAAACGGCGGAGGCAATTAATCGAATGTCCGGTCATGAGACGCGGACCGGGATTCGTCACGAGCGAATCATGGTGTTTCCTCAGGGGATTTTTTCCACCATGGCCATGGATGTACTGAAGCACTTCAATTTTACCGCCGCGGTTAACAGTGAAATCATCAGTGCGGATCCCCACAGGCAGGCAATCACGATTTCGGATCTCTGGGACGTTGCTGTGATGCGTTACGGCTGCTTTCCGATGTTTACCCGGCGCGATCCGTTTCAGGGAATCGAAAATTTCGCATTCGATATTCTGCTGGGTAAGCCGTGCCTGGTGGCTGTTCACCATGATTTTTGCCGGGATGAGTACAAACATTTGCTTGCTTTCATTCATCGTCTGAATCGGCTGAACTGCCGGCTTTCCTGGCGGAGTCTGGGCGAGGCCATAAAACGAAGTTATCGCCAGCGAGAGTTGTCGCTCAACCTGGTGGAAATTCAGATGTACGCCGCCGAGTTGTTGCTCGAGAATTCCTCCGCCGAATCCAAGCGATGCCTGGTTCGAAGACACGAGTGCGACCCATCCGCGATCAGGGAGGCGAGCGCTGACTCAGACCCAGTCGTTTGGAAATCCGCCGATGACTGTATCAATTTTGAAATCGAGTTGAGTCCTGGCGAGAGGAAAATGATCAGCATAAAATTTCATGAGCCGGCGGAGAATGGATACCCGGGCAGGAATGTGCCCTATCGGCTTCGAACGATGGTGCGGCGTTATCTTTCCGAGCTCCGTGATAATTACGTCATGAAAGACGACATGCGTTTCCGGCCGTAGCGACGCGGATTTGGCTAAGGTAACTAGTTCGTACTTGGTAGCTATAAGTTCTATCGAACTGGAACTATCCATACTAATGCCGTGCCTAAACGAGGCGCGGACTTTGCCAGCCTGCATTGAGAAAGCTCAGCTCTTTCTTAAGCAGGAGGGTATTCCTGGCGAAGTGATCGTAGCCGATAACGGCAGCACCGATGGTTCGATCGAGGTCGCGCAGAAGCTGAGCGCTCGAGTTATCCGCGTGCCAACCCCCGGTTACGGGGCTGCTCTCGCTGCGGGGATTGAAGCAGCGAGTGGGAAGTACGTCATCATGGGCGACTCGGATGAGAGCTATGATTTTTCGGCTCTTTCGCCTTTTGTTGAGAAGCTTCGCGAAGGATATGACCTCGTAATGGGAAACCGCTATCGCGGCGGGATTGCTCCCGGCGCCATGCCTCCGATGCATCGATACTTCGGCAATCCTTTGTTGACGGCGGTCGGCCGGCTCTTTTTCTCCTGCAAAGAAAGTGGTGATTTCTACTGCGGGCTCCGTGGGTTCCGAAATGAAGCAATTAAGGCGTTGGAGTTACAAAGTCGCGGGATGGAATTCGCACTTGAGATGGTGATCAAGTCGCAAATGCACGGATTGCGAATCACTGAGGTACCCACGACGCTCTCGCCCGATGGCCGCGATCGCGCGCCGCACCTCCGTCGGTATCGCGATGGCTGGCGAAGTTTGCGGTTTTACTTACTAATGAGTCCACGCTGGTTTTTCGGGGTTCCCGGTCTCATCTTGGTGGTCGGCGGCGCTGTGGTTTCCACAATGTTGCTCTTCGGTCCGGTCAAAGTGATGTCGGTTACGTTCGATTATCACACGCTTCTCTATTCAACGTCGGCGATACTACTCGGCTATCAATCGATCCTACTCTTCATTTTCGCCAAGTTAATGGCCGTCGAGACGGGCTTGCATCCTCTCAGGACCAAGTTCTGGTTCCTTGAGCAACGGAGAACGTTGGAACAATGCGTCACTATCGGTGTTGCGCTTATATTAATAGGGGTTGTGCTCGGACTTTTTGCGACCCGGCAGTGGGAGCTGACCGGTTTCGGATCGCTGCAGCCAGAAACAACGATTCGTTTCGCCATCTTTTCTGTATTGTTTCTGCTGCTGGGCGGCCAGACGCTTTTGGCCGGTTTCTACTTCGGCCTTATTAATTTAGTAGCTGAACGCAGAACACACCGCCACTCTTCCGTTGAAGTTTCAGAGCGAGAGACAATGTCCAGCTACGATGGAGGAACAAGGTGAATGAGGTAGTAGGGACGGAGGAGGAGTCCATCACTCAATCTGAGTCATCGCCGCGGCCAGCGTTGACACTTAGCAGGGTGATCGCAGGATACCGGGCTGAGGCTCTTGTTATGGCGATCGCGCTCTTAGTCTGGATGCCACGTCTCACCGGTCCGATCGATCTGAGGTGGGATGGTGGCGTTTATTATGTACTCGGGACCTCTCTCAGTACCGGTCATGGGTACAGAATCCTGAGTGAGCCCGGCTCGCCGGAAGCATTACAGTATCCGCCCCTTCTGGCGGCAATTGTTGCGTTGCATCAACTCGTGCTCGGCTCGACCGATCCGGCGGTGGTTGGCTTCTACCTGCGGATTTCCTACGCTCTCCTTTTCGCCTTATATGCATTAGCTGTCCTTGCCCTAGCGAAAAGGTATTTGAAGCCAATATGGGCGTTGGCCGCCGCGGCGTTATGTTTGCTTCATTTTCAAACGATCTTTCTATCCGACTTGCTCTTTGCGGAGATGCCGTTCGCGCTCGTGAGCGTCATCTTCGCGCTTGTCGCCGCCGGTGGTCCGGTCCGACGACCATTCTTGCGCGAGACTGGTTCATTTGCGCTTGGAGCAGTAGGATTTCTCCTGAGAACCGCGGGGGCGACGCTTTTGGCGGCGTGGGTTTTGGAAGCGCTTGCGCGTCGCCGCTGGCCGCTGGCGATCGCGCGCGGGGCAGTCGCTATTGTGCCGATAGTCGGCTGGCAGGCATACGTGGGACATGTTCGCACGAGCGATGAGTACGCTCGCCCCACCTATGAATATCAGCGCGCGTCGTACCAGTACTACAATG
>Ga0210406_10000842_pt1 | contig 40005 bp, 37 predicted proteins | sample IncBWC30MmetaG_FD_155454 | JGI IMG/M metagenome (GOLD analysis project Ga0210406, IMG submission 155454) | Forest soil microbial communities from Barre Woods Harvard Forest LTER site, Petersham, Massachusetts, United States - Inc-BW-C-30-M | ecosystem: Environmental > Terrestrial > Soil >... | reverse complement strand
TGCCGAAGTCGCCGCCGTAGCCGACTTTCGCATAAGCAGTCCCGAACTTCGCTTGATCGGATGCGATGCGGAGATCGCAAGCCAGGCAAACGCCGAGTCCAGCGCCCATCGCAAAACCATTTACGGCGGCGATGGTGACTTTGGGGATGCTGTAGAGCAGCCAAGAAAGTTCCTGCCAGGCGCGCAGTCCGTCGACGCTTTCCTCCAGTGAACGGCCCGTGTCCTTGGCCATGTTCGAGACGTCACCTCCGGCGCAAAAAGCCCGGCCTGAGCCCGTGACGATGATTACGCCAACGGCTGGGTCGATGCTCCAGGCGCGCAGGGTCGCGATCGAATCGGAGATTAGTTCCTGGCTGAGCGCGTTTAGTTTTTCCGGGCGGTGGAAGGTAAGCGTCGCTATGCGATCGGCCACTTGTGTTTGGATCATGGATCGAAGCTAGCACACGCGGCGCTAATCCGGAAGTGTTTTTGGCGGCTCAGGAAGCCGTGCTGTGAGCACCAACGCCAGAGCGTAAATCCCGAAGCCGACAGCCGCGGCAGCATAGGTGAGCTTCACTGCTGGCAACACGCCGGGCATGACCGCCGCCAGGTGATTCGTCATGAAGGACGCGAAAGTACCCAACATTCGTCCGCCGACGTTGGCCGCGAATCCTTCGCCAGTGCCGCGCAGGTGCACCGGGTAAACGCGGGGCAGATAATTGCCCCAGAAAGTGAGCTGCGCCACCGTCGTGAATCCCGCGAGGAAGATGCCGATGCGAAATAGATTCAGGCTGTGCGTTGCCATGAAAATGAAAACGACCGGCGTGATCACAAGCCCGGGAATCAGGAACAGGCGCAGCAGCCGGCGGCGGCTCACGATCACCAGGGCGAGCGCGGCCATCGCGAGTCGTCCCACCAGCCCACCAGTTTCCTGCATGCCTTGGATGCTCGAAACCGCTTGCCCGCGCGCAGAAGCGGACATGCGCAGCACCTCTGGCAAACCGGCGGTGATTTGCGGCGATTGCTGGATGCTTCCGAACGCCGCGCCATATGCACAAGCCAGCAGCAGAGCCGTGACGATAGTAGTACGTCGATACGCCGGACGGAACAGTTCCAGCACACTCGGGCGCTGCAGTGTTCCTTCGAGCCGCTTGTGTTCCCACTGTGGCGATTCGGGCAGGAACGGCCGAATGATCGCAAGTGGAATGGCCGGCGCCACACCGGAGATGAGCGCGTAACGCCAGGCGGAGTGGCTTCCGTAAATTGCGGGCAGCGCCGGACCAAAGCGGTTCGCCACAAAAAAGGCTCCGGCCGCCAGCACGCCGCCGAGCGACGAGAATGCCTGCGTGTAACCCAACACCGCTTCGCGTGTTTTGGGATCAGGAAATAATTCTGCCAGCCACGCAACGGCTGCGACGAACTCGACGCACACTCCCGCGAATGAAAGGGTGCGAAACAGCAACAGCGTTTCGAGCTGTGTAGCCAAGCCCGAAGCTGTCGCCGCGAAGGCGTAGAGCAGGATGCTCCAGGTCAGGATGCGCCGGCGACCGAGGCGATCGGCTAGATAACCGCCCCACAACCCGCAGAATCCGCCTACCAATGGAGGAATCCAGAAAAGATTCCCCGCCCAGTCGCGATAGTCGGGTGTGCCCGGCTTCAGGTTGCCCAGTTCGACCAGCGCAGGCTGCAGAATGAGCGGACCTACCAGCACGACGTAGATGTCGAATAAAAAGCCCAGCGAAGCTACTACGCAGATCGTCCACTTGACGAAATTGGAGATGCGGCCGGGGCCGGCGGCGGACATGAAATGGTCAGGCTAACACAGCCAGTAAGCCTGGATTCGTAGTGGCAGGTTATTTCCCGACCAGGTGCGGAAGGTCGCGATTATTCTCGTTGCAGATGTATTCCACCAGCTCGTAATTCGGAATGCGCGACAAGATCGTGGTGTTGCCCCACGGCTTCGTATACATCTTCGGATCGTCGATCACGAACTTGTACTCGATATGGTCGAAGTCCGTACGCCGGTATCGTTCGGTAACACGCATGGCGTCGCTGTGCGGATGTCCGTCTCCGTCCAGCCAAGTCCGATCGTTGAATCCGGTGGTCTCCACCACGAGCGTGTCCCCGTCCCACCGGCCCACCGAGTAGCCAAACCACGTCGGGTCCGGGTTCTTGGGTAGCGGACGACCATCCATGAAGATCTGGCGATACGCGCGCGTGCCCGCTTCGTAAAGAATTAACATCAGTCCTGGCATTGGGATGATCTTCGATGGATACGGCGTGTAGGTGATGCGCGGGACTCCCGGCGGCAGGCAGTAGCCTTCCGGATCATCCTTGCCGTTAGTCTCCTTGCGCTGGTTGAATAGCTCCGCCGCCGCAGGAGTGAACGGAACTTCTTTTAAACCGGATGCAATGTCCAATGAGAAGCGGATTCCAGGCGGTTCCCAAATTCCTGAGAGGTCCGGTTTACCGTCGGCAGTACGTGGCGCGGGTCCGTTCTGGCTTGCCGTCTTCCTCGAAGGCTCACCGATGAGGGGCCGCACACCGTCGTCGGGCCGATCCGGACTTTGGGCCCACAAGCCCGCGCACAGGATCAATGGGGGAATAAATTTCCCGCCGCTCCACATGTCTATCGAATATAGCCCTTTTCCGCGAGCAGCGCGACCACCCGCCCGGCCGCCGCCCCCGGGCTCTCAGCCTCGCACGTCACGACGAGATCGGGCGTCTCGGGAGGCTCGTAGTCGATCTGAAGTTCTGGCGTTGTTCGCCCGACCGTGTGCTTCGGCACAGGACAATCTACGTAGATCTCCACGAAACGGGTGATTTGTTTACGCGCCCGGTCCCGATAAGCGCGCCGGTTCTCGGTCGCGTCGAAGATCACCGGCACACCTTGCGCGATCAGCAGTGCGCCTACATCGGCAATCTGCTGGTAGAACGTCTTGCGCTCTTCCTCGTCATAACGGGGATTCGGAGTAAAAGTCTTGCGCAGCGTGTCCGATTCCAGCACCGCTACATCCACTCCGCGTGCACGGAGTTGTTCTTTCAGGCTGGCGGTGAGGGTCCATTTTCCAGACGCCGGAGCACCTGTGACCCAAATACCAAAAGCGTCCTGAGTATTAGCTTCCACAGTAAGCATATATTTGAGCCGGGTCAAAGATTTCACTCCGCCGCCTACCAGCGTGGCGCAGGAGATGGGCTTCATCGGCGGCTCGATAGTCGACGCGGATGGGACTTCCGTACTCGTAACTTTTTCCGAATGGTTCATGCGGCGGCTCGCTCGGATGAGTGAGGGATAGGAGCGCGATATCATTGCCCCGCAAAGACTTGAGATACTGCTCCGCGTTCTCTACGTCCAATCCGCTTAGCATCAAGCCGGTTGTCACATCTGGAGTTAGTGCATTTCACGGGCCACGGAGGAGCGGTGCTGAAGGTTGCCAGTGCGTGCGAACATCGGCTAGCCGCGAGCGGCGATTCCATGAGCCAGCTATCTATCGCTCTACCGATGCGGCGGTCTTGGGCGTCACCGAAATCCGTTGCCGCAGCGTTATAGTCGGTCTCGTGTGACGTAAGAAGCGCGGCGTTTTTCCGATTATCGCCCCGAGTAAGGCTCTCGGCTCATGGCGCGGAAAAGCTTCGCGTTAGCTTAGCCACCGCTAAGCGACTCTTCTAGAGCCAACGCCACTTGAAGGACGAAGTCGAGACTCGCGTCTAATCCCTGCCCAAGCGTCCTACCTGGCGGGTAAGCATCGTTTTTGGAAGGCTGACAAGTTCATCGCAATGGATGCTCGATTGGTGCTCCAGACCTGATCCTGATACATTACATCCAAAGCTTCCTCGTTGAGACGGCAGGACTGACCGTTTAGGATAGCGAGGTCCAGTCGATCTCTCTCGGTTCTTTCCAGGCACGCCAGATACTGCCGTGCGGCCCGTTCCAAAAACTCGATCGATTCGAATCTGCGCGATTGATTTTCTGGAGCAGATCGTTGGGAAGTGTGACAGATGTCTTCGTTCTCACAGTATTATTTATGCCGGGGAAACGTCGGATGGGCAGGAATCAGTCATGTTACACTCATCCCATAAGGCGCAGGCCTCTAAGTCCATGCGAAAACCGAGGGAGAGCGACAGTTTATCGGGTGAAGCGTACGTGATCGTGCGTGAGCGAATTCTGCGCGGAGAGCTCGCCATCGGGCAAGTCATCTCGCGCCGCAAGCTCGCCGTCGAGCTCGGCATGAGCTTCCTGCCTGTCTCCGAAGCCCTGCTACGGCTAGAGCATGAAGGACTGCTGGAAAGCCGCCCACGCGCCGGCACGCGCGTCCGCGTACCCACGCGCGAGGATGTGATGGGCCACTATGTGGTTCGCGAAGCGCTGGAAGTCCAGGCCGCCATGCTCTTCGCCGCCGTAGCCACACCGGAGAAAAGTTCTGAGCTTCTGAAACTGGCCGCCCGCGTCGATGCGCTCTCCATCCAGCAGGACGGGAATCGCTTCGTCTACCTCAGCGTTCACGAAAAATTGCACCGCCGGATCGCCGAATCCGCCCGTTGCCCGGCGTTGTGCGACGCTATCGACCAGACCTCCGCGCTGGCCTCAACCTGGCTCTGCGCTGTCCGCGTTTCGTCCGAGTACCCTCCGCAGCGTCATCAGGATCTAGTGAGGGTTCTCGCTTCTGGCGACCCCATAGCCGCCGCTGACGCAATGCGGGACCACATCCGCTCCAGCATGGAAAACACCATCCAGCGTCTGGAGCCATATTTCCGGCTGCGAAAGAAATATGCGGGCACGTTCTCGCGTACCGGCAAGACTCAGTTCTCCATCGAATCGTTGGTGGCGGCCGGCGCCATGCCGGGCGAATCCGCGTCGGTTTAATTCTGCCTAGCCCGTCCGCATGAACAAGGGGCGGACCCGGCTTCATCGGCAATTCGTTTGAGCCGCCACTGTTGCCTGCGAGAGCAGCAAAATCGTGAGAGTTTGGCCGTATTCATCGGGCATCGCATTTTAAGTAGTGGAGCCGTTCCGGTAACATGTTGAAGTGGATCGAAAAGGCTTGCAGAGGCTGTGCGGAACGAGGCTTCGGGAAGCGAAAGCTCTCGCAGGGCTGGGACTTCATGATGGAGCCTATTACCTGGCCGGCTACGCCGTTGAGTGTGCGCTCAAGTCTTGCATTGCCAAAGAGACCCGAAAGCATGAGTTTCCGGACAGGAAGAGAGCGGAGATTAGCCACACGCACAACCTCCGGGAACTGGTAAGAGCAGCAAATCTGGAAGACGCACGTCTCGACGAAGCCAAGAAAGATTCCGAATTCCGCAACAACTGGGATACCGTACAATTATGGTCAGAGCAGAGTCGCTATCGGACAAATCATCCCGAAGTAGTCCGAAGCATTATCGAGGCAATTGGGGACAGAAATCACGGAATCTTGCGATGGATAAAACGGTATTGGTAAGCGGCGTTGACTTGGGCCAAGGGGCTGAGATCCTTCGGATACTTGACGGCGCTGGGCTCAAGATCAGCGTGGCACTCTGGGTGTACTTGCCAGAGTATGAGGACTGGCGTCTGGTTCTGTCTTCGCGAAAGTTCGATGCGGTTAGACTTCCGACAGCTTATGGGTTATTTCATGACGCTCTAGAAGCCGCCGGTATTCCGCTGGAGAGAACGCCACCCGTCATGATCCTCGGTATGAGCGATCCATTCATTCGCACCCTGCGGCGGATTTTTGGAAAGGCTAAGAGCGTGGATGGCATGCGGCTCGGGGGCCAAACAATCGGAGATCGATTTGTCGATGACGCCTACGCGTACCGAATCTCGTGATAGTTCGCCAACCTCACAGCAACTGGCAGACATCGTCGAAGTCCAACCGGGGATTCCGCGGAAACAGCTTCGAAGCATGGCCGTAGCCCAGGTTGCAAAGGAAGTTGGATTTCACCGAAGTCCCCGCGAAGAACTCGGCATCCACCTTGGCGTTGTCGAAACCGGACATAGGCCCGCAATCCAAGCCGAGAGCACGGGCGGCCAGGATGAAGTAGCCGCCCTGAAGAGTGCCGTTTCGGAAGGCGGTAGTCTCGGCGAGTGGCGCTGAATTCGAAAACCAATCGCGCGCGGCCGGATTGTTGGGAAAAAGCTGGGGCAGCTTCTCAAAGAACTTAAGGTCGTACGCCAGGATGACAGTGACGGGCGCCTGCATGGTTTTGTGCGAACGAAGACGATCCGCGCGGGAGAGGAATTGGCGCTGGTCGGTCCCCATTTCATCAGATCGTAGATCTGGCGCAACACGTCATCGCTCACCGGCTTGTCGAGCCACACATTGTGGGTGCGAGCTTTGCGAAATAGGATATCGAGTGCTTCGTCATTCAACTGATGGGGCATGGGGTTCTCCATGATAGTTAAAGAAATAGGGTAGCGCGCCGCCGTGCTCCACGCGGCGCTGCGGTGGGTGGGCGGATAATCACCAGCAGGATCTAAAGCATGTGGTGGGCAAGGACGCGAGGAAGTAGGAGGCACATGGCAGGGGAACGTGCGGCAGGAATCCAGCAGCCGGGCGCGTCAGCCTCCGAATTCCGACGCGCCCTGACTAACGGAATAGCTCTATTGCGATTTGCGAGTTCGACGAAGCAGGCCGAGTCCGCAGAGTCCGATGCCGATCAGCGCGATGGAAGCCGGTTCCGGAACTCCACTGCCAACCGGTCCGGGAGTTATATTACTTGCAGTCAATGCGCCTTCTAAAGAGAACCACGTCGATTGACCAGGCGCCAAACTGAGAAAAACGGTAGCGGCGGTCAAACCTGAGTTGATGTTACCAAACGTCGCTCCGGCACTCTCGTAATCTGTCGGATCCTTTGTGGTAAAGGCTCCGCCTTGGCATTGGGCTGCCGGCGGATTGCCATTCGTTGATGACCCGAAGGTGCCCGAACAACCGCCATCGTTTTCAAACCCAAAGGCGTTCGTGTTACTCATCAAGGGTAGTGAAGTCACCGTCGTGCTTGAATTGTTGAGCACGCCCACCAACACGTCGTCACCGGGCACGCCGGGAGTTGAGTCGTACGGAACGTTGTTCGGCGGATTGGAATCCGCCGTGAGGGTAGTCGTACCGTCGGCATTGACCGTAATCAGGAACTCGCAACCCGTATTTGCCCCGACGGGCGGGCATTGTGGAAACATCGGTGCGGCGCTCGCAAGAGTGCCGACAATTACTAATATGCTTGCTGTAAGAAGGGCAAGCTTCATGATCTCTCCTCCTTTAAGTTGACATTCTTCTATGCAGACTTCCTCGAAGGGCCTCCGACGAGAGAATCTAGTCAAGCTTACGGGGTAAAGTGATAGGCGAACAATTGGAAACACTTCCAGGTTAACTGGATGTTACGTTAAGTTACAGGACGGTTTCGCCCCGCCCGCGAGGCTGCCAAAAGCGTAGAGAGCCCTCAACTTGAGTCCTTGAGCCAGTTAACCCGGCGTCAATGCTTGGTAGCGTCCAGGTGGCCGCGATCCTTCTCGTTTTCCTCGCAGGAGTACATCATGATTACTGTGTTCTGCTTCTTGAGCGGAAGCGTCACCGTAAACGGCTCCTTGTACATCTTCGGATCTTCGAAGGTCACGCTCCACTTCATGTTGTTCGCATCCAGTTTCTGGAACCGTTCCACCAGGTGCAACTGATCACTATGCTGATGCCCGGCGGTATCCAGCCAGGTGCGATCACCGATGCCAACCGTGTCCACCACCAGCGTGTCGCCCTCATAGTGGCCGATCGAATCGCCGAACCAGCGGAAAGGCTCGACATCTTCCGGATGCGCGCGCCCATCGGTGTATATCAGGCGGTAGGTGTGCTGGTATTCGAACAGGATCACCGCCAAACCCGGCGATTGCACGATCTGGAACGGCATCGGTGCCTGGATTCCGCGCGCCGGACCAACTGGCAGGCAATACGACGCCGGATCGTCGGCGCGTACGACGTTCGTGAATCGTTCGGCGCCCAGGGCCGTGTAGGGAAGGTCATGGCCAAGAGGCTTGGTGAGATCGGGCGTATAGGGACCTTGCCAGACTCCGCTCATGTCCGGAATGGCTGTTGAAGAGGAGGTTTTTTCCGGCTTGGCGGCGAAGGATTGTGCCGCGATGGAACTGGCCACCAGGACGGCAACGAGCATCAGTTTAAACATATCTGCTCATTTCGTGGGAGTGGCTTTGGGACCGCCGTCATCGGCGGAGCCAGCGAATACTTTGCGGCCGTCGGGAAGCAGCACTTGGCGCGCGTTCGCGGTGGAGGTTCCGTCCTTGGCCTTGAAGGCATCGATGGTGACCGGGTCGCCAGGCTTCAACGTATCCTTGCGCCATCCCAGGCGATATAGCGTATTGGGCGGCGCGCCTTCGACCGACCAGTTGACGGTCTTGCCAGCATCATCTTTCACGTCCATATAAACGTAGATGTGCGGGTTTAACCAATCCACTTTGGTGACCACGCCCTTGAGCGTGATCGGTTGGTTGACATCGAACTCAGCGGCAAAGGAGTGATGCGCGAAGACGGGCACGCAGGCCAGAAACAACGCCAGGGCAAGCAGAACGCCAAGGGACTTCGAGGTCACGGTATAGATCCTCCTCTTAAACCAACTCTTTGCACGATGCTACGATGTTCGAGGGTGGGTGTCAATGGGCTAAAGGTCTGACATCTTCAGCTGTGTATCGGCATTCTTCCAACCGGCCTCGAACTCTTTGCGGACCGTCGCCGCTTCACCGCCTTTCTTCTCGGCCTGCAGGCATTCGGCCAATCCGTAAAGCGCGCGTGGATTCTTGGCGTGCACCTTTAACTCAGCTCGGAACGCCGCCTCGGCGTCGGGATAGCGGCCATCGGTGAACAATACCGCGCCCAGGGATTCGCGCGGAGGCAGGTACCAGTCGGGCGGCTCGTCGTAGTTGAGCTTGTCTTCGGTCTGCGCGGCTTTGCTCAATAATTCCGCCGCGCGTTTGTAATTCCGCTGCCCGCGAGCGATGTAGGCGTCGAGCATCCCAGCGGCGATCTCGAGCACTTGATGAGCCGAGTTGAGTCCCAACATTGCAGTTTGCGGCAGCGTCTTGGTTTCCGCTACCAATGCATCTCTTTCAGCCGCGGCTTTATCCAGACGGGCGAATCCGGTGTCGGCCATTCCCCGGCCAAAATGCCAGACCGCGTGCAACAGCCGCAGGTTTTTGTCTGGCTCCGGCATCGTCGCCACATCCTCCCACTGACGGAATCGGACCAGGACGAAGGTCTTCGTCGGTAGAAACGATTCGGCCATGGGAGTCTCTTTGGCGAACGGCAGCATGCCGGCGACCACCTTCGTGGCGATCCGGTTAGCTTCGTCGAAGCGCCCTTCGAAGCAGCTCGATATCGCCAGGAAATGCAGATTGTGCGTGTAATACATCATCGGATACATGCCCGTGACGCGATACTTGTTAACGTAGCCCTGATCGATGCCGACCGCCTGCTGGTTGGCGAGCGAAGACGCGTGGTAATCGCCGGTCCTTATGTATATGTGGGCGGGCATGTGAACCAGATGCCCGGCGCCGGGGCACAGCGCGGTCAGACGATTAGCGCTCGCGAGCGCCCGCTCAGGATGCGGCGATGCTTCGACGGCGTGGATATAAAGATGATTGGCGCCGATATGGTTTGGATCGCGTTTCAGTACGCCTTCGAGCACATCCACGACCTCGGGCGTGCCCTCTACAGCCTGTCCCTCGTGCGTCCAAAGCTGCCAGGGATGTACGTTCATCGCTGCGTCGGCGAATAATACGGCGGCGTCCGAATCCCCCGGATTTTGGCGCATGACCTCGCGCATGGCCTGCGCATAATCGACATTGAGCTTCTTCGGATCGGCTTTGGGATCGGCGGAAAATCGCTTAGCCAGAGCGCGGATGAAGCCTTGCTCGGCCGGTGTGGCATTGCCTGCCAGCGAAAGCGCCTTCTGGCTGGCTTCGTAAGCCGATTTGCGCCGGCCGGCGTCGATGTCCTGATCGTTGTAGTTTGGCCCGACGGCCAGCGCGATCCCCCAATAGGCCATGGCGCACTTGGGATCGAGCTTGGCTGCGTAGCGGAACGATCGCGCGGCCTCGTCGTAATTGAAGCCGTACGCCAACGTGAGACCTTGGTCAAAATAGCGTTGCGCTCCGGGCTTCGAGGTCGTGATGGGGTGATGCAGATGGCCTAGCCCGTCCAACAATGGCGCGGGGCCGGTGTCGGCGGTCGCGGAAGAATGTTCGTGCTGCTGGCAAAATCCGCAAGCAGACGCAAGAAGAACCGCGGCGTAGAGGCGCTTCAGCATTTCTTGATTGTAAGCAACTCCAACTCGTCCAGGGTTCTGGGCCAATCCTCACGAAGCAAGCGCGAGAGCGCACGGTCGGCCAGCAGTTTTCCTCCGGTCTGGCAATTCGCGCAATAGTTTGTCTCGTTATCGGCGTAGCGGATGCGCTGGATCTTTGCGCCGCAGCGCGGACACGGCTCGTGATAGCGGCCATGCACGGCCATGCCTTCACGGAAGGCCGTGACCTTTTCCGGAAATTCATCACCTGCTTGGGCGCGGAGCTTCTCGGCCCACTGCGTCAGCGACCGGCGAATGGCATCGTACAGCCGCGCGATTTGTTCGGGCTTCAGTTTCTGCGTCAGTGCCACCGGCGAAAGCTGCGCCTCAAACAGGATTTCATCCGAATAGGCATTGCCGATGCCGCTGAACGATCGCGGATCGGTGAGCGCGCGTTTCAAGGTGTGGTTTGAAGACGTCAGGACTTTGGTGAATTCGTGAAGATCGGCATCGAGCACCTCCAGGCCGCCGGGATTGAGCGCGCTCAGTCCGGCCTCGCCTGAGACGACATGCAGCGACGCGCGCTTCTTCGTCCCAGCCTCGGTCAGGACCAGGCTGCCATTCGGAAAATCGAATGCAGCCAGACCGCGTGGGCGCGAAACTTTAGCTCCGCGGGGCCGCCAGTGCAGGCGTCCAGCGATCATGAGGTGCAGGACCAGCCACAGATCGTCATCGAGCCCGATTGCGATTCGTTTGCCAATCCTCCGAAATTGACGGACGGTCTTGCCGTCGACGCGGCTGAGCGGCGGATCGACGCTGCGCAGGAGAAACGGGCTGGCAAGCCTTACATGTTCGAGCGGTTGGCCAAGGATTCGTTTTTCTAGCGCTTCAATATAGACGACAATGTCGGGGAGTTCGGGCACTGCCCACAGAGTAACTTAACGTCGCTGGCACCGGCCCAGTGCCAGTTCAGTGGCATATTCGCGGAGTCGATGTATTATACTGACGCTAAATCAACTTCGATAGACCGACTTCGATCGCGAGGGTGTTGTGGCAGGAGCGCGAAAGCCCGGACCAACCGGTATTCACGACCACGAGGAAACAATCGACAACGGTACCTTGTGCCGGAATATCTCGCAGGCGCCCGGCTACGTGGATGGAGCGCACAGATCGGGCCGGTCGAAATCTCATTTGCCGAGCCAGCACACGCTGCCCAACCTCTTGCTGCGGCCGGGTGAACGCAATTCAAACGTCCGCAGGCTTCAGGTCCTGCTCAACTCACGGATCGACCTGACCCTGGCACTGAAGGTGGACGGCTATTTCGGGCCAAGAACCAATCAGGTCGTTCAACGCTTTCAAAAATCCAATTCGATCGTTGCGGATGGCGTGGTTGGAAAGCCGACCTGGTTTCGCCTGGTTGCGGCGCCGCCCAAGAAGACTATGCATGCCAGCGACGTCGCCGGATGGCACCTGGATAAGAAGTGCGGCGAGGTGGCCGCCTTGCTTGCCCGAAAATTGCCGCATCACTCGCGGGCCGAGATGAACAGGTTGGTTTCCAGGCAGTCTCTGACGACTGCCTTGAGCGATTTCGCAACCAACAGCTTTCAACGCGGGCAAGAACTTTCCCGTCATGGTTTGCTACTGGCGCTTGGGGAAGACATCGGAGTAAATATCGCCCATGCCATCCAGGTAACCGTTCTCGCGATTTCCGCAGCGGACTTGGAAGAGGCGGCCGGCTACCTCTCGCGGGCCTTCCTGACGCACAACATTGCGGCGTTAGCCGGGGTTCTCGCCAGTCACTCGGGCGGCAATGCGGCGAAGACTTCGAAGACCGCTGCCGCGCTAGCCGACGAACCGCCCGCTGGCCGCGATGGAGCGCCCAAACGAAAACGGCGCTTCATCGAGATCCATTGGGAGGATATCGACACCTGGTGCAGCGAAACGGTAACGGTCGCGGGAACCACCGAGAATTACAGCGACGGCGAGAGCGTCGCCATCAGCGTGACCGGCACTCCGGCAGGTTCCACGCTTCCGAACTTCAACGAAACGATCAACAGCGACAGCTTCTCGCATAGATGGAAGATCCTCGAAGTTCTGCCTCCGAAATCGGGCGGCCATTATGTCAACCTGGTCGACGCCGATGCCCACGCCGAAGGCAAGACCACGCCCACGCACGTGCACATTCATTTCATCCCCACCGTTCCCAAGACGCATTACGCCCAGGGCCGCGCGCATTTTGACCTCAGCGCAACCGACTATCAGATCAAAATCGAAAGTGAGATCAAATACATAAAAGGCTGGGGGGCGTCGGTGGTTAAGCTGGGGCCCGCGGTTCCACGTGGTACTGGCGGATTGCTGGATGGCCAACTCACCTGGAACGGTTACCGTTGGATGAAGAAAGTCGCTGGAACGCCGAAGTACTGGAATGGCACGACGTGGAAGAATCTACCGGCGGGGTTTACACTTATCGACGCCAACAATTTCTGCGTCGGGTTTTATCAAACCGGTAATACGTTCACCTGCCAGTACGGCGGCACATGGCCGGAGAAATTCGCCGACTGGGATATCAACGCCGCCCCCAAGCAGAAGAAGATCAAGGATTGGACGGACAACATTCACAGCGTCTGGACCGGCAAGTTCGATCTCAAGCGCCATGAATGTAAAAGCTCGACGCCGCAATGCTGCCGGTATTCGACCACCGCCTCGGCCATGTTCACCCAGAAGAACGCGTTTGCTTCGGGCATGTTGATTATCGCGGACGGCAACATCCGGTCGAACGATTCCCTGTGGTTCCTGGGGGAACCGCGCGTAACTGTAGCCGGCCATGAATTCGGCCATCATCTCGGCAATCCGGATGAATACGCCGGCGCAGTGCTTGACACCAGCTTGAATAGCGACGGGGCCACCGCCGGCATCGATGCGGATTCGATCATGGGTCAGAACTTGACCAAGGTCAAGAAACGGCATTACCGCACGATTTGTACGCACTTCGCGGCCATGGTTCAGACCCTTACCGGCAAGAGTTACACCTATGAAGCCGTGCCTGTGGTGGCCGGTGGCGGATAACCGGCCGCGTGCTATAGTGAGGCGAACGCGGAGCGGCGGACCCTGCTCGCGGCGCGGACTGAGTGGCTTTTTCTTCGAAATCATCACGAGCCCCACTCTGGCAGGCGCGGATCTGCTGGCTCTTGCTGGTTAGCTGTGGCTGCCAATCCCAAACTGCTCCGCGGCCGGCGGAATCGAAACGCATGAGCACTCCATCAACCCGAGGCCAACCCTTCGCGCTCAACTACACCTCCACTGGCGGGGTTGAGTTGGGTCCGAAGCTCTATGAGCGGCAGACCTCGTTAATCATCAACAGTTCCGATCATAGTGTGGTCTTGGAGCAGCACCGCTCCGAATCCGACGAAGCAGGCGCCCCCATTGGGATTTTTCGCTGGGCCGCTGATCTCGAATCGCTGCAAAAGTTGATCGAGTATGCCATCGAGGAACGCCTGGAAGATCTAGCGCCGCCGGCGCGTGGTGGTCCCGGTACCACTGTCATGACCATCGCGCTCGATTTGGCTGACCGCAAGGTCTCAAAGACGTTGACCAGTGCCGATATCCCTCAAATCGGCCAACTGGAGTACTTTCTGTATCAGCTCAATCAGATCATGTTTGCGGCGCGGCAAGCGCCTTACCAAGCTGTGCGAGTGACGGTCGCACCCGACCGACCGGCTCATCGTTTCCAGGTAGGTATAGAAAATATCGGCAAGGCCAACGTATGTCTTTTCGATCCTCGCACGATTGGCTCCGGAGACCCCAACCGCTGGATCGGGGTTCGCCTCGCCGAGCTTCCTCGGGAGATCCCGGGAGTCACATCGCCGCCGCTGGAATGGTCGGAGATTCACGTTCAACAGGAAACTGGCGCCTCTCGCGTCCTTACGTTAAAAGCCGGAGAGCGTCTCACCGTGCCCTCAGCGTCGTGGGCGAATCCGCGCCAAGGCGTCAAGTATCTGGTCCAGGGCGTTTGGTCGGACTATGCCGCTTCCTCTGGCTCTGAAGACTGCTACTTTATGCGCGGAGCGGCTTTTTCCGAAAACCTTACGGTCGCCCCGTAACGGGCCCTTGCCATACCCTCATTCGTATCTTAAAGCCACCATCGGATCTACCCTTGACGCACGCCGCGCGGGAACGTAAGTCGCCAGGAGAGTAACCAAAACGAGCAGCAGAGAAACTATTGCCAACGTCAACGGATCGGTCGCTTTAACCCCATAGAGCAAGCTGCTTAGAAATCCTGTTAAAGAAAGCGCCACAAGCATGCCGGCCACGAGTCCAGCAAATGTCAACACCATGCCCTCCCGGATCACCAGCTTCAGCAGATCGCGCCTTTGCGCCCCGAGCGCCATGCGGACCCCGAACTCTTGTGTCCGCTGCGCAATCAACTGCGAGAGCACGGCATATAGCCCGATTGCGGCGAGCAAAAGAGCCAGCCCGGCAAACGTGGATAAAATGATCGCCCTCAGATGTGGGTAAGACAGCATTCGGGAGAGCCGCTGGTTCATGGTTTGCACGTCACCAGTTGGCACGTTGTTATCGAGTGCCGCAATTTGCTTTTGAATCATGGCGGCCGGTGAAGTACTGTCGGTGGCCGTGCGAAACACCAGGGAAACGTGAGATGGCGGATCTTGACTCACTGGACGAAAGACTGCGGGAGTCTCTTCCCAGCTCATTTGATGAAAGAAGTCTTGATCTTTTTCGTCAGCGACCACGCCCACAATGGTGAGCCAACCTCGATCGGTCCCCGGTCTGCCTACTTTGATGCGCTGGCCGATCGGACTCTCGCGCGGAAAATATTTTCGCGCCAGCGCTTCGTTCACAATCGCAACTGGAGGGCTCTTCTCGCCATCCGAGTCTTCGAATTTGCGCCCGAGTTCCAGCGGTACACCCATAACTCCAAAGTACCCAGGGGAGATAAAAATTTGGCCAACGTCGAAGGCAGCCGCTGTGGGACTTGGCTCCGACCGGCCGTCCACGGCCAGCGCGTACCCTGCCGATCGTCCGTCTGGGGGAACAAAACTCGTGAATGCGGCGGAAGCAACGTCAGGAAGAAGCGCCGTGCGGTCTAAAACCGCACCAAAGAACCTGGCGCGCTGATTGCCGGTCGAGTAACTCCACTTCGGTAAAGTAATCGACATCGTGATTACGCGATCGGTGCGAAATCCAAGGGGCACTGAAGCCAAGCGCCCAACACTCTCAATCAGAAGTCCGGCCCCCACCAGCAAGGCGAGCGAAAGCGCCACTTCCGCGATGACCAATACTCTTCGGAGCGTACGGGAGGTCAGGCTAAGGGATGCAGCCTGTGCACTCATGCGCAGAGCATCCATCAAGTCTACACGTGAGGCTTTCAGGGCAGGAATGAGTCCGAACAAAAGAGCGGTGACCACCGCCAGCGAAGCCGTGAAATAGAGAACCGGAAGATTCACCGTGACCGGATTCCCCGGAGGCATCGCGATGGGATTGAGAGTCCGGAAATAGTAGACCGCGCCCATGGCGAGCAGTATTCCAAGCGTTGCGCCGGTGACGGACAGCAGCAACGCCTCGGTCAGCAGTTGTCGTGCTAGCCGCGCTCGGCCTGATCCTAAAGCAGCCCGGACCGCCAATTCCTTCCGCCTCGCCACAGACTTCCCCAGTAACAGGTTGGCTATGTTGAGGCAGCCAATGAGAAGAACGAAACTTACAGCCCCAAAGAGAACCATCACGCTGAGCCGCAGCGTAGGTCCAGTCAGGTAGGAAAATTGTTGCGCGAGCGGGTAAATAGCGGGCTTGACCTGGGTTCCAAACAAATCCTTCCGGGGCGCATTTCTATAAAGCGCCTCCACTTCTTCTTGTGCGCGCTCAATGGATACTCCAGGCTTGAGGAGCCCGAAGGCTCCGACTTTGGCGTTCGGATCGCGAGCGATGGCGCCGTCCGGAGTAATCAGCACCCACATCGCCGCCGCATCGGGATAAAACGCGAATCCTGGCGGCATCACGCCCACGATAGTGCACGCATTCTCGTTCAGCTCGATGCGACCTCCGATGACGTTCTTTTGTCCGCCAAATACCTGCGTCCAGAAACTGTGCTTCAGGACAACCGTACAGCCCCCACGCAAGTCGTCCGGCTGAAACGTGCGCCCAAGTGCAGGCGTTACCCCGAGCATGGGGAAGAAATCGATTCCGACCGGCATCGCAAATACGTCCCGCGCAGGCCCGGCGCCGGTCAGAATCTGGCCATCTGTCCTCCAAGTGGCGGGAGTCAGTCGCTCGAAGCTCTGGCTTCCACTTTTCCAGACTTCGAAATCGTGATACGTATCGAAAAATGGGGGATCGTTCGGACTGCGGACCAATGTCTCCCAGATCACGACCAGCCGGTCGGGATTCCGAAAAGGGAGCGGGTGTAGCAAAACTGCATTGACTACGCTGAACATTGCGGTGGCGCCGCCGATCCCGAGCGCGAGCGTTAAGATCACAACCGTTGTAAACCCAGGCGTGCGCGCGAAAGTTCGTAGGGCGTAAGCAATGTCCTGTCTGAAGCGATCCAGCCACGCCCACCCCCACGTCTCGCGTACCTCTTCTTTAATCAAGCCGGCATTGCCCAACGCGCGCTTGGCCGCGTATTGCGCCTCTTCCGGCAGCAACCCGCTATCCATTTGTTCCGCGGCTTCCAGCTCCAGATCGGAGCGGAGTTCACGGTCCAGATCTTCCTCGCGCTGCTTCCGTCGCCACCACCTCATCTCAACACTTTTCATCGCTCCCGGCCCTTCACCTCAACCCTCGGCGGGCCACATGATCTGGGCAACCGCTCTCGCCATTTGCTTCCACTTCGACTCTTCCTGCACAAGGCGCTTCCCGCCGGCGGCCGTCAGCCGGTAGTACTTGAATTCCCGGTTGCGATCTGGCGCGGTCTCCCACTTCGAGGCCACCCAACCCTTTCTCTCCAGACGATGCAGCGCCGGATAAAGTGAACCGTGTTGCACCTGGAGAAGATCGTCGGTAGTTCGCTGGATGTGCTTTCCTATCTGATGGCCGTGAGCGGGGCCGAAGAGCAGGGTCCTCAGGATGAGCATGTCGAGAGTGCCTTGGAGCAGCTCGATTCGTCCCGCGCTCTTGCCCATGGAAGACATTCTACCATCAGACCCCACGCCTGGTGTTTGACCTTCGCTCTTGACTACAATGGGTTTATGGTGTTAACATACTAATGTCGATCGACAATATCTAGATTAGGAAAGAAGTTGTAAATACGCCAGTTGAACCCCATAATCGCAAGCCCCGGTCGGCCTTCATTGGCCTGGCGCTCGCTCTCGCTGGTGGTCCGGCTTACGCCCAATACGATAAAGTAGCCGCGCTTGGTTCCGATTCGTCGCTTACTCCAATCGGTGGCCCCGCCTCCTCCCCGCCGATTTCGGACGCCCCGTACGGCCTGCCGGACCTCCGCCCGACCGGCGCGCTGAACGATCACCTTCCGCGCTGGCTGCAGTTTGGGATCGATGAACGCTTCCGCGTGGAAGGTTCCAGCGGCAGCGGGTTCAAGCCTAACAACAGCACGTCTTACCTCCTCAATCGGTTCCGCTTGGGCGTGATCGTGCAGCCCGTGAGCTGGTTCAAGCTGGTGGCGCAGGTTCAGGACGCACGCTCATTTCTCCTTTCCCCGCCGCTGGGTCCACCAAACAACGTGAGGTGGGATCTCAAAACCGCTTATGTCCAGTTTGGCGATTCGGAGAATCACCCGGTCTCGCTCACCATCGGCCGGCAATTGCTCGACTACAACAGCACCATAATCGCTAACTCGGAATGGCGCAACCAGGCTCGCTCTTACGACGCTGTGGTGGCCAACGTTCACCTGGACCGCTTTCGTGCGGCCGTGTTCGCCGCCTCGGTGGTGAACCCCCAGTTGGATGGCATTACGCATCACCAGGAGGGAAACAACATCTACGGCGCTTACGGGTGGATCACGCGTGTCCTGCCAAAGTCGTCGATCGAGCCCTTCGTGCTTTGGAGAGTTGCGCCGAGTATCGCTGTGGAGAACAGCAAGCTCAAGTCCGGGCGCCTTGACGAGCAGGCATACGGGTTCCGGATCAGAGGCAGGAGCATTTCGAACTTCGATTACCGTTATGAGCTAGTGCTGGAGCGAGGCTCGGCCGGCCCTAACGATATCCAAGCCTGGGGCACGACGGCCGGGCTCGGTTACACGATCGCCAGCGCTGCCTGGAAGCCGCGCTTCTTCGCCAGCTACGACTACGCGTCAGGTGACAAGAATCCGGCCGACGGGATACACGGCACCTTCGACACCATGTACCCGACCGCGCATGACCGGTTCGGGATTGCGGACCTCTTCGGATGGCAGAACATCGTGGCCGGGCGCGCTGGTGTGACTATCATCCCGCGGCGACGCTGGTCCGTGACCGCGCAGTACCTGGACTTCTGGCTCGCGAGCGCCAAGGATGCGGCTTATAACTCTTCCGGCGGCTTGATCCTGCGCGATCCCACTGGGAAATCGGGTACTCACCTGGGCCAGGAATTGGACGCTTACGCCTGGTACGAGATCAACCGCGAGGTGCACGTCGGCGCCGGCATCGGCCACCTGCTCCCAGGCCAGTTCATCGACAAGGCAGGTAAAGGCGCTGCCTATACCTATCCTTACTTCGTGATCGAGATGTTCGATGGGAAGCGGGTTCGCTAGGGGCCCACGCCCTGGCACATATCTACGACCTGCGAAATCTCAAGTTTGGCCATATCTCATGCTTAAGGAAAGTCGCGAGGCGCAGAAGCTTAATCCAACAAATGGCCGAGCTTCTGTTTCTTGGTCCGCAGGTAGCCTTCGGTGGATTCGTGCGGCGCAACGATACATGGAATGCGCTCAGCCACGTGAATCCCGGCGTGCTCGAGCGCGGCGATCTTGTCGGGATTGTTGGATAGCAGGCGCACGCTGCGGACTTTGAAATAGCGCAGGATCTCGGCCGGCATCTGGTAATCGCGCAGGTCGGCTTCAAAACCCAGGCGCTCGTTGGCTTCGACGGTGTCGGCGCCGCCGTCCTGCAGCTCGTAGGCACGCAGTTTGTTGAGCAGACCGATCCCGCGTCCTTCCTGGTGCTCATAGATGAGCAGGCCGCGTCCCTCTTCGGCGATCAAGTTGAGCGAAAGCTCCAGTTGCGACCGGCAATCGCAACGCAGGCTATGCAAGACGTCGCCGGTCAGGCATTGCGAGTGGATGCGAACCAGGGGCGGCTCCGCTGAGGTGATGTCGCCCATCCTAAGCACCACACACTCCTGCACATCCGGCCCGTAAGAACCTTCGAATCCGAAGATACGAAAATGACCGAAACGGCTCGGAAAATTAGCTTCCGCTACCTTGGTTAACATCCTGGAAATCGTGCTTTCATTATAATGATCGCAGGCGAGCGATGCTGGATCAGCAACAATTGGTGACCTTGCTATTGCGGGTAGCGGTAGCCGCGTCGCTGGCCAGCATTCTATCGCGCTTCCCTGCTTTCCAGCGCATGTTGATGCGCGAAGAGCGCACGCTGGTGCAGCGCGTAAGGCTGGCGTTGAGCTGCGCGGCTCTCTATGGATCGAGCGTCGCAACCCGCGTCCTGAATCCCAACTATCACGCCGTCGATCTCGGACTGGAGGGCAGCTTGGTATCCGGCATGGTCGGGGGATACGTCACCGGGCTCCTCGCGGGTGTGCTGATTTCGATCCCGGCGGTGATCAATCACGAGTTGATGTCGATGCCATTATTCGCCGGCGTGGGCGTCTTGGGAGGATTGCTACGCGACGTCGCGCCTGAAAAGGAAGATGTGTGGCGTTTCTCGCCCATTTTCAGCTTGGCTCCGGCGCGTTTACGGCAGCGGCAATATCAGCGCACGCTAATGTTCCAGCTGGGATGCCTGTTCACGATTATCTTCACGGACTTGCTGCGAGTTTCAGTGGCCAGGGTATTTCCGAAGGGGCAGGTATTTCTGGGACCAATCTTGAGTGATAACCACTTAGGAACGGCCATTGCGTTCTACGCCAGCTCGGTCTTTGCCGTCATGCTTCCGCTCAAGATCTGGAATAACACGCGCAACGAGAAGAAGCTCGAAGCCCAGCAACTACGGCTGAACGAGGCTCGTCTGGCGGCGCTAACCAGTCAGATCAATCCGCATTTCCTGTTCAACACGCTTAACTCGGTTTCCTCGCTGATTCGGAGCAATCCGGATCAGGCTCGCAGCGTGGTTTATCGACTCTCCAGCATCCTGCGGCGCCTGCTGCGGAAGACCGACAACCTGGTTCCACTGCACGAGGAGCTGGAGTTTATTGACAATTACATGACGATTGAGATGGTGCGCTTCGGAGAAAAGCTACGATTTATCAAAGAAATCGAGCCCCGGACGCTGGACCGGCTGGTTCCCAGCATGCTGCTGCAGCCCATCATCGAGAACAGCATCCGGCATGGCTTGAGCAGCAAGGTGGATGGCGGTATGATTCGGGTGCGGAGCTGGCTGGCCGAAGGAAAGCTGCAACTGGTGGTGGAAGACGACGGCGTGGGAATCCCGGAAAGCCGCTTGGCCACGCTGTTCGAGCTGGGAATCGGCGTTAGCAACGTGAATGAACGGCTGAAAGTGCTGTTCGGCCAGGATTACCGCATGTGGATCGACAGCAAGCTGGAGGAAGGAACGCGCACCGGAATCGAGATCCCCGAGCTTCCGATGGCAACTGAGGTAGGGCAAGAACTTACCACGGCCGGCTGAAGGGGCGAAACCTGGGCCGCGCTCAGGACGTCTGTAAGGCGTCCACCATATTTTCCGCCCTGTTGCGAAAGGCTTACAAGTTCCCTGATATAAGGAGCGCCAGTACTAAGTGACTTCCACGATTACGGCGAATACGCGCTACCAGGATTGCGTCAATCCGCAGTGGGCGCGCCTGCTGAACGTGCTGCAGTTGAACGTCCGGTACACGCGCTGTTTAGGGACTGAGCTTCACATTGATGATGGCCGGCGGATTCTCGACTTCCTATCGGGCTACTGCGTCCATAATGCAGGGCACAACCATCCGGACATTATTGAAGCGCTGAAGGAAGAGCTGGATCAATGCGGTCCAGCGATGCTGCAGAGCCATGTTCCGGAGCTGGCGGGCGAGCTAGCTGAGCGGCTGTGTTCTCGCGCGGGGGGCAGGTTGAAGAAAGCGTTCTTCTGCAGCTCAGGCAGTGAGGGTGTCGAAGCCGCCATCAAGTTCTCGCGCGCGCATACCGGCCGCACTGGTCTGCTCTATGCCAACGGCGCGTTTCACGGGCTCACTTGCGGCGCGCTTTCGTTGATGGGCGATTCGTTTTGGCGAGAGGGTTTTGGTCCGATGCTGCCGGACACTGAGCAGATTCCGTTCGGCAACCTCCAGGCGCTGGAACAGAAGCTGGCCACTCGAAAACATGCCGCTTTTATCGTCGAACCGATCCAGAGCGAGGCCGGTATCCGCGTTCCGGCGCGGGATTATCTGGCAACCGCTCAGTCATTATGTAAGCGATATGGAACGCTGTTCGTGCTGGATGAAGTGCAGACGGGCATGTATCGAACGGGGCCATTTCTGGCATCGCATTTGTTTCAAACCGATCCGGACATGGTCGTGTTGGCGAAGGCGCTGAGCGGCGGGCTGATTCCTTGCGCGGCGGTGCTTGCGACCGACGAAGTTTACGATTCGGTCTATGGCTCACTCAAACGTGCGCTCATCCATACTTCCACGTTTAGCGAAAACGGCCTGGCGATGCGTGCCGGCCTGGCGACTCTGAGCGTGTTGGAACGCGAGAGCCTGGGCGATCGATCGATTGTAATGGGCGAGTATCTGCGTGATCGGCTGCGCGATGCGCTGTCCGGATACGAGATGGTAAAAGAGGTGCGTGGCGAGGGGTTATTGAACGGAATCGAGTTCACGGCGCCGCGAAAATTGACGCTCCGCGTTCCGTTCGAAGCCTTCATGAAGATCCATCCCGCCATGTTCGGGCAGGTGCTGGTTATGCAGCTCTTTCACAGAGGCTTCCTCACGCAGGTGTGCGGGAACAACTTCATGGTGTTGAAGGTGGCGCCGCCGCTGGTGGTAAAAGAGCAGGAAGCTGATGATTTCGTGCGCGCCGCGACGGAAGTGGTGGAGTCGATGCACTCTTCCAGCACCTTCTGGACCGAAGCCCTGGGCATGGCGCGCCGGGTGATAGACGTATAAACAATGAGCCGATTCTTTTTCTCAATCATGCTGGCAAGTCTGGTGTTCGCGATCCCATCGATGGGCGCTTCCGTCCCTTCCGTGGTTCCAATGATTCAGACCGGATACCACCAGATGTACAATCTCGAATTCGATGGGGCGCACAAAACCTTTGCGCAATTCGAACAGCAGCGTCCCGACGACCCGCTCGGTCACGTTTCGAATGCAGCGGCCTATCTTTTCGCCGAGTTCGACCGGCTCAATATCCTGCAGTCGGAATTTTTTGTGAATGACGACCGTTTTCGGCACGCGAAACGATTGACCCCCGACCCAGCCGTGCGGCAGGCTTTCGATGGAGAACTTGCGAAAGCCGAACAACTGGCCAACGGCATTCTGGCTCGTTCCCCCCAGGACCCGGATGCGCTGTTCGCAAACATTCTCAGCATGGGTCTGCGCGCGGATTACTCGGCGCTGGTAGAAAAGCGTTACCTAGATTCGCTGCGGGTGATCAAGAACGGCCGCGAGACCGCGGAAAAGCTGCTAGCGATCGCACCCGATTATTACGATGCCTATCTGGCCATCGGAGTCGAAAACTACATGCTGAGTCTTAAAGCGGCGCCTGTGAGATGGCTGCTGTCATTAGGCGGCGCGCAGGTGGATCGCGAGCGTGGCATCCAGGACCTTCGTTTGACCGCGGAGAAAGGCCACTATCTGAGTCCTTACGCGCGTTTACTGCTGGCAGTGGCGGCGATGCGGAACAAAGACCGGGCGCAGGCACGCGATTTGCTGACTGCGCTGGTGCATGACTTTCCGCACAACAAGCTCTATTCCGAGGAACTGGCCCGACTTCAGTAGAATACGGCATAGGAGCCGAGGCACCCTCTCACTTATGACCATCGCCGGTGTTGCAAGCGCGTTTCCCTCGCATAAATACGATCAGCGAGTGCTGTTGTCGGCGCTACAGCGGCACTTTGGCCCGATGGTCGAAAACCCGGTGTTCATGGAACGGCTGCAAGCTCGCGTGGGCGTCGAGACGAGGCATCTGGCGCTACCGATCGAAGAATATTACGACCTAAAGACTTGGGGCAAAGCCAATAACCACTGGATCGAAGTGGCGGAGGAGCTAGGACAGAAAGCGCTGTGCTGCGCGCTGACCAGGGCCGGTTTCGCGACGTCGGACTTGGGCGCCATCTTCTTCGTCTCGATCACCGGCATCTCGAGTCCGTCGATCGACGCGCGGCTGGTCAATCGCATGAGCCTGCCGGTAAACATCAAGCGCGTGCCGATCTTCGGATTGGGCTGCGTGGCGGGCGCGGCCGGAATCGCGCGGGCGGCGGATTATGTGCTGGCCTATCCCAAGCAAGTCGCCGCGGTACTGTCGGTGGAACTTTGCTCGCTGACACTGCAACAGGAGGATCGCTCGGTCGCCAATCTGATCTCTTCAGGCTTGTTCGGCGATGGCGCGGCCGCGGTGCTGGTGTCCGGGGCCGAGCGAAGCGCGAACGGTCCGGAAATCCTCGCGACGCGATCGGTGTTCTATCCCAATTCTGAGCACGTAATGGGTTGGGACATTTCCGAGAAAGGCTTTCGGATCGTGCTTTCGCGCGAAGTTCCCGAGGTTGTGCACGAGCATCTGGCCTCCGACGTCGACGCGTTTCTGGAAGAACAAGGCCTCTCGCGTTCGGACATTGGGAGCTGGATTCTACATACTGGAGGTCCGCGCGTGCTGGAAGCGACGGCTGCGGCTTTGGACCTGCCCGAGGGCGCCCTCGCGGTGTCGTGGGATTGTCTCCGAAGGACTGGGAATCTTTCCTCCGCTTCAGTGTTAGTAGTTCTCGAAGAAGTCATGACGAAGCGGCGGCCGGCGGCCGGAACTTACAGTTTGCTGGCCGCGATGGGACCTGGTTTCTGCTCCGAACTCGTTTTATTGAGGTGGTAGTTTCTTACTTTGACCACATTTCCCAAAAGCACTGACGTTTTCGTCGTAGGCGGTGGGCCGGCCGGTTTAGCGGCGGCCATCGCAGCTCGTCTCAAAGGATTCGATGTGCTAGTGGCCGATGTCCGGCAGCCTCCTATCGATAAGCCCTGCGGCGAAGGGCTGATGCCCGATTCATTCGCCGCGCTGCGCCGTCTCGGTGTTAGGCTAGACTGCGAGCAATCGTTCCCCTTTCGCGGCATTCGGTTCCACGGTGCGGGCGTCTCGGTTGCGGCGGCGTTTCCCAGCGAGCCAGGCGTAGGCATTCGCCGTACCCGGCTGCATGAGCTTCTGATCGATCGCGCACGGGAGACGGGCGTATCGATGCTGTGGGGCACACGTGTAAACGGCCTGTCTGGAGAAACGGTCCTGCTCGATGGAGCCGCGGTAGCGTGCCGCTGGGTGGTCGGCGCCGATGGGCAGAACTCGCGTGTCCGGCGTTGGGCTGGTCTGGATGCATCACGATACGAATCGGAGCGCTACGGATTCCGTCGCCACTATCGTATTGCGCCGTGGACCGACCACATGGAGATCTATTGGGGATCCGGCTGTCAGATGTACGTGACGCCGGTCAATTCCGAGGAAGTTTGTGTGGCCGTCATCTCGCGCGATTCTCACCTACGATTCGACCACGCGTTGCCGCAATTTCCAGAACTCGACAAACGGCTGGCGCTCGCTTCCAGCTCCACCGTGGAGCGCGGCTCGGTGTCCGCATCGCGGCGCTTGCGAGCAGTCTTCCGCGGACGGACCATTTTAATAGGCGATGCCTCGGGCTCGGTTGACGCGATTACAGGCGAAGGCTTGAGTCTGTCGTTTCATCAAGCCCTGGCGCTCGCGGACGCGCTTGCCGGCGAGAATCTCGAGGCCTATCAAGCGGCCCACCAGAGGCTAACGCGCCGCCCTGCATTTATGGGCAGCCTGATGCTGTCGCTCGACCGATTTCCTTGGCTGCGTCCTCTCGCTCTGCGCGGGATGGCGTTCGTACCGGCAATTTTCGAGAAGCTGCTGGCTGTGCATGTTGGCGCTGAGTCGGAGGTACTAGCTGTTTCGTGAAGAAGCTAGTCTGCCTCTGTGTTTGCGCCGTCTGCTATGCGGCCACAACGTTCGACCTCGATCCATCCAAGACGCAGATCGATTTCACTCTGCAGGATACGCTACACACGGTCCATGGGACATTCGCGCTCAAGCGCGGAAGCATGCAGCTTGACTCCCAGGCCGGCAAAGCATCTGGTGAAATGGTTATCGATGTGCCTAGTGGGATCAGCGGCAACGGCTCGCGCGACAAGCGCATGCACAAGGAGATCCTCGAAAGCCAGAAGTATCCCGAGGCCGTGTTCACTCCGGACCATGTCCGGGGACAAATTGCGCCGGAAGGCACGTCAGAGATCGATGTGCATGGCAACTTCCGGATTCATGGCGCCGATCACGAGATGACAATACACTTTCAGGTGCAGGCCAACGGCAGCCAATACATCGCGACCGGGCACTTCCTGATTCCTTACGTGCAATGGGGCATGAAGAATCCGAGCAATTTTCTGCTGAAGGTGAACGATAAGGTCGAAATCGACCTCCGCGCCGAAGCGGCCCAACGGCACTAAGCTTTTACTGGAGCAGTCCAGTCGACCGGGACTTGGCCTTCTGGCAGCAGTTCGCCTTTTTCCAAATGTCGAGCTTTGCTGGCGAAGTGCGCAGCGTGCGGATCGTGCGTGACCATCACGATCGTTTTGCCGAATTCTTTGTTCAGGCGCGACAAAAGCGTGAGGACATCTTGCGCTGAGGCGGCATCCAGGTTACCGGTCGGCTCGTCGGCGAGGATCAGGTCCGGATCCGTCACGATGGCGCGCGCGATCGCCACGCGCTGTTCCTGGCCACCCGAAAGCTGGCGGGGCAAGTGATCCATGCGGTCGCCCAGCCCGACTAGCTTCAACGCTGTCTCGGCGTGCTCCAGGCGTTCCTTCTTTTTGAGATTGGTGAGCTTCAAGGGCAGCTCGACATTCTCGATCGCGCTCAGAACCGGAATCAGGTTGAACGATTGAAAGATGAACCCGATATGCTCGTTGCGCCAGTGCGCTATGGCGCGTTCGCTCAGTGCGCGCAGATTTTCGCCGAGCACCAGGATCTCGCCGCCCGTTGCCCGGTCCATGGCTGCGATCAGGTGCAGTAGAGTCGATTTACCCGAACCCGAAGGCCCCATCAGCGCGACGAATTCGCCGCGGTTGATGGTGATGTCCACGTCCTTCAAGGCCACGACGTGGAACTCGTCGCGAATAAATTCTTTGGTCAACTGACGCGTTTGGATTACGATTTCGCTCATGACTACGCCTCAATACTAAGCCTTGGCCCGCACCCTCTGGCCGTCTTTCAAGTCGGCGGGCGGATTCGAAACGACATCCTCGCCGCCAATCAGACCGTCCGTAATCTGCACTCCCTGCGCTGTCGTTCCAGCCACCTTTACGCTTCTTCGAATGGCTTTGCCGCCCAGCACGACAAACACGCCGTTGTCCCGAACCGCCGAGGCGGGGACAGTCACGATGGGCTTCGATTCCGATTGGGTGTCCGAGGCTGGCTTCTCCTTCGAAAAAAACGCAACGCTCGCGTTCATCTCCGGCCGTAGGTACGCGTCCGGATTGGTCACTTTCACCTTCACCTGGACGGTTGCCTTCTGGCGATTGGCCTCGGGCGAGATTTCGTGGATGAGTCCTTGATACTTGCGGTCAGGATAGGCGTCCGTGGTAACGATACCAGGCTGAGTGGCATTAAGCTTCGCAAAATCGTTCTGGTTAATGTCAAGCTCGACTTCTAAATCGTGCAGATCGGCGATGGAGACGACGTAGCCCTTAGCACCCTTGTCTCCGACGAATCCGGTGGTGACGAACTCGCCTTGCTCGACATTTCGCTCCAGGATCGTCCCATCGATGGGTGCACGGATCACGGTGTTATCGAGCTGCACCTGCGAATAATTCAGCGTCCCCTGCGCTTGATTGACCTGAGCGCGAAGCGCATCGATCTGCTCCTTGCGCGGGCCCAGCCGAACCAGTTCATAGGCACGCTCGAGCGACATCACTTTCGCAACAGCGCCATCGTACCGCGCCTGGGCGTCATCAAGCACTTGTTTGGCCATGACCTTGTCTTGCACCAAGCCCCGTGCACGGTCGAGGGTGACCCGGGCGTTTTCTTGATCGGCGCGGGCCTGCTCGACATCGGCTCTGGCTTTGGCGATCTCTTCCGGCCGCGAGCCATGCTCAGCTTCAGCGAGCCGCGCCTTGAGAGTTTCGAGCTGACCCTGGGATTCCAGCATTCGTGCGCGATATTCGTCGTCTTCCAGCCGCACCAGCACCTGGCCGGTCTTCACTCTGTCGCCTTTTTCGACTCCAATAGAGGCCACCTTTCCGACCACTTTCGAAGCCAACTCGATTTTATGCGCGGCGATGATGTAGCCGGTGGCGTTCAGGATGACAGCGCCGGCGCCATTTGCTAACGGAACGGCGGCCCGCACGCGAACGATTTCGACTTCGGTGGCGGCATTCATCTTTCCATAGATGAAGCGAGCCAGGCCAAGCACCGCAAAGAGCGTAACGCCGGCAATGATCCAGCGCACGGCCCACGGCGAAGGGTCCTCTGAACGCCGTCTGGAGCGATCAATCCGCAAATCCTTGAGTTGCGATTCCATCCGGCCCTAAATCTCTCTCAAAGCTGTCAGGATCTCTTTTCGGGCTGCCGTTCTGGCGGGAAACAATCCGCCCAGCGTACCCATGAAGATGGCAAACGCGATCCCGATCAGCATGATTTCCGGACTGACGCGGAAGTTGAACGCGATTTCGCTGAACGTCACGAAACTGCCGATGCCGGTGGTGATGTTGTTCAGAGGAAGCACCAGCAGGCAGCCAATCAGCCCGCCGATGATCGCGAGCAGCAGCGATTCCAGCAGAAAACTGAGAAGGATGCTGCCGCGCGAGAAGCCCAGCACGCGCAGAGTCCCGATTTCCCGGGCACGGCGGGCGACGGCAGCATACATGGTGTTCATGGCGGCGAAGCTGCTTCCCACCGCCATGATTATCGAGATGAAGAGCCCCAGGAATTGCAAGGGCGCGGCGGAACTAGTCTGCGCGTCCCAATAGGATTTCTCGGTTTGAGCCTCTACTCCCAGGCGCCGATCGTCATTGAGCGAATTGATCAGCGCGGAAACCGCGGCCTGATCGGTAGCACGCAGCAGGACGGAGCTGAGACCGTCGGCGCGGTTGAAATCAGAACTGATCTGGTTCAGGTCGCCAAAGATTTCGCTGTTCGATGAAGACTGACCGGCGTCCATCACGCCGACCACTTCCCAGTCGCCGCGTCCGAAACGGAGTTTCTTTCCCAGGTGCGCGCCGGGATAGCGCTTGGCTATGGATTTTCCCACCACAACCTCGCGCTGACCAGCTTGGAACCAGCGCCCGTCTCCCAGCTTGAGACCATCGCGCATCTTAATCCCGATCGGGAGCAGGCCACGCAGCGTGACGTTCATGCCGTCGGGGCTATCGACGCTGGCTAGATTAATCACGCTCACCAGCTCAAGTGAGGCCACGGGCTCGTTGCCTTCGCGCGCGATCCCCGCCATGGATTTTAATGTCTGAAAGTTTTCGCGCGTCATGGCGCTGCTTAACTCAGCATTCGAACCTTTGCGCATAACCAGGACCTGTAACGGATTGCCGGTCGATTGGAATGCGGTATTCAAACCATGCACTAATGCAAGAACGGCCAACAGCACCGCCACCGTCAAGGCTATTCCGAGCGCAGTCATGATGGTAGTGGTTTTTCTAACCACCAGGTTGCGCAGATTGTAGGAAATGGGCAATGCCATAAACTAACCTGCGTATCGCAGAGCATCGAGAATGGTGGTTCGCGATGCGCCCCATGCCGGCAGAAATGAACTGGCCAATCCGATCAGCAGAGCTACGCCTAGCGAGAGCGCGCCAACGCCAGGTGTGATGCCGAGTGTACTCAATCCCGACATGAAGTTCGCCGCCGGGCTGTGGCTAATCATGCTGCACATCCCCGACGCGAGTAGAGATCCGAGCAGGCCTCCAATGAGTGAAATCACGGCCGCCTCACCCAGAATGATCCCCAGGATCGCGCCCGGACTAAAGCCCAGCGTCTTGAGAATACCCACTTCGCGAATACGCTCGCGCACAGACATCGAAATGGTATTGCCCGAGACGAGCAGGATGGTGAATGTTACCGCGCCGCAGATCGCCATGATGAATAGCTTCAGGTTCCCTAGGAACGAAGCGAAGCTCAACTGAAAGGCCTTTTCCGACTCTGTCTTGGTGGGAAACGGCGAGCTTTCGAACTGGTGATCGATCAGGGATGCAATGCGCGGAACATCCTCGGCACTGTCGGCCTGAATCTGAAACGCGCCCACCTGATCACGGAAAGAGCTGCTAGGGCTAAGGCTTTCCTTCAGGTAGTCGTAGCTGAAATACAACACCGGCGTCTTCTCCGGTTCGTCGAAAATGCCCACGACTTTGAGGTCGAGCGTGACTGGCAGGTAGTCGCCGACCAAAGTGACGCGATCACCAAGCTTGAAGTTCAACTGGTTGGCTAACGTGCGCGAGATAATGCATCCGGTCCGTTCGCGCTGGAATGCCAGCTTCTGGTCGTCGGGAATCTGGTAGTCAGGCCGCACGTTTAAAAGGTGTTCCGGCTCTGCCGCGAAGCGGGCAAACATATTCTTGGGATCGCGGTTGTCTTTGTAAGTGCCGCCGAACCACTGCCAGATCGTCAGGTCCTTTACGCCTGGAACGCGCCGGATTCTGTCACGGTAATAGACCGGAAAAGACTGCGTCAGCGAAACACGGTGCCGCGTGACAAGGCGCAACGCCTGGCTCGGCGTGGGATCGCCCAGGAACAAGGCCTGGTACATCGCCATCAGCACGCCCAGGATGCACAAAGATATTGCGACGCTGCCGATAGTCAATATGCTGCGCCGCCGATTCCGCAGACTATTCTTCAGGATGAGCGAAAGATAGCGCATACGTGCCGTTTCATCTATTCTACAGGGACGATGTCCCCTCATGAGTTGTTCCTGGGAAAAGATGAAGTGTTCCTTGGACAGGCGCTGGAATTGGCGCGCCAGGCGGACGCCAACGGCGAAGTGCCTGTGGGGGCGGTAGTTGTGGTGGATGGGAAAGTATGCGGCCGTGGTTTCAACTCACCCATCCGATTGAACGACCCCTCGGCACATGCCGAGATTCTGGCACTGCGCGAGGCAGCCGGCGCGATCAAGAATTATCGACTGGAAACAGCGACTCTCTACGCGACGCTCGAGCCATGCGTAATGTGCGCCGGGGCGCTAGTCGCGGCCCGCGTGAAGCGCCTGGTGTTCGGTGCTCGGGATCTGCGATTCGGAGGCGTGCGGAGCAAGTTTCGGCTGGCGGATTCTGAGCTGCTGAATCATCGAGTGGAGGTGGTGGAGGGGGTGCTGGCCAGCGAGTGCCTGGAGTTGGTAAAGAGGTTTTTCGAGAGGAAAAGGTAATTTTCCTGAAATAAAGCTGATAAATTGGGTGAACATGCGGCAGGTAACCCGGAGGCGCTCCTCAATGTTGAGGTTTGCTGGCGGGATCCTTGGGCTGCTGAGCCCAAACCTGCTGCTGCAGGCGCAGCAAGATCCGAAACTACTCATGGCCCGAGTGCGCGAGAGGGTGCTGGCGACAGTGGCCCGGCTGCCGAACTACATGTGTACCCAAACCATTGATCGGGCCCAATACGCACCCGTAAAGTTCATCCAAACATCCTCTTGCGCGGAGCGGATGCGCTGGAGGAAGAGAGGATTGAAGCAAAGCCTGACCACTTCTGATCGCTTGCGGCTGGACGTCGGGGTGGCAGACAAGCAAGAAATCTACTCCTGGGTTGGCGAAAATAGCTTTCGTACCCGCAGCCTTTCTGATCTCGTTGGCGAGGGCACCATCTCAAATGGCAGCTTCGCGTCGTTCCTGACCATGATCTTCCGCGCCGATGCCGGTAATTTTCCTTACAAAGGCAAGGTTACCGAAGCAACCCGGACACTGGCCAAATTCGGATTCCGAGTGCCACGCGAAAAGAGCCATTATTCGTTTTCCACCCGAAAAGAACGGGGCATGATTGCCTATGAGGGGACGTTATGGGTCGACCCAAAGAACGTCGACCTGGTGCGGATGGATATCACCGGTCAGCCCTGGGAAACCGGCACCTGCGAAATCACCACGACGATGGACTACGGACGGGTGCGCTTGAATGGCTCGACCTTCTTGCTGCCGGCGGAGACCCGTCTCAAAATTGTCGATCTCGACGGCGTTGAGTTCGTCAACCGGACCAACTATTCTTCTTGCCATGAGTTTCTGGGCGAATCGACACTGACATTTGAACCACCCCGCGAACCTGCCGTTGAAGGACGGCGCGAAGCTTCGCATCGCTCGTTTGTCGCGCTCCCAGCCGGGATCCCATTCACGGTTGCTCTCACTCAAGACATCGATACCGCGGTGGCTGCCACCGGCGATCCGATCACTGCCCGGCTGGCCACTGCCATCCGTGACCAGTCGTCTAAAGTCTTGGTTGCAGAAGGCGCCAAGATCAGCGGCAGGATCATCCGAATGCGGCGTTTCTATGGGCAATCGGCCATGTTGGTGATCGCTGTGAAGCTCGAAACCTTGGATGCCGGAGGGACTACTCGGCCCTTTTCGGCGACCGTTGACGCCGATTCCGCGGGGCGGGCTGACTTCGTCATTGGGGGCTGGAACCTTGGACCCACCAGCACCCTGACTGATTCCGGCGTTGCTGTCTTCGAGTTTCAGAATACAACAGCGAATCCAGTGATCAGAGCGGGCTTGGAATCGAAGTGGGTGACGACCGCGCTGTGAAAATTCTCCGGCATGCGGTGCAGTTCGCGCAGCGTCCAATGAAACACTTTCCCATGTGCGCAGTCTAGTAAGCAAAGCTGCGTAATTAGCTATTAGCCACTTTGAGGACATTCATGAAAGATGCTGATGTACTTCTGGTCGAGGACAGCGTCGGCGACGTTCTCCTGACTAGGCAGATCTTAACCGAGATGCCTGTTAACTTGCGGATTGCCAGAGACGGACTCCAGGCGCTCATTATGCTGGCAGATCCGAACTTCAAACCAGCCCTGGTGATTTTGGATCTGAACATGCCGGATATCTCGGGTCACGAAGTTCTAACCCGATACCACCCCCAGAGCCCTCCGGTCGTGGTTTTTACTTCGTCCTGGAACGAAGCGGAGAAGGCGCGGACGCTGGCCATGGGCGCCCGCGATTGGGTAACCAAACCGATGGATCTGGACGAATATGCTGGAGCCGTGCGCCGAATGGTGGAAAAATGGGCTTTGCGGACGGAAAACACCCCGGGCGCCGCGTCAAGTGGGATAGCCCAGACGACCTCAGTTCAATAGATTCCGAGCCAGAATTTGTGCGGTCCTCGCCCCAGAGCCCAAGCCTCGGCCCGCGAGGGATTTTCCAATAACCATTGAGCCGGCAAAGAATTGCGGATCGATCGCTCCCCAAATTCCGTATTTCTGCCTGATACTGGAAGAGCGTCCCGAATCCTATGACCAAACCGTTTGTAAGCTTGGCTATATGTCTGCTTTGCGCCGCCCATGAGTTTGCCCCAAGTGGTTTTGCCCAGAGTGAAATCACGGTCGCTCCGCCGACCGGACGGCTGGGCTGGCTATTAAATCCCTACCGGCCTCGCGGCGTCCCGTCCATTCGCGTAACGAATTCGCCCCGGCTGGACTCGCTGATCCGGGCGGGGAATCTCTATCTGTCGGCGCCGGATGTAGTTGCCCTGGCGATCGAGAACAATATCGATGTCGAGGTGCAGCGCTATGGACCGCTGCTGGCCCAGGAAGTATTGAGACGTGCCCAGGCGGGTGGTGCCCTGCGCAGCGTTGGCTCGCCAGTAGCCCCCGGCCCACAGAGTGTCAGCCTGCAAGGAGTGAGCTTAAACCCCTCGGGCGCCAGCCTGACCACCGGAGCCGGCGTGAGCTCGGGTGGTGGGATTGTAACGCAGTTGGGGCCCCTGATCCCAAGCTTGGACCCCACGGTATCGGCTTTCGCAAATTTTCAGCACGCGACCATTCCGCAAAGCAACACCATCCTGACCGGAACCACGGCATTGATTCAGGACACCCGCTCTTATCAGTATCAATACGCTCAAAACTGGGATTTTGGGTTGACCACGCAATTGACTTACTCGAGCACCCACGTCCATGTGAACAGCCAATTCTTCAGCTTGGATCCGTATACTTCGGGCTCAATGGATCTTCAAGTGACGCAGAACCTGCTGCAAGGATTCGGCTCCGCCGTCAACGGCCGGAATATCCGCGTTCAGAAGAATAACGTAAAGGTGACCGATCTGCAATTCAAACAGCAGGTGATTACCACGGTTTCCGCCGCTCTGAACCTGTATTGGGACCTGGTCGCCTTCGACGAAGACGTCCGCGCCCGCCAGCAAGAGGTCAGAGCTGCTGAACAACTCCTCGAAGACAACAAGAGACAGGTGCAGGTGGGCGCCATGGCGGAGATTGAAGTCACGCGCGCCGAGGCTCAGCTTTACGCCGGCCGGCAGGATCTCACCATCTCGCAGACCAACCTGCTGCAGCAGGAAACCGTGTTGAAGAACGCGCTGGTGCGGACGGGCATTGCGCAAGCGGGGCTGGCCAACGTCCACGTGGTGCCGCTGGACAAGATTGCCGCGGTGCCTCCTACGGACGAGACCCGGCCGATACAAGACTTGATCAACCAGGCGTTGGCTGGCCGGACTGAGATCGAGCAGGCGCGCATCAATATCGAGAGCAACCAGTTAAACCTGGTGGGCATTAAGAACTCGCTCAAACCCACGTTACAGGCATTTGCCGAGCTGACCAACAATGGGTTGAGCGGCGAGCTTACCGCGCTGGGTGCGCTGGAGGCTGGCGTCCCATATCTGGCGGGCGGCTATGGGAATTTGCTGGCACAGATTGCACGGCGCAATTACCCGAATTATTCGGCCGGCTTTTCGCTCAACATCCCGCTGCGCAATCGGGCCGCGCAATCGGACTACGTAACCAGCCTGCTGGAGCTTCGCCAGAATCAACTGAACCTCCAGAAGAACACCAACCAGGTTCTGGTGGATGTGCAAAACGCCATAATCGGGCTGCAGCAAGCGCGCGCTCGGTATGAGGCGGCGGTAAAGTCGCGGGATCTCCAGGACCAAACTCTCGCGGCCGATCAGAAAAGGTACTCGCTGGGCGCTGCTACGGCGTTTCAGGTAATTCAAGACCAGCGCGACCTCGCCACCACTCAAAGCAGCGAGGTGCAGGCCCTGGCGAATTATACGCATGCCCGCATTGCCTTCGATCAGGCCTTGGGAACGACGCTGGATGTGAATCACGTTTCGATCGACGAGGCGCTGAAAGGGCGAATCTCACGACCCTCCGAGCTGCCTTCAGACTTGCCACAGCGAGAAACTCCGAAAGGCGGTGGGCAATGATCGGCGGAGTTCGGAGATACTTGGCCGCCGGGCTGTCGCTGGCGTGCGCGACCTGGCCGGCGGCGGCCCAGGAGTCGTCCATCGAACCGATGCGACCCCACGCGCCCGTGTTGGTGCGGCCATATTTGGCTCCGTCAGTGCCTCCGGCGAGGCTTCGAAACTCGGACCGTTTTCGCGAGCTGATGCGAGCCGGGACGCTGTATCTAACGGTGCAGGATGCGATCGCGCTGGCGCTGGAAAACAACATCGATCTTGAAGTGAGCCGCTATAACCCATTGGCAGCTACTTGGCAGGTGGAACGCGCGGAAGCAGGCGGCGCTTTACCGGGCGTACCGAGCACCGCTTCGCAAGCCTTCAGCGTGGCCAGCGGGCAGGGGGTCCTCGGTAGCCAGGCGGCTGCCGGAGTGAGTATCACCGGTGCCGGCGGGAACGCCAATCGGACTGTGAACGCCAGCATTACTCAGATCGGTCCCGTCGCCCAGACATTGGACCCGATTGTGCAAGAGTCCACCACCTACGCGCACACCAGCAATCCGCAGCCGGACGTGGTGCAGAGCCTTACCACCAACTTGATTTCGAGCACTCACGTATATACGGGAGCCTACCAGGAAGGTTTTCTCAGCGGCGGCGCTGTGTCGGTGAACTATAGCGACCACAACCTGAACGAGAATTCGCCCTCGGACGTCCTGAATCCATCGGTGGCCCCGAACCTATCGGTTGGCGCGCAACAAAATCTATTGCGCGGATTTGGTATTCGAGTCAATGCGCGAACCATCACGGTGGCCAAGATGAACGTCAACATTACCGACTTGAATTTCAAGACGCAACTGATCGGAATTGTCAGCCAGGTCTTGAACCAGTATTATGGGCTGGCCGCCGCTTACGAAGACCTGAAAGCGAAGAGAAACGCCGCCGAGGTGGCCCAGACTTTTCTTGCCGACGTAAACCGAGAAATCAACATCGGATCGGTTGCGCCTACCGACTTGATCAACGCGCAATCGCAGGCGGTCATCAGCCAGCAGGCTGTGGTGGACTCCGCGGCCAGTCTGGCGCAGCAGGAGGTTGCGCTGAAGAACCTGCTGAGCCGTACCGGGCTAGCCGATCCCGTGCTGACCAACGCTCGCGTGGTACCGCTCGATCCGCTGCCGATCCCTACTCGCGAAGCGCTGCCCCCAGTGGATGCCATGGTTACACAGGCGCTCGCCAATCGCAGCGATCTGGCGGCGGAGGCAGCCACCGACCAGGCCAGTGAAGTATCCGGTATTGGCACCCGCAATGGTGTGTTGCCGACGCTTCAGGTATTCGGCGCGGAGAGCCACGCGGGCTTGGCCGGCGGACCCCGGACCGTGGCAGCCAACGGCCAAGTGGAAACCGCCAACCAGTACTTTATCGGCGGCAGCGGCACTGCGCTGGGCCAAATCTTCCGGCGGAATTTTCCCACCGAGCGAATTGGCGCGTTTTATCAGGCGCCGATCGGCAACCGCCAGGCTCTAGCGGATCAGGCCATCGACCAACTTCAGCTTCGTCAGTCGCAGCTCAACACACGCAAGGATCGCAACCAGGTGGAGGTGGACGTCCGCAATTATGCAGTCGCCCTGCAGCAGGCCCGGTCCCGCTATGAAGCTGCGGTACAAAACAGCCAACTGCAGCAGGCACTGTTGGATGCTGAGCAGAGGCGGTTCCGGCTGGGCGCTTCCACTCCCTACAACGTGACACTGCAGCAGCGCGACCTGATCACGGCCCAATCGGCCGAGGTGGCGGCGCTCGATTCCTACAGCGGCGCGCGCATCGCACTGGATCAGACTCTGGGAACCACGCTGGAAGTAAACCATGTCTCAATTGGCGAGGCCCGGAACGGTCGAGTGGAGCGAAGATCGGCACTTCCGGCAGCTCTACCAGAGGGCCGATGAGCGTGGTCTTCCGTAACGGGAACAGCTTACATGAATTTCGCTAAACGGACGAATTCGTAGCGTTCGAGTGTGGCGGCGATTTCCGCCGACTTGCCGTACCGCACTACTTTGCCTAGGCATCGGAGACGTACGCCGTCCACCTCGCCCGCCGAAGCCGGTAGCGTAATCATGTATTCCACCGCATCTCCTATGCGTAGGCTCGCGTCGGATTGAAAGAGTACTCCCACCGAACTTAGATTCCGCGTTTCGCCACGCTCGGAAAGGGCTTCAGCGCCGCTGCGGACCAATTCAAAAGGCAGCTTTAACTCGAAGCGCCTCGCTTTTCGTTGCTCGACCGAAGGTCCGTTCACAAGAGTGCCTCCAACAATCTATCTGAGATGGTGGTGAAGGTCAATAGGGATGAAGCATCCGTAAACCGCTAAAGTCCCAGTACTTCTACGATTACTTGCCCCGGGAGCTAGGGTGACCAGAACCCTGTGGCAAAATGAATACGCCCCACCAATGGACGAAATGAGCATCGATCAACAGCTTGAGAAAATGCGCGCCGATTGGGACCAGCGCGCCCGCGAGAATGCCCGCCATTACGTAAATACCGCGAACACGCAATGGACCGACGAGGAGTTCTTTGCCTCGGGCGAAAGGACTGTGGCCGAGGAGATCCTGACCGATATGAGCAACATCTGCCAGGGAAAGCCACCCGCCGGTATGCGGGTACTCGAGATCGGCTGTGGTGCCGGACGCGTCACCAAAGCGCTTGCCAAACTGTTCGGCGAAGTGCACGCGGTGGATGTCAGCGGTGAAATGGTTCGACAAGCAGGTGAGGCGCTGCGCGGGCATCCCAACGCCTTCGTATACCAGAACAACGGCAAGGATCTGACCGGGGTGCCGGAGCGGGAGTTCGATTTTGCATTCTCTTCGATCGTGTTCCAGCATATTCCCAGCCGCGAGGTGATCGAGAATTACGTTCGAGAGGTCCACCGCCTGCTGCGCCCGGGGGCTTTGTTCAAGTTTCAAGTGCAAGGCGACAGTACTCTCCAAACCCGGCCAGATGACACCTGGCTGGGAGTGCCCTTCTCAGAGCGCCAGGCGGTTGATATGGCTTACCGCTGCGGCTTTGATCCGCGCTATCGGCACGGGGCCGGCGGCCAGTATTTCTGGCTGTGGTTCTTCAAGAAATAGAAGTGGTGCGGACGCCTCGTCTGTGCAGAACCCCCGCTCCCGCTTCTTCAAAACGCACTCAGAGACATCGACGAGTGCGTCGGCCGCGGTCGGGACCGCCCTACTTGGTCAAAAACGGCCAGTGCCGGATGAAGTGTAAGTGGAAGTAGACAACTGCGGCATAAATGCCCGCTATCACCACCACCGCGATCAGGATGATCGGCAGCGCCTTCTTCCACGGGAATTGCCGTCCCTCGCGTTTCAGAACCAAAAGATAGCTGAAGAATACGCCCACGAAGTAGAGCGCGCACATGGGAATCGCAAACAGCATCAGGTTGAAAACGTCGGGCGTGGGCGTGATGATGGCAGCGGCGATGACGATGATCAGGATGGCATAACGCGAGTGCCGAATCAGGAAGCGCGGCGACACGATCCGCAGCAGCGTCAGCATGAAGATCAGAACGGGAAGCTCGAAGACCAGCCCGACACCCAGCGTCACGTTGACGAACAGATCGAAATATTCGGTAATGGAGACCACCGGCCGGACATTGTTGCTCATGCCGATGCCTAGCAAGAACTCCAGGCCGAAGCGGAAGGCCAGGAAATAGGCAAACAGGCCGCCGGTAATGAACAGACCGGCGGTGAGAAGCACGAAGGGCATGGCCCAGCGGCGCTCTTTCTTGTAGAGGCCAGGCGAAATGAACGCCCAGACTTGCCAGACAATCCAGGGTGAGGCAATGAAGACCGAACACAACAGCGGTAGCTTCACCCAGATGATGGAGAAGCTCTCCATGGGCGTGAGCTGGGCGAGCTGCGGCGGTTCCACCTTCAGGTGCTTTAGGGCTTCCACCGCTGGATCGCTGATAATGTCCCACAACTGTCCGGCATAAATCAGACTACCGACAAAGGCCACCACCAGGCCGTAAAGTGCCTTGATGATGCGGCCGCGTAACTCCTCCAGATGCTCCATGAAGGACATGCGGAGCATGCCCCCCTCTTCTGGATCCTCGGGTTCGGTCGGGGGCGCGGGAGGGCGCGGCGGCAGAGCCGGCGGCTGGGCGGGACGTGTCTCGACCAGTGCAGTGGTCGGGGTCACGTCAATGACCGGATTGTTGCCCTCGCGCGGCGCATCTCCTCCCGAAGGAGGGACGCCTCCCTGCTTTTCGTCGTCCATGCTTTCTTAAATGATCTTCGTGCTAGCTAGAGACCGAATGGGATTCCGGCGGAGCCGTCGGGCTGGCTATCACTTCTTCGGTTGCCATAGCCGGCGCGGTAGTTCTTGGCACGGTTCCATTCTGAGGTGCCTCATGAGACACGGTCGATTCGGCGCCCTGAGGTGCGGGTTCGCTTACAGTGGGTGGATTTGCTGCAGTGATTTGGTTCGGCTCGGGCGTATAAACGCTCGAATCGTGATAGGCGGAGTCGTACTCGTTGTAGTGGTTGTAAATCTCGTTGGTATAGCTGCGCGTGACTTCCTTGATCGACTCGTTTTCCTTTTCCAACTCTCGCATGTGGCTTTCGAATGTGGATTTGAGTTCGCTCTGAGCGCGGCGAAACTCGGTGATCGCTTTTCCGATCGTCTTGCCCAATTCCGGCAGTTTCTTGGGGCCGAAAAGGACCAGGGCGACCAGGAAGATAACGATCATCTCCTGCACACCGACGGGACCCATGGAACAACCTCCGCCCTTATGATAGCAAGCCGCAGGCCGCCGCGTCCGGCTACAATGGACCCATTATGACGGTGCGTGGACTTTCCTTCCTTCTGGTCATCCCGCTGCTGAGCTGGGCTGCCGCGGATAAGATCGATATCGACCTCGATGGCCAGCCGTTCACGACCTTTCACTACGGCGTCGAATCCCACAAACCCTATCTGGCGCCGCTTCGATCGCCTTCCGGGAAAATCGTGACAAGGCACTACCCGATGGAGAAGATCGAAGGTGAAAGCCGCGATCACGTCCACCATACGGGCCTGTGGTTTTCCTACGATGACGTCAACGGAATCAAGTTCTGGGAAAACGATCCGTCCTACAAACCTCC
>Ga0210406_10000841_pt1 | contig 40015 bp, 73 predicted proteins | sample IncBWC30MmetaG_FD_155454 | JGI IMG/M metagenome (GOLD analysis project Ga0210406, IMG submission 155454) | Forest soil microbial communities from Barre Woods Harvard Forest LTER site, Petersham, Massachusetts, United States - Inc-BW-C-30-M | ecosystem: Environmental > Terrestrial > Soil >... | reverse complement strand
GCGACTATCTACCTAAGCAAATCGTGGCAAAGCGCTTGGCAGAGGGGCATTCAAAGCGAGAACTGGCCGCTGCCATGAATCGCCTGATGGGCATCGGCAGGTTGCGCCGGGATATCGTCGGAAAGTACTCAAATCGCAGCCCGCGTTACGGATTGGTGATCGTATGATCGATTTAGAGCAATTGGCCGATGAGGTTATGATGGAGCACGAATATCGCCTTGATAGGCCAGAAGATGTGCCCATTCGACGAAACACATTCAGGCACCGGCAGAGGCCGAAGACCTCCATCATCAGCGAGGCCTGCGAACTTACCAGGATCCGGCGAACTGCGCGCGAGACTCAATAGACTGCTCTATCGGCTACCCATCGGATCAAAGGCGTCCCTAGCTCGCGCCTGCGGTTTTGCCAACCATCGGCAGTTGAAAGCGGTGGCTCGATTCAATGCCTACCTAATGCCAACCTGTGCCGATCGCATCAAGCGGACCCTCAATGACATAGAAACCGGCCGACTGATCATGATCGACTCAGGAAGGGTGCACGCTGGCACTCGGCTACTGCTCTGGCAGTACAGATAACCGTCTACGCACGTGCACACACTGCACACACTCTCCCCCTAAGAAGGGGAGAGAGAGTATGTGCGCACCAGCTAGTGCAGATTGTGCGTAAGTTTGTGCAGATTGCGCACATAGATTGAGCAAGGGACTTAAATTTAGCGGGGACAATCCGAACCGATCCCATGTTTGGCTACTGTGGAACAATCGAACGCGCCCCACCTTTGACCCATATGGAATTCGCTGCGGTGCAGTGGGGATAAGCTGTGGATAACCGTCGTCGGGACCATCTGGGACACCGCGTATTCCAGGACGACATCTTGTATACTCAATGTAATCAATAGGTTACAACTATAATGTATGCTCACAATCTATGTCAGACTGTGACGTTACCGAGGATTCCCCAAGGAAATTACATTTATCGCGGTGAAATCGGGTATGGGCCTAGCCAGTGAGATGTCTTGGCCCCGCACCCTTGTCCCAATATTTCAAAAAAAGTTTGGGGTACTCTGACGGCATGGCAAGGTTACGGCGCAAGGAGGGATTGCTGTGGGAGTGTTTAGGTGTGGCGCACGTCGGGCCTCGTATGCTGCCGCGCGGTAACTTTGCGAGGAACGGTGGCGGCGAGGAGCATCGGCACAGCCACTGCCGGGAGTGTCGGCGCGAGCACAAGAGTGCGAACGCGGCGCGCCGGCGGGGTGCGGGAGTGGCGAAGATACCGGCGGGGTGGATCCGCGCGTTATGGCGGCGGCAGGGAGGCCATTGCGCGCTCTGCGGCCTGATCATCCACAGCCGCTACCACGTCGATCATAAGGTACCTGTGTCGCGAGGCGGGCAGCACATCTTCTCGAATTTGCAATTGGCGCACCCTAAGTGCAATCTTCGTGCTTCCAACAAACTCAAATAAGGCCACAAATCAATGAGCGAGTCGAAAGTCAAAGAAGCGGTACGCGATATTGTCCGCACCGATCGCGTGTCTAGAACCACAGTGGCGATCGACCCCAACGTACGCGCCTGCGCGAACTGTGTGCACGTTCACATGCGCATTGATTTGATGTGGGAGTGTTGGAAGAGCCCGCCGACTGCGGTGGCGGCGTGGGTGCAGGATCGCTCCGGTTCCATGAATTTGCAGGTGGGCGGGGCACGCGCGCCGGTGGAGCGTGACGCCTGGTGTGGGGAGTTTACGCGCAAGACCGACTCGTGAAGATCGATCCGTACAAGACTCTTGGCGTACCTAAGGACGCTGACGGTGCGACGATCAAGCGCGCATATCGCAAGGCCTCGAGTCGCGCGCATCCGGACCGCGGCGGCGATCCGATGGCCATGACGCGGGTGAATGTTGCCTATGACATTCTCTCCGACCCATTGCGGCGCGAACGCTTTGATTTGGGCGGCGATGATTTACCGCCCACTCCGCCGCTAGAGTTGCGCGCGCGGGTGCAATTGGCGCAAGCCTTTCAGTCGGTGTTGCAGAAGCCGCAGCGCTTGAACATCGTGGCCGGTGCGAAGGCGTTTTTGCACGAGCAGAAGCGGTCCGCGCAGACCAATATTTCCGGCATGCGCAACATGCGCGAGCATTTCCAGAGGCGCGCCGCCGATGTCGAGTTCAAGGCCGTGGCCGGCGAGCCTAACGTATTCGCCGATCAGATAGCCTTGTCCATCGCGAACCTGGATGCTCAACTGGAAAACACCCAAGGCACAGTAGAGGCGATCGGCCGGGCCTTGGAAATGCTCGCCGCCTATGTCTATACTATGCAGGAGCGGCAGACATCGGGTTACGGGGGATCTTCGCTGTTTGACCTACTCGGCGGCGGCGCCGGAACATACCCTGGATTCCGGTGAGAGAGGACGTTATAGCCGCGACGCGCCGGTGGATCGAGTCGGCCGTGCTGGGCTTGAAATTATGCCCCTTCGCGCCCGCGCCCTACATTGCCGACCGCGTACGTATCGTCGTGAGCGAGCACGCTCTGCTGTCCTCGTTGCTTGGAGAAGTGAAGCGCGAGGCGCGCGAGCTGCTCACCGGCGAGTCGGTCGAGACCACGCTTATCGTGTACGAGCATGCGCTCGGCGACTTTGGCGACTACGAGCGGTTTTTCAACGCCGCTGAGGCAGAACTACGCGAGAGGGGCCTTGGTTCTGACCTCGCGCTGGCTTCCTTTCACCCCGACTACGTGTTCGACGACTCTGACCCTGCCGACGTGGCCAATGCCACCAACCGCTCGCCGTACCCGATTTTGCATCTGATTCGCGAGTCGAGCTTGGAGCGGGCCCGCGCGGCCGGCGACACGGACCTGATCTGGCAGCGCAACGTGCGCACCATGCGCGCTCTTGGAGCCGCCGGCTGGGACGCCTTACGTGATTCCGCCTGACCTACCTGCGCCGGGCAAGAAGCGCCGCGGGAGACCGCGCTTGGCTCCCCCACCGCCCGCGCCACGCAGTGTCGATGAGCCGATAGAAGGCTTTGATTTCGCTCACTTTCGCGAATATTTAAATGCCTTGCGTATATCGACCAAGGAGGAGGGGTTCATCCGTTTGGGCGAGCACTTGATGGGTACGCAGAAGCGCTGGCTGGCGGAGGTCGAGGAGGGCATGCGCCGCGGGATCCGCGAGTTCGTGACCTTGAAGGCCCGCCAGATCGGCATCAGCTCCATTTCCCTGGCCATGGACCTATACTTTGCGTCGCGCTATCCAGGCCTATCCGGCGCCCTGGTGCTGCACGAGGACGCGGCGCGCGCTAAGTTTCGCTCGATGCTCGAGACCTACTACGAGGGCTTGCCGGAGGACTGGCAGAAGGGCATCGTCGCGCACAACGTGAACCAGCTGGTGCTTGAGAACGGCGCGACGCTCGAGTACAAGGTGGCTGGCTTGAAGCAAACGAGCGCCAAGACCTTAGGCCGCTCATCCGCGCTCGTGTTCGGCCACATGACCGAGCCGGCATTCTGGGGCGACGGCAGCCAGATAGCCGCGCTGCGCGCGACCTTTGCCGAGCATAACCCGGTGCGCTTCTATCACTGGGAGTCGACCGCGAACGGCTTCAACCATTTCCAGCGCCTGTGGCAGGAAGCCAAGGCCTCTACCACCATAAAACCCATCTTCATCTCCTGGTGGGCGAATGACTACTATCTCTGCAAGGTAGGGAGCCCGCTGTACGAGCGCTATTGGGGCAAGAAGGGCAAGCCAACGGCTGAGGAGCGCGACTGGGCGCGCGAGGTTAAGGAGTTGTACGCAGTCGACATCGACGCCGAGCAATTCGCCTGGTATCGCTATATGGCGGCGGAGAAGATCACCGATGAGATGGAGTTGCTGCAGGAGTACCCGCACACCGAGAATCACGCCTTCATCGCGACCGGTTCCCAGTTTTTTACTGCGCAATCCTTGAACGATGCCTACCAGCGCTTGATCCACGAGGACAGGCCAGACACCTACCGCATTCAGATCGGCCGCGAGTTCACCGAGACGCAAGTGATCATCGTGCCTCAGAAACAGGCGAACCTTACCGTGTGGGCGGAGCCTCAAAAATCCGCCTGCTATGTGCTAGGCGCGGACCCGGCCTACGGCAGCACCCACACCTCCGATCAATTCGCGCTCACGGTGTATCGCGCCTGGGCGAATCGTATCGAGCAGGTGGCGGAGTTCACCAGCAATTCCATGTCGACCTTCGCCTTCGCCTGGGTGATCTGCTACTTGGCAGGCGCCTACGAGCCGTGCCTCGTGAACCTGGAGATCGACGGGCCCGGCGAGGCGGTGTTGAATGAAATGCAGAACTTGAAGAAGAGCGCGAATATCAGCCAGCGCTTAGGCGGCGATAACGTCAAAATCCTGCAGTCCGTGGTGCGCGCGATGTCCCAGTACCTATACCGGCGCATCGATTCCTTAGGCGGCGCGCCGCAGGCGCTACACACGCAGACCAACACGCGCATGAAGGAGCGCATGTTCAACGCCTTCAAAGACTGCTTCGAGCGCGGAATACTCGTGCCGCATAGCCGCGCGCTCATCGATGAGATGCAGAACATCCGCCGCTACGACGGGGACATTCAGCCGGCCGCGGATCACTCGGATCAGGACGATCGCTGTATCGCCACGGCTCTCGCGACGCTTGCGTGGAATGACCAACTGCGCACGCGCCTCATCGGCCAGGGGATGATCTGGACCGAAGCGGTGGCGCCATCGGCACAGCTACCTGAGTACCGCGAACCGGTTGTAAATCGCATGGTTCGCGACTATATGTATGGTTTGGGACTTACCCGCCCGGTCGACACGAGTAAGCGGCAGGTGAGTCTAGGCGGCAAGGAGCCGCCGCGAAAGTTTGGTCTTAGGGGTTAATCATGGCAGCGATACTAGAACTTAAATGCGCGGCTCACGGTGAGTTTGAATCGACCGAATTAGCCTGCCCGCACGGCTGCCCGAAACGATTTGTGGTGCAGGAGTTTCGCACCCCCAATGCGATTCACGACGGCAAGACCGCCTTCACCGACCGCACGTTGCGCGGCCTAGCGGATTCCGTGGGCCTGACCGATATGCGCAACGACAAGGACGGCTCCTCGGTGATGGCGAATCAGCGTTCCACCACGCCGAAGGGAATGGACTTTCGTCCAAAGTGGGTGGATATCCCGCACGCCTCGCCAGGCTGGTCGCAACGTGAGGAGCGCTCCCCGGTAGTGACGCCTCAAGAGATCGGCGGCATGACGGGCGCGAATGTGATCGATGAGTTCAAACGCCAAGGCATAAACTTACCCGGCCCCACGCTCGAGGCCTCGGCGAAAGCTGGGCTGCTGGTCGGTCGCGCCTCGCGTGAGTCCTTAGAGTGATCATCCCAAACTCTCCGCCCGAGGCCTATCAGTTCTACATGGACACCATGCGCAAGTGCATGCAGTCCAGAGCCGAGAGGCGCGCGCGCTATAACACGCTGCGCATGTACTACGCCTATGGCGCGGACCCAGGAACCACGCAAGGGCCGGTGTACAACAAGATTTTCTCAAGCGTCGATCAAATAGCCTCCTTCATGTATTCCCAAGAGACCACGCGCTTCACCATCGAGTTAGGCGAATCGGTGTCGACCGATACTAAAGTCGGCGAGACGCGCAAGATTCCGGCGATTAAGCAATCGCTGGCGAAGGAGTGGAACGCATCCAACACCGACATCGTGTTTGGGAGTTGCGTGCTGTGGTCCTTCGCGTTGGGCTCGATGTTCATCAAGACCATCCCAGGCACGCAAGGCGCGATCCTCCCCGGAGTCGTCGACCCGGAGGACCTCGCGGTGTTGCGCGAGGATGTCATGGGCCTGCACAACCAGGAAGCGTTCGTGCACTCCTACTACATCAGCCACAGCCAGCTCGCCAATGAGTTGACCTTAGGGGAGCATAAGCGCAAGGACGAAATACTATCGCTCGTGAAAGGGAGCCCACGCGCGCAGCAGAACGGCGAGGGCAGCGTGTTCGATAAGATCGTGGTCTCCGCGGTTACTCCTAATATTGTGGGATCACTTCGCGGCGGCATGTGGGCCAACATGACGCAGTACGCGCGCGCCAAGGTCGCAGAGCCTTTGGTGGAAATGTCGGAGCTTTATATCTTCGATGATTCGCTCGATGACTATCGCATCGTTACCTTGGCGCAGCCGAATGAGTTGATCTGGGATCGGCCGCTATCGCGCATGTTTTTGAAGAACGAGTTGCCGTTCGTGCAGATTTGCCCCTCGCCCAATCCGCATTACTTCTTCGGAGACTCGGAGGTCGAGCGCTTGATACCGCTGCAGGAGAAGTTGAATCGTAGACTTGAGGAAATCGAGCACCTACTCGAATTGCAGGCCAAGCCGCCAAAGAGCGCGAGCGGCTATAACTCACCGATCGATGAAATCGCGCTCGCGATGGATACGCCCAATGGCTTGGTCAACACCGACATGCCGGGCGCGAAGATGGACGTGCACAGCCCGCAAATACCGGATGATCTGTACCGCGAGGTGCACGAGATAATTGCGATGTTCGAGGATGTCATCGGCTTAACAAGCGTGAATCAGGGCCGCGGCGAAGCCGGGGTGCGCTCCCAAGGCCACGCCGCGCAGCTATCGCGATTAGGTTCCGCCCGCATCAAGAAGCGCGCGCTCGTGATCGAGGATTCCTTGGAAAAACTCGCGACGCTCTACGTGCAGATCAAGCGCCGCTACGATAAGCGCCGCATGCGCGCTACAGAAGGCGAGGAATTTATCGCAGCGCAGTTCACGGATGACTTCATTGCGAAGGTCGACGCGCACTCAAACTCCCCCATTTTCATGGAGGATCAGACGGCGCTAGCGTTCAAGTTATTCGAGGTCAAAGCCATCGACCGGGACGAGCTCTTGGATTTGGTCGAAGTGCCGATGCGCGAGTTGCTAAAGGAGCGCTTAAAGAGCAAAATCGAACCCGCCGAAGCGGCCAACGCGGCAGAGGAACGAAAGCTTCGCATGCTACACGGTGGAAAGAAGTGACACATCGAAAAGGACATCGGCGCCGGATGCGTCGGTAAGGTTAGCGCTCCCTCAAGGAGCCTATCGCTAGGACGTAAGAGCGTCTCGAGCGAGGTGATAAGGCCACGGTCTTTAACTTGAAGGAGATTCCCATGGCCAAGCGTGGTCGGCGCGGCAAACACAAGCGCTAGAAATGACAGCCCCCACTTGCGGGGCTGTTTTCTTTGGGGCAAACTCAAGCGCAAATGGCAATCACCCCTCCGCCGCCAGGCGCGCCCCCCGTCCCCGGATCAGCTCCGGCCGGTGCGCCGCCGATGCCTGGAGCACCGGGGCCCGTCGAGAACGCGCCGCGCGGCGCGCCGATGATGACCCCGCAAGTACCGGCCGGCGAGATGGAGGAAGCCAAGGTGCAAGTCACCATGGCCCTGAAAGTTCTCACCAAGGCACTCGCGGTTTTCGGCCCCTCGAACCCTAAAGGTCACGCGCTACTCTCGGCGATCAAGACGCTCGCCAAGACCTTCGGCAAGGACGAGGAATCCACGGAAGAGTTGCAACCGGCCGCGATAAAGCAGATGCTCGCAGGCCTAGGGGGACCTGGCACACCGCCGGGACCGCCAGGAGCGCCGCCGGGCGCGCCACCCGGACCACAAGCGCCGCCGATGGCGGCCTGAAAGAGGATCGACACATGCCAGGCACGCGACTTTTCAAACCGAACGAATCTTTGAGCGTTCCCGACCTTCAGAACAACACGAAGGATCGCGGCATGTTCGTGGTTCCGCCGACGTACGCGGAACTCGGCGGCCTGTCGAGTGCGGACAAGACCGGCATCTTCCAGAACGCCGCGAAGATCCGCACGCCCGAGGGCACGCAGAACAAGGTGCCGGAGACGACCACGGCGAGTAAATCCGCTTGAGCTTGGAAGATCTCACCTCCGAGCAACGCGCCTTCCTCGCGGCCGGTGAGCTGCTGCTGAAGAACCCCGAAGTCGCTATGGAGGCGAAGCGCCTGATCAAGAAGGTCAAGCCAGACGTGCGCTTCCAGGACTTGGAGACCCACGACTCCATCGAGGCCTCGACCAAGAAGCTTCGCGATGAGCAGGAGAAAATCCAGGAGGCCCTGAACAAAGACCGGCTGGAGCGGCAGTTCGAGTCGCAGCGCGCCAAGCTTCGCGCCGATGGCGTCGACGTCGAGGCGCTCGAAGCCTTCATGAAAGAGAACGAGCTGTACTCCTACGAGAAGGCGGCGAAGATTTTCAAGCAGGTCAACGCCCTCGCGCCGCCCACCCCATCCTCACTGATGCAGGACATGGATCTGCCGGACGCCAAGGCGTTTTGGAAAGATCCGGTGAAGGCGGCACGTTCGGAAGCCGAGAAGTATTTCGCAGATCGCGGTATCCTACGCCGCAATTGATGGTTGATTTTTAAGGTTAGGCCACTGGTTTTCCGACACCTAGTTCGGGGATGTTGGTGTCAATATGCCCGTCTATGGCAGTGGTATAGTCCCCGCCGCTGGTGCAGTTCAAGCAGAGCTCACAGCACTCACCCGTCGCGCGTTCATCCCGAAGATGTACGTGCAGATCTACAACACGTGCCCGGCCTTGGCGGCCCTGTTCGCGCACAGCCAGACCGCTTACGGCGGCGTCTCAAGCGTGACGGCTCCGGTGCAGGGCGCACCGTACGTCAACACGAGCCAGACAGACTATTCCGGCACCTTCGCGCAGCCGGCGCAGCAGCAAGGCGCGTTCCCGGCCGAGTTCAACTTGAAGGCCTCGATCACGCCGATCCCCTTCTACGGCATGGAAGCGGCATTGCAGTTCAACCACGCGGTGATCCCGATCGTGGAAGCCCGCATGAATGACTCGGTGGCGAGTCAGCGCGACTTTTTAGGCAACGCGCTCTACAACAATTTCTCGAACAATCTGCAGATGATCGGCTTTCCAGGAGCGATCGATGACGGCACGAACTTGGTCACGTACGGCAACATCAACCGTACCGCGAATACGTGGTGGCAGTCGAAAGTCTACGCGGCAGGTTCTGTCGCTCCGACGCGCAAGCTGGTATTCCAGTACACGGTCGGCGTCAATAAGAACGGCGCCGAGATGCCGACCTTCGGCCTGATGGGCTTCGGCACCTTTGCGAACCTCGCGAATGATTTCATCGGCAATGAGTCGTATCAGATTCAGCCCGGCATGGGGTTTGACTCGGACGCCGACCGGCCGCGCGCCGCTTTTCGCGCACTCGATGTCGGCGGCGTGCCAATCTACGGGGACCCGTACTGTCCGGAAGGCATCCTGTACCTGATCAACGCCAACTACATCAACCTGTACGTGCACGAGCAGGCGGCCTTCTCCTTCACCGGGTTCGAGTCGCTACTCTCCAACTACCAGTTGGGGTACATTGGCGCGGTGCTCACCCTGTGCGAACTCGTCAACGTCAAGCCTAGGGCGCACGGCCGCGTCTCCGGCTTCACCTTCCTGACCATCTAGGAGCCTGCAGCAATGTCAGACATTCGACTACCAGTTGCCGGCTCGGACTTCTTCCCTGAGCAGACCATCGCGCAGTTTGTGATCCCAGCGGGCGTCGGGGCGACCTTCGCGGCGGCGAACAACATCGGCACGATCACGTTCAACGCCGCGCACGGGCTCACCTTGAATCCGGCCGCGAACGTGCCGCCGAATTACTACATCAGCTTCGGCGGATCGACCTCTGGACTCACCGGCACCGGCATCCTGGTCGGCAACGTGTTTAGGATTCTGACGATCCCCTCGACCACCGCGATCACGATCTACACCACGATCACGGCGGCTACAGTCACGTCCTTGACCGGCATTCCGGTGTTCTATCCCTGGCTACAGCCCTCGCAGCAGTCGGGATTCGCAGGCGGCCCCACGCAGACGATTGCTACCGTGGTCACGCCGTTCGCGCCTGGGTACCTGCAGGGTGCTGCCATGAATTTCTCACTTGGCGCCAACTGCGTCATTCAGTACTGCCCGGCGCAGAATGCGGTGATTTTGGATGCGGCCAGCACCACGGCCTTAGGGGGAACGCCGGCGGTGGCGCCCGTGTATCGCACGATCGCGGCGGCCTCGACCGCGAATCAGATGTGGCTCGCGCCGCCCAACATGGGCATCTTCGCGAGCGGCACCACGGCGAACAGCTTCTTCTCGCAGATCCAGTAAATGGCGGGACGCATCACACCCACGACTCGCCCGACTTTCAGGCCGCCGCCGCAGCGCACGGCGCCAAGTCCGGTGCGTCCGGTGGGGCGCCCCTTTTCCCGTCCATCCTCGAGGTAATCCATGGCCACACTGTCTTTGAATCAACCGCAAGCTTCAGGCGAGCCAAAAGCGCCGGAGCCCAAGATCGTCCCCTTCGTCGGCGGCGATGTGTTCAACCCGGCCGACTGGGTGCGCGTCACCAACAACGACTGGCATTCGGTGTTGGGTAAGGGCGAGAAGCAGCGCAAGGAGATCCGCGGCCGCTTCGCGGGTAAGGAGTACGTGTTCCCGTACGGCGAGGCTGTTAATGTGCACCTGGAGGTCGCGAAGCACATCTTCGGCCTTGGGAGCGATGACAAGTCCGCCGCGCTCGCGCGCTTAGGGTGGGTGAAGACTTCCGATGAGTACGAGGAAGCCATCGAGCGCCTCAAGAATATTCAGTTTGACGACTTGCCGGAGCTGATGGAAGCTGCGCGGTTCAAGTCAGCCGATGTTGCTCACGCGAGTGGCCTCGTGAAAGGCGACGGGACGGCGGGGGCGGTTTCGGCCGCCCCCAAAGACCCGCACGCGCGGGGCTGATATGTGGGCGCGCTCGTTACCTATCAGACGCAAGTGCAGCGGCTGCTGCACGACACGTCGGGGAACTTCTGGCCACTCCCTGAGCTGACCGACTACATCAACGAGGCGCGCAACCGTGTTGCGCAAGACACCAAGTGCCTGCGCCAGCTCGTCACCTCGATCACGCTGCCCAATGCGCAGGAGACCTACAACCCGCAAGTTCTGATCCCCGCTCCCTTAGGAGCCCTGGTGATCGATGTGATGGCGATCACGATTTATTGGGGCAACACGCGCCGAAAATTGTTCTATAACGCCTTCACCGAGTTCGACGCGCAGTATCGCTACTGGCAGCAGTTGCAGAGCATCCCGGAGGCCTATACGCGCATGAGCCCGACGCTCGTGTTCATAGGTCCCATTCCGGATCAGAACTATATCTCCGATTGGGAAGTCGCGGTAAATCCCACGGCACTCACCACCGATTCGATGGCCGATCAGTTGCCGCTGCCCTTCACCGAGGCGGTGCAGTACTACGCCTGCTATAAGGCCAAATTCAAAGAGCAGGCGATGGGCGAAGCGGAGATGTTTTTGAAGCAGTACTCGCGCAACTTATCGTGGCTGTGCCGCTCGTGGATGACCCGCATCGTGCCGTCCGCGTACTCGAGATAATCCCTTGAGCCAGCAGCCTACCTTAAAAGAGGAAGAGCCGCGGCGCACGAAGATATTCACCAAGTTCAAAGGTGTGGTGAATAACTCGGCACGCAATGCCTTGCCTGATGAGGCGTGGTTTTACCTTGAGAACTTGCACCCCATCGGCGATGCCAACGTGCAGACGGTGCAGAACATTTCCGCCGCGCTCTTTGACTACACGACGCATATCATCTACTGGGCGCAGTACGCGAACGTCAACGGCAGCGATTACCTAATTAGTTTTTCTACCGATGGTTTTGTGTACGCCTACAATATTGGATTAGGCACTAACACGCAGATCGGCTCCGGTCTTTCGGGTTCCGGCTCGCGCATGTCGCAGTGGAAGAACACGCAGGCTCTCATCATTGATTCCAGCGGCTACTATAACTGGCCAGGCAGCGGCACCCTCACGCTGATCTCCGGCGCTGGCGTTCCTTCGAACGGCACTGACATCGCGGTGGCCTTCGGTCGCGTGTGGATTTTGCAAGGCCGCCTGCTCACCTTTTCAGGCGCGAATGACTTCACGGCGCCAGCGTTCACGGTAGCTAATGGTGCCGGTTCCGTGGCGCTCACCGACCCCACCTTGCGCACGTACGTCACGCGCCTGCAGGCGCAGAACGGGTATCTCTACTTGATCGGGCCCACCGGCATCAACGTGATCTCGGACCTCTACGTGCCGGCTGGGGCCTCACCGCCCACGCCGCTATTCACCAATTTGAATATTCAGGCGATCATTGGGAGCGATGAACCTGGGTCGGTGTTTGCGTATAACCAGGCACTCGTGTTCGCGAATCACTCCGGTATCTGGATGCTCTACGGCACGAATGCGCAGAAGATATCGAGCGATATCGACGGTACATGGAAGTACGTGGACTTCACGCAGTTTATCTCCGGCGGGCAGTTCGTCGACAACAACATCCTGTCGCTAGGGATGCTGATCAAGCGGTTGAACGATCCATTTTTTGGGTCCAACACGGTGCTCGCCTGCTGGAATGACAACAAGTGGTGGTTCGCTAATTTCGGCGCACTTACCTTTGTGGCGCCCGCGATCGTGAACATCAATGCGCTCACCGCCAATGAGCCTGCGCTATTTGGCTTCATCGGCAATAAGCTATATCAGTTGTTCGCAACCTTCGCGAGCTCGCCAGCCACTATCGCGATGACCCCCTTGTGGCCGATGGAGGATCAGCTCGCCGATAAGCAGTGCATTCGCGCAGGGTTTGAAGTGATCATATCGGCTTTCTCCGGCACCTTCGGCATGACGGTCGATACCACGAATTCATCGAGTCAGGCGGTGACACTTTCGACTAGCGGCAACGTGACGTGGGTGAATAATTTCTCTAACCAAGTGCAATGGCAGAATAATTTCTTGGTGTTGGTGCAGTGGTTCACCGGTCAGTATTTGCTCTATAACGCGACCGCGCCGGCCGTGTACGGCAAGTACTTGGGAGCCACGATTGCGGCATCCGCATCGATCTATCAATTAAGCTCAGTGGCGATGGACTATAAGCTACGGGCAAGGTGGAACTGAAATGTCTAAGCCGATCACGACACCGTTTACGTTCCAAACTCAGCCTGGGCCAATCCCGCTGTCTCAATTGGACACCGACTTTTTGACCGCGGCAAACGCTATCAACGATTTTGCGACGTATTCAAACTACCTGACCGATACATCGGGTGCTCCTAATCAGATTACGGTCACGATTCCAGTTGGCGCCACGTTCTCGTATTCCGCTGGCGTGAAACTTGAGGTGCTACTCGCCAATACCAACACAGCCACCGCCGTGCAGATCAATGCGTCCGGCCTTGGCAATAAGGCCGTGCAAAACGTAGACGGCACTGCGCCTGCGGTAGGCCAGCTAATTGCCGGGATGATCTTGCAGTTGCAGTACAACGGCACGGTTTTTTTACTCACAGGAGCTGCGTCAAAGCCAGTACCGGTTCCGCCGGGAGTTGGATCAATCATTGCGGCAGTAAAAACTAGTTCGCAGAACGTCAATAATAGTACCGTTGTCGTTGCTGATACCGCGCTTGCGCTTGCGCTTCCTATAGGTACATACGCTGTGCAACTATGGGTGCAGCCGTTCGGTGTGGCTGGCGGAGGATTTAAGTATCAACTAACGCAGACATCCGGAACGATAGCGATGGTCGGCGGTGGATTTGGAACCAACGGATCTATAAACGGCGCGAATAGCATAACCGGATTAGTGACTCCTCTTGGGTTTAATAATGCGTTCGGCGGAATTTCCAGCACCAATGTAGATTGGATCATGGTTACTACTACGGTAGTCGTGAGCGTCGCGGGAACTCTGACATTTTCATGGGCGCAGCAGGTAGCAACTGTTGGTAACACGACGGTTGGCGCTGGAAGCTGGATGATGGCGACGAAGTTACTATAATGCCATCCCTCGACGCATACGTGGGCCTTCAACTCAATGACGAGGACAGCATCTGGTCGTGGCTACTCGCGAACAAGTCGCGCCACGCCATCTATTCGCAGGCAGCCGCACTCCAAGGCGTGAATGCTCAGACCTATGACTTCGGCGCGACGAGCATGCCTAACGATGACTGGCATCAGCGGCACGCGAACGCCCACTATGCGCTACAGCAGTTCATGGCGCCTGATCAGACGGTAAATTTGAACGTGCTCACGCAGTACACCTGGGATAACCAAAGCGACTTCGATACGTGGATGCAGATGCACACGTTGATTCATCAGCGCTTGGATGAAGGATTACTCATATTTTAAGGTAGGATACAACTATGGCAGCCACAGCACCGCTACTCGAGACCAAGGACTTGGCGCCGCTATCTCAGACCAATTTTGGGTCAGCAGTGTCGCAGCCAGGGCCGCTGTCATCCACGAATCTCTCAGCGCTCAATGATCCTAGCTACGGCAATCTAGGAAATTCAGGGGCGCCCACCTCCGGCGATATCAGCGCGCTTACCGGGGGTGCCGGTGACATCAACGCTGGCGCGATTGATCCTGGATCGACGCCAAGCCTTAATTTTGCCACTGATCCCACCACCGGGTTAGGAGCGCCGCCCGCCACTTCGACGGGCGATCAGGGCTTACTAGGCTCCTTGGGTTCAACCTTGGGAGGTCTCGCCCCATCGTTGATTGCTGGCGGCATTGGGCTATCCCAAGCCAAGGGTGCGCAGAATCAAAGCGCGCAGTTTGCCGCGCAGCTCGCAGCCCTTGGCGGCCCGTACACGGCGGCCGGGCAGAAGTTACTCGCGCAGCAGCAGTCAGGGCAATTGACGCCGGACAAGCAGAACGTCGTCACGACCTTGAACAAGCAAGGCCAGACGTTGATTGATTCAGGCACCACGCTCTCTGCGATCGCGCAGACCGCGTACCAGAATTACCAGTCCGGCACCTTGCCGCCGGCCGATGAGCAGCGCCTCAAGGATCAGGTGGCCTCGCAAAAGCAGCAAGTCGCGCAGCAGTTGGCGAGCGCCGGGATCACAGATTCGACTATTCTTGCGGGCCAGTACGCGCAGATCGATAACCAAGCGAGCATCACGCGCCAGCAGCTCCTGGACGCCCGCTTCGCCACCGGCAATCAGGCTTACGATCAGTGGCTCTCATCGACCACGCAAGGGCAGGCACTACAGGCGGAGGCCTCGAAGTTTGCGGCCTCATCGCTCGATCAGATGCTGCAGCAGTCGCTGCAATTGGGCTCCGAAGGGATGCAGCCCATTGAGGCGGCGATACAGCTTCAGATCCAGTCCGATGCGGCCCTATCTGGCCAAGTGAATCAGCTCCTGGGAAACTTGGCGTCCGCATACGCCTACCAGACCACTGGCGGTAAACCAGGCGCCGCGGGATCTAACCCGCTCGCGAGCCTTGGGGCAGCCGCTGGCAAGGCGTTAGGCGGATTTGGCGGCGCTAGTGGCGGCGGCGGTTCGACCTCTACAGCCATAGGCGATAGTCTCGCTGGACAAGATCCTGGATTGACTCAAGGGGCACTCGATGCGACCGCACCGGCCAGTGACCCCAACACGATCTCAGGCCTCGCGTCCAATAACGATCCGTACGCCTTCTCAGGCCTTGACACGGGCTCTCCGCCGGGCCCTAGCTCCGCTGGCGGGGAAGCCGCCGTACCGGGTTCAACTGCCGCCCCATCATCTGGCATCGACTTAGGCGGCTTGGGAACCGCGGCAGGCTTCGCTGGCGGCGCCCTTGCCATCGGTAGCGGGTTGGCCAGCGGCAAGCCAATAGGCGAGGCGCGCGCGGCCGTAGGGGCTACGCAGTTGGCATCTAAGGCTGGCCTCGTGAGTCCGCAAGCCAACGCGATCGCCGGGGATTTGGGCAATGTGCTCGGTATCTACTCAGGACTCAAGCAAGGCGGCGTCGCCGGATACGGCGGGGCGGCGGTGAATGCCGCGCAGCTCGGAGCCAAGGCCGGCGCCTTTGGCGGCTCGAGCGCCGCGGTTAGCTCAGCGGCCGGGTACGTCGCGGCGCCGCTCGCGCTTTACAACGAAATCAGTACGTGGAAGTCAGGGGCAACCGCCTCAGATGCGCTCGCCGGGGCTGAAACCGGCGCCGCGATCGGTAGCATCATCCCAGGAATTGGCACCGTGATCGGCGGCGTGGTGGGCGGGGCCCTTGGGGCTATTTCGAGCATCTTCGGCGGCACCGATAAGACGCATCGCTCGTGGACCGAGTACTCGTACGGCCAGAATCGGGCGGAAACGTCCAAAAACCCAGCCGAGCTCATGAGCACGATCGGGGGACTGATGCGAAGTCCGGATAAGAAGTTCTCCGGCGACGTGGATTTCCAGGGAGATGGCAACAAATTCACCACTTCGATCGCCTCTCAAGTCGCCTCCGCGGTCAAATCCGGCAAGGTGCCGCCGAACGCCACCCCACAGCAGATATTCTCTCAAGTGGTGCAGCCGTGGCTGCAAAGCCTGCCAGGCGGGTGGACGCAAACTGATTCTAAAGACCCGAACCGGGCGCGCGTCGCGAATGCCGAGCAGAATCTGGTGCTCGATGTGATCAACAACTACCAGAAAGGCATGCCGATTACCTACGGGGAGACGGTTGGCCAGAAGCCGGAGTATGCTTACACCCCGTATTCGCAACTGTCGGGTGGCTAAATGTCAGCCGTTTTAGACCCTCAGGCCATGGCCTCACTTTCCGCAGCGCCACCCGACAGCGCGCCTCCGCCCGTGGCCGGCACCAACGTCGAGTCATCGCCCGTGTACCAGGGCGCGCTATCTGACTATCGCAGTGACACCCAGGCTCTCGCGGATTTGGCCAAGGATGAGCAGGCATCCGCACCTAAGCCGCCAGCAGAGGCGCCGCCGCAGCACCAGCCCGGCATCACGAGCACCGCGCCGTTTCTCATCGCCATGGCGGCCTTGGGCGGCAAGGCGCTTGGGCTTCATGCGACCACGATGCTCGGCGCCACCAATGGCATGGTCTCAGGACTGATTCAGGGCAATGAGCAGAAGTACAAGGATCAGGTCGCCGCTTACAACGACTCGTACAAGCAATATCGCGAGAAGTTCGATCAGCAGCAGAAAATCTTCAACGAGATGCGCCAGGTGTACAAGGGGCGTGTCGACGCGGACTTGAAAGCCTTGACGTTCGCGCGCCAAGTCACCGGCGATAACGCTAAAGTTGACGATAGGGCCGTGAAGAATTACCTACACGCGCAAGAGATAGACGCCAAGTGGCAGGACACGCAGTCGAAGATTGACTATCGAGCGGGCGAATTGGCGCTGCAGAAGCGAAAGCTACAAGAGCAGATCGACAACGAGGGCGCGACTCTTACTCCCGAGGCCGCCATGCTGATGGCATCGCGTCTCTTGAACGGCGAGAAGTCATCCGAGGTGTTTTCCAATATCGGCCGCGGTAAGCAGGGCGCGGCGAATATCACGGTCGTGCAGAATCTCTTCGCGCAGCTCGCCGAAGGCAAGGGGATGGACCCTAAAATTCAGGAGACGGCTAAGTCCATCGCGACCAAGAAGATGCAACTGGCCGCAGAATCGCGCGTGCTCAGCACCGAGGGCGCAAAACTAGGCGCGCGCGAGGCATCCATCTCGCCTACCGAGAACTCAATCTTAGGACCCGGCGGCTTCGCCGAGCAGGCAGAGCAGGCTGTCAATGGCTTGAATCTACCGTCATTCAAGAAAGAGGCGGAGGCTAAGAAGTTCCTCGCCGAGCAACGCATGGACCCTAAGGTTACGGCATATACCACGCGCATCGCGGAGCTTCGCGCCGAGTACGCGATCGTGCTCGCCAAGGGCGGCGTGTCTTCCGTGCACGCTCAAGAAGAGGCTGCCAAGGTGGTGCCCGAGATCATCACGCCGCAGACCTGGCCGGAAGTGAAAAAGGCCATGCAGCAGGGTATAGCTGCATCCAAGCGCGGCGTGAAGGAGAGTATTGCTGGCATCACCGGCAACACACCGGATGCGCCGCCAGTGCCCACGGAGCCAACCAAGTACGCATACGGACAAGACGGCAAGCCTATGTACCAGCTGATCAAGGGTCAGTGGGTGCCAATTGCCAACTGATCCGCCGCCGCCGATAGGGACTACTTTAGAGCCGCAGTCGAAGATTAGCGGCGCCGATCCTCCGCCACCGCCAGGCACCAGCATCACGCCGCCGTCGGCGCAAGATCATGCTCCGGGCTTTGCGCCAGGCGTACCGGCGGATTATCGTGCGCCTGGAAAGCCGTCTGGAGATTACGACTTCACCACGGCCGTCACGCGCTCGGTCGGCAAGGCCGCTATCGGCGTCATCGACTTCATCCCCGACATGCTGACCTACGCCTACAACGCCTCGCCCTTGGTGAGCGCCAAGGAGAAATTGAAACTTCCCTCGAGTTACGCCAATAAGTGGCTAGATTCGCAACTGACGCCGCCACCGACCAAGGGCGGAGCTATCAGCGAGGACATCAGCGGCGCCATGATGGGCGGCGGCGCGGCAGGCGCCGTGCAGTTGGGTAAAGCGGCCCTGCCGCTCGTGAAGCGCGGCGTACAGGCGGCGGTTGATGCGGCCAAGCCATTGACCCGCGTCGCCACCAAGGCGGCCGAAGAGGCGCACGTGGCTGGGATCGATCTGCCGCCATCGTACATTGGCGGACCGGTGCGCAAGAGCATGCAGGAGATGTCTGGCGGTCCAAAGCTGGACAAAGAATTCTCAAAAACAAACGCGCCGCGCGTTGATGCTTTGGCTAAACTATCGTTAGGGCTGCATCCGTCAGAGGAACTATCCGAGGCTACCTTTCAGACTTTGAAAGACGAAGCCTATAAGCCGTACGAGGCGGTGAGGCAGTTGGGGGAAGTGCCATCCGATGGGCAATTCATCAAGGATGTGATGGCGGCAGGCGGGCGCTTTGCCGACCGAGAGGCTAGTTTCGGCGGCGCGCGGTTCGCATCCATTGCTAAGGAAAAGCAGCCTTACTTTCAGGAAAAATTCGACGCAAGTCACGCGCTTGATGAGATCCGCCAGTTGCGGAAACTCTCGCGCGATAACTTGAAGCAGTACAACCCGGAGGCCAATGCCTTAGGCATGACGCAGCGGGAGATCGCCAACGCACTAGAGAATCGCATCGACCGGCATGCCACCGAGATAGGCAAGGCGGATTTGGTTGAGAAACTACGCGCCGCGCGCACGCAGCTCGCGAAGATATCGGCTGTCGAGGACTCTATCGGCGCTGGCGGCCATGTGCGAGCGGCGGATTTTGCTCGCATGCTCGATAAGAACATGCCGCTTACTGATTCACTGCGCACGATAGGCGAGACAGCGCTGCACTTCCCGCGGGCGGTCCAAGAGTTGACGCATGGGGAGCAGGGGACATTTAGCGCGGTCGATTACTTGCTCGGCGGTAGCGGCATATTGAGCGGCAATCCGGCCGTTGCGGTGCCTGTGCTAGCCCGCCCGCTGTCGCGCTGGGCCTTGAAAACCGAAGGCGCGCAAAAGTCGATGATCTCTAACTTAAGTAAAACTCCCAGCAAGGCCGGGCAGGTCGCTGGACGCGCGGCCGGAGAAGTAGGTCGCACTTTGAAGGCAGGAGCGGGCGCGGCAGGGCGAGGTGGTGTTATCTTGGGGTCAGAAGGTATTGCCGAGCAGATGAACGGCGATGACCCAGACTTACAGCAGCTCGCACAATAGGAGAAACATTATGTGGACCGTGATAGGACTTGTGTTGATTGCCATCGGCGTGGCGAAGTTTTTGTATGAAGGGCACCTGTGACCGCCAAGCGCTCAGCCACCGATGTACTGCTAGACAAGATTATCGACGCCAACAGTGCGATACTCGATGACAAAGAGCAGGACGCGAAAACTAAGTTCTCAGCTCAAGACCGCATCTTAAAAGCCCTAGCCATCAAAGAGAAGCAGGGCAAGAAGTCGGGACGAAAGTTCGATTTAACCTAGAAGGCCACACCGCATGACAGAAAATCCTCCCGCCGCAGCCTTTGCCACCGCAATGAGCATAGCGCTTCGCATCCTGACCGCCCGCCTGCTAGCGTTTCTTTCGCTCGGCATGACCTTTGGGCTATTTTGCTACGCCTTGAGCGCCGCAACGTGGATTTCCTACATCAGTGCGGGCAGTTTCGCTATTATCGTCTACCTACCAGCGCTATTCAGCGCTCACCGAGGATCGCCGCAATGAAATCCACTACCTGGCGTGCCCCATTAGTCGTCCAGCGCTTCAAAACCCCTACCGGGCCATTGGCCGCTGTCGATTCGGGTATGGTCTACGACTTCAGCAAGCAGCGAAGGATCTTGCCGGAGCCGATAGGGTCTAAAAATCCTGAGGATAACTGCATGAACAGCAGTTGCACGGCGTCCCACGCGATCGTTACGAGCCTCGACACCAACGGTCCAGAGAGTCCCTTCAGTTTCCCCAAGTGAGCGGGTAGACTCGCGCTTTAGGCCACCGCTTCTGTAGCGCAGCGTATGCGCTTGAATGGAGCATTTAGGTGTCCAATATCTCACCGTTTCAAGCCACCGGACCAACGGTATTTTTAGGCGTCACTGCCTCAAGCCAACAGGTAGTTGTCGCGAACAGCGGCACGATCAAGGCGCCTAGCAGCGTACTAGTCTGCAATTTATCCACAAACACCGTGTATCTGGCATTCGGGTCTGTAACTGGCGTCGTCGCGGCGATCCCAGCAGGCGGCACCCCGGCGCTTGGAGTCCCGGTTCCGGCCGGCACAGTTGAGACGTTCAATCTCCCCGGGGGCGATTCCACCGGCACCTATATCGCGGCCATAGCGGCCGTCGCAGGGCCATCTAGCGTGACCTTCACGCCAGGCGAAGGGGCGTAAAGGGATGGCGCTCAGGTCTAGCCCAGGCCCTGCCGGTATCAGCGGCGGCGGACCTAACTCGCAGCAGCTCATCGCGGTGATCCGCGGCGCAAACTTCCAACTGACCACCGATCAGGTGATGACACGGGTTTTCGGCGGAACGAGCTACACGGTGACCGCTGTGATTGCGCGCCAGCGCACCGGCGGCGCGTCTGTGGCCTGCGCTGGCGGCATTTACGACACCGCGGCCAAGGGCGGCAACGCCATGGTCTCCGCGGCGACTTCCTGGGTCACTCTCGCCTCTGGCGTTTTGGTTTCCGTCGCGGTGGCGAACCTGTTGCAAACCGCCGTGCTTGCGAGCACGCCGATTCTGTCACTGACCACCGGCAGCACCGCGGCGATCACAGCCGATGTCTTGGTGTTCGGCATCGATGTGAGTTGATACGCCGTGACGCTCGCCAGCCAATCCGCAGGGTCGGTCAATTTTTACGGCACACTGGCCGCGCTCAACGCCGCGTACCCGGCCGCCGTGTGGGACGGTTTCGATGCTGTCACGAGCGATGTTGGCCCTGTGTGGTCAATCGGTGGAGTTTGGTCAGTAGCGGCTGGTCTGCCAAGTTCATATACGCCGCCATTCCCAGGATCAGTACCTACGACGGTAACAAAAAAGCTCGCGCAAACGGTGAGCGTGCTGGACTTCGGGGCAGATCCTACGGGCGTGGCGGATAGTACTAATGCGTTCAATCTTGCTGTAGCCAATTGCAGTCCAGCCACACCATTCACTGGAAGCACTATTGCGGTTGGTGCTGCTGGAGATGTGTTTGTTGGTCCTGGTACGTGGCTGATTACGTCACAGATCAATACCAATGGCGCGACGATCACATGGACGCTTGCCGATGGCGCGATCATCACCCCATCTAGTAGCTACGCTCTTTTGAACGGTCGTATCCTTCGCTCAGGCAAGCAGGACACACAGTTCACCAACGGTATTTTCTATAACGCCACTGGTTTCTCGACGCGCAACAACGTGCCGATAGATTCGCCGCCTGCGGTAATGGGTTTCTTGACGCCATCGCAGATCTCTGCTTATCCGACCTGCGACAGTGTTGCATGCTACGCGGACAACACGGCAGTTCCACCGCTCGCGATTATTGCGGCATCCGGCACCACCTACACAACTACGACTATTGCTTTCACGAGCGCGCTGTCCGCGACGATCTTAGGTCAATTGCGCGTCGGCATGATCGTGCAGACGACGAACAATCCGGTTTCGTTTTATTCAGGCTTCGTGACGGCATGGGACCCAGCAGGTTTATCGATCACGGTCTCAGGCTGGTTTCAGCAAGGGAACGCCGCCGCTGGACAGACACCGCCTAACGGTAACGGCGCATGGGTGAGCCCGATCACCAAGATTTTTGCCTACAACGGCAACGTCACGCTGCGTAATGGCACTGGATACGCGGCGCAGGCAGCCGGCTTTGAGATGGGCTGCTTAAACAATAATGCGGCTCAAGGATCACTCGGAACACTGCCTACGGTGTGGGGGTACGACTGCGTTAACTTAGGGACATTTGGTTGCGATACAGCATATATAGCTCGCCACAATAGTGTTGGATTCTTCGCAGGATTTCAGCTTTCAGGCGTTAATAACGCTGGCGTGACAGTGCAGGGTTTTTTCGATCAGACCGTATACGGTAACGCTGTTACGAATGCAGGCATTGGATTTTTGAGCGCTGGCGCGACCGCTTCAGGAACAGCAATAACCAATGTTCGTCATTTTCAGGCTAGTAATACTACGCTTGGCGGTGGTGGATCGACGATAGGTACGCAAGTAGGTTTTCAGTGTCAGGCACTCTCTGGAGCCACAAATAACTACGGTTTCTTATCGGCAATGGCATCTGGCGCCAACAATGTGGCTTTTTATGCGCAAGGTACGGCAGTTTCTATTTTCGGTGGAGTGGTCAACTTTCAAGGCGTAGCAGCGGCTGTTAGTTCAGGGTTAGGATTTAGCGGCCAACAGCAAACAACTGTAGGCGCTACCGGAGCTGCTAGTGTACTTCCGGCAAATCCATTGGGATACATAATCGCCTTTGTTGGTGCTACGAAGGTAGCTATTCCTTACTACAACGGATAACCAAATGAACGTCATTGAAGTAGATGCCCGTATCAACATGCTCACTGAGCAACGCAACTCAGCCTTAAATCATGCTGTGTTGCTGGCGGGACAAGTAGCGATGCTGCAGGCGGAACTTACAGGACTAAAATCGCAAAAGACAAATCCGCCGCCGACCGAAGGCAACGTGCCGCTGCACATCGTGCCGCCAGCAGCATGAATAAACCCACCGTAACGTGGCCCTATATCGCAGCGATAATCTGCTTCGTAGTAGTCGCAATATTTGGCCTATTGGTTGGGCCATGAGCTTCCACTACCTCACCGAAGACGGCAGCGGGGCGTGATATTGTCTACCAGGATTGACTACATGGACGGATCAAAATGTCAGACGCATCCAGACAAGTAAGCCATGACGGTAAGGCTGAGGAAATCGTCGCCTTGGTGAACTTCTACGAAAACCTGCAGGAGAAAATGCGCGGACTTGGCAATCACGCGGTGTTCAACGGCTCGACCAAGATTATTACCTGGATGCTAGGTATCAACGCCGTCTTAGTCGCCGCCGCCATAACTGGCGGTATTGGATTCGCGATGGCCACGAGCGGGCGCTTGTCATCGCTTGAGGCAAAGGTGGAGATCGTAATGCTGAGGGGCAAGTGATGGCGACGCAGGACATCAAGGACGAATCTATTTATAACCCCAGCGGCACGGTGAATACCGCGAAAGCCGAAATACACGATAAGTCTAAGGGCTGGATCATCGCGGCTTTCATATCGTTAAATCTATTGGGTACGGTTTTCATGTTCATCGAGTGGCGCGATGCTGCGATGGAGTCGCGCTTGAAACAGTACAACCTAGATTGGTTCAAGACTCACGAATTCTCGGACCTTAACGGTAAGGTACAGGTACAGGATCGAATGATCCTCGCGCTACAAGTCGGTCAAGTGTGCAAAAAGGAGAGATGATATGGGCGGCACGGTAATCATCGTGGGCGATAAGCCACTAGTCGATACGATCGAAGCGAACCTAAACAAAGTGGCCGTATTCAGGCGTCAGCGGGCGACGGCTATCATTGCAGAATACAAGGCCAACGAGAACAGCATCACGCGCGACGATCAGCAATTCCTGTTGCGCTGTGCGGCTGATATTGTCGATAACGGATGAGCGCGACAGATCTAGCCAAGCAGTTCGAGGGCTGCCGGTTAGAGGCGTATCAGGATATCGCTGGCGTCTGGACGATCGGTTACGGCCATACAGGCAAGGACGTGCACGAAGGCTTGGTATGGACACAGGAGCAGGCTGATGACGCGCTGTTGCACGACGTGAATGCAGCTAGAGCACTCCTAGAGATGTATAGCCCAGGGCTCACCAATGGCCGTTTGGATGCGCTGACTGATTTTGTTTTCAACTTAGGCATAGGCAACTACCGCACTAGCACGCTTTGCAAGATGGTCAACGCGGACGATTGGGAAGGCGTAAAGTCGCAGCTACTTTTGTGGGATCACTCAAACGGCAAGGTGATTCCAGGATTACTCGCTCGCAGGGAGGCTGAAGCCGCTCTGATGGGTTAAGGAGACATCCATGCATACCCTGATTGTATTATTTATCATTGTTGCAGCTTTCGCTCTTGTGTACTGGGGCATGACCAGCCTACCCCTGCCGCCTGTCGTGCGGACTGTCATCATCGTTGTTATGGGTCTGATTGCTCTCGTGTTCATTTACAACATGTTTGCAGGCGGTGGAATGAACTTCAATTTCCCAAGATGAAACTACAGCGTTCCATATTTATGGAGGGTTCGTTTAGCTACGAGATAAGCTTCATGCGCCTCTTCTGCGGTTTCAAAAATACCGAGATATTTGCTCATAGAGTTGAAGCCTATTTGCGCAACATATTTCGATCTCAATTTAGTGACGCCGAGAAGACCTGTGGAAATATTGTCACGCCTAGCTTTTTTGAGATTCTGAGATTGCGCTCCTTGCGGTATATCTCTCAGATTAACGAACCTATCGTTACCGCGATTACCGTCAATATGATCAATAGTGTATTTAGGATTTTTTCCGGTAACGTAGAGCCATGCAAGTCTGTGTCCGAAATGGTATACCCCCAACAGCATTATTTGCCGATATCCATCAGGCCTAACACATCCAGCTACTTCTCCAACCTTTACTCTATTGCTAGTCTGAATTCGACGCAGGAATATTCCTGTTTTAGGATCATAGGAAAGTTCTTCCTTCAATCGTTCAAGAGTAAGATCTTGTTTAGCCATGACGCGGTAACCTCGCTGATTGGTGAGAGGCCCGCACGCGATTACAGTCGCTGCGGGCTTCGTTATTCTAGCACGCATCTTAGATGACAGATACCGCTATCAGTCTTCGCGAATACGTAGATACACGCTTTCACGATCAGGAGAAGGCAGTATCTACCGCATTGGCGGCTCAGAAAGAGGCTGTGGCTGCTGCGTTGGCGGCTGCTGATCGTGCGGTAACCAAGGCTGAGATTGCGGCAACTGCTAAGTTTGAATCGGTGAATGAATTTAGGGGCACTTTGGACGATAACGCGCGCTTGCTTATGCCAAGGGCGGAAGTTGGGCAGATCGTCAAGGCACTAGAGGAGAAGATAGCGGAACTTCAAAAGATAGTCTGGATCGGCTTAGGGATCGTGCTTGCGTTCCAGTTCTTTATAGGGATGGCGGTGATGTTTCTAAAGGGCAAGTCGTGAAACACGAATGGGTGATGATGGCCATTCTGGCTTTCGCCATCCTAGCCATTCTGTGGGTCTTAGAGCGGCGTAACAAAAGCGCAACTAGCAAGATACATCTCGATGATTTGCTCATAGGAACTGATGGTAAGGCCTCCAAAGCCGCGTTTGTCATGGGTGGAAGCTTCATCGTGACCAGTTGGATTGTGATCTTCCAGACCTTGAATAAAACGCTGTCAGACTTGACATTCGCGGCGTATATTGGGGCGTGGGTAGTACCAGCGGTAACCGCATTAATCAAGGGACCATCGCCTAATGCCACTAGTGAAACGACAATTACCAGTCGGACAGTAACTCCACCAGAGGAAAAGCCATGACGGGATTCATCTGTTTTCTAGTCGGTCTCGCCGTAGGGGCAGGTGGTGTGTGGTATCTGACGCATAAGAAGCTCGCGCAGGACATCGCCTCGAAAGTTACCGCTGATGCATCCGCAGTCAAAGCCGACGTGAAGAAATTGTGACATCACTATTGGAGACAACATGAGTTATTCATTTTCAGTGAAAGGCGCCACGAAGGCGGAAGTGATCGATTTGGCAAGCAAGCAATTCGATGATGTCGAGAAAAATCAGCCTGCCCACAAAGCAGACATGCCAGCGGCCCGTACTGCGCTCGCAGCGTTCATCGACTTGCTGGTTGACGATTCGGCGCAAGACTGCGGCGCCTCCGTCAGCGGCTACCTTTCGTGGAACGATAAGGGTACCTATCAGTCCGCCGTCAACATCAGCACCGGCCTTCAACCGCGCAAGTGACCGCAGAAATCAAAGCTATCGCCATTGCCGCTGCGGTGCTCATCGTGGCACTTGGCGGCTATCTTGGGTTTCGACTCGCGTTCAATTCAGGCGTCACGGCTGGTAAGGCCGAAACCCAAATCCTATGGGACAACGACAAGGCCAAGATTCAATCGGTCGCTGATGCGGCGATAGCGGAAGCTACGAAGGAAAAAGAGGCGGCACTTGCCAACAATGAGGTCATTCAGAATGGATACCAAGCCCAACTATCTGCCGTCAACGCTAGCGCTGCTGAGTTTGCTAAGCGGCTGCGCGACGCAGAAACCCGTCTTGCAGCCAGTAGCCGTAACTTGCCCCAAGCCAATAGTGGACAGCCAGCTACTGCAACCAGCGCGCCGACAAGCGCTGACCAACTTGGAAAGTTGGCTCAACTCACTGCCGACCTACACGCCGAGTGTACTGCCAATGCCGACCAACTCGACAGTCTCAGCGGCCAAATAAAGCCGCAGTTGTGAAGAAGACGTACATCTACAAGATTTTGCTGTTCATCGACATCTTCCTGTGCGCGATCGTATTCCGTGACCCGGACGTTACCATTAGCGCCGAGACCGGCCTTGCGATGCAGCGCGCTAACCCGCCGTGGTGGGCGAAGCGACTGAATCAGTTTTTGAACTTCTTCCACAAGGGCCACTGCGCGCAGGCGATCGACGATGATATCGTTCGCGCCGAAACCGCAATTGCGTACCTAAAGACCAAACAGCCGTGAAGTACCTCAAAGCCATTTATCTTATCCTGTTCAAGATGAAGGTCCAGGTACGTCGCGGCCCGCGCTGATTGAATTTGTCATCGGTTGGGAGTAATACTCTCAACGCTCGAAACCACCGCACTTCCCAAAGGAATTTCGCAATGTCCACCGCCACAGTCACACTGACCAAAAACCCGACCGCGCCGCTGCCCGCGGCCAATGCCGCCTTTGCCAAAACCACGGTCACCGTGACCGACAGCGCAGGGACGGTGATCCCGCCGCAGGACTTGAACGGCAAGGAAACCCCGCCGTGGACCGCTGTGTTCACGAACGTGGCCGCTGTGGCTGGCGCCACCGGTACGGTCACGGCGCAGGACTTCGATGTCAATGGGCTCGCGATCGGTGCTCCGGTGACCGCGACGTTTACCGAAATCGGCACGCCGCCCGTGTTCCCGCAGACAACGGCGATCACTGTCGCCATCAGCTGATGGACTGGGAGTCCGAGCGCGTCGAGGCGCTGCTGCGGCACATCAACCGGCAGCTTGAGCATGTAGTCGAGTTGCTCAAGTTGCTGGTGGCCAGCCAAGAGGCGCCCTCGTATCCGCAAACCACCGGCGTCGACGTGAAGATAGACCCTTGAGCCTACCTTTCGTCTTGCCAGCCACTGACGTGTTCTTTGGCAGCCAAAAGCGCGTACTGGCCCATTACGTTGAACTCTTTCAGCGCCAGATCGATAACGTCCCAGCCGCAACCGACTATTACTCGCGTAATTGGCTCATTCCTACAGGTGAGAACAACAAGTTTCTAGCCCAAGGCGGGTTCATTCGCTCGAGGCCTGAAGCCGTAGCACCCGGCGCCATCAACTATCTGCTGACCAATAAGCAAAACGAGGTAAAAGCGGCAATTGCGGTAGGGATCACAGGCTTTACCTACGACCTGCAGAACTACGCCGACGACCTATTACCTACTGGTAAGTTCGGGACCATGCTCACCGCGGCTCAAAACGTTGATCCGCGATTCTGGGTCGTGCCCATGTTCGACATGGCGGTGGGCTTTAGCCAAGATCAGATCGTCAAAGTGATGACCACCTACGCCACCGGTTGGCCATCGATTGCACGCTGGTGTGATGGGAGGATCCTGTTCTCTGCTTTCAACGCCTCTCAGCCACCGCCATTCTGGTCAGGCATCATAGAGCGATTGAACGCCGCGAACATCAATGTGGCGTTTATACCGGTGCTTTTGGGAAATCCTGGGACCACAGGGCCGCTATCGCCTATTAGCCTAGGGTTAGGTGGCTGGGGTACCGCAAGGCCTGATGTAGCCGCTGCAGGACCTGCCAATTATATGCACCCGATCCTGGCGCAGCAGTTTCGGCCCTCATCGTCGGTGTTTTGGGAGGCCGGCAACAGTGCTACTTTGCGCAATAGCTGGCTGACGGCGATCAATGGCGGATCACAGCTTGTGCAGCTCGTGACATGGAACGACTTTTCAGAGGCCAGCCAGTTCCAGCCATACACTGACTCGAGTCTCACACCAAATATCGGCTCTTGGGCCTACGACCTGACGGCCTACTATGCGACGTGGTTCGCGACCGGCAAGCAGCCGGCTATAACCAAAGACGTGCTTTACCCGGTCTATCGCAAGATGAAATCGACGGATCCGCACCCTAACCAGCCTAAGCCGTGCGTCATTCAGCCGGGACAACCCACAGAGACCTTCAATATCGAGTGCTTGAGCTTCCTGGTGACCCAAGGAACGGTTTTGATCAACGGGGCGGCCACTGTAGCCCAAGCTGGGATAACGTCTGTAGTGACTCCTACGGCGCCTGGAACACCTAAATTTGCATTACAGCGCAATGGCTCGAACGTATTTAGCTTCAACGGACCGGTGGCGATCGGGCCGAATTTGCAGGGGACAACTGACCTTTCGTATTATGGTTGTGGCTTTTCGGCCTAATTTCGCCCCCACAGAAACAAGGTTTCGGCGGTTCAGGCCCACCCACCCATTGACGATATGTGGCTGGGCAACGCTCGCAGCCCCAGACGATTTTACCCGACGTGGACACGGGCTTTGAGCATAGCATCGGCGTAGCGGTAGGCCTCGGCGCATAGTTCGTCGCGATCCATTGGGAATGTCCTGACGTGTTCGCGCCTAATCAGCGCCTGCATCGCGGCTTGAGCGAAGCTATCGCGTAGAATTGTTTCGTGTTTGTTCATGGCTTAGCTGCGGCATCAGACTGTGTCGTGTAGCGGCATTTCGCGTATTCGCCCTGAGCGCACATATCACAGATGCCGCGCCCGGCAATCGTTCGGCAGTCTTGTTTCACTGACCGCTGAGCAGGAGAGTCAGTCGATACCGTCACAGAAACCACGTCCGAAGCGGCAGAAAACAGGCCAACGGAATCCTGCGTCGCCTCTTTCAAACTGTAGGCTTCGTGGGGATAGCCGCCTTGCGTGCCGTCCGCGAAAGTCAGCGTAATGGTGAACCACTTTTTCATGACTTAACCTCTCCGCTGGATTGTGGCGGAAGCTCCGGCACGAGCGCATTCAATTGAGCTATCCGCATAACGTCGCCAAATATAGCGGGCAAGTCGGCAGCATCCCATTCGGTCTTAAATCCGCATTCGCAGGGACGGCCGGGGCACGGGGGGATATGGCCACCGAAGCGGTAAAGAGCGAAACGCAGCCTGTTGATGCGCGCCTGGTAATCGCGCTCCATGATCGGCAAAATTCGATCCGCGTTGTGGTGCTCGCCGGGGTTTTCCTTGCTCATGGCTTAGCCTCTCCATCGGACTGTGACCCTTTGAGCGCAGCTTCGCAGCGATTCCTGATCCAAGTGTAGGTTTGTAGCGTCGCATCGCCCGCCGTGGTCGCCACCTTGATTTCGTTTATCGCTATCTCAAGATCGCGACAGCGAGCGGCGTAGGTCCGCGCGGTGCGCTGCATGTACTCGACTTCCTCTTGAAGCGACTCGACAACCTCTTCGTCGGTCGCCCCGCAATCGCTGAATCTTTCACGCGCCATGTTCTCCCCCTGTATTACCAGTAGCCATTTCTTTCAGAGTCTCCTTGCGAGCCTGCAATTCAGCCAGCGACCGCTTGGCGCTATCCCGCGCCTCGACGCCATGGTAGAGACCCGCATCGTAGGCATCAGCTACATCGAACCACGTTGCCGGCGCCTGCCCAACGCGCTCCCGTAGCGTGCGGATGTACGCGAGGCAAGAGATTGTGTGTTGCGGGTGGCTCATGGCTTGGAATCTGGATTGGCTTGTGACACGCCGCACTTCATACACTTTACCTGCGTAACAAGGCGTGCTGGGTCGTGCGGACTGAGTGCGTTATTCATGTGGTATTCGGCCCACTCGTGTTCGCAAGCCAGTTCGCAAATTCGCACTTCTGGCGCGGCCTCTCGACGCATATCTTGGACGCTTAGGAACGTCCTCACGCCGATCCCGTAAATGCTGACGTTGTGCATACCAGCCATGTTTGCTTCGACCCAGCGGGCCACTGTGCGAGCGGCGAGCACCACGTCTTGAGGGACTTTCAAGAGCGGATCGTAGGTTTCCAGGTTCCTCATTCGCCACCTTTGGGCGCCGGCGCCGTATCTCGCTTCGCTTCCTGAACCGCAGCTTTTACAAGATCTACGACGTGCTGGATCTTGAAGCCAGCGTGATCGCCGCAGCGTAGGCAGACCCAGTTGTACGCGTATCTGTGGCCAAGCACTTTGCATAGCACCGGGATCATTTCTGCTCCTTGACAGCACTGGATTGAAGAGATGTCACTTTGCTCTCCGCTTGTTGACCCGTCGCAGATAGGTCTGCACGCGGTCCCAGTCTTTGGGGTGAACCCAGAACTGGCGGAGTACATAGCCCTCCGCCCGCATCCGGTCCCGCAGCTCGCGCATGCGCTCTGCGGAGTTCTTCACTTGATCTGCGCCAACTGTCCAATGCTGAGAGGAAGCGCCAAAGACTTGTCAGTTGTTTGGACCGACGCTTGTACGCCCATTGCTTCCATTGAGTGATCAGTGACTCCGAGCCGGAACCCTGGACCAACTTCAGCGACCCGGAATACTGCCGCATCCAAGTTATGGTTAAACACCACCAGATCGCCGACTTTTGCGTTGAACTTCTTAGCCATTTTCGTACTCCGTTTTGTGACTTGACGGAAGTAGTATAGCACGTCACATGTGACAAGTCAAGTACCGTGACATGTGACATATTAGTGTTGCCCTATTCTGACTTGCTCTAGTTTGTCGAGAATTGCCTTGAGGAGGGTCAACACGGTTTTTTCGTACTCGGTCATAGGACAGTCAGGGTGCTCAAGAGATTTCTCAAGATCATCCATGCTCGGCTCCTGAAGTAGATTGAGACGCGCCATAATTCGCTTCGCCGCACCAGCAGCGTGGCGACTTGTGATCGTGAGGCCGCTCAGCCTCAATCGGTGGCAATTGCTTGCCGGCCTTCTTGAACATGGCGACACGGAAATCCTCGCACATGCCGTCAAGTGTTGCCGAATCCAACACGGAGATCGGGAAGCTGCGATCCTTGCCATCACCATCATCTACAGCCACAACATAATTTGGCAGCGAGAACGGCTTTAGATCAATTTCAACTTTAACTTTCACTTAGACTCTCCTGCGTCACTCGCTTGTGGCAACTCCGCGTAAGTCGCGATCCCTTTTTTCTCAGTGATTTTTCCGACTTCCTTAAGCCGAATGAACGCGCAACCCCACGGTGTTTTGAAGTGGTTCGCGACCATCGACACCTGGAACAGCGTTGCTGGCATCATCACATCGCCGTACTTCTCCGCGAACTCTTCACCGGCGAAGTTGCCCTTGGTCTCCTGGACGTAGCCCTTGCGAAATTCAAGGAACTGCTCGCCGCTCATCTTGGAGACAACCTGCCAAGCGTCGTCGGCCACGCGACGGTAAATCTCGACATGCGTTACCAGGTCGTCGAGAGACTTGGCGGCCTTCAGACCCTTGGCGTAGTCCTCGTCGCACGCGCTGAGATAGTTGATCGGCAAACTCACTTGACACCTCCCCGGTTCATAGTGAACGTAGCCGCAAGCCGAACGCTTCGGCGTGCGCGACCTTGGAGCGATGCGCGGTCCAATGCTTCGCGTAAGCCTTGTGCTTTTCGCGATGCGCCGCAGCCATCGGATTACCCTTCGGCGTGTAGCCTTGATCGGGCAACACACGGCTCGCGACCTTGGTCATCGAGCGCAAATACTTCTTCAAGTCTGTTCTCCTTTCGTTTCCATACCTGTCAGTAGTGGGCCCATACCCGCCAGTAGGGCCCTGGCTCTCGCTCGAGCATCCCATTCGCTCACGTTGCGCCAATCCTCTGCGACGAGTTCGCGCAGCCCCGCCTCAAGCTTGTGGATGCGGTCCTCAGCCTTCTTTGCCCGCAGCCACAATGCCTCGTAGCCTTCTCCTAATGCTGGTAGACGCGACTTTTCAGCGGCGAGCTCGGCGGCGAGGGCGTCGTAGTCGGCCTTAGACATCCAACGTCCGTCCTCATGCTCTGACATGTGGGCGCGATGGTCGGTGCTTTCGATGGTGTAGGTTTTAACCATGCTTGGAGTCTCTTTGCAGTGCTGTCATAGGCCACTGGCGAACCTGTAAATAGCTAGGGAAGCTGTCGAAATCCTTAAACGTCGGCCAGTTAGCCTGCGATCCCTGCTTCATGAAAAAGGCCGTTTCAGTCACAGCGCATTGCGCGCGAATGAAGTCAGCCCACTCGCGCTCCATTGGCCTTGCGCCGTGGCCGCTCTCGCCGCCGACGATCACCCAATCGAGATGGTCAAATCGGTCTACGAATCTGATCGGCCCTAACAGGGGCTCGCATGACAGAAACCGAACACGCGCTGGTTGCATCAGTAGCTTCGGGATATCGCGGTCGGCCTCTTCCTGGTTGACCACGCTGATTCCAAGCCACACGTTCGGAGGCCATATCGTTCCGAACGGCACCATCTTTGCGACATTGCCGATTCGCTTCGTCAGGATCAGCCAGTCAAGGTTTGGCGTCTTACGGATCAGATCCCATAGCATCTCGCGAACTGGCGGCAGATCGTCGGCGTTGTCGAATACATCGGCCATTGAGGCGCAGAACACCCGCAGCCGTTTACCCGCTTTCCTGGCCTTACGCTCCCACCGGAGCGGCGCAGACCAATGTTCCTCACCGAAGAACCGGCGCTCGCCGTTAGGCTCCCAGAGCGTCGTATGGTGCGGCAGAAGACGCGCAGCAAAGGATTTGGCGTAGCAGTTCTTGCAGCCCGGCGAGACTTCGGCGCAGCCCCACCACGGGTTAAACGTCGCGTCAGTCCACTCGATTGCGCTGTTTTCAGCCACTGACACCTCCCTTTGCAGACTGTTTCGGTTTGCGTGCGGAAATCTCGACGAGTCGTTTCTCAATAAGTTCCACATCGCGCCGCTTCCTATTCAGTTCGCTGCGCCAGTAGTGGACAGACCACGCGTAATCCTTTCGCTTGTGCATCAGGTTACGCAATTCCTGGTCAGCCTTCTCCTTGTCGAGCCGTTTATTTTCCTCGTCGCAGCGGGCCGCGCATGCGCCTTTATCCACAAATAAATCGTGAGCTGGCGTGTTGCTATAACTGTTGGCGTCCGGCGAAGATTCGGAGTACCAGATTTCCTCGCCTTCGATCCTGAAACGATTTGGCGTAAACAAGGTCGGAGTAAACCGATGTTCGTACTTCTTGACCTTGCCGCGCGCCGGTTCATATCCGTCCTGACAGGCGCGGCACTCAAGCTCGTATTCCTCGCCCGTGGCAATGCTGACCCGCAGCTTGCGAGTTCCAAGGCACTCAGGACAATCGACCCACCAGCTTTCGCAGCCGTAGGCCGCGTGCCAGACAGTAACGCCGAGTGCAAAAGGCAATTCTATTGTTGTAGTCACAGTCTTTTCCCTTATCTGTCGCTCATCACAGCGACCTTCACGAAGCGCCGGTTGCGGTCATAGATGCGCCGGGTAATCGCGCTGTTTTGGTGACCGGCAAGCAGCGACGCTGCCATCATGTCCGGATTGTCAGACACCGCTTTGGCGCGAAGATCATGAAAGTGAAACCGCTCATGCCCAGCGGCTTCCCAGGCTCGACATCGGCGCTGCCATTCGGCACGAAACCCGTCCTCGGTGTAGCGCAGGCCGTGCTTCGTCCGCAGCACGTACTCGCGCGGCCAATGAGGTTCCATGAGCCATGCGCGGTCCAGAATCTTTTCAACTTGTTCCGAAAGCTCTACCGCCAGCTTCTTGCGGCCGCTAGACTTCCCCTGGTCGATCTCGATGTGCCACTGATCGCGCGGCAGGTTTTCGGTCTTTATCTGAGACCACTTAAGTCCAAGGAGATCGCCCTGGCGCTGGCTGGTTACGCGCGCGAGATCCATTGCGATCTGAAACTGCGGCCGACACGTCGCTCGGAATGCCAAAAACTCTTTTGTGCTCACGTATCGCTCACGCGGACTCGTCGGCCAGCGCTCGATCACCGTGCAAGGATTCGTGAGATTCAAGTCCAAGCACCAGCGGCCCATGGCCTTCTTGAAGACCGTCGACAGGATGGTGACCATGCGATTGCGATGAACACGCCCGGTTGGCACGTTGATGAACTCGGCAACGTCCTTGGGGCGCATGTCGACGACATCCTTGTGGCCAAACGCGCGGCGCAGGATGATGATGATCGACCTATAGTCGCGCTGCGAACGCCACTGCAGACGCGGAATGCACTCGGCCTCGTAGAGGTCGAATAGATCGTTCATGGTCACGTGCGCAGCGCCTCTTTCTGACCGTCGTACACGGCCTTGAGTTTCTTCATCGCCTTCTCGTCGCGAATGGCCTTGGCCTTGGTGTATGCGGTACCGAACGCCGTCTCAAGAGCCTTCAAGGTGGTGACATCCATCGTCATGCACAGCGCGTCCAGTTCATCCTCGGTGAGCGGCACAGGTGGCGCGCCGGCGGCCCACAGAGCCACACCGCGCCCGGACTCCTCGCTGATGGGCTTATCGAGTGAGAACATGGCGCGGTGCTGCTCCTGCAGCTTTATGGGCTTTGGCATCCCTGGGGCATCGGCGGTGAGTAGGAACGATGTTGTCAGCTCGAAGGGCAAGTTCTTCTCGCACACCGGAATCCAGCCATCCAGGCCCGTGACCGACTTCTTCGGCACGATCAGCATCTTGCCGGTTTTATCGTCTCGCACCATGTCGACCTTCTCCTCGGCGCGAAAGCATAAGATCAGGTGCGCGCGGATCTGCAGGAGGCGCTGCACCATTTTCTTGTGGTCCATTTTTGGACTAATCCACGCGGACATCTTCACCCGCTCGCGCTTCTCCCAGTCCTGGCCGGCCATGCGCTCGAGCTCCGCCTCGTGCATCTCGAGCACACCGCCCTCTCCAGCCCATTCGTGGCTCATGGAGTCGACCACGATGCATGGATACTTGGCATCGTCGGCGGCAAAGATCGCCTCGGCGTAGGCTTGGGGGCTGAACGGCGGCTTTAAGTCCCCGTGATCGAACTTGAACTGATCCGCGTAGTGCTTCGCGCGGCCGGCCTCCGTGTCAATCACCGCGAAGGGCTTGCCGCCTGAGATGCCGGATGCTAGGCGCATCGCGGAGAACGTCTTGCCGCTCCCCGTGCCGCCGGCCAGGCCGATTAAGAGGCCCACCTGTTCGCGGATTGCCGGTTTGAATTGAAAGCTCACGCGAACTCCTCGGCCTGGGTCAAGTCCCAGGGCGCAGGCTCGGCCCAGTGGATGCGCGTGTTGTACGCGGGCCAGGAATCGGTTTTTAGGCACTTGCTCCACAGCTCCTGCGCCTTTGACACCTTGGTTTGACCCACGAAGCGGTAGGAATTGGACAAGGACACCAGAGAGCAGGCGTAGGGCGGGGTGATCTCTTGGGCTAAAAAGACGAAGGCCGGAAGCGCGCCGGTAAGCACCTCGATGCCTCGGGAGTAAAACTCAGCTTGGCAATCGTACCCCATGCGGCCGATCTGGCGCGAGAAGACGCCTGGAGCGGCACTGGCGGTTGATTTGTAGTCCAGCAGGATTTTACGATCCTTTGACATGATGTCGGGTCGTGCCCGGCACCACACCTCGCCATCCTGCCAAACCAGCGTGTGCTCTGGATCGCCGTCGTCCAAAATACCGGCAAGCTCCGTGGTGGCGATGAACTTTCGAGCCGCATCGCACATCTCCTTGATGTCGGCGTATTGGCGCTCCAAGACCGCGTACTTGCCGGCGGCTTGCGCGGCATCCCGCGCCTCTTTCGCCGCCTTAGTGCGCCAGTCTTCGGCCTCGACACGCACGATACGCTCCTCGGATTTTTCGAGCAGCATCATGTGCGCGGCCGATCCTAAGTCAAAGCGGCTATCCTGCTCTGGCTTATAGTTCGGGTTCAACCGCGGGTGTGCAAGCCAGGCGTGCAGCGGGGACTGCTCTAGGAGGATGTTCGCGATCGATGAGGACAGTGAGGCGCTCGGGGCCGGGTCCGCATGATACTCCTCAGCGGATAAGGCCTCGATGCTCATACTTCACGCTCATCGAGCACGGTGATTTCCGGCCGCGTGCTTTTCGCCTTGGCCATGCTCTCTAGGCGTTCGCGCATTTTGGCTTGGTCGGAGCCGCTGTGCACGCAGTACCAAGTGTCGGTGGCGGCTAGATACTGCTCCACTCGAAACCACGGCTGCAGCTCGGCGTCGTGGTCCTGGACGAGGCGCAGCTTCATGCGAGCTCCTTGATCAACTCGTAGGCGCGCTCGAAGCTTGCGCACGAGATGATGGCCTGACCGTCGGCGTTATAGACCGACCAGAAGCCGTTGTTGTGTAGTCGGATGCTCATGAGTTTAGATCCTTCAAGTCCTGCATGATGGCGAATCGGCCACGCTCCTCGGCGGGCAGCGTCGCCAGAAGCTTGCGCATGTCGCGCTTGTGGGCTCGGTCGCGCTTGGCGATCGCGAGCAGCAGCGCCACGATGCCGCCCACCGCAAATGTGATGCCGAGGGTGAAAATGACGGCCAATGCCCAGCCGAAGCTATTCATTTCCTACCCCCCCCCAGGTTCAACTGTTCGGGCGCCACCGTGTCGAGCACATCGAAGGCCTTCGCCTGCACGGCCTGGAACACGTCTTCCGTAGAGGAAGCGGTCGCGTCGAATATTTCGTTCGCATGCGCGCGGATGGCGCCGGCCAGCGTATTGGCGCGAACGTAGCGCTGGATCTCGCCGGTTTTCTTGTTGGTGACGGTGTAGATGCGGGACACGGTTGAACTCCTGTTGCGTTTTTCGACCTTGAAGCGTATGTTAAGCGCATGAAGTCAGTATGTCAACAGCGTCGATGAGCAAAATCCGTGAACTGCGTCTCAAGCAGAATTTGACGCAGCAGCAGTTCGCCTCGCTGCTGCGCACCGATCAGTCCTTGGTGTCGAAGTGGGAGACCGGCCGGCATAAGCCCGTGCAGAGCACCAAAGCGAAGATCGCGCAGGTCTTAAAAGTCGAAGTGAGCGAGCTGCTGTGACGGCGCACATGTCCGTAGAGGAATTCAAGGCGCTGGCGGTCCCGCCGAAGCGCTTGAAGTACGGCAACAAGCGCACCGAAGTCGACGGCTTCATGTTCGATTCCAAGCTCGAGGTGCAGCGCTACGAGGAGTTGAAACTCGCGCGCCGCATGGGGTTCGTTGAATGGTTCATTTGCCAAGCGCCTTTTAGACTGGTTGGCGGCATCATCTACCGCGCGGATTTTTTGGTGGTGTGGTCGGCTAAGTCGAATATCGGCCACACGGTCACGGTTGAGGATTGTAAGGGGTGCCGAACGCGGCTATCAATAACTAAAATCAAACAAGTCGAGGAACTTTATGGACTCAAAGTTACCATCATCACGCGCCGTCGACGCTGACTATCCGCTCGCGCCAAGCTTGAAGATGTCAATAGTCGAGCGCGTCTTTCTCGCGATCATCGGCGGCATCTTTACGGCGGTTTTCTTTACGTTATTCGCGATAATCGCGGTCATTGCCCGCTTTATCTGGGCGCTTGCTTCTTAAGATTGTAAGAATCCGCTGACAAGCGTATATGTTTCTACGGTGGCGCCCACGGTGAGGGTTGATCTCCTTGCTGCCAAGCGGTCCAAAGCGCAACTCCCTTCGTTTCCCGCGCGGGCGCCACGTTTTTTGAAGTCCAGGGAGAGGAGTTGAGCATGTATCGGTACATCCCGCCCCCTCGGCCGCCCCACAAAAGCCACTTGCGGTATTTCAATTTGCTGACATTCGCCGAGCAGGCCGCGCAGGTGAAGAAGATGATTACCGCGCACCAGAACGAGCAGCACGTCGCGGAGCTCACCGGCCTATCGGTCGAGCAGGTGCGGCGCATAGTGGGGGCGGCGCCATGAGCGCACTCGAGGCACTGCTGCCGCGACTCGAGAGAGTCAAACAAACCGGTAAAAATAAGTGGATGGCGTGCTGCCCTGCGCACGAGGATTCGACCCCATCACTGTCAATTCGCTCGACCGATGATGGCCGGGTGCTAATTCACGATTTTGGCGGCTGCAGCACAGAAAGCGTGCTGGATGCCTTAAATCTCACGATGTCCGACCTTTTCGAAGGGCCGCTTGGGCATCACTTCGCGCCCATCTACGGTGGGCGCTTCACCGCGAACGAGCTGCTAGCATCCATCGCGCACGAGACCTTTGTCGCGCGCCTGATCCTGGAGGATGCCAAGGACAGCGTGTTGAGTACGGAGGCGATGGCGAGACTTGACCGGGCGCTAGTACTGATCGGTAAAGCCGAGTCGCTCGTCAATGCCCGGTAAAATTGACCCGCAAAAGATCGGCGATGCTCTGCTGAGTTTCGATCAGTTTCCGCCGGTGTCATCGTACAACGAGGACGAAGTAGCTTCGAACGGACACGACGCTTCGAAAGCACTGAAGCCACCTGAACCGCCCATAGAATGGCCGAGCCTTGATGGCGATCCACCGCCGCGTATGTGGTGGATTCAGGACTGGCTTGGGCCGTGGCCGACTCTCACGAGCGGCGCAGGAGGAGCCGGCAAGACGCGGCTGTGGCAGGCGGTGGCTACCTCCCTTGCCACCGGTCGGCCATACCTTGAGGCCCAAGTGAAGCCGCTTCGCGTGCTCTCGTGGCTGTGCGAGGAAACTCGTGACGAGGTATGGCGCAACCAAGTCGCCATAAACCGCCATTTCACCTTGAGCATGGAAAACCTATCTAATTTATCTATAGTTCCTCGTCAGGGACTTGAGAACACGCTGATGGCAGTCGTTTATGGTCAGCCGATGTTCACTCCGCTGCTTGAGCAGTTGCGTCAGCAGGTCAACGATCTGAAGGTTGATGTGCTCGTGCTCGATAACTTGGCGCAACTGTTCGGCGGCAACGAAAACGATCGGCACCAAGCGACGTTTTTCGTCAATGCCATCGCCGGAATCGTGCGCGACCGGCCTTTCGCACCGGTGTTCGTCGGACACACGGCCAGAGCGCAAGGGAGCGAGTTTTCAGGATCAGCGGCGTGGGAGAACGCTTGCCGCATGCGCTGGTACGTGGGATCGACGCTGCCTGACCAAAAACCGCAAAACGAGGATGATCCGGCGGACACCGATGTGGTGTATCTGGCGCGCCGCAAAGCCAACTACGCGCCCAAGGACTGGATGAGATTGAAGTACGAAAGCGGAGTTCTGGTGCCTGAGGGCAGCAGCGACGCGCCGGCGGACCACACTTTCCGCGACGGAGTGGCCGACGATTTGATCATCGCGGCTATTGTGAAACTCAAGGCCGCCGGCGTTCACCCAACCGATGGCATCACCTCGAGCGACTATCTACCTAAGCAGATCGTGGCAAAGCGCTTGGCAGAGGGGCATTCAAAGCGAGAACTGGCCGCTGCCATGAATCGCCTGATGGGCATCGGCAGGTTGCGCCGGGATATCGTCGGAAAGTACTCAAATCGCAGCC
>Ga0210406_10000840_pt1 | contig 40080 bp, 38 predicted proteins | sample IncBWC30MmetaG_FD_155454 | JGI IMG/M metagenome (GOLD analysis project Ga0210406, IMG submission 155454) | Forest soil microbial communities from Barre Woods Harvard Forest LTER site, Petersham, Massachusetts, United States - Inc-BW-C-30-M | ecosystem: Environmental > Terrestrial > Soil >... | reverse complement strand
AGGGAAATCTATGCTGTGGGCGTCCCCTCTACGACTTTGGGATGCTCGATCGCGCAGAGGACCTGCTGCTTCAGATTCTGGACGCTCTGGCCCCGGAAATCGAAGCGGGGGTGCCGATCGTCGGCCTGGAACCGAGCTGCGTTGCCGTGTTTCGCGACGAGCTTTGCAATCTGTTTCCCCGTGACGAGCGGGCACAACGGCTTTCGCGCCAGACTTTCCTGCTCAGCGAGTTCCTGGAGAATTACAAGAATCTGATCCCGCTGCCCCGGTTGGAGCGCAAGGCGATCGTTCATGGGCACTGTCACCACAAGTCGGTGCTGAAGATGAACGCCGAGGAGTCGGTTCTGCGCCGGATGGGGCTCGACTGCCATGCGCCGGCCCCGGGATGTTGCGGAATGGCCGGATCGTTTGGCTTCGAAGACGACAAGTACGAGGTTTCGCTGGCGATCGGGGAATTGGAACTGTTGCCCGCTGTCCGGAAAGCGCCGCCGGATTGGCTGGTCATCGCCAACGGCTTCAGCTGCCGCGAGCAGATTGCACAGGAAACGGACCGCCATGCCCTGCACTTGGCTGAAATTCTCGCGATGGCGATGCGGGAAGGCCCGTCCGGACCCGAGGGCTCCTACCCGGAACGCCGGATCGTAAGGGAGCGCGAGCAGGCCGTCCGAGGATCAATGCGAAAAGGCAGTCTGGCCCTGGCAGGGATGGTCGCCGGAGGCGCGCTGCTCTGGCAGCTCTCCAGAAAACATTGATTCTTAAAGATTTAATTGCTATAGCCATAAGTGTACCAGCCGCCCTCGTCAGCCCTCCGCCTTTCTGGGACAATATCTAGTATCGGCCGCTAGGGGTGCCACCCGTGCTTAGGCGCCTCTTGATTTTTGTTCCCTGTCCATAACCTGCGGGGAGCCGAGTGAAAATCATGGAACGCGAAACGATTGTCGAAGGGGTTCTCGAGGACTCCGTAAAGCTCGAAGCCGTCCCGGCCCGCAAAGCCGACACATCCCTCCGGGGATCCATCCTGGTGCTGATCCAGTTCGATGTGGCGGAGGAGATCCGCCTGGACGAACTGCGCAAGATCTTCAGCGCCCGTACCAAGGCCGCAAGTTTCAAGCATCCCGCCCCGGGCTATGTGCAGTACCAGCGGCCCCCGGTGGTGGAGCCGATCGAGGCGCTGGTGCTCGATACGGGCGAGCGGCTCGATGGGCAGATCAAGTACTACGACTACGGTGTGCTCAGCGTAGTGTTTGAACTGCCGTTTACCGGGGAGTGGGACGACCTGATTCGGCTTTCCGGCCGCTGGGTCTGGGATACCGACTTCACGACGCTGGCATCGAAGATTGTGCATAAACGCCTGGAACGCGCCAAGCCGGCGCTCATCAAGCCGTATGGGGAGTGGCTGCACGAGGATTACTTCATCTTCCACGTGCGGGAGATGGCGTCGAGGCCCTCTGCCGGGGAGATTCTGAAAACCCACGGAGATCACATTGCGCAGATTGTGCGTGGAGAAACTCAGCAACTTTCCGAGGGCGAGCGCCAGGAGATTTTGCAGGGACGCATTTCCTACTATCCGAGCGACCTGGCGGTGATCAGTTGGAATGCGGCTTTTCTGTATGACACGGCCCAGGGCGCCGAGACCGCCATCCAGTTGCTGGAGTATGCAAACTCCCAGTTGCTGGAATTCCGCCACTACGACGAATTACTGACCCGCGAACTCGAGGGAGTGTACGACTTCCTGGAAACGGGTGGGACGAGCCTGTGGTCGCGCTGGCGCACGGCGCGTGCCGCGACGAAGCTGCACACCGTCTTGCTTGATGTTGATGAGCTGACCGAGCACGCGGACAACGCCATCAAATTTTTGAGTGATATGTTCTCGGCCCGCCTTTACAAGCTGGCGGCTTCAAAGGTCGGCGTGCCCGACTACAAGGATCTGGTGCAGCAAAAGTTGAAAACCGCTGAGGAGCTGTATCACTTCATGGTCGACCAGTTCAACCAGAGCCGGGCGTTCGTGCTGGAATTGATGGTCGTGGTGATTCTGGTGATTGAGCTGGTGATGCTGTTTCGGGGGAAGCCGGGGTTTTAGGAATTGAGTAATTGGGAAATTTTGTAATTGAGTAATTGAACAGTTCGGAGCGCCGCGGGTTTGGGGTTGCAATTCCCCAATTACTCAATCGACGTCACCTTCCTCCGCCAACCTCAAGTATCGATCCTGTCACGTACGACGACGCTGCCGATAGCAGCCATACCACAGCTTCCGCGATTTCTTCTGGTTTTCCCGGGCGTCCTAGTGGGATGGTGTGCTTGAGCCGCTCGAGCCGGCCAGGTTCGCCGTTGGCGGCATGAATGCCGGTTTCGACCAGGCCGGGGGCCACGGCGTTTACGCGGATGCCTTCCTGGGCAACTTCGCGTGCCAGGCCGATCGTGAAAGTGTCGATCGCGCCCTTGGTGGCCGCGTAATGCACCCATTCGCCGGGAGAGCCTATCCGGGATGCAAGGGATGAGATGTTGACGATGACGCCTCCTTTGCCTCCGTGTTTTGTCGACATGCGCTTCACGGCCTCGCGTGCGCACAGAATCGCTCCCGTGACGTTGACGGCCAACAGGTGTTCGAGCATTGCGCCGGTCACGTCTTCCACCCGGGCAAACCCGCCAGTGATGCCTGCGTTGTTGACCAGCGCGTGCAAGAGGCCGAGTTGCTCGGCTTCGGCGAACAGGCGGACGATGTCTTGTTCGCGGCCGAGGTCGGCCTGGATGGCTTGCGCCTTGCCGCCGTTCCGCTGAATTTGGCGTACAACTTCGGCGGCTTCTTTTTCTCCAGTCGCATAGTTGACGGCGACGGAGAAACCGCGCTGCGCCGCGAGCAAAGCGGTTGCCGCGCCGATCCCGCGGCTGGCGCCGGTGATGATGACGGTGCCCGACTCCAGTTGTTCTCGACCGCCTTGCTCCGCCACGCAGACCTCCTGACTGAGTCACGATTGCAACCGTTAAGACTATCGAATGACGCTTGTCTCTGCGAATTTAAAGGCTAGAGCAAGAGCTTTTAACCGCAAAGGTCGCAAAGCTCTCGCAAAGGTCGCGAAGAGGGGCGTCGGATACTCTTTGCGTCCTTCGCGGTTTTTCTTGGCGTGCTTGGCGGTTAAAGGCTTTCCCCCACAGCCACGACCCGGTATCCTGTCCCGCTACCCGGGAGAGTTCCACATGCGCGGTCTGCAGAACAAACGAGTGTTGATCACTGGAGGGGCGAGCGGTATTGGAGCCGCTACGGCGGCGCGTTTTCTGGAGGAAGGAGCGCGCGTAGTCGTGCTGGATCGTGACGAGAAGGGCCGCGCCGAAATCCAGCGATTGCTGCCCAGGCTTTCCGGCACGGTGGCGGCTGACGTTGTGGAGCTTCCCCAGGTGCAAGCTGCCTTTGCGCAAGCTGTGCAACTGATGGGGGGAGTGGATGTTCTCATTAACAATGCAGGCATCTCGATCCGCCACAACTTCCTCGACATCACCCCGGAAGAATGGGACAAGATTCTGGCGGTGAATCTGACAGGCGTGTTCTACGTGGCGCAGACGGCTGCGCGCCATATGTGGGAGCGCGGGAATGGAGTGATTCTGCAGACGGCTTCCACGAACGGCATTGTGGGCCAGCCGTTCTATGCGGACTACAACGCGACCAAGGCCGGAGTGATCGAACTCACCAAGACCATGGCGCTCGAACTTGCGCCCAAAATCCGCGTGTGCGCCATTGCTCCGGGATACGTTCTGACACCCATGCAGCGCGCCGAATATACCGACGAGATGCTGGAAGAGGTGAATCGAAAGGTACCGCTGCGTCGCCACGCGCAACCGGAGGAGATTGCCGCCTTGTTTGCGTTTCTTGCGTCAGACGACGCGGCTTACATGAGCGGGCACGTCTACACTTGCGACGGGGCGGAGACAGCCGGTGGGCTGGCTAGCCGGTAGCGGAAAGCTCTTAAACCGCAAGAAAGCTCTTAACCGCAAAGAGCGCTAAGAAAGGCCGCTAAGGGCGCGAAGAAAAACATAGAAGTGAAGCCTGCGCCCGGCTGCTATCCCGTGCCCAACACGCCCAGCACAGACTTCAGGCGCTGGACTGCCTGCAACTCCTGGTCGTCGCCTGCCACGAATTCCATTCCGTAGCGATAGCCGGCGCGGTTGCGGACGACCCCACGGATCCGGATGGGCGAATTGGAATACGGCGGAGTAAATTCGATTTCGCTTTCATCGCCCAGGCGCAGTTCGACTCCCGCGGTTACGGCCATTCCGCCTTCACTCAGTTCGTTCCCGCGTCCCACGAACACACTGGTCTTTCTGTGGGTGTGGACGATGACGCGGATGGGCACGTCGAGATGAAATCGCCGCCAGCGCCGTGGAGTACGCTTCTCGGTCGTCGTGGTCATTGTGGGTCGGAAGTGGTGTGGGCCAGCGCCGGTTCGGACCGCAACTCGTACCCCCATGGGCAAGGCTGACGACCTGGTTTGTGTACCGCCACTTCGGCGCCCAACCTCGGTCCCTGGTTCAGGAACCAGACGATCCGGAAGTAAGCCGTGCATTCCCTGTATTCCAAGAACACCCATGTCTCCGCAACGAAGGTCGACTTCGAGACCCGTCAGGAGCGCTCCGCTGCGGCTGAGGCTGGTGGCCATGACTTCGATGGCAAAAGGCTCGCCGCTTTCATCCAGGCCCGAAACCTTCACGGGCAGCGACAGGCGAAACCTCGGTTCCTTGCGTCGTTCAATCATCTGCGGGCTCCATCCCTCTACTTCGGCTTAACCCCGCACCACTTGAGGTGTGCATTTTGCGGAAGAGTCCAGAGACGGGCGTCTTTGCAGGAAAGTTTCGCTAAGCTTATGATTCCACACGTTCCATTCGACGGCTTGGCAACCCTTCGCGGGTGATGGCTCTCCGCGTACTTTCGTTATGCCGAGGATGGATCGTGACCTTGCGTTTGAGATGACCTGTATGCGTCTGGACCGTCAAGTCGCGCTCATCACCGGGGGGACTTCCGGGATCGGGGAAGCTACCGCGCTGCTTTTCGCGCGCGAGGGAGCGCGGGTGGCCATCACCGGGCGCAACGAAACCCGCGGCCACGCGGTGACGGCGGCGATTCTGGAGGCGGGTGGGCAGGCGATCTTCCTGCGTACCGACGTGCGCAAGGCGGCCGAATGCGAGCGCGCCGTGCGCGAAACGGTGAGTTCGTTCGGGCGGGTCGATATCCTGTTCAACAATGCCGGCTTGTTCTATCCGCACGATACTCTCGAGTGCTCCGAAGAAGAATGGGATGAGCAGATCGACATCAACCTGAAAGGTACGTTCCTGATGTCGAAATCCGCGCTGCCGGGCATGATCGCGCAGGGCCAGGGCGTGATCATCAACAACAGTTCCGGCTGGGGAATCGTGGGCGGTGACAAGGCGGTTGCCTACTGCGCGTCGAAGGGCGGCGTGGTGCTGATGACCAAGGCCATGGCGATCGACCACGGCCGACAAGGCATTCGCGTAAATTGCATCTGTCCCGGGGACGTGGAGACGCCCATGCTCCCGCAGGACGCGAAGATGCGTGGACAGAAGTGGGAGGAGTACATTGCCGGTTGCGCCAACCGGCCGCTGGGTCGGGTGGGGACTGCGGAGGAGATCGCCAAGGCTGTACTTTTCTTGGCGACGGATGATTCCTCGTTCATGACTGGGGCGGCGCTGGTGGTGGATGGCGGAGGGACGGCGGACTGAGGAGAGCAGTTCTCAGTTGTCGGTTCTCAGTTACAGGATCGGGGCCTTTCGCTGAGAACCGAGAACGGAGAACTAGAACTAGAGCTAAGAAACTAGAGCTAAGAACAAGAACGGGCAATTGCGCTCTATGAAAACCACCAACCGCCCCCGCTCCCGCGAGTATTTTGCTCGCGCCCAGCGATCCCTGGTCGAAGGCGTGAACTCCCCTTCGCGGGGCGAGGCAGTCTACTCCGGCGGGCCCATCGCGCTCGAGCGTGGGCGTGGTTCGCGCGTTTGGGATGTCGATGGCAACGAATACGTCGACTTCATGATGTCGTTCGGCGCGCTCATCCAGGGACATGCGCATCCCAAAATTGTTGAAGTCGTTTCCAACGCGATCGCACAGGGCTCGCACTTCGCGGCTGCCACTCCCGCCGAGAGTGAAGCTGCTGAACGTTTCCAACGCATGGTACCCACGGCCGAGGTGGTGCGCTTCGCGAACACGGGTAGCGAGGCCACCATGCTGGCGATGCGATTGGCCCGTGCCCACACAGGACGGACAAAGTTCCTCAAGTTCGAAGGACACTACCACGGCTGGTACGATCCTTACTGCCTCAACGGGCATGGGCATCCCATCGAACAGCTTGGCCCTCCTGAAAATCCTACGAAGATTCCGGACTCGGAAGGCATCCCTGCGTCGGTGTTTGAAGATGTGATCGTCGCGCCCTGGAATGATGTGCCGAGGCTCGAGGCGATTCTCGAAAGGCACGGCCCGGAGTTGGCAGCCATCATCACCGAGCCCATCATGGCGAACATGGGCTGTATCCCGCCGCGCGAGGGGTATCTGCATCAGGTGTGCGATCTGGCACACCGGTATGGGGCGCTCTTCATTCTTGACGAAGTTGTGACCGGGTTCCGCTACGCGCCCGGTGGATGCCAGCAGTTCTACAATCTGAAGCCCGATCTTTCGACCTTCGGCAAGGCTCTGGGCGCGGGGTTTCCGGTCGGAGCCGTGGCCGGTCCGCGGGCCATTCTCGACCGCATGCGCTGGTCAGAGCACATGGTGTTGCACTACGGTACATTCAACGGCCACCGGCTCACCATGAACGTTGTGGCTGCGAACCTTGACCTGCTGAGTGCTGATGGCGCCTACCGCAAGCTGTTTGCGATCGGCGATGCTGCCGTCGCCGGTTTGCGCAATGTGTTCCGGCGACGCAATGTGAAAGCCATCGTGCAGGGCTTCGGGCCGATGTTTCAGATCTACTTCACTGAACGCGAGGGGATCTACGACTACCGCGATTATTGCCAGTACGTGGACAGGGCAAAGTATTCCAGCTTCATTCATCGCTTGCACGACCACGGCATTTACATGACGCCTTCCAATGGCCTGCATTGGATCATCTCGACCGCGCACAGCGACAAAGATGTGGAAGCACTGCTGGCGGCCGCTGACCGAGCCTGCTCGGAGCTATCGTGAGGGCAGCGGTTTTTCTTGGCGGAGGCCGCATCACGGCCGCGTTGCTTGCAGGCTTGCGTCTTGCGAAATATAAAGCGCCGGTGGTCGTGCACGATCGCAATCCTCACAAACTCCGTGCCTTGAAGAAAGAGTTCGGTGTGGCAGTCGAACCCGATCTGCTGCGCGCTGTGCGGCAGGCGCGGCTTCTGATCGTGGCCGTGCGGCCGGACGATGTCGAGGGCGTCCTGAGGCGTTTGCGGGAGACGCGGGCCAAGTTGGCCTTTGTAGCATGTAGCCTGGCCGCCGGCATCCCGCTAGCGAACCTGCACAAAATGCTTGGCCCGCCGATGCGCTGGGCACGCGCGATGCCGAGTCCGGTGGCGCGCTTCGGGCGCGGGCTGACGGGGCTTGCTTTCCAGGCTCGTTTTCCGCACGCGGACCGTACGCTGGTTCGGAATTTCTTTTCCCAAGTGGGTGAAGTGGTTGTAATTCCCGAAAGGCAATTCGATCCGTTTACGGTCACCTACTCGGCGAGCCATGGCTATCACGCGCTGGCAGCATTGGCGCGAGCCGCGCACGATCTCGGACTAGAAGAGAAGATGGCGCGCGCGGCGGCGGCTCATGCGTTGGGCGACGCGATTGTTGCCTGGCGTGATGGGAAAGAGCCGCTCGACGCCTTATTGGGCGAGGCGGCCACTCCTGGCGGAATCGCTGCCACGGTCATGAACTCGATGGACCAGGATGGATTTCAACAGATCATCAGCCGAGCGCTGAAGGCGGGCGTGGCTCGCGCGCGGCAAAATGCGAAGGTAGGACGCGCCCGTTGAGGGTCAGTTAGCGCCCGGAAAGCACCTTGCCCGCGATCCGGAATAGCCGGATCAACCGGTAGAACGGGAAAAGTGGTTCTGGCAGGCGAATGATGGCCCACTCGCCAGGGCCCGGGGTCCACACCAGTCTCCACAAAAACCGCGCGCGGTCGATTGGGCGTTCCCGCAAGCGCATCATGAGTCGGAAGTAGCGGGTCGATTCGACGTTATATTCCTCAGCGGACGGAAGTTCCCGCTCGACCAATTGTGCCAGCGGAAGAATCTCTGGGTCGGCATTCCAGAGGGCCTGCCCTTGCGCGGGCAAATCGGCTTGCAGCAAGCGGTGCGCGAGCAGCAGGCTGACGCCGACCATGCGTGTGATGCCAAGTGCGTGCGCGCGCTGAGCGACCACAGTCCAGTCAAGATGCTGGGTCTGCGTGACCCCCGCGATGTCGTGCAGCCAGTGGAGCCGGACCCACGCGTGCTTGGCCGCATGTACGGTGAGCGTGAGGAGCAGGTCTTCTGGCGCCAGCGCGCGCACTGTTCGGCCGCACAACGTGACGCTTGCCGTGCGTGAAAAGAGTTCGTCGACATCGAATGCCACCGAGTAGAAACGAGGCAGGGTGTTCCACTGAACCTCGAGCAGATTTCGGCCGGCGGGGCCGTCGAAGGTGTATTCGTACCCGGCGGCGAGGTACACGCGCTCTTCGGCCGCCGAAAGCGGGGCCGGCAGCGAATAATCGAGCGTCCGCAAGGCCGCCTTGGCGCGCTCCACGTCTCGCGGGTGGATGAGGACATCGAGATCCGAGAAGTCGCGCAGCGCAACATCGCCGTAGAGCGTTTCTGCGAGAGTCGGCCCCTTCAACGGAATCGCCGGAATCGAGTGGGCCTGGAGACAGTCGAGAATGCGAAAGAGTTCCGCGGTAAACCTGAGATTCTTGCGTGCGGTGTTTTCATAGCGGGTGCGCAGTTGCTCGAAGACTTCGGCGGGAACCGATCCCGGGTGCAGGCTCAGGGCCCGGTACAGGAGCGGCATCACGCCGTGGTGCTCGGCCAGTTCGACCGCCCTTGTCCAATTCAGATTGCCTTCCGGGCAAGGCACGATCTCCGCGTAGCGCAGCGAACAGCATTCCAACAGGAAGGCAAACTCCGTGCTGGAAGCGGCATTTGGCGTCGCCACGTCATGACGGCTGGAGGCAGGCGTTGAAGAGGCGAGAACAGACATACAGACCGAGACCGGAGGAGCAGTCCGAGCTTTAGTGAAAGCGCGCACACTATAATACAGATGCCCTCGCAGTCCCGTTCGCTCGCTTCCCATGCCTGCGGTCAAACTCGAATCCGTGAGCAAAGTGTTTCGCCACCGGCCGGCGCTGTTCAACTGGCTGGGCCGCGAACGCACAGGTGAAACGCGGGCTTTGAATCGGATTTCACTGGAAGCGCCTTCCGGGAACGTGCTGGTTCTGCTCGGCCCGAACGGCAGCGGCAAGACCACTACGCTGAAGCTGATCTCGACCATGCTGCTGCCCGACGAAGGCCGCGTGCGGGTGCAGGAGTTCGATACACGCAGTGACTCGCGGGCGGTGCGCGAGCGCGTGGGATTCGCGGTGGCCACGGAGCGTTCGTTTTTCCCCCGGCTTTCGGCGCGCGAGAACCTCGACTTCTTTGCAACGCTCGACGACATTCCGCGCCGGACCCGCCCCGACCGGGTGGAAGAACTGCTGGCCCGCACCGGCCTGCGCGATGCCGCCGACACCCTGGTGATGAAGTTTTCGAGCGGCATGTACCAGCGGCTGGCTATTGCGCGTGCGCTGATGAAGCGGCCGGCCGTGGTATTGCTCGACGAGCCCACACGCAGCCTGGACCCCGGGTCGGCCGCGCAGTTCTGGAACCTGGTGCGGGAGTTGCCGACCCAGGGCGCCACCGTGATTTTGACCACGCACAATTTCAACGAGGCGGTCGCGGTGGGCAATCACGTTGCGATTCTGTTTCAGGGGAGCGTCGCTGCGGCCCGAAAGCTATCGGCCACCATGCGCGTCGATGAGTTGCGCTCGTTCTACTTCCAGGCGACCGGCGAGCTGGAAGAAGTCGAGCCGCTGGCTTCGCGGAGTTTGCGATGAATCTGCACCCGCTGCTCGACAAGACGGCCGTCATTGTTCGCCGCGATCTGCTCACCGCAGTTCGGTATCGGACGGGCTTCATGCTCAGCGCAGCTGGGGCGATCACCGAGTTGGCCGCGTTCTACTATCTCTCACGCGCGGTGGGCCCGGGCTTTCGTCCCGAAGGTCTCGAGTATTTTTCGTTCCTGCTGGTGGGCACCGGCTTCTTTACGTTTCTGCTGATGGGTGTCCATTCCTTTCTGCAAACAGTGCAGGAGGCGCAGCAGACCGGCACGCTTGAAGTCCTGATGACAACGCCAACTTCTCCCTCGGTGCTGGTGTTTCTAAGCGCGATGTCGGCCTTTGCCGCCAACACGTTCGCTTTGCTGTTCTACCTGGCGGCGGGGTTGTTGTTCGGGGCGCCGTTACATCTGAATCTGGCCGCATCGCTGCCGATCTTTTTCCTTTCGGTCATCATCGCGATCTCGATCGGATTGCTGGCGGCCGCATTGCAACTTGCCATTCAGAAAGGCTCGGCCGTGGTGTGGGCGTTGGGGTCGGTATGGTTCCTGACCGGCACGATGTTTCCCGTGCAGACTCTGCCGAAAGCCTTGCGCGACGTCGCACAACTCATCCCCATCACGCATTCTCTGGAAGGCATGCGGCTGGCGTTACTGGAAGGCGCCTCATTTCGCACAGTGTCACACGAATTGATCATTCTTTCGGTGTTCGCGGTTGTGCTGGTGCCGGCCAGTTTGCTCTTTTTTTCATGGACGTTGCGGCGCGCACGGATCGAGGGAACCCTCTCTTTTTACTGATGTTGTTTCAGATTTTCGACGAGCAAGTGCCTCGAATTTGTTGCACTTGAGAACGTTAGCAAATGTTCGGGACTCTGTTGTACACTTCCCGAACCGACTTCTTACCCCGTGCCATCCGTCCTTTTTGGGGAGAAAGAACAAGGGCCCGAAGACTTCTTACGAATCACAAAAACCGTCCCACTGCTGACGAAGAGAAGAACGCACTCGACAGCCAGCAACCGGGGAAGCGTCCGTATCGAAAGCCCGAATTCCGCCTGGAAAAGGTATTCGAGACCATGGCTCGGGCTTGCGGAAAGATCGCGCCCACCCAACAGACCTGCCGAGGCCGCCGCCGCCGGAGTTCCTAGCCTGCGCCCATGTGTGAGGACCACCAGACGCGGGATCAGTCCAGAAATAATCTTGCGGTCGAAGTTCTTCTAAAGACGGGCGTACTCCGCCTGAGCGCTTTCGGATACAGCATGCTTCCTACCCTCTACCCGGGCGATATTCTCACCATCAATCGCGAAAGCCTCAGCGCTATCCATCCGGAAGACATTGTGCTCTATTTGCGCGGGGGACGATTCTTCATTCACCGCAGTCTGCGATCCGTACTTCGAGGTTCAGAATCGGCGCTGGTCACGCGGGGCGACGCGATGCCGGCATGCGGATCAGCCCGTCACGCCGGAGGAGCTGCTGGGTAAAGTTATCAGCATTGAGCGCGCCGGGCAGCCTGCGCGGGTGCCGTCCTGCACGGCCTTGCGACGCGCCGCCGGATTGCAAGCTTCAGTTCAACGTGAAGGTGAAGACCAACGGGGTGATGATTCACGAACCCGAGGCGCGCCGCCTGCGCGAACTGGGCGTGGAACAGATGCAGCTGAGCGTCTATTCCCACCGGCCCGAAGTGCATGACGCCATCACGAAGCTGCCGGGTTCGTTGAAGCGGACTGTTGATTCGATCAAGTTTCTCAAGTCGCAAGGACTGAAGGTCACGCTCTCAAACATGCTGATGACGGTGAACCGGAACGATCACAAGGGAACGCAGGCGCTCGCGAAGCAACTGGGCATCGCATACACGCTCGATCCCACCGTGACCCCGATGATGGACGGCAACACGTCAAATCTTCATCTGCGCGTGGACGATGACAACCTGGATCAGTTGTTTGCCGATCCCGAGTTGGTGGGCAACGTGGAGGAGTATTGCAAGCCTCCAGCCCCAGTCGACGAAGACGCAATGGAAGGCTACTCCTGCAGCGCGGGGCATACGGCGTGCTACATCTCCCCCTACGGCGATGTATTTCCGTGCGTGCAGTTTCCGCTCCCCACGGGCAACGTGCGGCGTCCAGAAGTTCGCCGACATGTGGTACCGTTCGCCACAGATGCAGGAAGTGCGCTCAATCAAGATTAAAGATCTGACGGTATGTTCTTCCTGTTCGCACGCGGGCACGTGCTCCCGGTGTCCGGGGCTTGCCTATATGGAAGGCAGCATGCGCGGCCCGTCTACCACGGACTGCGAGAAATCCTTCCACCGGACCGGGATCCCTTCGGCCAACATGCTGCGGAAGGCGGGGATGGGAGCGGGCGGTCCGCTGGTGCAGATCCTGCCGATGGGGTTGTAGGGGCAGGGTTGCCCGCCATGTGGGTACTTCAGTAACCCCGCTCCGGCCGATATCACACCATCCTCCACTCCGAATTTGGCACACTGATGCGTTGAGGCGGATTTACGCCTCAATGCTCAGAATGACGCCCGTTTCTTCTCAACCCGGCGCTCCCCGGCGCATGACCCGCATGCGCGTCGAGATTCCTGTGCGCCTGGCAACGCTGGCTCCGGCTGAGGTTTATGCGGAGCAGTCGCACACGCTGGTGGTCAATCCGCAAGGGTGCGGCATCAAGCTATCGCGGGCGCTGGAGCCTGGAACTCGCGTACTTCTTGACGGGCTGCCGGGTGGCGCCCACGCACACGCGCGCGTGGCCAATTGCTTACCGCTCGGCACGCATGGAAAGGCGTTCCTGGTCGGGCTGGCGCTTGAAACGCCCGGCAATGTCTGGGGCATTCAGAAGATCCCGGCGGATTGGGAAGGAGAAGAGGCTGCAGTGCCTACTCCGGCCACGCCGAGCGAAGACCCTACCAAGAAGAAGAATTGGCCCTACTCGATGTTCTCGCAGAAGGGCGAGGCCCATCCCGGCCGGCGGTAGCGAACCCCCCAATTCATATCTTAGATTTCAGATTGAAAATCTGGCTGCGTCCGTGGGTCTGGCGGAGGGTAAGGTCGGATGAGATCTACAATTCCTGCGAGCGCTGTCCCGTCGATCCTACTTCCTTCCCAGCCTTGTCAAATAATCCGAGTCATAGGCGCGCGTCTTGCCGTCCACGTAGTCGAGAATCTTCTGCAGATGGGCGCGGTTATCGCGGTTGCCTTCCTTGAACTTGATGGCGAGGCCCATACCCGGATCGGAGCGCACGACGCTGCCTTCCGCCGTCAGCGGCCCATCGTCGATCGCGAAGTTCAACACCAGCCGGCTGTCGGGGGCCATGATGACACTGGTCTCGACGTAGCAGCCGCCCAGGCTGATGTTGGTGAGGTTCCCAAGCACGGGGATATCGCTGCCCTCGGGGCGAAATTCGATGGTGATGCGGCCCTTCATGCGTGGATAAAGCCGGCGGTTCTTCCGGCTCGGCTGCTGCTGCTTCTCGAGGTACATGCGCCGGTCCGCTTCGGCGAGCAGTTCTTCCGCGTCGAGCCCGTCTTCCGGATACATCGAGCGGCCCACGCTGAGCGAGAGGATGTCTTCCTGGCAGATTTCCTGGCCCACCTGGCGCGCGAGTTCGCGCAACTGGTCGGCTTTCTTGACGGCCGCCTCCGACTCCAACCCCGGGGCGATGACGACGAATTCATCGCCGCCCATGCGGGCTACGTAGTCATACTCGCGGCAGGACTGCTTCAGGGCCTGCGCGAACATGCGCAGAACGCGGTTGCCTTCGAGATGGCCGAAGCGGTCGTTGATCTGCTTGAAGCCATCCATGTCGCAGACCATAACGGTCAGCGAAGTCTCCTTGCGCTTGCAACGCGCCAGTTCGCGGTCGAGTTCGAGGAACAGCGAGCGCGCGTTGGGCAGATCGGTAAGGAAGTCGGTGGTTGCCGAGTTTTCCGCTTGCTGGTACTTCAATGCGTTCTCAATCGCAAGCGCCATTTTTGAAGTGACAGCGAGCAGAATGCGCAAGTGGTCGGTCGTAAAGGCATCGGGCTTCGACTGGTAGAGGGCGAGCACGCCCACCACGCCGCTCAGGCCTTCCAGAGGCAGCGCCAGAGCAGAGCGCAGCGTGCTGAACTTCATGGGATCGTTCAGGTAGCCGGGTTCCACCGACGGGTTGCCGTTGATGATGGGCTTGCGATTCTGTGCGACCCAGCCGGAGAGTCCCTGCCCGATCGGGATGCGTAACGATTCGAACAGACGGAAGTTGTCGCCGCTGACGTGCTGCGGATACAGGATGTCGTCGTGCCGCACGTAGATCGTGATCGAGTCGTAGGGAACCAGCCGCTTCAGCTTCACGGAAAAAACCGAAAGCGTCTCGTCGAGACTGAGCGAAGCGCCGAGGTCCTGGCTGAGCTCGAACAGCATCTGCGCCTCTTGGCGCGCCGCGGCGATGGACGCCAGGAATGTGGCTTCCTGATTCTCCTTGACGCCTGTTTCGACAAAACCGGCAGCCGGAGCAACGCCGCGCTCGACTTTCAACTCGGTTGAGAGCTTCGACCACTTTACCGACTCGGAGCGCTGAACCACCAGTTGCTCGAGATCGCGGTAACGGCGCCGGAGGACGTCGACCACGCGCGGGTCGAACGAGCGGCCGGACTCGCTCTTCAGACGCTCCATGACTTCGTCGAGTTTTATGGCGCGCCGGTACTGGCGGTCCGAGGCCATGGCGTCGAGGAAATCGACAGCGCTCAGAATGCGGGCGCCGATGGGAATCTCATCGCCTTTCAGGCCGTAGGGATAACCGCTGCCGTCGTACTTCTCGTGGTGCGCGCGAACAATCGGAACCACGGGGTAAGGGAAGCGCACGCGCTCCAGAATTTCCGCGCCCACCACGGGATGGATTTTCATCTTCTCGAATTCTTCGGGCGTCAGGCGGCCGGGCTTGGAGATGATGTGCTCGGGGACGGCCAGCTTGCCAATATCGTGCAGCAAGGCTGCGGCCTGCAGAGCTTCCATTTCCTCGGTGCTCACGCGCAACTCTTTCGCGACTTCAATGGCGTACACGCGCACGCGCTGCAGGTGGTCGTGCGTGGTGTGGTCTTTGGCCTCAATGGCCAGCGCCAGGGCTTCGATGGTCCGCATGTGGAGATTGGCCATCTCCTCGACGTGGCCCTTCTCGTCCTCAAGCTTCGCCAGGTAGAGGCGATAGGAGCGGTAGATCAGATAGACGGCGGGCAGAATGAGCAGCGACGTCTGCCATTCGACGATCCGGTTCAGCCAGCTTACGAGGCCGGCGACGCCGGCGCCCACCAGGTAATAGGGAAACGACCAGAAATAGCAATCGGCCCAGATGCGCCGGAGCGACTTGTTCTCGGTGAGCGAAATGATCGTCGCCACCGGCAGCGTATTGGCGGCAAAATACATGGCCGCGGTGGCCACCAGAAGGACTGCCGGATTGTTTTGCACCTTGAACAGCGGGACGTGAAAGACGCTGTAGGCCAGGCCAATCGCGAAGGCTGTCGCGCAGGTGTTGAACACGACCTGCACGGCGTTAGGACGGTCGCGGTAGAAGCTCTGCGTGAGAATCGCGAAACAGCCTAAAGCCAATGTCTCGGCGAAACTCAATTCCAGAATGCCGAGGAGGATAAACAGGAAATTGACCGACATCGTGCCGGTGATTCCCGGCAGATTAACCTTCAGCCGCGAAGCGGCGACCGCTACCAGCAAGTAGCAGAGGAACTTCATGGGCTGGTGGCTGGTCGGGTGCATGGCTCCGATTGCCAGCACTGCCGTCCCCAGTCCCACCATGACCCCGACGTACAGGCGCGCACCCAGGGACATGGAATTCCATGATTGTGCTCTGCTTGCCATCCTAGCCTTCGACAGACCTCCGCAACGCTCTCCCCGGGGCCGGAGGAGACACTAAAGCAACAACTAGAATTAGCAGCTAAAGTGTGCAAAACCAATCAATTACGGGAACCGTACAAAACTTTCGTAACCCGATTCTGACCCTAGGTTTGGGGAGCCGAAGCAGGCATGGGAGATAGCGGATTCACTTCTTCGTCGAGGGGGAATGCTGCTGGATGGAGGCATACCGAAATGGGACTGCCGACCCCGGAACGGAAGGTGGTTGTGGGGTTCGGACGCTCCTATCCGACAGGACGAAAAACATTAAAGCAGTCGGATTACTTGCTGCCTTTGCTCAGATTGCCTCGCAGGACCGTCATCGAAGCGGCCGGCAGATCGAAGCTGGTATCAGGATTGGCGACGACCGCTCCCCTTAAGGGAGGCCCGTCGGGTTCGGCGGAGCCGCCCTTGGCATCCGGACGCCACTGGTATTGGGCTCGGCCGAAGGTGACGGTTTCGATGGACCCAGCGAAAGAACGGTCAGTGTGCGTCTTATCGTCGTGGAACAGGATGCGGACTCTGTGCGCGTTCCACTGATCGCGGTTGACCACGAGCAGCGAATATTTCCCATCGGGGCGGAGCGTGGCATATGCGGTCACCAGGGAATGCCCGGCCGGATCTTCCAAATCGCCCGCAGCGCGAAACAGTTGGTGCTCGCCGCTTCCCGGCTGCACCCATTCGAGATTGATGAGTTGGCTCGCGAAGTATTGCGAGGTCGGCTGGACGATCTGGTAGTCCTTCTCGGTGGTTGAGAACATGCCGAAGGTTCCCATGGAGTTGTTGCACCCGTGATGGATTCCCATCGGGAGGTAGTGGAAGTAGTACACGGCGTCGCCGCCGGCCGTTAGAAAAGCGCCAACGTAATCGCCCAGCCACAGCGCGCCGAAGATGTCGACGAACGATTCGTCGCTCACCCACGAGATATTCGATTCTGTGATGAACAACGGCACATCAGCCGGAACGCCATCGTCATGCCACACATCGACGATGTGGCTGACCAGTCGCGGCTCGTCGTACAAGCTGTTCCAGGTGATCGTGCAGGGAACGTAGGGATAATGCTCGAACGAAAAGAAAGCCAGATCTTTGAGATGGCCGTGGCTGCGGAGGTAGTCGATGAACCGCCGCGTCCACGAGGCGCGTCCTTGCGCATCGGGCCACACCAGAATGTCTTCGTTCTGCCCAGTAAACACAGGGCCGCCCAGTTTGAGCGCGGGATCCACCTTGTGCAGGGCGTCAGCAAACTGGATGTAGAGAGCGGCATAATCCTCGGGCAGCATGAACTGGCCGTCGGGCTCCTCGCCCATCTCGACGTAGGAGATCGGATATTTCCGCTTTTCGAGATATGCGATCTGGTTGGCGGCATCTTCCGGGATGTTGAACACCATAGCGATTGGGATCATCGCGGGCAGTCCGCGCGTGGCTCCGCTTGTGTAGAACAGATCGAGTCCCAGCTGATCGCCCAGCTTCGGATCGAAGTTCGCTGACTCGTGCCACGGGTCGACCGAAGAGCACCAGGTTGTGGTTTGTGCCTGGTCGGGCGTGTGCAACACCGAGTCGTGAAATTCGCCTCCCTGGCTCACCGTGCCCACATAGAGCTCGCGAATCGCGTAACCGATGCAGTTGCGTTTGTCGACGGACCCGTGCGAGTCGCAGGTATTGGAGGACTCGGTCATCCAGATGCGCAGGTAGCGGACGGGCATGGGCATGGGTGCGAGCGATAGCATGACCGTACCGCCCTGGCCGTTGTCGACGGTGCCACCGGAGAACGTGATCCAGGTGCCCTTGTCGGGATGGACGATCGGCTGCTCGCCGGTCCAGTACTGCACGCGGTAGTGCTTCGCGTAGGGATCGGCCCACGCGATCCGGATTGCGTTGATGGACAGCGGATTGGCGAGATCGACGACGATCCACTGCGGATGCAAGGAATCATCCTCACCGGTGAATTCCTTGGTCAAATACGGATTGCTCTTCCAGTACGTAGTTTCGTCGCCGTCGGTGATGCGGCCATAGCCGGTGGCGTCGGTACCGTCGTTACGTGTGGCACCGCGATGCGGCAGCGGATATCCGTAGGAGTTGCGGACGATCTCGGTGGGCGTGTCGCTGCCCGTGAAATACCCCTTGCCAGCTGGATCGCTCCACGTGCCCTTCGGATTCCAATGCCACGCCTCGATGTGCAGTTCGGTGTTCTGACGATAAGTGACGGGTTGCCAGCCCGCACTCAAAACTCGATCGAGGGCCGCCGGAGTGAACAGCTTGTCGATGGCAGCCGCCGGCATGCGGTCGATGCCCGCGCCCAGTGCCTGATTGGGGACGAATTTGTTAGCGACGTGGTCGGGCGTGATATCGACGCGGATGGTTTGTGCGTACACGAAAATCCCCGACATGAACAGGATTGCCAGCAACGCTTTCTCGAATCTCAAATGCAGGCGCGTGGAAACCGGTGCCGCGTGACGGGCCGAACCAGTGGCGGGGGCGGGATTCGAAGGCTGGCGCACGGCGATCTCCTCGGATCTAGTTTTACGTTTCAATAAAGGGAAATTGTGTGATCTCGAAGCGCCGCCATTGTACCTGAATGTCCGGCAAAGTCTGCCGCACGTTGTCACCTGAGCCGGGGGATCGTCGCAACTTCGCGAAACCTCAAAAATAGTTGAACCCGGATTGACGCAGACGACCTCGATATGTATATTACCGATAGGTTATGAAACTAGAAGGTTATTTACGATCCAGCGTGGCGAACCTTGACGCAACCTTTGCTGCGCTCGCGGATCCTACGCGGCGCGCCATTCTTGCCCGTCTCGCCAGCGGGGAAGCATCGGTGAGCGAACTGGCCAAGCCCTTCGATATGACCCAGCCCGCGATTTCGAAACACTTGCGCGTGCTGGAACGTGCCGGCCTGATTTCGCGTGGCCGTGACGCGCAACGACGTCCGCGCCGACTGGTAGCCCGGCCGCTCGCCGAAGCAAATAGTTGGCTGGAGCGTTACCGCGAAATCTGGGAACAGAATTTTCAGCGCCTGGACGCTCTGCTCGACGAAATGAAGTCCAACGAAAAGAAGCGCCGGCGCAACCAACGATGAGGAGGCACTTATGAAAAATACTGGCACGCTCAAAATCACTACTCCCAGCGATCGTGAAATCGTGATGACCCGGGTTTTCGATGCGCCCCGCCGCATGGTTTTTGACGCCTTCACCAAAGCAGAACTTCTGAAGCGGTGGTTTGGTCCGCGAGGCTGGACTCTGGTGGTGGCGGACGTGGATTTCCGCGTGGGCGGCGGATTTCGCTTCGTGTTGCGCGGACCCGATGGCAAGGAAATGGGCATGCGCGGCAAATACCGTGAACTTGCTCCGCCTGAGAAGTCTGTCCACATGGAGTCTTACGACGACTATCCCGGTGACTCGCAGGTATCGGGTATCTTCACTGAAGTCAACGGCAAGACTACGCTTACGGTCACCGTGCTGTATGACTCCAAGGAAGTGCGCGACGCTGTGCTGCAGTCGGGCATGGAGCACGGAGCGGCGGAGAGCTACGACCGGCTAGCGGAATTGCTCACTTCCGACACGGCCTCACAAGAAGTCGCCTGAATGGGTGCCCCGTCCAAGCTTCGCTTGGGCGGGGATTTTCATAAGACAGCTTTCTGCCGATCACCACATCGACTTTTGGAGACCACCTGATGAACAACACACTGAAACTGCAAGCGCACGGTGATCGCGAAATCGTTATGACCCGTGCATTCGACGCCCCACGCCACCTGGTCTTTGAGGCTTTCACTCGTCCTGACCTGCTGCGCCAATGGTTGCTTGGTCCTCCGGGTTGGACGATGCCGGTGTGCGAAGTCGATCTGCGTGTCGGGGGGAAGTATCGCTACGTGTGGCGGAATGACAAGGGTGTCGAAATGACTGCCGGTGGAACATACCGGGAGATCGTTGCCCCGGAGCGGATCGTGGCTACTGAAACGTTCGAGCCCCCGTGGTATCCGGGCGTGTGCACGAACACCCTGCTGATGCTGGAAGAGGGTGGCCGCACGATCCTGACGCAGACCTTGCGGTACGAATCGAGCGCGGCGCGCGAAATGGTGATCAAGTCGCCGATGGAAGGCGGTGTTGCCATCAGCTACGAGCGGCTCGAACAGATGCTGGCTGGGCAGAACATCGCTCAGGCGAAGAAATAGGAGACAGCATGCAAAAGATCACTCCATTCCTGTGGTTCAACAACCAGGCCGAAGAAGCCACGAACTTCTACGTCTCGATTTTCAAGAACTCGAAGGTGGTGCGTGTGACGCGCAACGGCCCGGATCCGAAGGGTTCGGTCATGTCGACCACCTTTCAGCTCGACGGGCAGGAGTTTCACGCGCTCAATGGCGGGCCGTTGTTCACATTCACGCCTGCGATCTCGTTTTTCATCCACTGCGAAAACCAGCCGGAGATCGACGATTTGTGGGAAAAGCTTTCGGCGGGAGGAACCAGGGAACGCTGCGGCTGGTTGAAGGATAAATTCGGAGTGTCTTGGCAGGTGGTGCCGTCGATTCTGGGCAAGCTTTTGCAGGATCCCGATCCGGCAAAGAGCAAGCGCGTGATGTCGGCGATGCTACACATGAGCAAGCTCGATATCAAAGGGTTACAGCAGGCCGCCGATGGTGCTTAGTCGTTTGGGAGTCGTGCTTTCGTAACCTCCTCATGGCGGCGCGAGGGGTGCGATAGTAGAAGCGCATGTCCCAGGCACCCCAGATGCAACGCGAAAAGCGCGGGCCCCGCGTGAAACTTGGCGGCTCGGTGCTTGCCCTGCTGCAACTGCAAAATCGACGGCAGATCCGCACGCGTCTCAGCCAGCTTTCCTCGAACGGCGGACTGCTCCAACTCGACAAGCCGCTCGATGAAGGCATCGTGGTGGAAGTGCTGTTTCACGTCGGCGCAACCACGGTGCGCAGCCAGGCGGAGATGCTGTTTCCCATGTGGGCGACGAAAGGCTGTCTGCAGCCCTTTCGCTTCAAGGATCTCGACGACGGGATCCGCGCCAGCCTTGAAGATGACCTGAATTCGTTGTTGAAAATCTCGCCGAACGCGCCTGCAGACGAACAGAGTTTGCCGTAGCTCTCTGCCACACCAAGCCACGCTCGCAAGACTTATTCCTTCAGCAGGCCTTTGTCCTCCCACTGATAACCGCAAGAGTCGCAAGTCCACTCAAAGTCAGGATCAGGGTCTTCCTTTTTCTTTCGCGGCCCAGGGGAAAGACGCTCGAACACTACATCGGTGGATCGGCACTTCGGACAAGTAACGGGAATTTCTTTCCAGTCTTCCGGCTGTTTTTCGTCCGGCGGTTCGTCCGCTGGCTCGCAGTCTCTCAGCGCCTGCCACGCCCAAGGATAGCCGACGCGCATCACCCTCACGCTGACGCCGGAGTTGAAATGGGATGTGACCTTGTCGACTCCCGTTGCTCTTTCATCTCCCAGGTAAAAGGGAATGCCGGCCCGGTCCAGCAGCCACTGTACCTGCAAAGCGTCGGAAAGACTCCAAACCCTGCGAAGCTCGACTAGCTGGCGCTCTTTGGCATACGGCGTGTTGGGATCAGGTTCCGGTTCGGGTGGCGGAGGGGGTTGTTCCGGCGGTGGAAGTTCCAGTTTGCGCGTGGAGAACTCGGCCTTCAACACTTGCTGTGCCGCTTCCGTCAACGCGGCAGGATTGCGTGCCAGCGACAGCAGTTCGCCGTCGCTCATGCGCTGGTAGTGCGCTGTTTGTCGGATCCATTCCGCTGCCGCATCCGGAGGGGCCATGGTAGCGCGGCATCATATACCGGCCCCAAGATGCGAGCCAACGGCTTTCAGCAAGTCGGTATCGCAAATTGTTCTAGCGATTATTCAATTTTCTCGGCGTGCGCCTGCTCCCATGCCCGAATGTTTTTTCGCGATTGATCGAACAACCGGAGGTAGTTTTCCTTCGCGACCTGCCGGGTCAGGTCGGGTCCAAGCTCTTTCCACAGCGGCTTCCAGACGTCATAACTCTTTTGCACGCTTGTCCAATCGCTGGTTGCGCCCTGGTCGCTGCCGTAGAGAAAACGGTCGGGATATTTGCGAATCAGGTCGGCCGTCATTTTCAAGTGCTCGGGAGTGTCAACGAAGTACGGCGCAATCACTGGCCCCCAGGAGAGATCGATCGAGACGTGCGCGAACGCGGAATCGGCGAGCATCGAGTCCAGATTCTTCCAGTGTTCCGGATACGGCTGCACACCGCGTCCATTACCCATGAGATGGGCCCAAACGATGTGCACGTTGGGATGCTTTTTCAGGAACGCCTGGAACGCCTCCACGTACTGCGGCGTAGGTTTCTTTCCGTGAAAGATCATCGCGTTTGCGGCCGAGTCGCTCAGCAGCGCGAGGTTGTAGGGGGTGTCGTGATCGCAGTGCACCACGGCCGCGGCGCCCATTTCACCCATGACGTCGAAGATCGCGTCGATCGAAGGGCTGTACAGGCTGGGCGGACCGCCGGCAATCTTCTCGGAGACTTCCTGCTTTTTGAAGATGATCTCTCCGAAGCCACTCCACACTCCGGGGTACAGCCGCATCATTTTCTTGATGTACTCGCCGGCCCGCGCATCTTTTAAATTGATCGCGCTCATCAGCGGATCGATGCGCGCTCGGTCTGCTTCGGGCAACGCAAGAACTTTGTGCGCCACCAGCACATCCTGAATCGTGTTGTAGTAGATCGCCTGTGCATCAGTCTGGGTGTAGTAGGCCGGAGCGAAATCGCGATCGATCAGCGGGTCGTGCGCTACAGTCGCCGGCAACCCCATCACCACACTGCGGCATACGTGGGTGTCCATCATTTTCAGGACATCTGGCAGCGGTGGACCATTGGCAATGAAATCCTGGATGTGAAAATGCACATCGTTATACAGGCAGCCGTCTGTTTGCTGGGCTGTTGCGGGAAACACGATGAAAGGAGAAGCAAGCAGCAGGCTAGCGACGGACCTCAATATGATGTGCGGTTTCAAACTGTCCTCCTCAAACAAAGTCGCGGAACCCTGCCCGCATAATCGACGACGTGCACGCAAGGCGCACCCACACTCGGTGCCGCCTCGCGTGCATTTTCGAGTTCCTCGGTTAAGGAACTTGTTCCTACTCTTTCACCGCCCGGAAGAAGAAGTAATCTGCCGTGTACGGCACCAACTGCGTCTGACCCACTGTGCAGGCGGTTGTCGGAACGGCGCCTCCAGCGGTATTCAGACGTTGGATGAATGTGACGTTGGCGAGGAGGTTCCCGCCCGTGGGTCCCTTCTTGTTCCCGACGGACTGCAACAAGAGGCACTGAATCGAGCCGCTGTTCTTGCAGCTGTCGACCGAGGGGTCGGGGTCGATCCCCTTCACCTTTACCGCCCACACCCGGCTGCTATCGAGCGAACTCTGCCACGTCGCGTTCCCGCTGAGGGGGACAATGACGCCCGGCTTAGGGTTCTCGTTGATGCTCTGGAAGTGGGTGATGATCTGGAACGACCTGAAGACATCCGAAAACAGCGTTGCTTCGGGGCGAGCGCTGGGATTCCAGGCAGTGCCACCGGTGGCTGTGGGCAAGCAAGTATAGCCCTGGCTACCGAAAGCGTGGCCGACCAGAAATGCAGAGTTTCCCGCCGGTACTGCAATGGTATCGGGAGTTTGCGGAGGCGTCACCTGCGCCGCCGCGTGGTTGACCAGTGTGAACGCGAATGCGAGAACGAATGCGATGCCCAGCATTTTGCGGCCTCGCATGTTGTTCGTGATTTGCTGTGTGAAGGTATTGCTCATCGATTCTTTTCTCCAATGATTCGAGTTTTTGCTCGCGGATGAGGCCGTCACACGCGCAAGGACGAAGCCGTCACCGCTTTCATCCATGTTGCTGATCTGAAGCTTCCCGGCGCTTCGTTGGTCGCCGGTTTGCTTGCCGGTAGAAGCGGCCTCATTGGGTAAGACGACATCCGCGGTCCATTTGCTTTTGGAGAAACTCAAACTTGTTTTTCGAGCAAAGTGCGATTACGCCACGGGTGAGACGCGGTCTCTGCACCCGCAGATCGGACACGTGTCGAGGTCGGCCTCGTAGTAGACCCTGCAATTCATGCATGGAAGTCCGTAACGTAAGGGCGCAACCAGCGCCATCCTGCGCAAGCCGCTCTTCTCGCGGCGTTCGCCGCGAGCACCTTCAGTCGAGTTTGAAAATTCTATCGACATGACAACTCACTGCCACACAGGTTCTACGGATTCCCTTCCGTGCCTCAAAGGCGTTGAGGTGTGACTGAGATCGCGATCGCGCATCACGGAATGACAGACCATGCAAGAACGCTGTGTCGTGTCGTCTTCCTGCGATACCAGCGCGTACGTCAGTCCATGCGACGACCAGGTGACCACTTTGTATCCATCTAACCGCGAATAATGGAAGCTGACCTTGGTGAACTGCGCTTCAACGCCTCCGCCGGCGACGGCCACCGTTTCGGGCGTAACCACCAGGCTTACGGATGCGATGGCCGATTGCGAGCCTGGCATCTGGTACGCGATGTAAGCCGCACTCTTTTCTTCGAGCGGGACAAATCTCGCTCCCTGCAGGCGGTATGGTTGCCGCTCTTCGGGAATCTCCGCGGAAGACGGAAGTGCCAGCGCGAATGACGACTTCGCGCTCAGCCACTGGTTCAGAATTTGCTCGGAATCGGTGCGCAACTCGAGCGGCAGGGCGCCCTCGGCGTGTCGCCTGTGGGTGGTGACGGCGAAGCGGGCAATCTCCGGTCCGGAGAGACGCCGGGGCGCCGTGGGGGTCCGCGCGGCCCATACTCCTGCGATCACGATCAACGACATGACGGGCGCCAGCCACTTCGCAAATTGCCGGAAAGAAAAATGCGAGGCCTGCGCGGGAATCGATGCCGTTGTGAACTTGGCTCTCAAGCCCTCGAACAGCTGTTCCTCGCCCGGGGTAGGAAAGTGCTCCATGCGTGTGGCGGCGCGCAGGAAAGGACCGCAGTGATCGCACAGTGCAGCATGCTTGATCAGTTGCGCGGCCTTGAACTCCGGCCAGAGTCCGGAGGCCAGTTCGTACCAGTTCACGTCGTCTTCACCTGGGCAGTCCGGCCCAGGGGGCGCAGCGTCCGAGACGACAATCGAAAGACGATTCACCAGCAGCCAGTATTTCCAGACTTTCCTGCCGCAGTCGAGGCAGGAGCGTACGTGCAGGTGCGCCTCGCGAACTGCTTCGCGAGAAAGGTCCGCAGCCTCGTGCGCCGGCTCGGCGCTCGAAGGCACCAGCGCATTGAGCTCCTGGTTGTCTATATGTTTTTCGAGCGGACGCCCCAAAGTCTGGTACTCTCCCAATCTTTCATACGAGTTCTAGAGCGAATTTGCTTTTTCACCTAGTTCGGGGTCAGCCTCCTGATTTGCGCATAGGATGCGTTCGCGAATGGAGTGTTTCAGCCGTTCCAGGACGCTGCCTACTCCCTTTGGGCCCAATCCGATACCCGGAAGCGACGCGATCTCTTTGCTGCTCAGACCCTGACGGAAGTACAGCCAAAAGATCGTGCGGTCGCGCTCCGCCTGGGGTCCACTGAGGCAGTCGCTGAGGTGGCTGTCGATCTCCGCAAGAAAAATGTTGCACGCGATCTCTGGTTCGCTGCCCGCCGAGCCTTGTCGAGCCTCGGGCTCGATGTCGCTGGTCGAAACATGTTCTGCGTCGCCCCCGGCCGACTGGCTGCGGCGATGCTTGAAGTAGTCGTGCGTGGCATTCGCCGCGATCTTCTTTAGGTATCCCAGGATCGCTTCCGGGCGTTCGATTGCAAACTCACGCAGGAGGGTTCGTCCCCCTTCCCAAAGCTTCAGATAGGTCGCCTGAACGAGATCCTCTACCGTTGCCAGCGAGGGATCGCCCCAGATGGACGCCGTGCGCGTGACCGCCATTCGCAGGGGACGTCCGACCCGCGAGATGAATTCTTCCCACGCTTCTTCATCGCCGGGTCCAGCACACAGGCAAACGACGTCCTTCAGGGACATAGACGAGTATCGCGTTGCTTTGGTCGTATTCAACATGCTCAGTTAGTCGGGTCCCAACGGCTGGTAAGTTTCGGTGACTTCACTTAAAACGATGAATCATTGTGGACGGGAGGAACTTAGGCAGATGTCATCGATCTGTTAACAATGAGTAATTTACAGGGGACGTTTGAAACATCGAATAACTGCCGAACAAGTGTGGGGGTAAGGAAGGGTCGTTGAGATCTAGATGCGGTGGATTGTCCAGGCCGCTCCGGACGATGAAGTCCAAACCGCCCCGGCAATTTGTGCTACTGCGAGGATGGCACGAGCGAAATCCTTAACCTGCTCGGCAACGGATGTGCACTTGCAAACCCACCTTGCGTCGGTTTGAAACTCCGGTTTTCTTCCAGGACGCTCGCGTGTGCTCGACTGCGGCTAACCGAGGGGCTCAAACAGGTTGCCTTCCACCCGGTCGGCGACTTTGGGGAGTTCTTTCCTGGCGAACTGGAGAAAGTGTGGGGCGGCGCGGTGCGCTTCAAGAGCGGCATCGTCTTTGTACTGCTCGTAGATGAAGAAGCGGCGCGGCTCGGTTTTGTGGCGATGCACAATGTACATCGCACATCCCGGCTCTTGGCGGGAAGCCTCGGTCAGCTTGGAAAAAATTCCGGCAACATCGCTCTCGTGCCCTACCTTCGCCATCCAGGTCACTGCCAGGACCACCATCATGCGCTCCGTTGTACTCAGCTATCAGCTGTCAGCTCTCAGCGAAAAATTCTTGGGAAGCTTCACGCAGGCCGCTGTTTTTTCCCCGTTGCTCAACCAACGATCCGCGAATGAACTGAGGGCCGAAAGCTGAGAGCTGACAGCTGTCTACGCCTTTGCTTCCGCCCGTCGGGTTGCGGCCTTCATGGCGGCAGCGAAGTCGTCTACGAAGATCGTATGATCTCGGTCGGGTCCGGTTGAAACCATGCCGACGCGTGCACCGCTTTCTCTTTCGAGAAACGCCAGGTACTCGCGGGCCGGCTTCGGCAGCCTGTCCATCTCGGTGATGCCTTCAGTTGACGTCTTCCAGCCGGGCTTGTTCTCGTAAATGCACTCGATCTTCTGGAAGCCGCTGTCCTGCGCCGGGATCTCGTCGGTTTTCTTGCCGTCGATTTTGTACCGCACGCAAACCGGGATCTCGTCGAAGGCATCCAGAACGTCGAGCTTGGTCACCACCAGCCACGAGATTCCGTTAATCATGCCAGCGTAGCGGAGAAGAGGCAAATCCATCCAGCCGCAACGGCGGGGACGTCCGGTGACCGCGCCGTACTCGTTACCCCGTTTGCGCAGCAGTTCGCCCTTGTCATCGTGGGATTCGGAGGGGAACGGGCCGCCGCCCACGCGCGTGCAGTACGCCTTGGAGACGCCGATAACCATGTCGATGGCAGTGGGCGCAACGCCGGTACCAATTACGGCGCCCCCGGAAGTTGCGCTCGAGGATGTCACGAACGGGTAGGTGCCGTGATCGATATCGAGCATGGTGCCCTGGGCGCCTTCGAAAACGACCGACTTGCCCTCCGCCAGCATGCGGTTCAGGAAAACCGCCGTATCTCGCACGAAGGGCGCAACTTTTTGGGAGGCGGCGGCGTACTCGTCAAACATCTTGTCGGCGTCGAGCGGTTCGGAATTGAATAATGCGTGGGCGATCATGTTCTTCTCGCGCACTGCATTCTCGATGTGGGTCTTCAGCAGCTTCAGGTCAAGCAGGTCGGCCACGCGCAAACCGCGGCGGCCCATCTTGTCTTCGTACGCGGGGCCGATGCCGCGCGAAGTGGTCCCGATCTTCACCCGTCCGGGCGCATTCTCGGAGGCGAGCTCAATCATGCGGTGATAAGGCAGGATGACCTGCGCGCGATTGCTGACAAAGAGAGTTCCGTCCACTTGGACGCCCATGTCGCGCAATCCGCCGACCTCCTTGAGGAAGGCAATGGGGTCGAGCACGACGCCGTTTCCGATCACGCTGTAGCAGCCGGCGCGCAACACACCGCAGGGGACGAGCTGAAGAACAAACTTCTTGCCATTGATGATGACCGTGTGGCCGGCGTTGTGCCCGCCGGCATAGCGCGCCACGACCGGAAAGCCTTCCGAGAGCACGTCGACAATCTTGCCCTTGCCCTCGTCTCCCCATTGCGCGCCAACGATGACCGCAGCATTACCTTTTTTCAAAGCCAGCTCCGTGCCCGAAGAGGTAGTGGGCTCCCGGGGTCGCACACACGCTTCGCCCGCGGATGGTCGCCGTGCTGAGAATGCTGGGATTTGAGCGGATCGGGGTGTGTACAAGTAAGAATACACTGGAAGGCAGTTGTCAGTCACTAGTCGCCGGCCATAGGGTCGTCAGCCAATATCCGGCTCGCGTAGCGCGCTCTTGTCTTTAGACTGTGACTTGTCACCTGTGACCTGACACCTAGCGAGTAGCGACTGTAGACTGGTTCTGTGCCGGAACTTCCTGAAGTTGAAACCATTGCTCGCGGGCTGCACAAGCGCGTGGCTGGAGATGCGATCGAGTCGGTGTGGCTCGGATCGAAGCCGCAGACGATGAAGTCGCCGCCGGCAGAAATTGCTGCGACGCTCGAGCATACGCGCATCGCGTGCGTTCGTCGGATGGGCAAGCACATCGTGTTCGACCTCGAACGCAACGGTGCCGATCCGGCGTCCACGCGGCGAAAGAAATCCACGTCCAAAAAAGTGGGTGGCTTGAAATCGCAGTGGATTGTCCATCTGGGGATGACCGGGCGCATGGTGGTGTGCGAACCCACCGCGGAGATCGTCAAGCACACGCACGCGATTGCAAAACTGGGTTCGGGACGCGAACTGCGTTTTGTTGATCCTCGGCGCTTCGGCCGGTTGAGTGTCCATGCGACCGGCGATTTCGAAGCTGGAGGCGTAGAACCGCTCGAGGTCGGGAAGGATCAGTTTGTCGCGCTTTTCCGGGGTCGCAAGACTCCCATCAAAAGTGCTTTGCTGAACCAGAAGCTGTTACGCGGAGTCGGGAACATTTACGCCGACGAATCTCTGTTTCGTGCCGGACTCCGTCCGCGGCGGCGGGCTTCGACTATTACGACGGCGCAGTTGGAACTGCTTCACAAATCAGTACAGAAAGTTTTGAAAGAAGCTATCCGGCTCGGCGGGTCTTCCATTTCCGACTACGTGGACGCGGACGGCGAAGAGGGCTTCTTTCAGCTGCGGCATCGTGTGTATGGGCGCGAGGGTGAACCGTGTCTCGTGTGCAAGACTCCCATCAAGCGCACTGTGATTGTGGGGCGCAGCAGCCACTACTGCCCAAAATGCCAGAAGTAGTTCACGTCACGCGGCGGCAGGCAAATTGAATCGTTACACAGGGCGGACTTCCCCAGTTCGGCCATGATTCAAAAATCGACAATCCATTCTCCCGGGTGTAGTCTGTTTCCCTTTGTGACCTTATGTCGAATTTTGCCATTGGTGTAGATCTGGGTGGAACGAACCTTCGCATCGCTGCAGTGGATGAGAAGGGACAACTCATGGAGAAAGTCACGCTCGGCACCAAGACGGTGCTGGGCCGTGACCACGTCCTGAACGACATGTGCGAAGCCATTCGCCATGCTTCTGACAAGTACAAGTCTTCCGGCGAGCTGTTGGGCGTCGGGATCGGTGTTCCGGGCATCATCGACTTGCAAACCGGCATGGTGCGCGAGTCACCCAACCTACCGGGATGGTCGGACTATCCCGTTCGCAACGAAATTGAAAAACGCTTGGGTGCGCCCGTGATTCTCGAAAACGACGCCAACGTGGCAGCGTTTGGCGAGAAGTGGCTGGGCGCGGGGCGGCACGTGGGCGACATGGCGATGCTGACGCTAGGTACAGGCGTGGGGGGCGGCCTGGTGTTGAACGGCAAAATCTGGCACGGCATGACCGGGATGGCAGGCGAATTCGGGCACATGACCGTCGATCCTGATGGCCAGCTGTGCGGATGCGGAAATCACGGGTGCCTCGAGCAGTATGCTTCGGCGACGGCAATCGTGCGCATGGCGCGCGAGTTGATCACGACGGGGGACGCTCCCGGACTGGCCAAGGCGGCCGGAGCCGATCTTGAATTCAACGCGAAGGAAATCTACAACCAGGCGATCCAGGGCGACGAGCAAGCGAAGCGAATCTTCCGGCGCGTGGGGCGCGCTCTGGGGATCGCGCTGTCGGCGATGGTGAATGGTTTGAATCTCGAGATGTACGTGATCGGCGGCGGCGTGTGCAGCGCGTGGGAAGCCTTCTCCCCCACCATTTTCGAGGAATTGCGCCAGCGTGCGATGGTGTACGCAGCGACCGCGCCGGCTGATCCTTTGCATGTGCCATCGGGCGCGTCGGGCCAGGTCGAGCCCGGTGCGGGGCGCAAGACGATCATCACGCGTGCGCTGCTGGGGAGTGATGCCGGGTTGTTTGGCGCGGCGCGGCTACCGATGACGAGGTAAGCCTAGGCTGCCTCCTCACAAACTTACTTGTCATCCTGAGCGAAAGGAAGGACCTGTGTAGTGCTGCGTGCGTCGGCACTATATTTGCCACGGGCGAGGGCGGGACGCCCTCGGGACTGCCGGCGACACGCTAGGAGCGTGACTGCCGCTACTTTCGGATTGTCTGTTTCTCTGACGCCAGAGTTTCTACGAAAAACTGATTCTGCTCCGGTGTACCCAGCGTGACCCGGATCGAGGTGGGCGCGCCCCACGCGCCTAGCGGCCGCACTAGCACACCCTGCGTCCTTAGTCGCCGCGCGAACTCGCGCGAATCTTCGCCGACCTCAATGGCTATGAAATTCGTCCAGGTGGGAAGGACGTCGTATCCGAGGTCTCTGAGCTTCTGTTCCATCCACTCGGCCTGCTCGGCGTTGTTCTTGAGCGCATTCTGAATGTGATCATCATCGTGAATCGCCGCTAACGCTGCCGCCTGCGCGATCGTGGAGAGCGCGAACACTTCCTGCAACTGCGCGATGTATGAGATGAGTTCGGCGGGCCCCATCGCGTAGCCGACGCGAACTCCCGCCAGACCATGCGCCTTGGAGAACGTGCGCAGGACGATGACGTTGCGGTTCTCGCGAACGTACTCGAGGGCGTGCGAGTATTCGATGCCGCGCTTTTGCGCGAAATACTGTGCGTAATCGAAGTAGGCCTCGTCGAGAATGAGAATCACATGCTGCGGGACTTTAGCGAGGAAGCGATCGATGGAGACCGCATCAAGCAATGAGCCTGTCGGGTTGTTTGGATTTGCGAGGAAGACGATCCGTGTGTTCGCGTCGATTGCCTTGAGAATCGCATCCAGATCGAATCCGCGATCAAGCAACGGGACTTCAATCAGTCGCGCGCAGGCTGTCTGCGTGACCGCCGGATAAGAGATGAACGAACAAGCGCTAGTGACCGCGTTCCGTCCACTTTCCAGGAGAGTGCGAGCGATCACGCCCAGCAACGCGGTGGTTCCGTTGACAACCACAATCTGCTCGGGCGGGATGCCATGTTTCTGCGCCAGCTTTTGGCGCAAGATGGGAGAGTCGTTGTCGGGATAGAGATGAGTGTTTTCGAGGGCCGCGCGCATTGCCGCCAGCGCCTTCGGCGACGGCCCGTAGACGCTTTCGTTGGCGTTCAGCTTGATCAACCCGGAAGACTGGTCGGGAGTGGTTTTTGCGTTCGGGCCTGCGGAACGTGCGCTTTCGGTGACTAGATCGAAGAACCTGTCCATGCGCGGATTCAGGAAGCGCGATTCTCGGCCAGCTTTTGCCCCGCGGCCGTGCGCAGCCGGTCGACTTCTTTCAAGGTGAGGGCGCGGAACTTTCCTGGCAGCACGTCTAGCGCCAGCGGGCCATATTTCACCCGCTTGATTTTCTCAACGTGATGGCCGACTTCCTCGAACATGCGGCGAATTTGCCGGTTGCGGCCTTCGATCAGAGTGATTTCGTACCAGGGATTGGGCCCTTCTTTCACCAGACGGATTTTCGCGGGTGAAGTGCGCACGCGCCGGCCGTCGTCGGTGGCGATCGAAAGGCCGCCACGAAGTTTGGCGATCGATTGTTCGGTGGGCTTGCCACTGACCTTGACCACGTAGGTCTTGGCCACATGCGACGCGGCTTTCATCAGCTTGTGCGCGAGCGTGCCGTCGTTGGTCATCAGGACAAGGCCTTCGCTGGCATAGTCCAGGCGGCCGACTGGATAGATGCGGCTGCCCACTCCACGAATGAGGTTCATCACGGTGGGCCGTTTTTCAGGATCGCTGACCGTGGTGACGTATCCGACGGGCTTGTTCAGCAGCAGGTAGACGTGGCGTTGAGCTCCGTGGAGAAGCTTGCCGTTGACGCGGATGTGGTCTTTTTCCGGATCGGCTTTCGTGCCGAGTGCAGTCACGGTTGTCCCGTTGATCTGGACGCGGCCGGAGGTGATCAGTTCCTCGGCCTTGCGGCGGGAGGCGATTCCGGCGGCGGCGATGATTTTTTGCAGACGCTCAGGGGGCATGAGAAGTCAATTCGGAATCTATCACGATCGAAGGACGGGTGCGTTTGTTTCGTGAGCAGTCGCCCGGACCTCAGGAGCTGAAGCCCAATTATTGGCTGGCTTATCGGCATGGCTGAAGCGTATGAAGCCCCTTCCTAATCGCTGGCTTTACTAGCGTGCGTTTGGATCGGCTCCTCCGGCGTATCGCCGATGGTCTCGGAAACGATGGCGTCCTTTCCGGAATCGATTTCCACCGGATCGTTCGAATTGAATTCCGTCGCCTGGCCTGTCTCCCCAGCATCAGGCTCGGCCGATGTCTCGGCTGCGGGTGCAGGTTCATCCATCTGGAACGACTCAGCCACCAGTTTTTCGAACTCTTCCATGCTGGGCAGTTCGTTGACGTCTTTCAGACCGAAGCGCATCAGGAAGTCTTTGGTGGTCTTGTAGAGGATGGGACGGCCGATGACGGCTTTGCGACCGGCGGTGGTGATCAGCTTGCGATCAAGCAGAGTGGCGATCACGCCGCCCGAGTCGACGCCCCGGATCTCGCTGATTTCCGGCACGGTCACCGGTTGCTTGTACGCGATGACGGCCAGGGTCTCAAGCGCGGGCAGCGACAGGCGAATGGGCGGTTTCAGGCTCTTGGCAAAAGCGCGCACCACGTCGTGCTGCTCGGGCTTGGTCGACATGCGGTAGCCCCCCGCAACCTGGCGGATCTCGATGCCGTGGCCGGGCGCGCCGTATTCGGCGACCAGTTCCTCAAGCGCCGCGCGCACCCGCGACTTCGCCGCCGCTTCGTCGGCATTTTCCTGTTCGGCGAGCGCGGACTCTTTGACCAGTTGAAAGATCTGTTCCAGCGTGGCCGGCGTTTCGGACGCGTACACAATCGCTTCGATTTGGGCTTTAAGACTCATTGAACCTCAGTTTATGGCTTGTGGCCGATAGCTTGTAGCCTCTGGCTTCTGGCGCTAGCTCCTTGCAAGTGCTATCAGCCACCAGCTATTAGCTACTAGCCAACCTACTTCCAATCATCCCTTACCGCCGCCTGCTCGTTCATGATGGCTTCAAAGCCGACGTGCTTGCGGATCAGGATTTCGCCGAACATGCGGTCCTGTCGCAATTGGACGGCCTGCAGGCGCACCAGTTCGAGCATCGCCAGGAACATGCACACCAGCGCCTGGCGCGACTCGATGTTGCTCAGCAACTGTTTGAGCCGCAGCGGACGGTCTTCGAGCGACAGCCGGCGCCGCAGAAAGTCGAGCATCTGGCCGACTGTGACGGTCTCTTCGTCGATCTGCAGAATTGGACGCGCGCGCGCGCGCTCCAGAATCTGCTGGAAGGTCTTCACCAGATCGATCACATCGGCCGCAAGTTCCGGCTCGGTGCCTTCAGCGTCCTTGAATTCTTTCAGCGACGGATTCGACCAGACAGCGTCTTCGATCTGCTGCTTCTGCAAAAGCATCTGCGCGGCGGCCTTGAATTTCTCGTGTTCGAGCAGGCGGTTGACGAGTTCGCTGCGCGGGTCGTCCTGCGCGTCTGCGGGCGCGAGCGGGTCGCGGGGCAACAGCATTTTCGACTTGATGTGAATCAGCACTGCTGCCATGTAGATAAAGTCGGCGGCGACGTTCACGTCCAGCTCGCGAATGCGCTCGACATAGGTCAGGTACTGTGCCGTGATGCGAGCGATCGGTATGTCGTAGATGTCGATATCCTGCTTGCGAATCAGATCGAGCAGCAGGTCGAGCGGGCCCTCGTAGAGCGAGCCGACGGAGACCGCGAAAGGGAAGTCGTTGGTTTCCGGCTTGGGGCGCCCCTTTTCGGCGATGGGCGGCGGTGCGCCTTCGGTCGGCAACAAAACGCCCGAGATGGCCTTCACTTCTTCACTCATTCCAGGATTCGTCCCCACTCCTTGGCGCTTACCGCTTCCGGCCAGCCTCAAACTCGAGCGACATGCCCATCGAGGTGCGCACGTCTTTCATGGTGGCGTCGGCCACCTTGCCGGCCGCTGCCGAACCTGCCTCAAGAATATCCCACGCGAGGCGCGGATTGTCCTCGTATTTTTTGCGCCGTTCCTGCATGGGCTGCAGCACCTGAACCAGTGCATCGGCGGCCCAGCCCTTGCACTCGATGCAGCCGATTCCGGCGGAGCGGCAGCCTTCGTTCACCTTGGCCATCGTCTCTTCGGTGCTGAAGATCTTGTGCAGGTCGCCCACGGGGCAGACGTCAGGATTGCCGGGATCGCTCCGGCGCACGCGCGCCGGGTCGGTCACCATCGTCTTCAGTTTCTGGCGGACGACAGGCTCCGGGTCAGTCAGCATGACTGTGTTGCCATACGACTTCGACATCTTGCGACCGTCCGTGCCAGGAAGTTTCGCCGCCGGAGTGAGCAGCGGCTGCGGCTCGGGAAAAACGGGCGCGGGCTTTCCGTAGAACTGGTTGAAGCGCCGCGCGATTTCGCGCGTGAGTTCGACGTGCGGAACCTGGTCCTCGCCGACGGGCACGAAATCGCCTTTGTAGATCAGGATGTCTGCCGCTTGCAGCACCGGGTAGCCGAGAAAACCGTAGGTGCTGAGATCTTTTTCCGCGATGTTCTCCCGCTGCTCCTTGTAAGTAGGCACCCGCTCGAGCCAGCCGAGGGGCGTAATCATCGAGAACAGCAAGTGCAGTTCGGCATGCTGCGGCACGTGCGACTGAATGAACATGGTGCAGCGCTCGGGATCGAGTCCCGCGGCCAGCCAGTCGAGCAGAACCTCGACGGAATTCTCCTTCACCTTCGAAGTGTCAGCGTAGTCGGTGGTGAGCGCGTGCCAGTCGGCGATGAAGAAGAAGCACTCGTAGTGGTCCTGCATGCTCACCCAGTTCTGCAGGGCGCCGACGTAGTTGCCGAGATGCAGTTTGCCGGTAGAGCGCATGCCGCTAAGCACACGTTTACGTTGAGTGGGAGTGGGCATCAGAATTTGACAAGAATTCCGTTGAAGAAGTCGACGAAAGGATTGATGAGCCGGCTCAGTAAGTTCCCTCCCAAATACACAAGGGCAAGGAGACCAAAAATACCAACTGAGTCGTATGCGCGCCGAATGGGCTCTGAAAGGAAGTGCCGAAGCACATGGCTGCCGTCGAGAGGTGGCACCGGGATTAGATTGAAGACTGCCAGGACAACGTTGATAAACATCAATTCGTATAAGAAAAGGGTCAGCGGGACCAGAAATGATGTTCCGGCTATATGGGCGAAGCCTGGTCCATAATTTGCCATGTTCTTTACAAGAAAACTTCCCTGAGCCGAGATTTTGGCGATCACGAACATTCCCAAAACCGTTCCCATTGCCACCAGAAAGTTGCTGACCGGTCCGGCAACGGAAGTCAGAATGTCGTCGGCAACTTGATTTTTGAAATTCCGGGGATCGACCGGCGTCGGCTTGGCCCATCCGATTACAGGAAAGTTGGTGAACATCGCGATCAGGGGCATTAGGATTGTGCCCACTGGGTCAATGTGTTTTGCAGGATTGAGCGTGATCCGTCCCAGCATCCGGGCGGTCGGGTCGCCGCAGCGGTTCGCCGTCCATGCGTGGGCGGATTCGTGCACGCTGATGGCAAAGAGAAAGGCGATGTACTGAAAGACTTTGCCTACAATGTCGATGTGGCTCAGATCCATGGGAATGCGCAATTTTAGCAGACACCTCGACGCCACCCCCGGCGCGTATCTCCAGTGGCGAGGAAAATGGACGGCGAAGACTGCGACGGGCTTCGTTGCCGAAAAAGCGCGGCGAAACCTCAGCAGATAAAGCACTTAACAAAGAGTGCCGAGACTGCAAACCTTCCACAGCCTCGTTCGTCTAAGATAGGGACTCCGCACGCTACGTTGACCTCCCAACTGGTTTACCTAGCCACACTGAGGAACCTATGGCACTACGAATAAGGAGCGAGCAAACCGGTGATGTGGCCGTGTTGCAATGCGCCGGAAGGATCGTGCGCGGCGAACCACTTCACTTCCTGAAAGACGCAGTGACTTGTCTGCGAGAACCACGGCTAGTGGTTTTAGACCTGACCGACGTGGAAATGCTCGATGGCGGCGGCCTGGGGATGCTGGTCTTCCTGCATCGCTGGACGCACGACAACGACATCCAACTGAAACTGGTGAATCCCTCGCCGTTTGTGCGTGAGATGCTCGATCGCACCCGCCTGACCTGCGTGTTCAACATTTCGTCCATGGAGGACGTTGTCGATATTCTGTGCACATCGATCAACGTCCCCGTGGATGTACGCCGCGCTGTAGCCTAGTCGTCCGCCCCGCACCTTTCATTCAATTTGCATTCTGGATTCCACGAGCCTCCTCGGGCTGCGTTGCTTCATGCTTTATAATTCGCGCCACTCATGCAGCAGCGCAGGCGAGGAAGTTCGCACAAGTCTTCGGACGTTCATCCCCAGCCGGTGGATGCCCTGGTCTATCCGCGCTTTTCGGGCATCGCGACCTTCATGCGCTTGCCGCACGTTCCTCGGGCCGAGGAACTCGACATCGCGCTGATCGGCATTCCGTATGACGGCGGCGCGACTTACCGCTCGGGACCGCGCTTCGGTCCGCGCCACGTTCGCGAACAGTCGGCCATCATCCGGCCATGGAATCCCGTCCTCAATCTCAATCCGTTTGAGAAAAAGAGAATCGCCGATTTCGGGGATCTGTCGATCAATCCGCTGTCGATTGACGACACCTTTCAGCGGATCAGTGCCCAGCTGGACGATGTGTTGAAAGCGGGAGCTCGCACAGTTTGCGCGGGCGGCGATCATTCGATCCTGCTGCCGATTTTGCGGTCAATCCATAAACGATTTGGGCCCGTTGGGCTGATTCAGTTCGACGCGCACAACGACACGTGGGGCGGATATTTCGGGAGTCCGCACTCGCACGGAACGCCAGTGCGTCGGGCAATCGAAGAGGGACTGATCATCGGCAAAGATGTTCTGCAGGTCGGCTTGCGCGGACAGGTGTACGCGAAGGAAGACTTCGACTTCGGGCGTGAGCATGGGTTTCGGGTGGTGACGTCGGAGGAATTTCATCACCAAGGAATGCCGCTGGTGAAGCGTCATCTGAAGAAACTCGGACGGCGTCCGGTGTATGTGACGCTCGACATCGACGTGGTGGATCCGGCCTTCGCGCCGGGAACGGGGACGCCGCAGGTCGGTGGGTTTTCGAGCGCGCAGATTTTAGAGCTGGTTCGCGCTCTGCGTGGCTTGAATATCGCGGGCTGCGACCTGGTGGAGGTGTCGCCCCCGTACGATACGGGGGAGATCACGTCGCTGCTGGCGGCGAATTTGTTGTATGAGCTCGTGTGTGTGATGTAGCGGTGTCGAATGCTTGTGCGTTTCTTATAGGAACGCAATCTCGGTGTGATGAAGCTCAGTTGTCGGGTGCGACGCTGAAGGCAAAAGGTCGGGACGCTGCGGGACGCGGTATGCAAAGGATTCGTATCGGGGCGCGCCTTTTAGGCGCGCCAACAATGGGCAATGTTGAGCGGCTTCAGCCGCCGTGCAGGCGTTTTCATGATCCAGCGGGGAGGGAATCCTTTTGATGAACTCGTTGTGGCGGCCGGACAGCGGCTAAAGCCGCAAGTCTTGCAAGCAGCGTTACGGCGCACCTGAAGGTGCGCCCTGATACGAACCACTGACCCCCGAAATGCGAAACTGAAACCCGCGACCTGTTACCCGTGACCTGTCAGCTGTGACCTGACCCCATGACCCAACTAGCCCGCAAACTCCGCCTCACCGACTACTTCACCCTGGGTTGGGGGACGATGGTTGGCGTCGGCTGGCTGGTTGTCATGGACGACTGGCTTCTGCGGGGCGGGCCACTGGGCGGGATTCTCGGCTTTGCGATCGGCGGATCGCTCTTATTGCCCATCGGCTACGTCTACGGGAAACTGGTCGCCGCGATGCCCGACGCGGCAGGCGAAGTCGCTTACACGGCGAAAGTCTTCCCGCGATCGATCAGTTATGCGACTGGCTGGATGATGATGCTGGCGTACTTCATCGTCTGCCCGTGGGAGGCGGTCGCGGTCGGACGCATTGCAGCTTACATTTTTCCCGGGCTCGATTCGCTGGAACTCTACCGCATCGCTGGCAAACCCGTATTTCTGCCGCGACTTATCATCGGCCTAGCTCTCACCGGGCTTCTGACGCTCCTGAATTACCGAGGCATCCGGCTTAGCGCGACTTTTCAGAACTGGACCTCTTTCGGAACAATCGGCCTATTCGCCATCTTCGTTGGAGTCGGCGTCAGCAAGGGTTCTCCTACGAATTTCACACCGCTGTTTTCCCACACGCCTTTTCTCTCGATCCTCCTGGTGATGCAAATCGTCCCCTATTTCATGACCGGATTCGAATCGGTCACCAAGGCGGCCGAAGAAGCGAATCCGGAATTCCGTTCGAAGAGTTTCCTGGTTGCTATCTGCATGGCAATCGGTGTGGGCATCCTTTTCTATACGATCGTGATCGCGGCGGTCGGCTACGCGGCTCCCTGGCACGAACTCACGGCTGAGAAATTCATGACGGCAGTGGCTTTCGAGCGCGCGGTCGGCTCCCGTTGGATCGTCAGCAGCATCCTGGCGGCGGCACTTCTGTCCCTTTTCAAATGCTTCAACGGAAATTTTGTTGCCGCGACGCGCTTGATGTTCGCCATGGGACGGCGCGGGTTGATCGACTCGCGGGCGGGCGTGGTCCATCCGACGAATCGAACGCCGGCCAATGCGGTGCTGGTGGTCGGAGGCGCCACCGCCATCTGCATGTTCCTGGGAGATGCGATCCTGGTCCCCATCACCGAGGTAGGTTCGGTAGCCGCAGCCAGCGGATGGCTGGCCGCCTGTGCTGCGTACTATGCCATGCGTCCGCCAGTTCACGAGCGCCTGATCGCCGCTGTGGGCGTCTTGATTGGGCTGGCCATGATTCTGATGAAGGTGGTTCCCGGTATCCCCGGACACTTCACGATTTACGAGTGGATTTCGCTAGCGATCTGGATCGCCATTGGCGCGCTGTTGGTTCGCAGAGGGCCGGAGCAAGTTGTCGCAAAGTAAGGCCCGTTGCTCTTCCGACCTGGACACTCCTTGGCATTTCATCCCCAGTCGCCGGACGCTTCGCCAACGGGTACACTGCTCAGTTCCTGTTCTTACCCGCAAAGCGAGGAATCGTCCATGCACGTTTGGTCGCGAAGTTTGCTCTTGCTTACTGTTTTACTCTGCGCCGCTTTGTGTCCCGCTCAACTGTCCCAATCGTTTGATGTCATTATCACGAACGGCCACATCATCGATGGCACGGGCTCGCCGTGGTATTCGGGCGACGTAGGCATTCGCGACGGGAAGATCGCGGCCATTGGAAATCTCACGGGAGCGGCTGCGAAGAAAACGATCGATGCGCATGGCGACGTAGTCGCCCCGGGCTTCATCGACATGCTGGGGCAGTCGGAGTCGACGATCCTGGTTGACCCGCGCCTGCCGTCGAAGATCTACCAGGGCATTACAACCGAGATCACGGGCGAAGGCGGTTCGATTGCGCCGCTGAACGACGCGATCATTGCGGCCGACAAGACCAGCTACGAACACTTGAAGATCACGCCCGACTGGCGCACCTTCCGTCAGTATTTCGCGCGGCTGGAGAAGCAGGGAATGGGGATCAACCTGGCCAGA